>Ga0207703_10001829_pt1 | contig 18952 bp, 14 predicted proteins | sample KBSSwiS12_FD_184304 | JGI IMG/M metagenome (GOLD analysis project Ga0207703, IMG submission 184304) | Switchgrass rhizosphere microbial communities from Kellogg Biological Station, Michigan, USA - KBS Switchgrass S1-2 (SPAdes) (version 2) | ecosystem: Host-associated > Plants > Roots >...
CTCCTCGCCTTGGCAGCGTGCTCTCTCTGTGGCGCCCATCGAGCGGACGCGGACTCGCGCTTTGGCGACTCCACATGGGCGGCTCCCGCCGCGATGTTCGACACCATCTACACGGCCAATGGGCCACGCGTCGCGCCTCGGGACCATGAGCGAGCGTGGGAGACAGTGTTGAGAACCCCGTTCAGGGTCGTGTTCTATCCGATGCGACTCGTGGGCATGGGACTCGAGGCTGCCGCCAGCTACGTGGGGCCCCGCTACATCGAACCGAAACCAAAATCGCAGTCGAAAGCGGGACCTTCGGTGGCGCCTCTCGTGGAGGTTGGCTCTGCGAACGACATCAGTCTGGGGGCGGTGGCCACGTGGGTCGGCTTCCCCGTAGACGATGGCAAACTCAGATTGGCAGGCTCGTGGTCCACGTTCGACGGCCGCAAGGTGCGCTTCAGCCAGCTGTTCGGTGACCAACAATCGGTGGGCCTTCATCTCGGCCTGGACTACGACTACAAGCCGAATCGTCGCTACTACGGGGTCGGAAACAACACCTCCGAGACGAATCTCTCGTATTTCCTGCTCTCGACCACCAGCGCGGAAGCTGCCGTCCTCTTCGGCGCGACGCCCAGGCGACAGGTGCGGCTCGTCGGCGGTTACTCGAGCATGAGCCCAGGCAGCGGCTACCACGGGTCGCCCCTGCTCCAGGAGGTATTCCCGCCCCCCAGCGTGCCCTACGCCACTCAGGCGACGCACGAGCTTTCGTACGGCTTCACTTCGGACTTCTCCTCGCTGGACAGCCGCCGCGCGCCCACGCATGGCCTCGACGGTAGGTTCGACCTGCGGCGCGCGGTGGGGATGCGCTCCAGCGACCCCAACTATTATCAATGGCGAGCCGAGCTTCGGACGTACGTTCCCCTGTTCGCGAAGCACCGGGTCATCGCTCTCCGGGGCCTCTACCGTGGGGTGCGACCCATCGACGGCACATCCACCGCCATGCCGTTCTATCGTCTCTCGGAGAGCCGGGGATCTTCGCACTTCGCTGGCTACTCCTCGGAACGGTATCGCGATCAGCAGCTCGTGCTTGCTCGCGTCGAGTACCGCTGGCCTCTCCTCCGGGCGGTGGACGTTCTCGGCTTGTACGAGCTAGGCGAGGTCGCGCCGAACGCAGGCTCGTTCACGCTGCGCGCGGCGCATCTCTCGTTCGGAGGCGGTCTCCGTGCGGGAGTCAGCGATGACGCCGCACTACGATTCGAGCTCGCGTCGAGCGATGAGGGGCTCCACGCCTACTTTGGTGTGGGGAGCGACTTCTGATGCACACGACCCGTGGTCTCGTCGGTACCGTGCTGGGGCTCCTCACGACGGTGTTTGTCGGCGCGACTCCAGGTCCTGCGTACGCGTCCCACGCCGACAACACGCCTGCGGGAGAGCCTCGCGCGACCACACCCAAGGCAGCCATCGACGACAGCACATGGGTGGATCACGATCGCCTTCCGATCACCCAACCCCCCGACTGGCAACCCAGCTACTGGGGACGCCGATTGCACCAAGGCGTCATCGATCCCATCTCCCACATCTTCGACATTCCGGACAAGCTCCTGTGGGGCGCGAGAATCTTTGGTGCCAATACAGAGCGGGAAGCCGTGAACGTGAACGCATTCGACGAGGTGCCCAACTCCACCTGGTTCACGAACCGGAACCACGCGCTCGCGGTGCCGCTGAACGAGATGCGCCAAGGGCCCGATTCGATCTTCCTCCCCACCAAGCCCTGGACGATCAAGCACGCCAAGTCGGGAGGATGGACCGCCGGGTTCCAGATCAAGGACGCCGACGGAAGGAAATGGATCGTGAAGCTGGACCCGCGTGGATACCCGCAGTTGAGCTCGGGCGCCGATATGGTTTCGCGCACCTTGGTCCACGCTGCGGGCTACAACGTTCCGCACAACGAACCCGTCCGGTTCCGGCGGGGAGACGTGAAGATCGACTCCGCCCTATTGCACGCGCCGTCGCGGGAGGCATTCACCGAGGCAGACCTGGATTCGGTTCTGGCCCAGGGCGCCATGTTCGCCGACAGCAGCTACTCGGCCTTCGCCAGTCTGTTCATTCCGGGTCACACCCTTGGGTCTCCGAGCATGAACCGGTTGCGACCTGGCGATACGAACGACTGGTACTCCCACACCAATCGTCGCGAACTCCGTGGGCTGTATCCTCTGTTCTCATGGATCAACAACTGGGACACCGAGGACCATCAATTCCTCGACATGTTCATCGAGACACGCGACAGCCTCGGTCACGTCGACCACTACATTCTGGATCTGGGCTCGTCCTTCGGTGCGTCAGCCATCGGCCCCAAGGCGCTCTGGGAGAGTTATGAAAACGGCATCGACTTCGGATGGTCTGGACGGAGGCTGGTGTCGCTGGGCTTCGCGCAGGAACCATGGAGGCGCGCTCGCCAGGACACGGGCATTCCATCGGTAGGCAACTACGAATCGGCGGTGTACCGGCCTCAACACTTCAGAGAGATGATCCCGCACCCGGCATTCCGCGAGGCGACGGACCGCGACTGCTACTGGGGTGCCAAGATCGTGGCGTCCTTCTCCGACGAGCAGATCGCGGCGGCGGTGGAGGCTGCGAACTACGAGGACCCCCGCGCGCGCGACTGCTTGGTGTCGAACCTCATCGTCCGCCGAGACAAGATCGCGCGGTACTGGTTTGGCCGGATCGCCCCGCTGGACTTCTTCTCCGTAGAGGGCGGTGTGCTGCACTTTCGCGACCTGGCCGTCGATATCGGGGTGGCCCGAGCCCGTGCGTATGACGTCGTGATCAAGCCCTCCGGAGGGCGCTCGGATCGAGAGCAACATATCCGTGTGGATCGCGCAGCGTTATCGCTACTCGACCGGGCCGAGGACACTCACCTCTCGCTTGTGCTCTCCATTGCCGGCGACGGGGCGGCGGCGACCCGGGTGGAGTTAACCCGCAACGGGTCCACGTGGGTCGTGACGGAGGTGAGGCACGGATGATGGTATTCACGCCGCTTCCCATTCGTAGCGGACGGCTGCCCCGGGCGCTCATCCGCCAGGCGGCCGCAATGATCATGCTCCTAGTTGTCGGTTGTGCTCACGCGGGCCGGCTTCAGGGCGTGGGACATACGGTTTCGCCGGTACGCGCGGACAGCACGGCACAGGGCGACAATCGGGGCGAGGCCATGGCTCCGCTACGTCCCCTCTTCGGCGACACCCTCATCGGCTTGCTCCCGGGAACGGCGGATTCGACGCTTCGATACCTCGGACGGCTCCGCGACGGATACACGGCGGACACGCTGAACATCATTCTGTGCGGCGACAATCGCCCGGGCTACCGCCTGTCGCGCCTCAAGCCGCAGCTCGTGACGATCCGTCAAGGATTCTCGCTCAACCCGGTCAAGCTCCTGTACGGCCTGATCACGATTCCCTACGCGATCGGGAAGGGTCTGTATCCCGACCTGGCGCTCATCCGCGAGATCCCCGCCGTGATCAAGCACGAGCCCAAGTGGTCGCGCGAGCACCAGGTCATGAACGCCATGATGGCCAAGATCGATACGCTGCAGGCGTCCGGACACAACGTCGCCGCCGTGATCAATACCGGCGATCTGGTGTACGACGGCCGATATCCGGCACACTGGGAACGCTTCCTGCGCATTACCCAGCCGCTCACCTCGCGCGTGCCCTACTTCCCCGTCGCAGGCAACCACGAGCGCACCGATACCGAGGACGGGGTCGAGAACTGGCGAACCGCTACCGGCCTCCCCGTCGGAGGAGATCGCCTCTACTACTGTTTTGATTCCGCGGACGGGTGGATGCGCTTCATCGCGCTCGACACGAATCCGATCGTCGACGTTCGCGGCCACTGGACGCGTGAGGTCCAGGTCAAGTACTCGGAGGAGGAATTCGCCTGGCTCGTCGCGCGCGTCAAGGAGCACAACGGTCCCGTGATGGTCCTGATGCACCATCCGCCGTTCTCGGTCAGCGCTCATCGCATGGAGTGGCAGCGAGACGCGGTGCTGACGGAGCGGCGAGAGCGCATGGTGGCCTCGTTGCATGAGGCGGGCATCTCCATCCTCGCGAGCGGACATGAACACTCGTACCAGCGCGCGCTCCTCACGTGGCCGGACGCGGTGCTCATTGCTCTCGTCTCGGGCGGAGGAGGAGCGCCGCTGCACACGATCCCGCCTCCTGCCCAAAGCGCTCAGCTCTACAGCGAATACAAGGTCGCCGGATCGGTTGTGAAACCCGAGAACGTGTTCACCGACCAGGTGTTCAACTTCACGCACTTGCGTTTATGGTTTGGCGGCGGGGATCTCACCACGTACGCCGTCGACAAGGATTCGCACGTGACCGTCATCGACCACGTGCAGATCGACCTGAATCGGTACGGCATACCGAAGATCGATCAACACAAGATGCCTCTTCCACCCGCCAAGGGCCCGGCGGAAGTCATGAAGACCGCTTCGACAATGCCCGGAATGCCGAAAAGCGCCGTGACGGATACGAGCGCCGCGAGCGACCGGCTGCTTTCGAAACCACCTCCAAGTCAGTAGGGCGGCTCACGTCTCGGGGGACGGCGGCGGCGGCTCCGGGGATGGTGGCGGCGGTGTCTCCGGAACCGACTTTCCCAGCGCTGCAGCAGAGAGCGCCGCACCTTGCCCGGCCGGGGCGGCGTTTGCCGCCGCATCGGACTCGAACGTCTCGGTCTTCACCATGGCCTCGGGCTTCTCGACCCCTTCTCCTTCCACACGAGCCTCCTCCGGGCGCTCGGACACGAGGGCGCGCAGCCTTCGCGCGAGCGCACGGACGACCTCCTGGAGCACCGTGAGGTCGCCCGCCGCGACGTCGTAGAACTCATCCCGGTGCACAGCGAGAGCGAGGCCGTCCTCGATGCACTCGGCTCTCTGGCCTCGCTCGGCGTCGTCGACGAGGGCCCACGTGCCAAAGGCCTCGCCCGGACCCACCTCCGCGATCACTCGGTCTCCGGCGGAAAGGCGGACACGGCCCTCGACCACCATGTATAGGGCGTCGGCTGCGTCCTCTTCGCGGTAGATGGTGTCATCCTTCGAGAGCTCGACCTCACGCGCCACCTCCGCCAGTTTGAGCAGGCGTCGCGGGCCCACCTCGCGGAGGAGATCCGCGCCTTTCAGGATCAGAACGCGCTCGACACTCGTCAGCATGACGCCCGTCCCAGAGCGGCGAGTTCGTCGCGAACGATGGGGGCGCCGCCATCTCCCCCGAAGAGACTGCGGTCGAAGTTGACCAGGAACCGCGAAGCTCGGACGGCGCAAGCGCGGAGCCACTCGTCATCTGACTTCCACGCTCCCTCGATCCAGACCGCCAGAGGATCCGCTCCTTTCCCTTGGTCTTCGGGCGGAACCGGGGACTCCTCGAAGATCTTGCGCACCGGCCGGAAGAAGGCCCGCGGCAGCGTGTGCTCGAGAAATTCGAGCGCGGGCGAGACCACCTCCCGGTCGCGTGACTTGAGCCGGTCGAATACACCCACCAAAGGGAGCGGATCGTACCAGCATGAGAGCGCCTGCAGGGCTCGCTCGAGAGCCATTTCCGCGGATTCGCGATAGCTGTCGGCCAGGAGCCGCACTTCGGGTGCGGGGTGCGTCTCCAGTGCCGCAGCCGGATCCAGGCATGCGCGATAATCCCGAAGCTCGCGAATGAAGAGCCGATGCGCGAGGTGGCGAGGGAGAACCGCCTGTCCTCTCCGCATGCGGACGCCGGCCAGTCCCGAAAGCCCCAGATGGCGGAGCCTCAGGTCCGTGCTCCGCACGAGCACCATGAGCGCGCCGACGGAACCGCGCGTGTTCATACGCGCCAGCACGCCCGCGGCGAGCGATTGCGCACGCGGGCCGCGCTCCGCGTCGAGCATGCTCCGAAGAGCGGGGACGGCCGGGTCGCCGACCGAGGCCACAGCCTTTCGTGCCGCGTAGTGAAGGTCCCGATCCATCAGAAGCGGGAGAAGAACGTCCAGGAGGGCAGCCGCCGGCCGGTGGGTCGTGGACAGGAGGGCCGCGCTCCGCACGTCGATGTCGGCGTGCGTGAGGAGCGTGCGCAGCCGTGGAACGACGCCTCCGCCGCTCATCGCGCCGAGCGCGCGTGCTGCGAGGACGAGGCTCTCGGGCGTTCCGGCTTGGATTTGCGCGTCGACCCAAGGGAGCGTCAACGCGGCCCGGGCGTCGCAGGGGCGCTCGAAGAGCGCATCGACGACGAAGCTCCGCAGCTCCGCGTTCGTGCCATCCAGGATCCCGCGGGCGAAGGCAACGGGCTTGGGACCACGCAGCAAGAGGTAGCTGACCGCCGCCCTTCGGAGTCCCTCGTGCGGATCGTCGAGGAAGGCGACGATCCGGTTCTCGCGATCGGGAACGCGCAGGGCCTCCATCGCCGAGGTCGCAGCCGCACGCACGGCAGGCCATTCGTGTTTCAGGCACCCGCGTACTGCCTCCACGATCTCCGGATCGTGAGTCTCACCGCTCAGCTGGAGCGCGAGGACGATGCGATCCTCGTCCCGTGCACGCAGCGCCTCGAGCAGGGCGCGGCGGGCCGCGGGAAGGCGCAGGGCCTCGCCGGTCGCGTCGGGCTCGATCCAGCGGGTGCTCAGGATCTGTCGGAAGGCGCGGCCGTACTGCCGGTCCAGCAGAAACAGCACGATGAGCCATGCCCCGGACAGAACCGCGGTCAGGATCGCGATCGCGGCGACGGGAACGCGGAGCGTATGGAGCATCAGGATCAGAAGGAGGCCCACGGCGGCGTCGGACCAGCGCTCGACGAGGGTGTCGATGGCCGGCTTGATGCGTCGCCGCTCGCTGGGTCGGATCGGCGTGTAATAGATCTCGCCCGTGGACTTCCCGAGCGTCTGGGACAAGATCCCCTGGAGCGACCGCATCGCAGCGACCATCCACAGCCCCGGACCGAAGGCAATCCAGGGGGCCATCAGGAGCACGGCGGCAGGCTGTAGCCCGCTGGAAGCACCCAGGCCGAGTCTCTGGAGCAGCCACCCCGCGATCCCGAACTGGAACACGAGCGAGAGCGCGTTCAGGGCGACGTAGAATTTTCCCAGGAATTGAGTGAGGTCGTGTGGGTTGGGATAGTGGCGCACGACGTAGTACTTGAACTGGAAGTCCACGAGAGTCCCTACGATCACCGACAGGGTGAGCACGGCCACGAAGATCAGGATGTAGGGCGAGCGCGTAATGATCTTCCAGGGTGACGCCGTGGAGGTCACGACCTCCGGGCCCGGGCTGTGCGACCGGTGCCCTTCCACGGCGCGGGTCAACGCGTGCGCCGCGGCCAGAAGCAGGGGCAGCGTCCACATGAGCCCGACTCGCTGGATGAAAGGCAGGGACCAGCCGGCGAGCCCACCGCCCACGAGCCCGCCGACCAGACCGGATCCGGCCAAGAGCGGAAACAAGAGCCGCGCACGCCGGGAATCCCAGACATCGAGCGCCAGACCCCAGAAGTGAGGCAGGAGCATCATCGCCTGGCTTCCCGTCCAGACGTAGAACAGAGCGGTCGTGAGGCCGCGAGCGTAAGGGAATACGAGGGGGGCGGCGACACTGCACGCGATCGCAAGGTACTGGTTGAACCGCGCCGCTCCGACCCGCTGGAAGCGGCGCGCCACGTGACTCTCGACCCAGACGAATCCCACGGAGGCGACGGCGACGCCGATGTACGCGTAGGGCAGTGCGAGGGCGCCGAATTCCGCCAGGAACAGCGCGTCCCGCAGCACCTTCGCGATGGTGTACGCGCAGAAGAGCACCGCGACCAGCGCGGCCATGAGCAGCAGCCGTTGCCCCTCATCGGGCTCGAGGCCCAGCTTCCGGGCAACGCCGTCGAAGGGACGAGCGCGAATCAGTGCCAGAAGCGCCCCCTCATTCGAGCGACTGGACGTGGCCACCGCAGCCGTGCACCGCCCGCGCCCGGCGAAAATGGCAGAGGCCCCGGCGATGTTCGTCGCCGGGGCCTCGCGATCACTGCGAACGCCTTACGAGGCCTTCTTGCTGTAGGAGCCGTTGTCCACGTCGACCTTGAGGCTCTGCGCCTTCATGTCGAGGACCTGCTTGATCGTGTACTGGGTGCCGTCCGCGAGCGCGGCGTAGGTGACCTTGGCCGAGACCGGACCCTTCACGTCGCCCTGGTCCATCGCCGACGTGATCGAGACGGACTGGAGCGTGTTCTTGGCTCCATCCACCTCGACTTCCACCATGTCGCCCTGCTTGAGGTAGTTCTTGATCGTGACGCGGACGCGATTGTCGGCGCCCGGCACCGAAACGCTGACGTTGCCGGCCGCCTTCGCGGCCTGGATCTTGGCGGGATCGAGAGGCGAGTACTGATCCATGAGCTCCGTAGCCGCCTTGAGCGTCGCCTGAATGTCTTCCATCTTGTTCGCGACGGCCTTCCCCCGCAGACCCTTCTTCTTCTTCGTCTCCTCGGTGGCGGTAGAAGGCACCGCCGTCTTCTGGACCTTGCCATCAGCGCCATAGGAGCACTTGTAGTCCTTGCGCGACTTCTCTTCACCCTTCAGCGACAGGGCGACCGTCTGCGTCCATTCATAGGATTTGAGGGCGGCCGCGCTGGTCGCGAGCGACTGCTTGATCCCCTCGATGTGACTCTCGGGACCGGTGGCGGCCGGCGGCGTCACCGCGGTCGCTGTCGCCGCGGGCGGAGGCTGGGTGGCTTCCGCTGGCGGTGCTTGTGTGGCGGCGGCGGGCGGTGCCTGTGCGGCTGCGGGGGGCGGCTGGGTTGCCGCTGGCGGCTGCGTCTCCGCAGGAGGGGCTTGCGCCCACGCGACGGATGCCAGCGACCCGATCAATGCCAACCCTACGAGAACCTTCCATAGACTCATGAATCCCCTCCTTTGATTTCCCTGCACAACTCCTGGAGCCCGGTGCTGCAGCCCAACCGTGAAACTAGGCCCACAATAGCCGAAATGACGGCGCGGGACCGCGAATAGTGCCCTACCGCCTCAATGTTGATGGCATCACCGGCCAAGAAGCCCCCTCTTGAACTTGTCCCCCGGCGCCGGCTTGGGACCAAGCGCGCATGCGAAGAACGCATCGGCGAACGGCTTTCCAGGCAGGGATCCCATGAGAACCCCACCGATATCGACCGTGGAGCCTTGTCCCGGTAGGTAGGTCACCGTGAGCTCATCTCCAGGGGCAAAGTCGCGGGTCCACCCGTAGAGCGTCTCGAACTGCTGACGAACATCAGTGCTCGCGTCGGGACTATTCTCCTTGAGGCCCTTTCTCCAGGTCTTGCAGATCCGCTTCGAGCTGACACCGTGGAGGAAGTGGGTCACCGACCGGCGCGGAAGATCGGCGTCCAGGATCTTCCCGGCATCCTGTTCGAGGTGATCGAGCCAGAGGCCCGAGACCAGGAACTGAATTCCAAACTTCTTGTAAATGGCTACGCCATTGAGTGTAAGGAACGCGTCCTGGACGCGAACGGAGTCGGGCATTTCCGCACCCGCGACGCAACGGGCGCCCGCGGGGCGAGGCGCAAGCAGAAGCGCCATGAGTAGAAGTACGATCGCCTTGGGAATGGGGTCCTCGCAGTCGTCGAAGCGTCCCGGCCGGCACCGCCCCAGACCTTCGATGGACTGCCCAAGGGCGCACTCTATTTAACACCGATGGGCTGAAAACAGACCGGAGTTGGGTGGAGATCCTGTAGTTTAACCCATAGTCCGTGGTTAGCACAGGCTGGAGGTAGAGCTGGCAGAAGGCTCCTGGAGCGGACCGCGTCAGCCTGCGATAGAACGTTGGAGGAGGCAACCGTGTCGGACAACAAACGTGTACTGATGATCGGGCTGGATCCCGCTCTGGTTGATTTCTCTCAGCCCGGCTATCCGCCGGGCATGAGTACGGAGAAGGTGCTCGCTGGTCTCAAGTCTTCCGAGGACGAATTGACCAGCCTCGGCTATAGCGTCCAGATGTGCTTCACCGATTTCGGCGAAACGGCGGATATGGTGGTCCGCAGGCAGCTCGAGCGGAGGACGTTCGAATGCGTCCTCATTGGCGCGGGCGTGCGGACGAATCCCAGCAACTTCGCGCTCTTCGAGAAGCTGGTCAACGTCGTGCACGAATACGCGCCCCACTCCCGGTTCTGCTTCAACACATTGCCGGGCGACACCGCCGCGGCCGTACAGCGCTGGCTCTGAGCCCCGGAGAGCCTCCCGTCACCGACCTCCGGGAGGTCCTCCTCGGGGGACGGCGACCGTCGGCGACGGTGCTCTTGCTCGCGACGAACATCGCGATTGCCGGCGTACTCCTTGCGGTGTGGCGGGAGGATTACGCCACGAGCCTCCGCGGTTGGATGGTGGAGGCATGGCACGCCGTCCACGAGCGCCACGCGTACGGGCGGTTCCTTCCGTCGATCTTCCTGCACGCGAACGCCGGCCATCTCGCCGCCAACATGACGGCGTTGCTGGCTGCCTCGGGAGCCGTAGAGTTCCTGGCGGGAGCAGGCTGGGCCATGTCGGTCTATCTCGTGACCGGGCTCGTGGCGGCGGTCGTTTCCTATGTGGGGCATGGGGCGCCGCCCCTGAGCGTCGGCGCCTCGGGGGCCGTGTTCGGCCTGCTCGGATGCACGGTCGCTTTCATCGTGCGCCGGCGCTCCATGTTCAACTACGCCAAACGCTGGAAGGTCTGGCGCGTCTACATCCCCCTCTTCGTCCTTCTCTTCGCCCCGGCTCTCGGGAACGCCGATGTCCATGCCCATGCCGGAGGGTTCGCTTGCGGCCTGATCCTGGGCGTGTGGATGCCCCCGCATCCGCGCGTGAAGTACCTCGGCATGCAGGATTCGATCGAGGAAGCGGAGCTACTGGACCTGAAGGGCGACGAATAGGCCGTCCAGGGCTCGAGGACGACGACGCGAGCGACTCGGCCGGCTATCTCGAGTCGCAGTCCCAGTGCTCGGCTACCTTGCCCCCCTCGACCCGAAACATGTCGAACCACGTGGCCAGCGTCTTCATGGCAGGCTCCTAGTCGTGAGGGGGAGAAGGCGAACTATGTGGGCACCGTCAACGTAGAGGTACTGGTTATCGATAGCCATCATCGATTCACCTTGTGCCCACGTCCTCTGTCAGCAAAGGTGAATGCTAGTTACGCATGAGAGAGTCCATAGAGGGCGACCTCAACAAGAGTCCCGCCGGCGACAAGTCGCTCGGAGTGGTCATGAAGAAGACGGACGATCCAGCCCTGCACACCGTCGACAGGAGGGCTTCGCCCGTGACCGATCAGGGCGGCATCAAGCCCACCAAGAGCGCGGTCGCGGAGTCCGAGGTTCGCTATCGGCGGCTCTTCGAAACAGCAAAGGACGGCATCCTCATCCTGGATGCAGATACCGGAATGATCACCGAAGCCAACCCGTACCTGCAGGCAATGCTCGGATACTCTCACGCCGAGCTTCTCGGGAGGACACTTTGGGAGATCGGTCCCTTCAAGGACGCCATCGCCAGCCGCGAGGCCTTCCGTGAGTTGCAGGTCAAGGAGTATGTCCGCTACGAGAATCTACCGCTCGAGACCAAGTATCACGAGCGCAGGGCGGTGGAGTTCGTCAGCAACGTGTACCTGGTCGACGGCACGAAGGTGATTCAATGCAATATTCGTGACATCACTGAGCGGAAGCAAGCCGAGGACAACGCCCGGAAGGTCAACGAGGATTTAGTATCTCTGGTCACTGAATTGCGGCGACGCGACAGCACCATGCAATTGCTCAGCGATATGAATGAATTGCTCCAGTCGTGCACGACGCAGGAAGAGGCGTTTCAAGTGATCGCCATGAAGGCAGGGCAACTGTTCGTCGGGCAAAGCGGTTACCTGGCCGTCACGCGGCCACGCGAGCAGTATCTGGAAGAGGTCGCGCATTGGGGGCCGGATCGGCCAGTGATGTCGCCATTCCAGCTGGAGGACTGCTGGGCACTCCGCCGAGGTCATCCGCACGAGGTGATCGAGCCGAACCTTACGGTCGTGTGTCGTCACTTCGCCACGCCCCCTACGACCGGCTATTTGTGCGTGCCACTGACCGTCCAGGGGGACACCTTGGGCGTGCTCTGCCTCATCGGCACACAGCCGAAGCAAAGCGACGCCCAGCTCAGTCAGCTACATGTGGTCCTGACGGTCGGCGAGACGATCAAGCTGGTACTGTCGAATTTGAAGCTGCGGGAGAGTCTGCGTGTACAAGCCAACCACGACCCTCTAACAGGTCTGTTCAACCGCCGCTACCTGGCCGACAGCCTGTCACGGGAGCTGAGTCTCTCGCTGCGCCGCGGAGCCACATTGTGCGTTGCGGTTCTGGATCTCGATCATTTCAAGAGGTTCAACGACACCTTCGGACACGACGCTGGCGATCTGGCTCTGCGAGAGGCCGCACGCGTGATGTCGATGAACCTGCGCAAGAGCGACATTGCGTGCCGACTGGGAGGGGAGGAGTTTGCGCTCGTTCTTCCAGATTCCTCCCTCGCGGACACGCTCCAGCGGGTGGAACAGATCTGTGCGTTCGTCAAACAAATCGAGATACGGCACGGTGGTCATCTGCTGGGCACGATGACCCTCTCCGCCGGCATCGCTGGATCGCCGGAGCACGCGACCACCGCTCGAGAACTGTTGCGCGCAGCCGACATTGCCCTCTTTTCCGCCAAGCGGGCCGGCCGCGAGCAGGTCGTTGTGTATGAGCCCGCGGACACCGAAAGACCCAGTGCGCTGAATCAGCGGACTGTCGAGCGGCAGCCGCCCCCTCGTTCGTAAGCAGCCCTCGAGGACTCCACCTCGATCAATCATGGGCCAACTGGTCATCGACTTGGAGGCTTCGCACCATGCGGTCAAACGTGGGTTGAAGCGCCACGTAATCCCCTCCCGGCGCCAGTGCGAGGACATAGACCACATGACCGTCCGAAAGCTCTCGCGCAAACACCTTGACCCGTTCCGCGGTCCCGCCCTGGGGCGTTCCCGACAATTCAACCGACAGAGAGCTCTCGCCCGATACGGTGCCGCGCCGAGTCGAACCTGAAACCGGCTTCAGGTATGAGTTGGCATCCATGATGTGATGGACGAGATCGCTCGTCGCTTCTTCGAGCGAGTTGCTGCCGTAGAGCGAGCCCCTCGGATCGCGGTAGCTCGCCCCAATCACGCCCTCGAAAGGAACATAGTGCCCCACGATCACGGCGCAGACGACACGCTGCGTTCCGCCCCGATCCTGCGCGAGACCGCCTCTCGGAGCGAGAGTCGCACCGTACCCCGTCGATGAGGCGTACGTAAGCCAGTTGTCCGGGTATTGCATCTCGAAGAATCCGTGAGGCTCGCGAAATACGCGGAACTGCGAGGAGGGGCGCTCGGTCGAAGCCTCCACCGTTCCGGTCGGGGTCTGGCCCTTCGCCGCCTGAGCCATCGTCGGGGCGGGAGCCATCCGCGAGAGCTCCGCCCGCACCACCTGGATGTCTCCAGCAGGGGTGGTGCCTCGCACAGGACCGAGGAGGGCAGCTTCCTTGCGCACGCGCGCGGCCCTGTTTGCGGGCGCCGGATGGTCGCTGAAGAACTGCCCCAGCTTTCCGGGGTTCCCGCCGGCTTCCTGCCGCAGCGTGTCGAAGAACCGCGCCATGTCCATGGGATCGTACCCAGCCTTCGCCATGATCTGGGCGCCAACGATGTCGGCTTGTTCCTCGGCGGAGCGGGAGTTCTTGAGGAAGAGGGCGTTCAACCCCAGCCCTCCCACAGTCCCCATGATGCTGCCGGCTGTGGAATGCGATTTGGAGCCGAAGAGACCGCCGAGAATCCCCACCCCCGTCTCGGCGAGATAAGCCTTCGACACCTGATTGGTCTGATGCCTCAGGGCGACGTGGGAGATCTCATGAGCCATCACGCCCGCAAGCTCTCCCTCCGTTTTCGCGCGCTCGATGAGGCCCCGGTGGATGTACACGTACCCGCCTGGCAACGCAAACGCGTTGATGTCCGAAAGGTTCACGACCTTGAACTGGTAAGGGTACTTTGCGCCGGGCGCATAGCGGGCGAGCTTCGCGCCCAGTCGAGCCACGTACTGCGTCACAGCCGGCCTGGACACCATCGGAAGCTGATTCTCCACCTGGACCGACGACTGTCGTCCGATGTCGATGTCTTGCTGGACGGAAAACAGATTGAAGCCAGGACGAACGGCCGTTTGCGCCTTCGCCACTCCGTTGCCCAGGAGCAGCCCAAGGAGCACGACCGCAACGATTCGAAATCTGCGATTGAATGTCATTCTCCACCTCATCTTGAGAATGTCGGGCGCGCGGAAGGTTTGGCGGTTACGCTGCCACTGGGGGGCCGCGCTAGTGCGCGTCGATTGTCACGGAGTCGGGCAAATTTACTTTGAGGTTTACGTCCGCGTCCTTCTTGCCGCCGACAGTCGCGGAGCCCGAAATCGTGGATTTCGACCCGCCGCCCTTTTCGACGGGATGACGTCGCGTCGTGGCCCATATCGCGATGGCCGCAACCACAAGAATGGCGACAACGGCGATGATCATGGTGTTCCGGCCGCCACTGTCGCCTTGAGTACCTTCCGCCATGACTGGTTACCCCCCTAGAATCACAACGCCGTTGCGCTCTCCCGATCCCATCGACTGCCAAAGCAATTTGCGTACCCCGACAGCGCGATCTAGGCTCTTTGCGCTAGGCGCGAACCCCCGCTAGCTCACAAAAGAAGAGCCTCAGAGTGCTTATCCGCTCTGAGGCTCTTCCGAACTATGTCGCAACCAACTACTTACGCTAGGCAGACACCTCCCCTACCACCTCGACCACGCGCAGGACGTCTTCGAAGCGCGTGGTGAGAGGCGCCGGAGTGAGCCGAAGGATGCTCGGGGGCCGATAGTCGGCGACGACACCGCGCGATTCCAACGAGCTCGTCATGGCGGCAGCATCCCCCGGGCACTCCACCGCGATATGGCCGCCTCGTCGCTCCGGGTCGCGCGGGCTCCCGACCCTCACTCCGGTCACGCCGTCCGGCAGCAGCGCGTCGATGCATTCCACCAAGAAGGACGTAAGGGCAACGGACTTCTCCCGAATCCTACCGATGCCGGCGGCCTCAACCAGGTCGAGCGCGCCCCAGAGCGGGGCGGCCGCCAGGATCGGAATCGTCCCGATCTGCCACGCTGCGGCGCCTGGAGCTGGAGCGTGGCGGCCACTCATCTCGAACTTCGCTTCGACGGACTGACCCCACCATCCTGGCAACGCCGGTCGAATCGCGCTGTGGCGGCGGTTGAGATAGAGCCCTCCCACGGCGCCGGGGCCTGCATGGAGGTACTTGTAGTGGCACCAGAAGGCGGCATCCGCCCCGATCCGGTTCAACTCGACCGGCACCGCACCCACGGCGTGGCTCAAATCCCAAATCACTCGCGCGCCGGCCGCGTGGGCCGCGCGGGTGAGCCGTGCCATGTCGAACCACTGGCTCGTGCGAAAGAGGACCGCCGACAGCACCAGGAGTGAGGTGTCCGGTCCCAACGCCGATTCAATGTCCTTTTCCTGGATCACTCCGTCTTCGCGGGGCGGGATCAGCCGGAGCGAGCGGTCCGGATCGCGTCCTCGGAGAGCGATCTGGCCCGCGAGTGCGTGGAGGTCCGAGGGAAACTCCGTCGCTGCGGCCACGATGGCGTGACGGGTTTCGTCCGGCCGATAGAACGCCGCGACCAGGTGATGAAGGTTCACGGTCGTGGAGCCGGTGACGACCACTTCCTCCGGCGCCGCCCCCACGAGCGCCGCGACCCGGGCTCCTAGACGCTCTCCATAGTCCACCCACGGCGGGACCGCCTCGAGCCACGCTCGCGCCGCCAGACGTTTCCATTGGTCCAGCGCCCGAAGGAGCGCGGCTTCGGCATCGCGTGACAGGAGGCCCAGCGAGTTCCCATCAAAATAAAGGACTGCCGGATCGCAGAAGAATCGCTCTCGAAACGCTGCGAGAGGATCTCGCGCGTCCAGCTCTCTCGCCTTGGCGCGCAACCTCGCCGCGATTGGGGTGCCAGGAGCCATCAGCCCTCCATCGGCCTGGGCGATCCGGGCCGTCACTGTCCAGTTCTCCCACTCCCGGCGGGTCCAGCAGCGCCGCCACCACCGGTGCCTCGCCCCGGGAAAGCGCGTACTATTGAGGCGAGCACGGTCCAGCCAGCGAATGTCTCGAGCGTAAGGAGTACTCCAATGGCCAAGGTCCTCTGTGTCCTGTACGACGACCCTATCGGAGGGCATCCGACATCCTACGCCATATCCGAAATCCCGAAGCTCGACCGCTACCCCGGCGGCCAGACCATGCCGAGCCCGAAGCAAATCGATTTCAAGCCCGGCCAGCTCCTCGGCAGCGTCTCCGGCGAGCTTGGGCTGCGCAAGTTTCTTGAGGCCCAAGGGCACGAGCTGGTCGTCACCGCCGACAAGGACGGACCGAAGTCCGCCTTCGAGCGCGAGCTGCCGGATGCGGAGATCGTGATCTCGCAGCCATTCTGGCCCGCCTACCTGACGGCGGAACGAATCGCAAAGGCGCCGAAGCTCAAGCTCGCGATCACCGCCGGTATCGGCTCCGATCACGTCGATCTGCAGGCCGCGATCGACCGGGGCATTACTGTCACCGAGGTCACCTATTGCAACAGCATCAGCGTGTCGGAGCACGTCGTGATGATGATCCTGGCGCTCGTGCGCAACTACATCCCGTCCTACCAGGTAGTCGTGGAGGGCGGCTGGAACATCGCCGACTGCGCCGCCCGCTCCTACGACCTGGAAGGGATGGTAGTGGGCACCGTGGGCGCCGGGCGGATCGGCTCAGCGGTTCTGCGCCGACTCAAGCCGTTCGACGTGAAGCTCCACTACACCGACCGACATCGGCTGCCGGCCAGCGTCGAGCAGGAGCTGGGCCTGACCTTCCATCCGGACGCCGAGTCGCTGGTGCGCGTCTGCGACGTGGTGACGATCAATACACCGCTCCATCCTGAGACCGAGCATCTCTTCAACGACGCGCTCATCGGCAAGATGAAACGGGGGGCATATCTGGTGAACACGGCGCGAGGCAAGATCTGCGATCGCGACGCGATTGCGAAGGCATTGAAGAGCGGGCAGCTCGCTGGGTACGCTGGCGACGTGTGGTTCCCGCAGCCCGCGCCAAAAGATCATCCGTGGCGCACGATGCCGCACCACGGGATGACGCCGCACGTCTCCGGCACGAGCTTGTCGGCCCAAGCCCGCTACGCAGCGGGGGTGCGGGAAATTCTCGAGTGTTGGTTTGAGGGACGCCCGATTCGGGAGGAATACCTCATCGTTTCCGGCGGCGAGCTCGCGGGGGCCGGAGCGCATTCCTACAGCGCCGGCAATGCGACTGGAGGATCGGAGGAAGCGGCGAGGTTCAAGCGGTAGGCGGAGCCGCCCCAAAAGCCTCTTCTTGAGTCCACGATACGACTCACGATAGCCTCATTGAGGCCATAGCGATCCAAGGACCAGGGCGGCTCGTGGAAGCGCGTGGGGTTCGAGGGCTCCGTGAGGAGCTCCCAGCCTTACCTCAAGGAGGGATTCTGCGCAGTCTGCTGAAGTTTGGTTTCATGCTGGTCGCCGTCCTCTCGGTCCTCTCCGGATGCGCCGCACCGTCCCAGGTGCGGCTCACGGGGAGCCCGGACATTCCGGGGGCGGAGGGGGTCGTGAAGACCTCGACCTCGAATGACGGGAACACGAAACTGGACATCTCCGTGAAGCACCTTGCTCCTCCAGAGAAGGTCGAGCCCGGCTCTTCTGTGTTCATGGTGTGGGTACGGGGTCTGGAGAACGGTGCGCAAGCAGCTAGTCAGGGAGCTCTCATGGTGAACTCAAACCTGATTGGGGAGATGGAGACCGTCACGCCACTCCGATCGTTCGAGCTGTTCATCACGCCCGAATCGTCTCATACGGTGACGGCCCCCACCGGGAAGATCCTGCTGAGCGCTCGTATCGAAATGAAGTGACGCACGCATCGCCGCCCCCCCTCCAACGGGGGGCGGAGCCTGAATTCGTCCGCGGATCCGCCCAACCTTTCGTGGCAACGGCCACGCCCGTTCCGACCACGACTCCGACAGCAGCGCCTGTCCCGATGTCGTGGGGCCATCTAGGGGCGACTAGTCCGCTCACAACCAGAGGGAATTCGTGATGTCTCGATCCAGGCTGTGGAACGTCGTCGCTGCAGGAGCCGTGCTGACCTTTCTCGGGGCCTGCGCCACCAACCCCGTGACAGGTAAGAAGGAAGTGTCCATCGTCACGCCCGCGCAGGAGCTGGAAATCGGGAGGCAGGGCTATGGCCCTGTCACTGAGGAATACGGGCTTTACGGTGACGCGGCACTCTCAGCCTATGTCAACTCGATCGGGCAGAAAGTCGCTCACGTCTCCCACATGCCGGACCTCGAATGGCACTTCACTATCCTGGATGACCCAACGGTCAACGCTTTCGCCATGCCGGGTGGCTACATCTACATCACCCGTGGCATCCTGCCATACTTGAACTCCGAGGCCCAGCTCGCCGGCGTGCTGGGCCATGAGATCGGCCACGTCACTCACCGTCACACCGCTGCTCAGATCACCCAGCAGCAGCTCTTTGGGGTGGGTCTGGCGCTAGGCTCGATTGTCTCTCCGACCTTCGCGCGCTACAGCGGCGCTGCCCAACAGGCGTTGAGCCTGCTGTTCCTGAAGTTCAGCCGGACCGATGAGTCGCAAGCCGACGAGCTGGGTGTCGACTACGCCACCAAGGCTGGCTATGACTCGCGGGACATCCCCGCCACCTACGCCATGCTCAAGCGGATCAGCGACCAGAGCGGCCAGCGTTTGCCTGGATTCCTCGAGACCCACCCGGATCCGGGCGACCGCGAGACCGTCACGACCGCATTGGCGAATACGGCTGTCGCAGGCAAGACCGGGCTCGTCATCAATCATGACGTTTACATCCGGCACATGGACAACATCCTCTTCGGT
>Ga0207703_10001832_pt1 | contig 18948 bp, 17 predicted proteins | sample KBSSwiS12_FD_184304 | JGI IMG/M metagenome (GOLD analysis project Ga0207703, IMG submission 184304) | Switchgrass rhizosphere microbial communities from Kellogg Biological Station, Michigan, USA - KBS Switchgrass S1-2 (SPAdes) (version 2) | ecosystem: Host-associated > Plants > Roots >...
TGAAGAAGAACGATCAACCCGCGGTCGTCGCGCAGGCCGTGCCGCAAGCAGCGCCCGCCGAGCGCGTCGTCCCGGCCGCTCCGCTCAGCACGCCGGTCGGCCAGGTGCCGAACTACCGCGCCATCGTCAAGCAGTCGGCGCCCGCGGTCGTCGGCGTGACCGTCGAAGGCACGCACAAGGCGTCCCTCGAGGACAGCGGCCTGCCGCCTGGCATCGAGGACGATCCGTTCTTCAAGTTCTTCAAGGGCGTTCCCGGCCTCGGCCAGCGCGGCCGCCAGAACCCGTCGACGCCGTTCAAGGGGATGGGCTCGGGCTTCATCATCAGCTCGGACGGCCTGATCCTCACCAACGCGCATGTCGTTCGTGACGCCAAGGACGTCACCGTCAAGCTGAGCGACCGGCGCGAATACACCGCCAAGGTGCTCGGCATCGACACCGCGACCGACATCGCCGTCCTGCGCGTCGACGCCAGGGACCTGCCGGTGGTTCGTCTCGGCGACCCGAGGAATCTCGAGGTCGGCGATCCGGTGCTCGCGATCGGCGCGCCCTACGGCCTCGAGCAGACGGCGACGTCGGGAATCGTCAGCGCCAAGGGTCGCTCGCTGCCCGGCGACGCGGTCGTTCCCTTCATCCAGACCGACGCGGCGGTGAATCCCGGCAACTCGGGCGGCCCGCTCTTCGACGGCAGCGGCTCGGTCGTCGGCATCAACTCGCAGATCTACTCGCGCAGCGGCGGCTTCCAGGGCGTCTCGTTCGCGATCCCGATCAACGTCGCGCTCAAGGTGAAGGACCAGATCGTCGCCACCGGCAAGGCGCAGCACGGCCGCCTCGGCGTGACGGTGCAGGACCTGAACCAGTCGCTCGCCGATTCGTTCGGGCTCAAGCGCGTCGACGGCGCGCTCGTCTCGAACGTCGCGCCCGACAGCGCGGCGGCGGCGGCGGGGCTGAAGTCGGGTGACGTGATCACCGAGGTCAACGGCGAGCCGGTGCTTCGCTCGGGTTCGCTGTCGAGCCTGATCGGCATGGCCGCGCCCGGCGAGCGCGTCAAGCTCAAGGTCTGGCGCGATCGCGCCGAGCACACCATCGAAGCCAAGCTCGGCGGCACCGAGAAGGAAGGCAAGCAGGTCGCCGACGCGAGCGCCGGCGGCGAGCGCGGCGCGCTCGGCCTGACGCTCAGGCCGCTCACGCGCGAAGAGAAGCGCGAAGCGAAGATCGACGCCGGCCTCGTCGTCGAGGACGTCGACGGCGCGGCGGAGCGCGCCGGCATCGTCGCCGGCGACGTTCTGCTCGCGATCAACGGCAAGACCGTGCAGTCGATCGATCAGGTCAAGAGCGTGATGGCGGGCAAGCCGAAGAGCGTCGCGTTGCTCGTCCAGCGCGAAGGCGAAAAGATCTTCGTCCCCGTGAAGCTCGGCTGACGTAGCGATTCGTTGCAACTCGGCGCCCGGCCGCTGCCTCGCAGCGCGCCGGGCGCTTTTTCATGGGAGCGCGGCGCGGCGACTGTGGCGCCGGGGCAATACCCGTGAACTAATTTCCGCTCCGCACTCGCGTTTTCGCCGATCCGCCGCGAAGCTCGCTTTAAGCTTCGGAAGTTTGTCGCGTCTCGCGCGACTGCTGTAGGAGCACCCCCATGACGTCATCTTCCAAGTCGGCCCGCGCCGCCGTGCTGGCGCTCTTCGTCGGTCTCGTGCTCGCCACGGGAAGCGCTGCCGCCGCCGAGATCCGCGTCCTGCTCGGTGTCGATCCCGCCGATGCCAGCGGCGACGTGCTGCTGAGCGCGTCGCTCGCTCCGGCGCAGTCGCTGACGCGCGCGACCGGCTCGCGCACGACCATCGCGCAGACCTCGACCATGGCCGAGGTGATGCGCGCCAGCCGCACGGTCGAGAACGAGATCATCATCGCGCCGGCCCACGTCACCGCCTCCGCGATCCTGCACGCCTACCAGCTGCTCGCGACGAGCGGGCAGGAACAAACGTATGCGCTGGTCGCGAAGAACGACATCGACAAGGTCGAGAAGCTGGTCGGCAAGCGCCTCTACCTGCCGCAGCAGGATTCCCTGCGCAGCTACATGGCCAAGGGCCTGCTCACCGAGTCGGGTCTCAAGCTCGGCCAGTTCTCGAAGGTCACTTACGGCAACACCAGCGGCGGCGGCCTGGTCGCGCTCTCGTTCGACATGGCCGACGTCACCGTCGCCGACGAGACGCAGGCCAAGGAATGGATCACCCAGCACCCCGGCCAGGCGCGCATCCTGAAGACGACGCGGCCGGTACCGGGCGGCATGAACATGGTCGTGCGCAAGGACTTCTGCGCCACCGAATGCGGCCGCCTCGGCGACTGGGTCAATTCGCCCGACGGCGCCATTCCCGGCGTCGGCCGCTTCCGGATGGCCACGGCCGACGCAGGGCGGCAGTTCACCTACGTCGCCTCGCTCGGCATCGCGACGCCCGAGGCGGTGAACGGCGTCACCCGGGTCACCGCCGAGCAGGTCACCGAGCTCGCCAAGCAAGGCGTGACGATCGTCGACACGCGCTCGGCGAAGGAATACGAGAACGAGCACATTCGCGGCGCCGTGCTCGCGTCCTACGTCGAGAAGAGCCTGAAGGAAGTCGACTTCGACGCCAAGAAGGACGATTTCACCGCTCTCAAGACGTTCCCCAAGGACAAGCCGGTGCTGTTCCTCTGCAACGGCCCGGAATGCTGGAAGTCGTACAAGGCGTCGCGTGCGGCGCTGGCCGAGGGCTACACCAAGATCTACTGGTTCCGCGGCGGCATGCCCGAGTGGCGCGAGAAGCGCCTGCCGGTCGAAGGCAGCGCCGGCGCTGCGCTGGCGAAGCTGCCCGCGCCGGCGCCCCAGCAGGCGCGCGGCAAGACCGTCGCCGCGGTTCGCTGAGCGGCGCCTGCGGGCGCTGTCGTCGGCGCGGCTGCGCGCCTAGGGCTCGCGGCGCAGGTCGACGACGCGCTCGCCCTGCTCGCTGTTGAGCCAGAGCCGGGCGCGGATCCGGTTTCCGTCGGGGTCGATCGCGCCGCGCAAGGCACCCGTGTCGATGGGCTCGCCGCCTTCGGGCGGGTCGACGTGCACCGACAGCAGGACGCGACGCGGGCCGGGCGGCGCATCGGGCGCGGTCACCTCGTCGCTCTGCAGGACGCCTTCGCCGCGGTAGAAGACCTTGTTCAGCGGCTGGCCGAATCGCTCCTTCCAGAACGCGCGGTACTTCTGCCAATCGGGGTCCTGCTCGATGTCGACGGCGCTGCTGGCGACGCGCAGGCTCGCGCCGTTCTGCTCGATCGTGACGTTGACGATCTCGCCGTCGCGCGACGTCGTCGCGCCCTTCTTGCCGATGTTGGCGCGCCAGCGGCCGGCGAGGCTCGCCGCCTTCTTCTCCTGCCAGCGCCAGACGGCGAAGCCGCCGCCGAGAAGGACGACCGCACCGCCGAGGAGGGCGAGCCGGCGCCCGTTGCCGAGCCGCGCCGCGGCGGACTCGACGTCTTCGAGCGCGGCGAGCGGCAACGGTGCCGATCCGAGCGGCGCCGGCGTCGTGCGCGGCACGACGCCGAGCGCGCGCAGGTCGTCGCTGAGGCGGGCGAGGTCCTCGCGCCAGTCGTAGGCGCGCAGGCGTCGCCAAGTGCGCTCGGAGAGCTGGTCGAACGGCGCCGGCAGCGACGCCGGCGAGGGCGTCTCGGCGACACCGTCGCACATCAGCGGGATGACGTGGGCGTTGGCAGCGATCGCCGCAGTGAGCTCGTCGCGCACCGGGTCGTCTTCGCGCTCGATGCAGCGCTTGCCGTCGCTGTCGCGAGCGTCGAGGTAGTTCGGCGTCACCAGCACGAGCAGGATCGGCGCGTTGTGCAGGGCGCGCGCGATCTCGTCGCGCCAGCGGCTGCCGGCCGGAAGGTCGTCCTTGTCGAGGAAGATCTGCTCCTGGCCGAACAGCGCGTCGAGGTCCCGGGCCAGGGCGGTCGCCTTGTCGGCGCCGTCGCTGGTGCGATAGCTGATGAAAACGCGAGCGGTCATCGATCGGAGAGCAGCGTCAACGGCCCAAACCCGGATGCGCAAGTGTCGCGCCTTCTGCGACATTGCGTCGACCCCTGAAGGAATGAGATGGACGAGACACGAAGTTCGATCCTCGTCGTCGGCGCCGGCGACGCCACCGGCGGCGCGATCGCACGCCGCTTCGCGCGCGAAGGGCTCGTCGCCTGCGTGACGCGGCGCAGCGCCGACAAGCTCGCGCCGCTGGTCGCGCAGATCCAGGCCGACGGCGGCGAGGCGCACGGCTTCGCGTCCGACGCGCGCAAGGAGCTCGACGTCGAGACGCTGGTCGCGCACATCGAGCGCGAGATCGCACCGATCGAGGTCGCCGTCTTCAACATCGGCGCGAACGTTCGCTTCGGCATTGCCGAGACGACCGAGCGCGTCTACCGCAAGGTCTGGGAGATGGGCGCGCTCGCCGGCTTCCTGATGGGCCGCGAGGTCGCCAAGGCGATGCTGCCGCGCGGGCGCGGCACGATCATCTTCACCGGCGCGACCGCGAGCGTGCGCGGCTCGGCGGGCTTCGCCGCGTTCGCCGGCGCCAAGCACGCGCTGAGGGCGCTCGCGCAGAGCATGGCGCGCGAGCTCGGGCCCAAGGGCCTGCACGTCGCCCACGTCGTCATCGACGGCGCGATCGACACCCACTTCATCGCCGAGAACTTCCCCGAGCGCTACGCGCTGAAAGACCGCGCCGGCATCCTCAGCCCGGACGCGATCGCCGACAACTACTGGAACCTGCACTGCCAGGACAAGAGCGCGTGGACGCACGAGCTCGACCTGCGGCCGTGGCTGGAAACCTGGTGAGCCCAAGATGAGCGATACGAAGCGAACGGTCGAATACTTCTTCGACGTCGGCAGCCCGACGGCCTACCTCGCCTGGACGCAGCTGCCGAAGATCGCCGCCGAGACGGGCGCGACGATCGCCTGGCGGCCGATGCTGCTCGGCGGCGTCTTCAAGGCGACCGGCAACACGAGCCCCGTGACCGTGCCGGCGAAGGGGCGGTGGATGGGCGCCGACATCACGCGCTGGGCGCGCCGCTACGGCGTGACCTTCGCCTTCAATCCGCACTTTCCGATCAACACGCTGACGCTGATGCGCGGCGCGACCGGCCTGCAGATGCGCCGGCCCGCCGACTTCCTGCGCTACCTCGACGTCGTCGAGCGGGCGATGTGGGAGACGCCGAAGAACCTCGGCGACCCGGCCGTGCTGGCAGCGACGCTCGCCGAGGCCGGCTTCGACGCCGACGAGTTCGTCGCGCTGGCCGCCGATCCCGAGGTCAAGGCGAAGCTCGTCGCGACCACCGAGGAAGCGGTCGCGCGCGGCGTGTTCGGCGCGCCGACGTTCTTCGTCGGCGACGCGATGTTCTTCGGCCAGGACCGGCTCGATTTCGTCCGAGAGGCACTGCTCGCGATTCGCTAGGACCCGCTGTTTCCGCCAAGGGGTCGGTCGAGCGTCAGGGCGGCGGCGGCATCCGGGCGCTCCGGCCCGCCTCGCGGGCGACGACCGCGCGACGTAGCCGTTTCCTCATCAAGACTCCACCCTTCGGTCGACCGCCAGGGCTACCGCGATTGGGACCTGCGCACCCGGACGCCACCACCACCCTGCAGCGACGACGAGACGTGCGCAGAAGAGCACCTCGCTTCGCTCGCTTCGCGTTGCTCGCTGCCACTGGGCAGGCGGTTCGGGCGTGCGGGCGCAGGGACCATTCGCGGTCGCCCTGGCGGTCGGGTAGAGGGGTTGGGTCTTGATGAGGAAACGGCAGGGGTTGCTCGGTGGTCGACCGCGAGCGTGGCCCGGAGAACGCATGCCCGGGCCGCCTGCCGCGCTCGACGTGCGAATGCAAGCGGCGCTCGACGTGCGAACGCAAGCCGCGCTCGACGTGCGAACGCAAGCCGCGCTCGACGTGCGAACGCGATCTAGAGGTCCGTGCGCAGCTTCCAGATCTCGGGGAAGAGGACGACGTCGAGCATCTTCCTCAGGTAGCTGACGCCGCCGGTGCCGCCGGTGCCCCGCTTGAAGCCGATCACGCGCTCGACCGTCGTCACGTGGCGGAAGCGCCAGAGGCGGAACATGTCCTCGAGGTCGGTCAGCTCCTCGCCGAGCTGGTACAGGTCCCAGTACGCTTCCGGGTCGCGATAGACCACCAGCCAGGCCTGCTCGACGCCTTCGCTCGCCACGTAGGGCGCTGACCAGTCGCGCTCGACCTGGCCCGCCGGCACCGGCAGGCCGCGCCGCGCGAGCAGGCGCAGCGCCTCGTCGTAAAGCGACGGCGCGTCGTGCGCCGCCTGCACCTCGGCGAGCAGGTCGGGCCGGTGCGAGTGCGGCTGAAGCATCGCCGCGTTCTTGTTGCCGAGCATGAACTCGATCTGCCGGTATTGCCAGCTCTGGAAACCGCTGCTCGACGCGAGCGATGGCCGGATGGTCGAGTACTCTGGTGGCGTCATGGTCGCGAGCACGTCCCACGCGTGGACCATCTGCTCCATGATCTTGCTCACGCGGGCGAGCATCTTGAAGGCCCGCTGGAGCTCGTCCCCCGCGACCGCGGCGATGGCGGCGCGCAGCTCGTGCAGGAGCAGCTTCATCCAGAGCTCGGTCACCTGGTGCTGGATGATGAAAAGCATCTCGTCGTGCGCGCCCGAGCGCAGGTGCTGCGCGCCGAGGACCTCGTCGAGGTGGAGGTAGTCGCCATAGCTCATCTCGCGGCTGAAGTCGACCTTCGCCGCTTCGCCGGCGACGATCTCGGCCGGTGCCGGCGCGCCCGTCTTCCGCATCGTCATGTCACCTTGCCTCGCCGCGCGAAGCGATCGTCGCGCCAGGCGCCGCCCTTCAGGACGTCGTGCAGGTGCTCTGCCGCGTCCCACGCGTCGACGTAGCGGGTGTAGAGCGGCGTGAATCCGAAGCGGAGGAGGTCGGCGCCGAGGCTCGCGTCGGCGTCGCCATCCCGGGCCGCGCTCGGCTCGCCGGCGCGGAAATCGCCGATCACACCGCGTTCGATCAGCGCCTGCATGACGCGATAGCCGTCGGCGTGGGCAAAGCTCGCCTGGCTGCCGCGCATGGAGGCATCGCGTGGCGTGACGAGCGCCAGGCCCAGGTCGGCGCAGCGCGCCTCCACCCGGGCGATGAAGAGCTCGCCGAGAGCGATCGATTTCGCGCGCAGCGCGGCCATGCCGCCGGCCGGCGCGGCGGCGGCGAAGACGTCGACGCCGCATTCGAGCGCGCTCATCGCCAGCACGGACGGCGTGCCGCAGACGAAGCGGGAGATGCCGTTCGCCGGCCGGTACGACGGCGCGAAATCGAACGGCGCCGCGTGGCCGAGCCAGCCCGAGAGCGGCTGGCGCAGCTGCTCGCGGTCCATTCGCGCGGTGTGGCGCGGGTGGACCCACACGAATGCCGGCGCGCCCGGGCCGCCGTTCAGGTACTTGTAGCCGCAGCCGACCGCGAAGTCGGCGTCGGCGCCGTGCAGGTCGACCGGCACCGCGCCGGCCGAGTGCGCCAGGTCCCAGACGACGAGCGCACCCGCCGCATGCGCGGCACGCGTCGTCTCGGCGAGCCGGTGCATCCGCCCGCTGCGGTAGTTGACGTGTGTCAGCATCAGGACCGCGACCTCGTCGTTCAACGCGTCGTCGATCCGGGCGCCGTCGGCGAGCCGCAGGGCGAGCCCGTTCGACGCGGCGACGCTTTCGGCGATGTAGAGATCGGTCGGAAAGTTGCCTCGCTCGGAGAGGATCACGCGGCGCGCCGGTGCATCCGCACCTTGCAGCGCGACCGCGGCGCTGAGCGACTTGAACAGGTTGAGCGACGTCGAGTCGGCGACGACGACCTCGCCGGGCCGCGCGCCGATCAGCGCCGCGATCTTGTCGCCGATGCGCTGCGGCAGGTCGATCCAGCCCGCGTCGTTCCAGCTGCGGATGAGTCCCTCGCCCCATTCGTGCGCGGCGACGTCGGCGACGCGCGCGGCGGTCCGGCGCGGCAACGCGCCGAGGGAATTGCCGTCGAGGTAGATGACGCCTTCGGGCAGCACGAACTCGTCGCGCAACGCGGCGAGCGGGTCGGCGCGGTCGAGGGCGATGCAGTCGTCGCGGCGGGCCGTCGGCAGCAGAGCGGTGGCGGTCTCGTCCATGTCCGAGGCGACGGTAGCACCGGCCGCACGGGTGCGGTGTCGGTTAATTCGCACACGTCGACGCGCTCGCGGCAGCGGCTTGACAGCGCCGGCCGCGCTCTCTAGCGTGAGCCCATGGCCGTCTCTCCTGCCGCGCCGACGGGCGCCGGCGAGCGCGCTGATCCACCGCTGGCCCGCGCCGCGGTGGTCGCCTTGTCGGCCTACTTCGTCGTCGTCTGGGGCGCCGGCTTCGTCGCCTCGCGGATCGCCCTCGAGCATGCGGCGCCGTTCACCTACATCGGCATTCGTTACGGGCTCGCCTTCTGCGTCGCCGTCGTCGCCTTCGGGCTGCACGCGCGCTGGCCGACGACGCGCGCCGAGTGGGCGCACATCGCCGTCGCCGGGCTCCTCAGCCACGCCGGCTACCTCGGCGGCAGCCACTACGCGCAGCGCTGGGGCCTGCCGGCAGGCGTGACGGCGCTCGTGCTCGCGCTGCAGCCGCTCTTGACCGCGGTGATCGTCTCGCGCTGGCTGCACGAGCGTCTCGGTGCACTGCAGAAGGTCGGCGTCGGCGTCGGCCTCGCCGGCGTCGCCCTGGTCGTCGGCGAGCGCGCCCAGGCCGGCACCGCGACGATCGCGAGCGTCCTCGCCGTTGCCTGGGCCTTGCTGTGCGTGACCGGCGGCACGCTGTACCAGCGCCAGTTCTGCGCCGGGAGCGACCTGCGCGCGGCGGTCTGCATCCACTTCGCCGCCACCGCGGCGCTGATGCTGCCGCTCGGCGTCGTCGTCGAAGGTTTCGCCATCGCCTGGAACGAGGCGATCGCGCTGGCGCTCGCGTACCACGTCGTGCTCGGCTCGATCGGCGCGTTCTCGATCCTTCACCTGCTGATGCGCCACGGCCAGGCGACCGGCGTCACGAGCCTGCTCTACCTGACGCCGCCGGTCGCGGCCCTGGTCGAGTGGGCGGTGTACGGCGTCGCGCCGACGCTGGCGATGTGGGCCGGCATGGCGATCGCGTGCATCGGCGTCGCGATGGCGACCGTCGATGCCAGCCGCTTCGGGCGCGGTGCGGTCGTCGAAGAGCGCTCTTGACTCGCCGCGGCGGAGCGCCGCGGTCAGCCCGCGCCCGTCGGGGCGCGCACGACGGTCACGGTGCAGTCGGACTCGGCGACGACGCGCGCCGAGACGCTGCCGAGGTGGCGGCGGAATCGGCCGCTGCTGCGCGCGCCCATGACGATGTGGTCGATCTGGTTGCGGCGCGCATAGTCGATGATCGCCGTCGCCGGATCGACGGCCTCGATGACGTGGAAGGTGACACGCGCCGCCGCGTCGCGGCCGGCGTGTGCGGGCGTGCTCAGCGCCTGCTGCAACGGCCGCGCCCAGTGGCGCAAGGCGATCAGCAGCTTGAGGTGGCGTGGCGTGCCGTCGGCGTCGAGGAGCTCGTCCATGCCGACGCGGTTGACGCGCATTACCGCCAGGCACGCGAGCCGCGCACCGGCGTCGGTTTCGAGCAGGCGCCGGGCGGTGTCGCGCGCCGCTTCGAGCAAGGCGGGTTCGGCGCCGTCGATGTCAATGGCAGCGAGGACGATCGGGCTGCGCGCCGATTGTCCGCCGGCGCCGCCCTCGACCGTCTCGCTGTCGCGCAGCGAGACGAACCAGCGCTTGACGACGCCGAGCGCGCTGCCGCTGCCGACCCGGCTCGCCCGCTCGCCGAGAACGACCTGGTCGGGATGCTGGAGGTCGAACGCCAGCTGCGCCGCGGTCTGGTAGCGCCGTTCGGGCCGCACCTCGAGGCAGCGCAGGATCACTTCCTGCAGCCACGGCGGGCAATCGGCGCGCAGCGTGCGCGGCGCAGTCGGCTCGCGGTACAGGCGCTGGCGCAACCCGCGCGCGCTCGTCGGCGCGCCGAACGGGCGCTTGCCGGTCGTCAGGTGATAGAGCATCACGCCGGTCGAGAACAGGTCGCTGCGCGGGTCGTTGCGGACGAAGCGCACCTGCTCGGGCGACATGTAGGGCGAGGTCCCCATCGCCAGCTCGAACTCCTCCTCGAGCAGGTCGGGAAGCAGATCGTGCCGTGACAGGCCGAAGTCGATCAGCACGGCGTCGCCGTCGCTGCCGTCGGCGTTCCGGCGCAGCAGGACATTGCTCGGCTTGACGTCGAGGTGGACGACGCGCTGCCGGTGCAGGTCGTGCAGCGCCGTCGCGACCCTGGCGCCGAGCTGCGCGACCTCGTCGACGGGCAGCGGCGCGGCGTCGAGGCGCTCGCGCAGCGAGTGGCCCTCGATCCGCTCCATGACGATGTAGGGCAGGCGGGTGAAGTCGCCGTGCGCGACGTAGCGCGGCACGTGCGGCCCGGTCAGCGTCGGCATGATCATCTGCTCGACCTCGAAGCCGACGATCGCGGTCGGGTCCTCGCCGCCGCGCAGGCGCGGCACCTTCATCAGCAGCGCCAGCACAGCGTCGCTCGACGCGTCGGCGTCGACGCGGCTGACGTTCCAGAGCGTCGCCATGCCGCCGCGATGGGCGAGCGCGTCGAGACGGTAGCCGTCGATGACCTGGCCGGCCTCGAGCGACGCCGGCGCGACGCTGCCTTCAGTGGTCACCGCCGAGGCGCTCCGCCACTCGCTCGGGGAGCCCCGCGGCGCGCACCTTCGCGGCGGCGGCCGCGTGGTCGTACGGGACGCGATGGAAGGTCAGCGCTTGCGCTTCAGTGTCGAACACGGCGTAGCACGCCGCCGGGTCGCCGTCGCGCGGCTGGCCGGCCGATCCGGGAATTGCGAGCCAGCGCCGCTGCGACGACAGCGGGATCGCGATGCCGGGCGACGGCTTGAACTCGCCCGCCTTGCCCGTTCCCGAAAGGTTGTAGAGCATCGGCACGTGGACGTGGCCGCAAAAAGTGAATCGGCGGTCGGTCGCGAACAAGCTGCGCGCGGCTTCGCTGCGCCCCTCCAGGTAAGCCCATTCCTGCGGCGCCCAGGCATTGGCGTGGACGAACAGGGAGTCGTCCTCGATCCGCGTCAGCGGCAGCGCGGCGAGGAAGGCGAGCTGTGCCGGATCGAGCCGGTCGCGGGTCCAGGCGACGATCGCCCGCGCGTCGGCGACCATGCTCGACTGCGGCCCGGCGACGACCGCCGCGTCGTGGTTGCCCCGGACGGCGATCGCGCCGGCAGCGACATGCTCGCGCATGCGGTCGACCACCCAGCCGGGATCGGCGCCGTAGCCGACATAGTCGCCGAGGAAGGCGTGACGCTCGGTGCCTTGCGCCGCGGCATGCGCGAGCACCGCGCCGAAGGCCTCGCGATTGGCGTGGAGATCGGCGATCAGGGCGAGCTTCACCAGCCCGGTCCCGGTTCAGCCGATCCGCCCGAGGACCAGGTACTCCATCAGCGCCTTCTGCACGTGCATGCGGTTCTCGGCCTCGTCCCAGACGACCGACTGCGGGCCGTCGATCACCTCGGCCTCGACCTCCTCGCCGCGATGCGCGGGCAGGCAATGCATGAAGAGCGCGTCGGGGTGGGCAGCGGCCATCATCTCGCGATCGACGCACCAGTCGGCGAACGCCTTCATGCGCTCGGCACGTTCGTCCTCGTAGCCCATGCTGGTCCACACGTCGGTGGTGACGACGTCGGCGTTGCGGCAGGCGTCGAGGGGGTCGCGGAAGACCTTGAAGCAGTCAGGCCGGGTGACGCCCGCCGCTGGCGCATCGACCTCGTAGCCGTTCGGCGTGCTGAGGTGCAGGGTGAAGCCGAGGACGTCGGCGGCCTGCAGCCAGGTCGCCGCCATGTTGTTGCCGTCGCCGACCCAGGCGACGATCTTGCCGTCGATGGGGCCGCGCTGCTCGATGCAGGTGAAGACGTCGGCCAGGATCTGGCACGGGTGGTATTCGTTGGTCAGGCCGTTGATCACCGGCACGCGCGAGTTGGCGGCGAACGCCTCGAGCTTGGCCTGCTCGAAGGTGCGGATCATGACGATGTCGACCATCCGGCTGATCACGCGCGCCGTGTCCTCGACCGCCTCGGCGCGGCCGAGCTGGCTGTCGGTGGCGGTCAAATTCACGACCGAGCCGCCCATCTGGTACATGCCGGCCTCGAAGCTGACGCGCGTCCGCGTCGACGCCTTCTCGAAGATCATCGCCAGCGTGCGGTCGACCAGCGGCGTGTATTTCTCGTAGTTCTTGAAGCGCTTCTTGATGATCGCCGCGCGCTCGAACAGGTACGCGTATTCCTCGGCTCGGAAATCCTTGAACTGCAGGAAGTGCTTGCTGAGGCTCATGCCGGGTTTCATGCCGGTTCGCGCAGGAATTCCTTGATCAGGGGGCAGAGGATCGCGACGATCTGCGCCGCCTCGTCGCGGTTCAGGATCAACGAGGGCAGCAGGCGCACGACGCGCTCGGCGGTGACGCTGATCATGAGCCCCGCCTCGGCTGAGCGGCCGAGGAGGGTGGCGCACGGCCGGTCGAGCTCGATGCCGAGCATGAGGCCCTGGCCACGCACCTCGACCACTCCGGGGACGCCGGCGAGCTCGCGCTCGAGACCCGCCTTGAGCAGCGCACCGACCTCGGCCGCGTTGGCGAGGAGGCCCTCTTCCTCCATGATCCTGAGCGTCTCGACGCCGGCGCGCATGGCGAGCGGGTTGCCGCCGAAGGTCGTTCCGTGGTTGCCCGGGCCGAACACGCCCGCCGCGCGCGGACCGCAGACGACGGCGCCGATCGGCACGCCCGAACCGAGGCCCTTGGCGACCGGCATGACGTCGGGGCGGATGCCGGCCCACTGGTGCGCGAACCACTTGCCGGTGCGGCCCATCCCGCACTGCACCTCGTCGAGCATGAGCAGCCAGCCGCGCTCGTCGCAGATCCGGCGCGCCTCCTTCAGGTACGGGACCGTCGTCGGCCGGATTCCGCCTTCGCCCTGGATCACCTCGAGGAAGACGGCGACGACGTTCGGGTTGGTGCGAGCGACGTTCTCGATCGCCGCAACGTCGTTGAGCGGAACGCGGACGAAACCTTCGACGAGGGGCCCGAAGCCGGCCTGGATCTTGGCGTTGCCGGTCGCCGACAGGGTCGCGATCGAGCGGCCGTGGAAAGCCGCCTCGTAGACGATGATCTCGGGGCGCTCGATGCCCTTGTCGTGGCCGAACTTGCGCGCGATCTTGAGCGCCGCCTCGTTGGCTTCGAGGCCCGAGTTGCAGAAGAACGCGTTGCTGAGCCCCGAGAGCTCGCACAGCTTGGCGGCCAGCTGCTCCTGGAGCGGGACCAGGTAGTAGTTCGAGCTGTGGATGAGCCTGCCGATCTGGTCGTTGAGCGCCGGAACGAACTTCGGATGCGCGTGGCCGAGCGTGTTGACGGCGATGCCGCCGAGCGCGTCGAGATACTTCTTGCCTTCGGTGTCCCAGAGCCAGCAGCCGCGGCCGTGCGACAGCGCGATCGGCAGGCGGCCGTAGGTGGGCATCACGTGCGGTTCGGCGCTGGCGGCGTCGAGCGCGGGCCGGGCGGTCGCGGAAAGCCTGTCGGGCGCGTTCATGGCGTTTGCTCCGGGGAGCCAGGGGAGGGCGGATTCTAAAGGCGCGTCATTCGACACGGGCGCGCTTGTTGCGTTGCAGCACGCGGCGCGCTGCCGGTGACAATCCTCCTTCACCCCTCTGACGAGTCGTGGCCGAGCCGACCGAACTATTCATCCAGGGTCAAACACGCGACGGCAAGACGTTTCGCCCGAGCGACTGGGCCGAGCGCCTCGCCGGCGCGATGCAGTGCTTCCGGCCCGAGGGCTCGGCCGGCGGGCCGGCCGCCTTCATCGGCTACTCGCCGTACTGCGTTCCCCGCATCATCGGCGGCGTCAAGGGCGTCGTCGTCAATCCGAAGCTGCGCGACCTCGAGCCGATGGCGTGGGACTTCGTCATGAACTTCGCGCGTGACAACGAGCTGGTCGTCATCGAGCACCCGGATCTCGGTGCGCCTTGAGCCGGTCGCGCGGCGAGGTCGCCTTTCGGAAGGGCGAAAAAAAGGCCCGCGACGCGGGCCTTCTCTTCTTGCCGAACAGGGGATCTCAGGCGGCGGTTGCCAGCGCCTTCACCTTGGCGGCGAGGCGGCTCTTGTGGCGCGCGGCCTTGTTCTTGTGGAACAGGTTCTTGTCGGCGACCGAGTCGATGATCGGCTGTGCGGTCTTGAAGAGCTCGGCGGCCTTGGCCTTGTCTCCGGCGTCGACCGCCTTCTGCACGTTCTTGATGACGGTGCGAAAGCGCGAACGGAGCGCCGTGTTGGCGGCGTTGAGCTTGATGTCCTGACGCGCGCGCTTCAGCCCGGAGGCGATGCGGACGGTCTTCTTCTTGGCTTTGGAGGCGGTGGCCATGTGACGCTAGATGGTTTTCGGCAAAGACCGCGAGTATAGCATCGACGAGCTCGACACGAGCGCTGCTCCCACCCCGCCTCTTTCATGAACCTGCTCCGCGCGGCGTCGACGATTTCGCTCTTCACGCTGGCGTCGCGGGTGACCGGCCTGCTGCGCGACGTCGTCATTTCGTCGGTGTTCGGCGCGGGCGCCTCGTTCGACGCGTTCAACGTCGCCTTCCGCATCCCCAACCTGCTGCGCCGCCTGTTCGGCGAGGGCGCCTTCTCCCAGGCGTTCGTGCCGACGCTGGCGCGCGCCCGCGCCGCCGACGGCGACGACGCGACCCGGCAGCTCGTCGATGCCGTCGCCACCGTGCTGTTCTCGGCGCTGGTCGTCACCTGCATCGTCGGCGTCGTCGCCGCGCCGGTCGTCGTCTTCCTGATGGCCTCGGGCCTCGAGCGCTTCGACGATGCCGTCGTCATGACCCGGGTGATGTTTCCGTACATCGGCTTCATCTCGCTGGTCTCGCTTTCGGCCGGCGTCCTCAACACCTGGCGCCGGTTCGCGGTGCCGGCGGCGACGCCGGTCCTCCTGAACCTGGCCATGATCGGCGCCGTCTGGCTGCTCGTTCCGGTGTTCGCGCGCGCCGGCATCGAGCGGATCTACGCGCTCGCGGCCGGCGTGATGCTGGGCGGCGTGCTCCAGCTCGCCGTCCAGATCCCCGCGCTCTGGCGGATCGGCGTCGTGCCGCGCATCGGCCTCGGCCTGCGCTCGATCGCGGCCGCGTGGCACCACCCGGGCGTTCGCACGATCCTGCGCCAGATGGCGCCGGCGCTGCTCGGCGTCTCGGTCGCCCAGCTCTCGATCCTCATCAACACCCAGATCGCCTCGCACCAGGGCGTCGGCGCCGTCTCGTGGCTGTTCTACGCCGACCGTCTGATGGAATTCCCGACCTCGCTTCTCGGCGTCGCCCTCGGCGCCGTCCTCATCCCGCACCTGTCGGCGGCGCAGGGCCGCGGCGACGCCGCCGCCTATTCGGGCATGCTCGATTGGGGTCTGCGCCTGGCCCTCCTCCTCGCGTTGCCGTGCGCGGCGGCGCTGCTGGTCTTTCCCGAGGCCATGGTCGCGACGCTGTTCCAGCGCGGCAAGTTCGACGCCCTGGCCGCCGCCAAGACGGCGTACGCCCTGCGTGGCTACGGCGTCGGGCTGGTCGGCCTGATCGGCGTCAAGATCCTCGCCCCGGGCTTCTACGCGCGCCAGGACATCCGCACTCCCGTGACGATCGCCGTCATCGTCCTCGCGCTCACGCAGGCGATGAACGCCGTCTTCGTGCCGCTCCTCGGTCACGCCGGCCTGGCGCTCTCGGTCAGCCTGGGGGCGACGATCAACGCCGTCTGGCTGTTCGTCGGGCTGAAGCGCGGCGGCTGGTACCGGCCGGCGCCGGGATGGGGCCGATTCGCCCTCAAGGTCGTGTTCGCGACGCTGGCGATGAGCGCGCTGCTGGCCGTGGCCGCGGTCAACATCGACTGGCTCGGCCTCGCCGGCCGCGACGCCGTCCGCGTCGCCTGGCTCGCCGCCTGCCTGATCGGCGCCGCCGCCCTCTATTTCGGCGTCCTGCTCGCTGCCGGGTTGCGACCGCGCGATTTCTCGCGCCGCGTCTGAGGCCTCTCCTCCTGCACAACGCCCGGCGCGAGGCTCTAAACTTGCGCCGATGACAGGGTCCCTCCGCCTGCACGCGCCCACCGCGCTCGAGTACTTCGCTTCGCTCGTCGCCGACGATGCGAGCTTCGCGGTGGCCGAGGCCGCGCTCTCGATCGCGCAGGACGACTACCCGGCGCTCGACTGCCAGAGCGTCCTCGCCGAGATCGACGGCCTTGCCGCGCGGCTCAAGTCGCGCATCGCGAGCGATGCCGCGCCGATGCAGCGCCTTCGTCTCCTCAACCGCTTCTTCTTCCAGGAGCTCGGCTTCGCCGGCAACGTCAACGACTATTACGACGCCAGGAACAGCTACCTCCATTTCGTCCTGCAGAGCCGGCGCGGCATCCCGATCACGCTCGCTGTCCTCTACGTCGAGATCGCGGGCCAGATCGGCCTGCACGCGAGCGGCGTGTCGTTCCCCGGCCACTTCCTGGTGAAGCTGCGCATGCCCCAGGGCGAGGTCGTGATCGATCCGTTCACCGGCCAGTCGATGTCGCGCGAAGCGCTCGACGCGCTGCTCGTGCCGTACCGGCGCCGCGAAGGCCTGCCCGGCGACTCGCCGGTGTCGCTCGCGCTCTTCCTGCAGGCGGCGCCGCCGCGCGAGATCATCGCCCGCATGCTGCGCAACCTGAAGGAGATCCATCGCAGCGCCGAGGACTGGACGCGCCTGCACGCGGTCACGCAGCGACTCGTCATCCTCCTCCCCGACGCGTGGGAGGAGCGGCGCGACCGCGGCCTCGCCGCCGCGCAGCTGGGCGCAGTGAAGGCGGCCGTCGCCGACCTCTCGAGCTACCTCGAGAACGTGCCGCATGCGGGCGACCGCTTCGCCATCAACGAGCGATTGCTCGAGCTCGGTCACGGCGACCCGTCGCGCCTGCATTGACTGCCGGCGCCACTCGTTTCCAGCGGGCCCTTCGATGGGCCTGACCTCGTCCCAACGGCGCGTTCTCAACTGGTCGTTGATCGCGGCCGTCGCGGTCGTTCTGCTCTGGCTGCTCGGGCCGGTGCTGACGCCGTTCGTGGTCGGTGCGATCCTGGCCTACGCGCTCCATCCCGCCGTCGAGCAGCTCGCGGCGCGCCGCGTGCCGCGCCTGCTCGCGGTGGTCGTGGTCGAGATCGCTGCGCTGGTCGCGCTCGCCGGGCTGGTGCTCCTGATCGTGCCGATCCTGTCGAAGGAGCTGCCGCTCCTCAATGAGCAGTTGCCGCTCCTCGTCGAGCGGATCAACCGCGTCGTCTCGCCCTGGCTGGCGCAGATGGGCATCCCGGTCTCGCTCGATCCCGCGAACCTGCGCGAGGTCCTGATCAAGTACCTCGACGCCAACTGGGAAGGAGGCCTGGCGGCGGCGATCAGCTCGGCCCGGATCGGCGGCAGCATCGTCTTCACCGTCGTCGGCTACGTGATCCTGGTCCCGGTCGTCCTCTTCTACCTGCTCGCCGACTGGCCGTTCTACGTGCTGCGCGCGATAGCGCTCGTGCCGCCGCGCATGCGCGAGCGCGTCGCCTCGTTCACGCACGATTGCGACGTCGTCCTCGGCCAGTACCTGCGTGGCCAGCTGCTCGTGATGCTCATGATGGCTGCGTTCTACAGCGTCGGCCTGGCGCTGTTCGGCTTCGAGCTTGCCGTCCCGGTCGGCGTCTTCACCGGCCTGGCGATCTTCGTTCCCTACGTCGGCTTCGGCATCGGCATGCTGCTCGCGCTGCTCGCTGGCGCGCTCCAGTTCACAGGCTGGTACGGGCCGATCGCGGTGTTCGTCGTCTACGGCATCGGCCAGATCGTCGAGGGCCTGTTCCTGACGCCGAAGATGGTCGGCCAGCGCATCGGCATGAGCACGCTCACCGTCATCTTCGCGCTGTTCGCGTTCGGCCACCTGTTCGGCTTTGTCGGCGTCCTGATCGCGCTGCCGGCGAGCGCGCTCATCGCCGTCGCCACGGCGCGGCTGCGAGCGAGCTACACGCAGAGCAGCCTCTACAACGGATGAGCGTCGCCGGGCCGCCCCAAGACGCCCCCTCGGGGGGTGGCGCTGCGGCAGCAGCCGCAAGCCTGGGGGCACCGTGAAGCAGATTCCGCTGGCGATCGGGCCGGAGCCGGCGCGGACCTTCGAGAACTTCCTGCCCGGTGCCAACCGGGAAGCGCTCGCCCACCTGCTCGCCTTGGTGCCGGGTGCGCCGCCCGTCTATCTGTGGGGCCCTGCCGGCAGCGGAAAGACCCATCTGCTGCACGCGGTCGTCGAACGCGCGGCTGCGCGCGGCCAGCAGGCGGGCTGGTTCTCGGCGGCCACGCCAGCGCCGTGGGCGACGACCGGCGAGCGCGACTGGCTCGTCATCGACGACGCGCACGCGCTCAATGCCGCCCAGCAGCAGGCGGCGTTCGCGCTCTTCGTCGACGCGACGACGCGCGGCGCCGGCGTCATCGCCGCCGGCAGCGTGCCGCCGGTCGATCTCGACGTGCGCGAGGACCTGCGCACCCGCCTCGGCTGGGGCCATGTCTTCGCGCTCGCGCCGCTCGGCGAGGCCGAGGTGCGGGCGGCGCTTCGCCGCGAAGCCGACCGACGCGGCACGTTCCTCTCCGACGAGGTCATGGACTACCTGCTGACGCGCTTCGCGCGTGACCTCAAGCACCTGATGGCGCAGCTCGACCGCCTCGACGAGTTCTCGCTCGCCAGCAAGCGCGCGATCACGGTGCCGCTCCTGAAGCAGATGCTCGCCGAAGAGGGGTCGTCGCCGTGAATCTGGCCTTGTTCGACCTCGACCTGACGCTCTTGCCGATCGACTCCGACCACGCCTGGGGCGAGTTCATGAT
>Ga0207703_10001833_pt1 | contig 18943 bp, 18 predicted proteins | sample KBSSwiS12_FD_184304 | JGI IMG/M metagenome (GOLD analysis project Ga0207703, IMG submission 184304) | Switchgrass rhizosphere microbial communities from Kellogg Biological Station, Michigan, USA - KBS Switchgrass S1-2 (SPAdes) (version 2) | ecosystem: Host-associated > Plants > Roots >...
TGAGTTTGAAAGTCTTCTGGCGAATGCAGTTCAAACTTCCATGTACGCGCTGGCTGCACATGTCTACTCTACATCGGTGCGCGCGACCGGCGTGGCATACCCGGCCTCGCTTGGCCGCGTCGGCGGACTGATTGGCTCTCTTTTCGGCGCTGCCATCATTCAGGCCGGGCCTTCAGCATACTGGGAAGCGCCGGCTGTTGCTATGATCAGTTCGGCTGCCGGTTTGGCTTGGGTCCGCGGTCACTATCCAGCCGGCAGAAAAATAGAGAATGCATAGCTGCAATGCCATCATTGAGTAATGGCCAGCGATGCGGTTCTTCTACACGTAAAATTCTGACAGAGTCGTCCACTGAGATCACAGCCTGTTTTACTTACGGAATTCGCTGAAAACAAAATCATGATCTTTTCGTTTGGCGTGGCAGCCAATGCAGGTTGCGTGTCGCTCGACGGTTAGCTTTCCCCCTGCCTGATTCCCTCCGGGGAAACTCATGAATTGCCAGCCATCGGTCGCGCGATATAGGTCGCTTTGTTTCACCATGACATCAACACGACGGGTTGCTCCTTCTACGGTGTTGCCCGCGACTTCTTTGGTTTCAAGCAAGTCATAAACAATCACTGAGCCGTCGGGAAACTTGCCAGTCTCATAGCCTTGAACGGCTTTTTCGTTCGCGTAAATATGATGGATTCCCCCTTCGGTCGCAAATGCGGCGCTTTGGGGTCCGACGAGTACACTTTTGACGTGGGCCCACCTGCGGAATTCCATAGGAAATGGAACTTGGTCGTCGAGTTGCGCCCACAGAGAGAAACTAGCGGCGAAAACTAAGGGCGCAACCAGCATCAGCGCGGCTTTTTCCACTGTCACCTCCATCCGGTAGGCAGTTTGTGGCATACGCAAGTCCACGAAAAGCAGATATTGACGAGTTGGTGAAATGTTGTGATGAACTGGACTGATGGAGCGGTCAGAAGGGGTTCGTAAGCGCTCGGCGGATCCGCTCACCATAGGTTCGGCCCGATTGCAGGCGTTGTCCGGACTTAAGTTCGACTACAAACTGGCCGTGCGTGATCGACCACAGCTGCCCGATGCGTCGTAAGTTCACGATGTGCGATCGATGAATGCGCAGGAAGCGGCCGGAATCGAGAACGGCCTCAATTGTGTTCATGGGCACGTGCAGCAAATGGGTTGCCGGGCCCGCGTGCAGTCGGACGTAATTCTGGAACGCTTCGATCCAGTCCACTTCGTCAACTGGTACGAAGATGGTGCGCTCGCCGGAGCGGATTGCGAATCGCTCGAGCTGCCGCGGTGGATTCGCGACGGCATCGAGCATCGCCAGAACCTGTCGCGTGTTTTCCTCGTGCGGTGCGCCGCGTAGCCTGCCTATGGCGCGGTTGAAGGCGAGAGCAAAGCGCTCCTCCGTGACCGGCTTGAGCAGATAGTCGATCGCCGCGATCTCGAACGCTCGGATCGCATACTGGTCGTGCGCAGTCACGAAGATCACCGGTGGCATGCGCTCTGCTCCAATGGTGTCGACGACCGCAAAGCCGTCGGTTCGCGGCATCTGCACGTCGAGGAGCACCAGGTCCGGCTTCTGCTCGCGAATGCGGGCGATTCCTTCTCTTCCGTTTCGTGCTTCCAAGACAGATTCGACCTGCGCTTGACGGCCGAGCAACAGCTGTAACCCCTCTCGCGCGAGGGGCTCGTCATCTACGACGAGAACCTTCAATCTCATTGTCCACCCTCGGCGGGGATCGTCCGGATCGGCAATGTGATCCTGACGCGTACCCCCCGACCCGCCGCTTGCTCGACATCGAGACGCGCGCTATCACCGTACAGCCGCGTCAAGCGGGCCCTCGTGCTCGTCAGCCCGATTCCAGAGTGATCAGGCTTGGGCGACACGAGCCCTGGCCCGTCGTCCGACACAACGAGCGCGAGTGAGCCGTTCGTGCTTGTCGCCCCCACTTCGATGGTCACCGCTTCCTCGCTCTGACCGAGACCATGCCGGACCGCGTTCTCGACGATCGGCTGCAACACCATGTGCGGCACGAGGGTTTCGGACAGTGCGGGCGCCGACGCAATGTGCACCCTCAATCGGTCCTCAAAGCGAACCTGCTCGATCGAGAGATACAGTCGCAGGAATTCCAGCTCGCGCCACAGCGGCACTTCCTGCGCTTCCACGTCTTCAAGCGTGAGACGTAGGAGATCGCCGAGCCTCGCGACCATCGCTTCGGCCTGTGCAGTTTTTTGCTGCTGGATGAAGACAATGATGGCGCCGAGCGTGTTGAAGAGAAAGTGCGGTTGCAACTGCATCTTGAGGGCACTCAGTTGCGCTGTGGCGAGCTGCTTCGCGAGCTCGGATGCCTGCACCCTCAAGTCGAAAGTCTCCCGCTCTCGAATCTTGGCGTTCTTTTGCGACCGGTACACGGCCTGAAGGGCGATCACTGCCCAATAGCGGAGGACGCCTCCCTGAATGCCAAACGACAGAAAGATTCTGATTCCGGTGATAACGGGAGGCGGTGTCGCGGCCGGGAAGACGCCGAGCAGCAATAGCACAGGGACTTCGATCACCGTCGCCAGGATCGAGAAAACAACGCTGAGGCAGAGATGAAACCCCGCGTTCATGACACGCCTCTCAACCGGCCACCGGTTGCCGAACCACAAGACCGCTGGAGTAAGTGCGGCGCAAACGTACATGCCCGCCATCCAGCCGACGAACACATACTTCCAGGCCACGGTCTGACCTCGATAGAGCCGCGGCACTGAGTCTTGAGTGATGTAGAAAAGTCCGGCAATGGTCCACGCCAGCCAGAGTCCTGCCATCAGCCGGATTTGCTTACGCATTCGGGGCGACATCACGCCTTCATTCTGCCACGGGCCAGCCTCGGCCGAGCCAGCTTTTGACGAAACGGCCTTCCACGATGACCAACTGCACTCGCCGCAACATCAGTCCAGTTCGGCACTCCGTCGGGACAGTCTGTCAAAAACACGTGTCGATCTTTGCCTCTGCCGCGCTAGCATCCGCCCCATGCCGAAGAAAAGGACCGATTCCGAAAGGACAACGAAGATGCCTCGATTGAATATGTGGACCGCTGGAGCACTAATGGTGATATTTGCGCTTATGCATGCCGTCGCAGCGCAAACAGATGCCATGGACAAGAATAAGGTACCGGGCATTCTTCCAAGCGGGTTTGGTGTTGCCGTGGATCGCGACATCGAGAAAATTCGTGAGGCAACGGTCAAGTTCAAGGTGGCTGAGGCCGCTGAAGCCGCTGGGTACAAACGTGCGAATGAGTGCATCGAATATCAGCCAGCGGGAGCGATGGGCTACCACTTTGAGAACCAGGCGCTACGCGACGCGACACTCGACGTTGAGCATCCGGAGGTGATGGTTTACGAGAAGAAGCCGGACGGCACGTTCCAACTGAATGGCGTCGAGTTCATCGTGCCGACTTCCGCTTGGACATCCAATGAGCCTCCGCGCGTCATGGGGCAAGCTCTCAAGAAGGCTGAACGTCTGGGCATTTGGTACCTGCACGTCTGGACGTGGAAGGCGAGTCCGAGCGGTATCTTTGCCGACTGGAACCCCGACGTCAAATGCGTAGACGCCTCAGCAATGCATCATCATTAGATCGCTGGTTCAAGCGAATTCGCCATTCGAATTCATACGTATGGCATCGAGGCTGTCGCGGTTCAATATCAACAGGTCAGGAACAGAATCGTTGTTGATATCTGTCGTGCGAACGGTAGTCAGAGGGAAGCCGGTATTGGTTCCGATCACCTTTTTGTAAGTCTGTCCGAGGCTCAGAGATGAAAACAGAATCAGGACAACGCTGGCAGGGAAACGATGCATGGCGACACCGCCTACAAAGCTAACGCCTCAATTACGTTCGTCCCTTGGAGGGGCCGCAGTGCCGATGGAGGTTGTCCCGAAGCTCCTTTTGTCTGGGGCGACGGAAAAAGGCACAGGGTTCACGAGAACGGGCGGCCGTTGCCACAGAAGGAAAGGAGAACTGTCTTATCCAGCAGCTTTACGCGGAGGGCAGTGTTTCGAGGACTACGGATTCAAGTAATCAGCGATTTTCAAAGCACTGCAGCTGTGCTTGTCCCCGCCGCCTCAAAGACATCGGCAGTTTCCTGTTCTGCGATAGGTATAAACATCTGCACAACACAAGAATCGAACTGTGTACCACTGTTCTTGAGCAGGCGTGAGATTGCTTCTCTATGAGGAAGGCCTTTTCGATAGCATCGGTTTGAAACCATCGCATCGTACGCATCAATGACCGAAATGATACGTGAGACCAGCGGAACATCTTGTCCCCTTAACTTAGCAGGATAACCAGTTCCGTCCACGCTCTCGTGATGATGAAGGGCATAAAGGCTCGCTTGTTCGAGCCCTGGGAATAGGCGAAGAATCGACCAACTGTATTCGGGGTGACGATTGATGAGTGCACGTTCTTCTTCGGTAAGTGAGCTGGACTTTTTCAGAATTGCGTCCGGCACGCCGATCTTGCCGATGTCATGTAAAAGCGCGGCAACTTCGATCTGATAGGAGTGTTCTTCCGGAATGTCCATCTTTCTAGCGACCCGAATTGCCCACTCTGCCAGGCGTGTGCTATGGACGCCGGTGCTGATGTCTTTAAGGTCCAGCAGTTGATTGAAGGCGCAAATCACCGAGTTGCGGAGTCCTAGTTGTTGCTCCTCTAATTCCTTAACGCGAAGTAAGAGTTCTGGGACCTCAAATTTCGGATTTGCGATGATCGCCATTATTGTCCCGCTGTAGTCCGCTAATATTATGAAGCAGGCGCCTTGCGATCCTTAACGGCAAAGCGCTGCTTTCAAATACTGCAAATTGCTTAAGGGAGCACGCGACACCCGCTAACGGCTTTGTAGGTGTCGAGGCGCCCGAAGCCCATATCCAGGTCCCCGATGTAGTCGGCTGCTGCCAGACCCAATGGGATGCTCGAACTGCTTCTGCAAGACCCATTTGTGCCAAGCATAACGGCTGCTGTTCCGGCGACAAATGGCGTGCTGAAGGAAGTCCCCCAGCCGGCAGCATAGGTGCCCCAAGGATATGTAGTCATGACGCCTTCGCCCGGTGCCGCCATCCATACCGGCGGCGCACCGTAGTTCGTGAAGGTGGACTGGATATCCCAATTGGAGGTGGAAGCAACATCAACCACGCCCGGCAAGCCGCCCGGATAAACCGTGGTCCGTTGGCCATCGTTTCCAGCCGAGGCAACTGAGACCACGCCCTTGCTGTTGGCGTAACGGATAGCGCGTGCCAGTTCGGCGGAATAGCTTGAATAATCAAAGCTCATATTCATCACTTTCGCGCCGTTCTTTACCGCGTAGTAGATTGCACGTAATACATCGGAATCATATCCGACACCGTTAGCATTGAATGCCTTCAACGGCATGATCTTTGCCTGAGGTGCAACCAAGTGCACGATTCCGGCTGTCATGGTGCCGTGCCCGAATGCCGAATAGTTGCTGCCATCGAGAACTGCGACAGTGCGCTGATCCAGTACCGCAACGGTACGCTGATTCACAACTGCAGTTTGCGCTGAATTGTTGTCAGGGGGCGTCGTATTTACATCGGCGCGTTCTGAACCACCGGCGACGTTTCGCGTGAAGTCATATCCGCTCACCAAAACATCCTTCAAAACTGGATGAGTGGGATCAACGCCAGTATCTATGACCGCGACGATCACCCCTGCGCCAGTGGCATTGAATGCCGAATGCATCTGGTTGGTGCGGACAAGTTGATTGCCTGGCTGATTGACGTAACCGCGCCAAACCGTCGTCCCGTAATACGAAACCGGAGTCTTATCGGTTAAGTACGAAGGCGTGTTGCTCGCGTATGCCGGCTGTGTGTTCACCGGCTGATCGATTTCAACCGATAGTATTCCAGTCTGCAGGCTCAACCGTAACAGCCCTGTAACCGGATCAAGCACGCTAGGAAAAGTCACTAGGAACAATTGTCCGTCGGGATCGCCAAGGCCGGTCACTACCTTGCAACCTGTCAAGAGACAGGTGAGGTTGATCCCCGGCAATCCTAACGAGTCACGTACGAGAAGACGCGTTTCCGCCTGCGCCGCAGGTGCAGACAACGAAACCAGCAACAAGAGCAGGCAACCTATCACTCCTAAGTGTCTGTATTTGAACCTTGGTATGGATAAACCCTTCATGACTCTGCATTTCCCCCTTCTTGAAAAAACTAGCTCTTGCAGCTGGGGGATGTCCGCAAGTCTAAGGTCAGAATCTTCGATACGCTACTTACACCCGTAATACTTGGTCATAGTTACTAGTAACCAGTCATTGTGTTCCTGATGTAACTGGCTATGCTTCAAAACTTCCCAGCGGAATACGCACTGTTTTCCGCCCCATAGTTACGATCGAAATGCGCAATTGATCTTGTGCTTCAAATTGAAGCTGAAATTCACCGTGCTTATTTGCTTCCGCTACGTCGATAGTTTTCCCCTTCTCAGTCCACAAGATCACAGTCGTGTTATCCATCCAGGTTAAAGGTGTTTGTTTGTCGAGCACCTGCCCGGAAGCATAGATGATGTTCGATTGCGGCTTCTTTTCAAACCGCAGGTCAACCGTGAGCCCTTCGGCTTCAAACACAAATTGACGTGTACTCGTACCTCCACTGCGTATGCCTGCGACTAATGGCCTGCTCATGCTGTCATAAACGAGATTGGCGATTGTCCACGTTTCGGTTTCGGGGACTTGCTCGTTGTAAAGCGCTAACTTCATCAATCGCGTTAAGTTGTCGGGTGGTGTATAGGCAACGTCTCGGGCAGCAAAATCGCCCACCCATTTCCAAAAGTCAAAAGCAGGCTTGCATTCGCCACAACCCGATAGCAAATGGGCTTCAATTTCCCGTTTCGCACCGGCAGCACCGACTCCGCGCACGTAGTCAGCCCATCTGGGATCAGCAAAATGCTCCATTTAGATCCTCACCTTCTGAATGTCACTAGCCGCACAAGCGATGTTGCTTTCATTGAATAAAGGGGGTTTTGTCCGGCAAAAAATATAGGGTCGTACAAGAAAAATTCATTATGTGTTTACCCCTTTCCTATCAATGAGAAAGGGGCCCAATGGTAGGGATGGGGGTAGCGCTCGCGCAGGGTAAGCATCGCCGCCTGCATGGCCGCTGATTTTTCAACACCCAGCCGCAGCTGGCTATAAAACTCCACCATGAACTCTTTCGTGCTTTCATCGTGGACATCCCAAAGGCTGAGCATCAAAGACTGCGCTCCGGCGTGCAACAGCCCGCGAACTAATCCCATCAATTCGTCTCCAGGCGTAATCGCAGTCATGCCTGTGGCGCAGCCGCTAAGCACGACCAGTTCGGCAGGCAATTGCATGTGATAGATGTCGTACACACTAAGGTGTGAAGTGCCGAGCCGTATCGAAGAGAACATCGGATTGTCCTGACGGAAATAACCGTGCGTCGCGATGTGTACAAATCGGCTAGCCCGGCCATGTTCCCGCAGTATGTCTTCAGTTGCAGCTTCTCCCACAAAGAGTTTTGAATTGGGTAGCAGATGGTTCAATCTTTCGACTTCAGTCCCGATCGAGGGTGCTTGGGCGTCGGGAATTCCGAGAATTAATGAATCGCCTGAGATGGCTGCCGGTTTTGTTTGACAGGTTGCGTAAATGCTGGCACTAGGCGCATAGGAGATCGAGTGCCGATCTATCAGATACGATTCGCCATCGTGCAAGGCATGGAACGGAACATAGTGAAGCAAACCATGCGGGACAAAAACCAAATGTCGCGCATCGAGCAAATGGCGGATGGGTGCCAACAATTCCTGATACAAGTTCTTCAAGTGTGCTTCAGTAGCGCGCAACAGTGACTCATTAAAGGTTGCTACGTAGTTCGGGTCCAGCCGAAATTTGGAGAGTTGAAACTGTAGCAACTGCAGTAGTTTTTGAATTCGTGAATTTACTGTGACAGGAGTGATCTCAAGCTGTTCGTGCGTCAGGACGCAGGCAATCGTTCTTTCCTGAATGCGAAAGTATTCAATCAGAGCAGCGTCTGCTGGCAATGCCGCTCGAATTTGTTCGAGGGACATCGAAGATACAACCTGCAACCCCGCCTCGCTGGCTTCGGTGATGCTGGCTTCCTTCAGCGCTCGAACAAGGCCGTCTTCGCGTTCTCGTGCCTGTTGCTCGAGTAATTTGATTCTTTCCTGAGAGTGCTCTTCCGGCCTTAACTGTTCCCGCTCGATCAGGTTGTAGTACCAGTTCAGTTCTTCGCGGAAATTGCGGATCGTGCGTACGAGTTCGCTTTGTCCGGCATCGTCAACCCTAGCGACGTGCATCGAGTGGTTCATCAATTCCATCAAGGCTCTAGATTTCGCCAGTTCGATATAACCAAAAGCCTCCTCGAAGCCGCCTGCGTGCCGTAAACAAAGGTCTATGAGGTTTTCATACACTTCCAGCTTGTTCTGGAAGAAGGCGATCTTCAACTCTTCACCACGCAAATTCCCCCGGAGCCGCTCCACGGATTCGCCGGCACGGCGATAGGAGTCATAGGCGGATTGATCTTTTCCTGTCGCACGTTGAATTTCGCCCATGAGAAATTCTGCCTGGTAGGTCAGGATGGGAGAGTCAAATTTTGCGAGGTCTTCCAATGCAGCTTGGCAGTAGCGCTCGGCCGTCGCTGCGTCGTTCATTCGCAGCGCAATGCGAGCCAGCAGCAGTTGAGCCAGAACCGCTTTTCCACGCATGCTAGAGGTCTGAAAGAATTCGTGGGCGGACAGGCAAAGGCGCCGGGCTTCAAACAACCTTCCTTCATTAAACAGCACGAGTGCTTCGTAAAGGTCTATGAGCGAAGGCCAGACCTTGTTCTTGTCTTCCACGAATATTTCTTTGGCCTTCGCAAACAGCTTGACGGCCTCAAACGCTTGGCCTGCGCGGCTTACCGCCATTGCCGTAAAGGCCAATGCCTTAGCGGCTTCGTACCCAAACCTCAGCTGTTGAAAACCTTCGTGGGCTGCGCGGCCTAACTCCCCCGCCTCGGCGCCTAGATTCAATTCCAAGTAGATTTCTGAAAGGTCGAGATTGCACAGTGCAAGCTGGTATGCGTCGTCTACTTTTTTTGCGCTCACCGAAGCATCACGGAGCATCTTAATAGCGCGTCCGTATTCGCCGCGGAGGTAGTACAAATACGCAATGTTGTAGTCGGCATAAGCCACCAGAATTGGCATGTTTTTCTGCTCGCAATGGCGGCGTGCTATCTGGTGAAGTTCAAGTGCTTTGGGGAAATCATTCAGACTGATGTAACAAAGCGACAGGTTGCTGAGTACCGCAGCCAGTCCTTCGGCATCGTCATGGTTCAACAACTCTTCATAGGCGCGCTTGTAAAAAGTCAGTGATTCGGAGAATCGATCCTGCCGCTGATAGATATTCCCCAGGTTGATATCAAGCCGTGCGAGTCGGAGGCTATTTCCTTGCCGCTGAAAAATTTCTCTCGCTCGCCCACCAGCGGCTAAAGCATCATCGTAGTGTCCGAGCAGCAATAGAGGCTGAATTGAGCCGCTGAGTGTCCGAGCCAGTTCTGTATCGTCGCCTGTTTGTTCGAACAACTTAATCGCTTGCTGATGTAGTTGGGTGGCAGCAGCGTGCTGGTCAAGGGCATACAACGCATTTGCTTTCGCTCGCAGACTCTTGGCGCTCGAAGCCTGGTCGGCAATCGTTCCGGCTACTTCAATTGCGATATCTGCCAGGCGCCCGGCCAGGTGAGTATCTACATGAACCTTTTCGCGGACCCTATCGGTGAGGGTTGTTACAACTTCTTTCCACTCAATCCCCGGATGCTCGGCTACTAACCGTTGCCGGCTTGGCACATCGTCGAGTGCAAGCAAGCGCTCGACCATAGCGTCCACGGTAGTTTTTTGTACGGCGCGGACGCTCATTAGAAACCTTTCTTTTCCAACTGCTTTTTCATCCGTGTCAGGCAACGACCACGAATGAACCCAATGGAGCCCGTGGCCAGTCCAAGTTTTTTAGCGATTTCGTCGTAGGGGCGCGGAGGAAGTTCGAAAAAGAGCATCTGGATCAGTTGCTGGCAGCGGGCAGATATCGCAGCAATTGCATCGCGGACACTTTGCTCTTTTTCAAGCTCCACGAGCATATGTTCAGGTAGAGTTTCGGCGCTTTCTTGATTTTCTGCCTCGATAGGGTCGAGTTCGACTTGACGGTTTGCGTTCCTTCGGTAGTGCAGGCATTTGTGATAGCAGGTCTGCATCAACCATTTTGGCAATGCCCGGTGTTCCCGAAGTTTGGGCAACTCTGTAAGCAGATCTACGCACACGGCTTGAAAAATGTCGCCGGCATCCTGATACATCCCCATCTTGATTGGAATTGAGTAAACAAGGTTCTTGTACTTATCGATCAATGCCGACCATGCTGCTTGATTCCCCTTGAGGCATTGCTTGATAAGCTGCTCGTCGCCGGCAGCGGTAGGGCGCTCCAGCTGCAATTTTGCTGCAGTTCCGGTCATCGCGCTCCTGCGATCTCAACTGATCCGCGGACATAAAGTTCATCTACATTCCACAACGTGCAGGGATCGAGGGTCGCAGGATGAAAATTACCGACTCGAGGATCGGCAGCGGCCAGAACATTGGGGGTAGCTAAGAAAATAAAAGGAAGATTCTCTGAAATCAGAGATTGCACGCGATCGTAAAGTTGCTTGCGCTTCGCATAGTCCAACGTAATCATCTGTTGCTGCATGAGTTGATCGATTTCGCGCTCCCATGCAGTGGCGGGCTGGGTTTCGCCTAAATTCCATAAATGTGATGTCCCATTCGACATCCAGACATTCATTTCAGGATTGGGATCAGCGTCCCCGCCACCAAGTCCCATGATGGCTGCGTCGTAGTCTAAGCTTTGAAAGACACGGTCAATCAGTGCGCGAAATTCGAGCGGGACTAAGTGCACCTGCATGCCAAGATGGGAAAGATCGTCCTGTAGGAGTGTCGCCATCTTCATGCGTTGTGTGTTCGAGGAACTGATGACGATGGAAAACTCGACCTGTTGACCGGAAGCATCGAGCAGCTGTCCGCTCTGGTTCCAGGAAAACCCTGCGGATTTTAGAAGTTGGCGGGCAGTATCAAGTGAAGGTGACGGATGCGGGATTGAAGTGTTGCTCCAGAGTTTATTTCCCGGCCCCACATTTCCCCACAGCGCAGAGCCTCGAGTACCGTACACCAAGCGCACAATCGCGTCCCGGTCTACGGCTGCCGAAACTGCCTGGCGGAATTTAAGGGCACGAAACCATTTCTGCCTCTGCGCGGTTGCATCGAGTTTCTTGGAGCTCAGATCGTTTTGATTGAAAACCAGGAAGTTGTACTCGAGGCTAGGCCCAAGATCAGCGAGCTGTGCATTTGTACGGGCACGCTCCCGAGTTAAGAGGTTGTAGTTCTCTGAGCTCAGACGGCTTACGAGGTTTGTCTCGCCTGCTTCAAAGCGCATCACCTGTGCGTCTTCCGTGCCCACAAAAAGGAAAACCAATTCATCGAGGTAGGGCAGACGGTGATTGTCTCGATCAACTCTCCAGTAGTAAGGATTACGCTCCAACACTACCCGCTGTCCTGGCACATACTGCTTCAAGCGAAACGGACCTAGTCCAGCAACTTCAGAAGCAGCCGCATTCAGTGACCATGCCTGTGCAAATTTTCCTTCATGGTACGGTTTTTCAAGTAAGTGCTTGGGCAACATGGCCAGCCCATCGAAGATCCTCTCGGCCGCCGCGTAGGGGCGCGGCAACGTAAACTGCACCGTATATTGATCCAGTTTTGTAACGGTAAGAGGCTTGCCATCAACAATCAGGAGGTCGCGCTGTGGGGAGTCCACGTTTTCGTCCATGTAAACCTTGAACGAGAACACTACGTCATCAGCATCGAAGGGATGCCCATCGGAAAAGCGGATGCCTTTGCGCAATTGCAAAGTAAAAGCGCGGCCATCAGGGGCTATCTTCCAGGATTTAGCTAAAGCCGGCTGAGTTTGTTGAGTCGCGCGATTGATTTCGACGAGATCCGCCATCATTCTGCCGATGACCTCGCGCGAAACCGCATCGGTGGCGATGACTGGGTTAAGGGTTTTTGGTTCCGCACGCTCACCGATGGTGAGATGTCCGCCAGAGTGACCGGACACATCCGCGGCGCGGTCGAGTTCTTCGCCGGCGCTCGGAGTTTCCGGAGCAATCACAGCAAAGCACAAAGCCGCGTGCAGGCACACGAGTAGGGCTAGGTTGGTGATGAGTTTCATAACTCCCCTATGCCCACAGAACGCAGGTTTTCAGCTTGATTGAAATTTTAACTGGGAATGAAGGCAGTCCGCGAGGAGACTATAGATTACGGAGGTAACGACGAGTGCGCATGCAGGCGCCAGCAACCAGGCGTAGGAAACCAAAACACTGTATTGCTGTAATGTGCTTAACATATTCCCCCAGCTGGCAACCGGCTCATTTACACCCAGTCCCAGAAACGATAAGGCCACTTCTGCCGCAATGTACCGAGGTATTAGCACTGTCGCCTGCGTCAACAACACACCGTATATTTCAGGGAAAATATGCCTTCGCAGCAGGTAGAAATCTGAGGCGCCAAAGCCGCGCGCTGCCAATACGTGGTTGCGCGATCGTGCGCTTGCCACAATACCGCGTACAAGACGAGCAGGACGTGCCCACCCGATAAGACCTATAACACACGTCAGCAAAAGGAAGGTCCGAGCAGGGCTGACATGTAACGGGAGAAAGGCACGCACCCCGAGCAGAAAATAGAGCCAGGGTAAAGAAAGAAAAAGCTCAGCAGCTCCCATCAATGACTCATCGACCCAGCCACCATAATATCCTGCCAACATCCCCAGCATCATGCCGACGAGCAAGGCATCGAAGGTAGCGACGATGCCAGCTGCGACTGAAATTTGTCCGCCATGGAGCACACGGGAAAATTCATCGCGCCCAAACCCATCCGTGCCAAGGAGAACCAATCTTCCGGATCCACTGACTCCGAGTAGGTGCCAGTTAGTTTCGAAGAAGCCTAACAATTTATATCTCGATGCCCTTACGAAGATATGAATAGGGAAGACTTGATTCTTGTCTTCGGTAAATCCGTCCAGATCTAGCTTCAAGCCGTAAACAAATGGTCTCAGGTGGAAGCCGGAGGCATCCCTGAAATGCAGTCGTGATGGAGGAGCATATGGAAGTACGCGATTTTGCTCCGCAGGATCATATGGCGCGATGAAACCCGCGAACAATAAAACGAAGTGTACAACTACGAGAGCGGCGACTAGGAGCTTGGTTTTAAAGCGCATCGGGCGCTCCAGTGCGAATGCGCGGATCAATCACGGTCAGGACGATATCCGCTATCAAGTTGCCGCCCAACATAAAGATGGTTGAAACCATGATGCCTCCGACGACCATGTAGAAGTCCCGGGACAACGTTGCATCTAAAATCAGCGGCCCCAATCCTGGCCATCCGCAGATTACTTCTACGAGTAGTGATCCGCTTAGAAGACCCGCGAGGGAAAGCCCAAATAAAGATATGGCAGGGTTTGCTGCGGCCGGAAGCACGTGGCGAAAAAGCACGCGTGAGCGGCTGATTCCAAATCCGCGAGTTGCTTGTACGAACGGCGCTTCTAATATTTCCAGTACAGCAGCACGGACGTGGCGGACGACTAAAGCGCTGTCCACCAGTGTGAGAACAATTACTGGGAGCAACATGTGCTCCGCGATGTCTTTAATGCGCACCCATAAAGGAAGTCCATCGAGATCTTCCGATTTCATGCCACCAATCGGAAGCACGCGCCAGCGCACGGCAATTGCGAGTAAGGCCACCGCAATCACAACTTCTGGAATAGCTACAAGGAGTGAAACGCCAATGCTAGTCGTTTTATCCAGTGCTTTGCCACGCCGAGCTGCGGTCCATACACCTAGAGGCACCGCGATCAACCACGTCAACAACATTGCTGTTACGCTTAGTAACAATGTGTTTTGCGCCCTGCCCCAAAGCAGTGGTGCTACAGGTACGTTGTAGGCGATCGAATATCCAAGATCCGCATGCAGGGCCGACTTCACCCAGCGTCCATAGCGCACGATGAGCGGCTGGTCCAATCCGTAGTGGGAACGAAGCATGGCAATTGTTTCGGGAGAAATCTGCGGATTGACCCGCATATCATCAAAAAAACTGCCTGGAGCCATTTCGGTGAAGAGAAAACAGAGTACCGAAACTCCGACGAGAAGCAACACGGTGCGGATCAGCCTGCGCCCGAGGTAGTTCACGACGGTGCTCCCGCCGCAAGCTTCAGTTCTGTCACTTTTACCGACGCCAACAGATTTTTTGTTTCCATGTGCTGAGGATCGGTAAGAACTTGCTCCAGGTCTCCGCTCTCGACGATCTGCCCGTTTGCCATGACCGCGACGGTGTCCGCCATCCTGGCAACCAGTCCCATTTCATGCGAAATCAACAAATAAGTTAGACAGCGTTTCGATTGGAGATCGAGCAACAAGTTGGCAATCTGCGCCTGCGTGGACAAATCAAGTCCGGACAGCGCTTCGTCCAGTACAAGTAATCTTGGTTGCAGTGTAAGAGCGCGTGCAATCGCTAATCGTTGACGTTGCCCGCCGCTGAACTCCATGACTGACCGATCAAGCCACCCAGGAGAGAGTGCGACATCTTGTATCAGGGCCTCAGCAATTTCTCTTCGTTCCGCCCGGCTTCTACCTTGGATGAGCAATGGTTCTTCGATAACTTCTGCTGCGGAAAATCGTGGATTCATCGAAGTGATAGCATCCTGAAAAATCATCTGGATTGCCCGGCGGAAGGGGGATAGTTCCCGTGATCCAAGCCTTGCAATATCCGTTCCTTCAATCCAAATATGTCCGGTCTCTGGTCGTTCTAAGCGAGTTATGCAGCGCGCCACGGTGGATTTGCCAGAACCAGAAGTTCCGACTAAGGCAAGGGTGTGTCCTGCTGCGATTTCAAAATTGACTTGATTGATCGCTTGTATGGACACACGCTTTTTCCAAACGTGGCCGCGTACGTAGTGTTTACACAAGGCTTTTACCCGTAACAGGGGGTTGCTGGATGACACATCGGTTGTCAGGCTACTCGGCATATTTGAAGCAACTCACGCTCCTCTCTATTTCTGGCGAGAAGTCAGGTGGAACGTTGCAAGTACAAATCTCCATCCGCTCAGCACAGCGTGGCTCAAATCGGCAGCCAGGTCCTTTGACAGTGAGATCAGCGGCGTCTCCTTCTATGAAAGGAAAGTGGCTTTTAGCCTTGATGCTGTCGGTTGCAGCCGACTTAGCAAGTCGTACCAAAGCCTGTGTGTAGGGATGTAGGGGGCGAGCAAAGATCTCTTTGCAATTTCCGGTTTCTACAATGCGTCCCGCGTACATTGTTGCGACGCGATCTGCGAATCCGATGAACAGCGTTGGGTCATGGCTGATTAGCAAAATGGCCATGCCAAACTGCTTATGAATCCTTGATAGGAGGGCTATTACATCAGCCCGCAAGGGGGGGTCCAATTTACTTGTGGGTTCATCCGCAATGATCAATGAAGGCTGACATGCTACTGCCTGCGCAATCACCACTCGCTGACGTTGTCCACCGCTGAGTTGATGGGGATATGCTACATAAATTTCACTCGGTTGATCGAAGCCCATTTCACCAAGCAAGGCTCTAACTCGCTCCTGGCGTTGTTTGCTTTGCAATGGAACGTGCGGTTGAAGAACTTCCGCAATCTGATTGCCCACCGTCATGACTGGATTCAACGACAAAGCTGGATCTTGGGCTACCAGCGCGATTTCGCGCCCGCGAATTCTATTGATCTCAGATTCGGATAACGTCAGCAGATCGTGATCGCGAAAGAGAATTTGTCCATGTTGATGTTTACAGTTTGCAGGAAGCAGTCGCAAAACCGCGGTGGCGAGTGTGCTCTTGCCACATCCCGATTCCCCGAGGATCCCGAGAACTTCTTTGGCGCGGACTTCGAGGGAAACATCGTCTAAAGCATGCACGGGATTTCCTGTAGCAGGAAAATACGTCATGCTTAGCTCCTGGATTTGCAGAAGCTTGCTTTTTTGAGCACTCACCGCCATCTCATTGTCCTGCCTAAGTGTTACCCAACTGTTGTCGAGTGACAATTGATTACGCATAGCCCAAGGTGCTTGAACTTTAGGTCGGCGGCACACTGTGAAGTCACGCTTTCAAGCGACTCAGAAGAGTCCGGAATAGGAAGGGGCCCGTGTTTAGTAGGATGTCTTCGAGTTTCGGGCAGGAGATTCGAAGGCTGGGTTGCTAGTGAGACCAAGTCAAGACAGATTATTTCGCCCATCTGCTCGAGGGAACCTTGACTATTGTTTCACTCGCGGGGCTGACCTGCTTCTTGTCGTTTTGAAATGGTTCAATCAAGACAAAGCCTTTAGAATCAACGCGCAAATTTTTGCGCGATTGCCTATATCAAACTGCCACGGATGCTCTCTTTTTTCTCAGAGATTAAGGACGCTTTTTTAGGACGGGCTGCCTTAAGGAGAGAATCCGACATGAAAACTCAAAAAAAGACACTTGTGTTCGTTGGCTTGGCGGTGGCTTGGCTGCTTTCCGTGGCTGCCGCATATGCGAAGTCCGAGCGGCATTACGAGTCAGGAGTATTGTTGCAGATGGATTCCGTCGCATGCGGCATGGATGAGAACAGCGGCAAGAGCTTTGTGGGGGAAATGATCGGCACCGATTCATCTCACAAGAAGCAACATGAACTCCTGTGCCAGGAATATCTGTTGCAGTCGGAGAGCGTCATTTATCGCATTCGTCCCCGGGATGAAAAGCACCCAGTGTTGCTCCCGGTCGGAGAAAAGGCGCAGTTCCGCATAGACAAGGACAAGATGATCCTCCGGTCCGAGGACGGAGACGATAAAGAGAGAGTGTACTCAGTCGTTTCCATGACGCCACGTCAAACGAGAAGTGAGCAGGCCGCTAAGTAAAAGCTGCGGCTCACTACGAGCAACTACTGGTTCGCTGTCGCCCGCAGTCTTTCGCGGTACGCTTGCGGTGCACGGTGTGGGTTCCTTGAGATTCTTTGCATGACCTTGGTGAGGGACCCGGGCCTTGTAAATGCTGCGTGAAACTTCCATGCCATTTTTCTTTCACAGCAGTAACTGGTGCTCAAGTGCACATCTGCTTCAATATGAGCACGCCACTAAGTAACAAACAAAAATTCCTTGTTCTTCCGGTCGAGGAACGGAAGGACATTCTCCAGACGCTGGGCACAAAAAGGGGGTCAAAACCCAGTCGTCTTGGAGAAAGATGTTTGGGTCTGCTGGGCTCTAGACACGCTATTCAAGGTTCCGGGTGCATTTCCTATGGCATTCAAGGGTGGAGCCTCTCTATCGAGGTCCCTGAGTGGCTGATCGAACACACGCCGGATTTGAGAATTCGGCTGGCGGGCCTCGTTGCGCACCGAATGGGGATGCTGCTCAGATAGTGCAACCGCAGTAATTCCAAGTCATCCCCGCCTCGCTGCCTCGATCTTGGCGACGTCGATCTTCTTCATCGGCATCATTGCCTCGAAGGCACGCTTTGCCTCACCGCCACCGGCGGCAAGTGCGTCCGTTAGCGCACGCGGAGTGATCTGCCACGAGAGGCCCCAGCGATCCTTGCACCAACCGCACGCACTTTCCTGGCCGCCATTGCCGACGATCGCGTTCCAGTAGTGGTCCGTCTCTTCCTGATTGTCCGTAGCGATTTGAAAGGAAAAAGCCTCACTGTGCTTGAACGTCGGGCCGCCGTTGAGACCAAGACAGGGAATGCCCAGCACCGTGAACTCCACCGTCAGCACATCGTCTTTCTTGCCGCCCGGGTAGTCACTGGGCGCTTTGTGAACAGCAGTCACTTCACTATTGGGAAAGGTTGCGGCGTAGAAGCGTGCCGCATCATGTGCGTCCTTGTCGAACCAAAGGCAAATCGTATTTTTCGGTTTTGAGGGCATGAGGTCTCCTTAACATAAAGGGATTCAGATGAGGGCGGCCAGCGTGAAAGTTGTTCGCGCAGCGCGCGGTTTTCGAGATACTGGCTCTCTGACCACATGTAGAACTGCATATCGCTCTAGGTAAGATTTGTCGTGTAATAGAGTCACAGATCCAGCTCATGCGATCCCCTTGAGGCGTCAAGGAGTGGATCGTGTGACACCTTGTGGCTTCCAATTTACTAATCAGCAGTTGCAATGGTGCCCGGCTACTCGATCGCCCACATCCATCGGAACGATTGGGCCCGTAAATGCTCAAAGTACACTTGTAAATGCTATGGAAATGTCTTGGGTGCAAGGAACCACATATCCAAAAATAGAATATTGAGGGGTCTCGATGAGAACACGCCGACTTGTTTCCATTATGGTCCTGCTCCTCACATTTGTATCTTTATATACGGCGCAGGACGTGCCCCAGCAAAGCCCAACGGATTGGGCCACTATCGTCGGCCAAGTGCTGGATCCTAATGGGCGTCCTGTGGCCCAGGCAAAAATAACCTATTTTCCGTTGGACGTAGCGATTAGCGGACCTTTGCCTTCCGGTGCGATCACCGATCAGAATGGTCGTTATCGGTTCAAACTACCAGCATTTCACGGAAGAACAAGACTTTGCGCTGTCAAAGAAAGCGCCGGCTATCCTGATACTCAAGGTTTATTGTTTGTATCCGGCAAAGAAAATATGCCTGAAGTTTCCTTGACCCCGGGTGCCTATCTAGAAAATGTAGACATACATCTCGGCGCTCCCGATGGAATTTTACGGGGGGCCATAGTTGACGAGATAACGGCACTCCAGTAACGAAAGCGCGGATTACCCTACGTAGGAAGGACCCCGAATCAATGTATTCCACAACGGTACCAAACGATGGTCAGTTTACTTTTGCATTGCCGGAGGCCCCGATAGAGGTGAAA
>Ga0207703_10001835_pt1 | contig 18932 bp, 25 predicted proteins | sample KBSSwiS12_FD_184304 | JGI IMG/M metagenome (GOLD analysis project Ga0207703, IMG submission 184304) | Switchgrass rhizosphere microbial communities from Kellogg Biological Station, Michigan, USA - KBS Switchgrass S1-2 (SPAdes) (version 2) | ecosystem: Host-associated > Plants > Roots >...
GCGATATCCCATGGCGATCTTCGCCACGAGACGAAGGTGGGAGTTGACCAGCTTTGCGGCCGCCTCGGTGTCCCCGTGCTCGCGCCAGCGCTTGGCGAGCATATACTCTTCCTCCGGCGAGAGGATCGGGAACTTCTTGATCTCGGCGAGATAGCGGTTGAGTCCGGCCTCCCCACCGGACGCGGGGAGCGAGACGATCCCTTTTGCTTCAGCCATATTCTTCGTCTTCTCCCTTTGGGCGATAGGCGCCAAAAAAGTCGGGGCGCCGACCTAGCCGGTTAATTCCTATACACCAAGTGCCTCGAACAGTTCCTGCATGTCGGGCGGCATGGCGCTCGCGAACGACAGCCGGTGTTTTGTTACCGGATGGATGAATCCAAGCTCGGCCGCGTGCAGTGCCTGTCGATGAAATTGCAATTCGTTCAACAGCTTGCCATGCGCCTTTCCGGACCGGCCGTAGACCGGGTCGCCGACCAATGGATGACCGATTGAGGCCATGTGGACGCGGACCTGGTGGGTCCGCCCGGTTTCCAGCCGGCATTCGACCAGCGCCGCTTGCCTTAGAATGGTGATCCTTCGCCAGTGCGTGACCGCGCGCTTGCCACGGCTGCCTTTGACGATCGCGATCTTCTTTCGGTTGGTGGCCGAGCGGGCGAGCGGTTCGTCGATCGTACCTTCCGCGTACTTCGGCACGCCCAAGACGATCGCGAGATAGCGCCGTTCGATGCTGTGGGCGGCGAACTGTTTCGCCAGGCCCTCGTGTGCGACGTCGGTCTTGGCGACGACGAGAAGCCCCGACGTATCCTTGTCGATCCGATGGACGATCCCGGGCCGCGCCACGCCGCCGATACCGGACAAACTGGCCCCGCAATGATGGAGGAGGGCGTTCACCAAGGTTCCGTCGCGATTGCCCGCCGCGGGATGGACGACCAGCCCCGCGGGCTTATCGACAACCAGCAAGTGCTGGTCCTCGAAGACGACCCGCAGTGGAATGTCTTGCGCTTCGTTATGCGCCGGCTCCGGTTCCGGGACAGCGAGCATGAATCGCTCGTCGCCGCGCACTTTCAGGGCCGGGTCGCGCAGCGCAGTTCCGGCAGTCTCGACGGCGCCGCTTCGGATCAGGTTCTTGAGCCGTTCTCGCGACAGGGTCGGAACGGCCGCCGCCAGCGCACGATCGAGCCGCCAGCCGGCATGGGCGGGCTCCAGGCGCACCTCGATCGTCTGAATACCCCCCATCTGAATAAGATATGGGTTTCGAGCGTTGATCTTCAATGAGATCAACTTGCGCCACATTAAACTCTGCCCCATCAAACGCGCCATGAACGCGGTCGACCTCGCCAGTTTGCTTTGCTCGCGCCTTTGCCACGACCTGATGTCGCCGGTTGGAGCGTTCAACAACGGCATCGAGTTGCTCGCCGACGAGCAGGATCCGGACATGCGCGAGAAATGCCTCGAGCTGCTGGCCGACAGTGCTCGGGCCTCCGCGAACAAGCTCAAATTCTTCCGCCTCGCGTTTGGCGCCGGCGGCGGGTTCGCCGATGCGATCGACACCCACGAGGCGCAAGCCGCGCTGGAAGGCGTGTTCGGGCCAGAACGCCGGATCGAGCTCGGCTGGATGGTCACGAATGACAAGCTGCCGAAGGGCGCGGTCAAATTGCTCCTCAACCTTGCTCTCCTTGCCGGCGATGCACTCGTTCGTGGCGGCCGCCTCGATGTCGGGGCCGAGGACAACGGCGATGCGCTCGAGCTTGTGATCCGTGCCGAGGGCCCGAGAATTCTGCTCGACCCCACCTTGCGTGAGACCCTCGCAAGGGGAAGCGCGGAGGGCACGGTCGAGCCTCGCGCGGCCGGCGCCTGGCTTGCCCATAGTCTCGCGGCGGAGGCCGAAGGGTCGATCCAGCTCTCCGATCCCTCGGACGACGTGCTCTTGATCGGTGCAACCCTTCCCCGACAGGGATAACGCAGCGTTAACACCTCCCCGGCATAAGCGGCTTCCTAAGCCGGGGATTGCACGCGCCGATGGACGACCTGATCGCGGATTTCGTAGCCGAATGTCGGGACATGCTCGAAGCCCTGGGCGGGGAGATCGTCGCCTGGGAGGCGCAGCCCGACGACCGCGCTCGTCTCGATAACATTTTCCGCTTCGTCCACACCGTCAAAGGCAATTGCGGCTTCTTCGACTTTCCACGGCTTGAGGCCCTTAGTCACGCGGCGGAGGATGCTCTCGCCGACGTTCGCGCCGGGCGGCGGCACGCCGACGGCACGCTCGTCAGCGCGGTTCTCGCGATCATCGACCGCATTGCCGAGATGATCGCTGCGATCGAGGCAGGCGAGGAGATGCCTGCCGGCGATGACAGCGCGCTGATCGAAGCGCTCGCTCCCGGCGCAGAAGGCCACGCGGCGCCGGTCGCGGCGGCGGTTGGCGATGGGCATGGCAGGGCCGCGTCGGCCCCCCGTACCATTCGTCTGTCCGTCGAGCTGCTGGACCGGGTCATGAGCACGGTCTCGGACATGGTTCTCGCACGCAACGAGCTTGCCCGGCGCCTGCGCGAGTCTTCGACCGAAGTGTCGGTCGACAGCGCATTCGAACGACTGTCGGCGATTATCGCGGAAATGCGGGACGCGATCACCCGGACTCGCATGCAGCGCATCGAAAACCTGTTCGTGGCCCTGCCGCGAATGGTCCGCGATCTCTCGGCCGAGCTCGGCAAGCAGGTCCTGGTCGATATCGAGGGGGGCGACGTCGAGCTGGACCGCGAAATGATCGAGATGATCCGCGATCCCCTGACCCACATCATCCGCAACGCGGTCGATCACGGAATCGAAACTCCGGCGGATCGGCTCAAGGCCGGCAAGCGGGAGATCGGCCTGCTGTGCGTTTCGGCGCGCCAGTCGGGCAACCAGATCCTGATCGACATCCAGGACGACGGCCGCGGGATCGACGGCGCGAAGCTGGTCGAGAAAGCGATTTCAAACGGCGTGATCGAAAAGGCGGACGCGGCCCAGTTTACGCCGCGTGAAAAGCTCGCCCTCATCTTCGAGGCGGGGCTTTCGACCGCGAAGGAGGTGACCGCAATCTCCGGCCGTGGCGTCGGCATGGATGTCGTCCGCTCGAACGTCGAGCGGATCGGCGGAATCGTCGAGGTCGACAGCACGCCGGGGCAGGGCACTCGGATGACTCTGCGCGTCCCGCTGACGCTAACGATCATTCCGGCGTTGACCGTGTCGATCGGCAGCCATCACTTTGCGATTCCACGCTCCGCGATTGAAGAAATCGTCCGCGCCAACGGCGAGAGCGTTACGCTCGAGCGCTTGGGCGGCGCAGGAGTCGCGACCATCCGCGGCCGCCGGGTTCCGGAGGTGTCGCTCGCCGAGATCCTCGGGCTCGAGACGGATGTCGCCGAAAGCGACCGGCGCCTCATCGTTCTTCGGCCGGCCGGAGGCGACGTTTACGCGCTTTCGGTCGATCGTATCCACGACCATGAAGAGCTGGTGGTGAAGCCGGCTGCACCGGCGGTGATGGCGACCGGTCTTTATGCGGGCACCACGCTCGCCGACGACGGCAGCCCTATCCTCCTGTTCGACCCTGCTGGGCTTGCACAGGTTGGCGGGGTCAAGCTGGAGATGCAGGAGCGGGCGGCAAGAATCGCCGAGGGTCCCGCCAGCACCGGCCCGAAGACCATTCCCGTACTCTTGTTCCGCGGTCTCGACGGCGCTCGTCGGGCCCTTCGCCTCGCGGTCGTCGACCGGATCGAGGAAGTGCCGGTCAGCACGGTCAGGACCGCCGCGGGCCAACTCCGGGTGCAGCTCGGCGAGGCGATCCTTCCGCTTGCCGGAGGCGGCGGCGCCGAACTCGGCGACGAGAAGCTCCGCCTATTCCGTCTCAGCGATGGGGTTCACGAAATCGGTTACGCCTTCAAGGAGGTCATCGATTTCGCGACCATCGAGCATGATGTCATTCACGCCGAGAAACCGGGCGAGATTAGCGGCGTATCCCTGATAAATGGGGAGCCGGCCGAGCTGGTCGACGCCCATTGGCTGTTCGCCACCTACGTTGGCGCCGCCGCGCAGGCAGCGGAGCCGTTGGTGTGCCGCATTCCCGGCGGCGACCCCTGGATGCAGAATATGCTGCGGCCGATCGTCGAGGCCGCAGGCTATCGCGTAATCGGCGACGAGGACGGCGGCGAGGCCGACCTCGTCATCGCTGCGCAAGGCGACGATGTCGGCGAAGCGGCGCGAGCAATCTTCCTTCGAAGCGAGCTGGAGCCCGCCGGGAAGAAGGACGAAAGCATCTATCGCTACGACCGGGCCGGACTGTTGATGGCGCTGAAGGTCGCGGGTTCGGGGAGGGGTAAGTGAACGAGCTTCTGCTGGTCGTCACCATCGCCGGCGAGCGGGTCGCGCTGCCGGCCGCGGCGGTTGAATCGGTGGTCGAGCTAGACACGTTGATCCCAGTCCCGCGCGCTGCGCCGCACGTCGCCGGCCTCTCGGCGCTGCGCAGCCGGGTTCTCACCGTGATCGATTGCATGCGTTCGCTGGAATTGGGAGCAAGCGATTGCTCGGATGGGATCCGCGAGGCCGCGGTCGTCGAGCTCGACGGCCATCACTACGCGCTAATCGTCGATCTTGTGGAAGACGTGGTCGAAGCGCTGTCTGATCCGGCTCCGATGCGTGCCGCAATGGGGCCAGGTTGGGAAAGGGTGTCGCAGGGCATGGTTGAAACGGAGACCGGCCCGCTGTTGCTGATTGACGTCGCCGCGCTTCTTGCCGGCGCGACCGAAGCGAAGGCTGCTTAAGCTCTTCGTTACCCTTGCTGATTAATAGAGACGCGAACGAACGGGATGGAAGTATGAAGAGCTGCTTGATCGTCGATGATTCCAAGGTGATCCGCAAGGTCGCGCGGCATATCCTGGAAACGCTCGAATTCGAGGTCGAAGAGGCCGGCGATGGCCAGGAGGCCTTGTCGCGCTGCGAGGCCAAGATGCCCGACGTCGTCCTGCTCGACTGGAACATGCCGGTGATGAGCGGGATGGAGTTCCTGAAGATGCTCCGCCAGCGCGGCCACGGGGACCAGCCCAAGGTGGTGTTCTGCACCACCGAGAATGACATGGCCCACATCCGCGCCGCGCTTGAGGCCGGTGCCGACGAATATGTGATGAAGCCCTTCGACCGCGAGACGCTTCACATCAAACTGCAGCTCGTCGGCGTCGCCTGAGTTAGCCGACGTGGAGCGGGCGCTCGCCAGATCGCGGGACCGCCACCAAGCGCCCCGACCGACACGCCGTCGCATCCGGCTGATGATCGTCGACGATTCGATGGTCGCCCGCGCGGTCCTGTCGCGCATGGTGGAGGCCGATTCCGCCTTTGAAATCGCAGCCGTCGCAGGAACCGCCGAGGATGCGATCGACGCGCTCCACGAAGTCCGGGTCGATATCGTCATTCTCGACCTTGAAATGCCGGGCGCCGGCGGGCTCAAATCGATCCCGCGTATCATTCGCGCCGCTGCCGGCGCGAAGGTGATGATCGTCTCGTCGCTGGCCGAGGAAGGTGCTGAAGAAACCGTCGCCGCGCTGGCTCTCGGCGCCGCCGATACGCTGCCCAAGCCCGGGACCGGCCGCTTCAACGGCAAATTCTCCGAGATTCTCGTCGGGAAGCTCAAGGCGCTCGGTTATGCCGAGGGAAAATCGACCTTCGCGGCAGCCCGACCCGTCGGCGCGCAGCCCCCGCTGCGTGCCATGCCGACCGACCCGATTGAGGTCCTCGCGATTGGCGCCTCCACCGGCGGCATTCACGCGATCGGTGTCTTGTTCCAGGCGCTGCCCAAGCGGATCGGAGTCCCGATCCTCGTCACTCAGCATTTGCCCGAGCCGTTCATGCCGGTTTTCGCACGCCAGCTCCGTGCGGCTGCCCAACGCGAGGCCTTGGTCGCCGAAGACGGGATGCCGCTGCTCCCTGACCGGATCCTGCTCGCCCCGGGCGATGCGCACCTGACCGTCGACCGGTCGGAGGACGTTCCGGTGGTCCGGCTGGTGCGCGGTCCGAGCACGAGCGGATGCCTGCCATCGGTCGACCCGATGTTTGCCTCGATCGGCGCTGCCTACGGCTCGCGGGCCCTGGGAGTGATCCTTACGGGAATGGGCCGGGACGGTGTCGAAGGCGCGGCGCGCCTCGTCGCCAACGGCGGTTCGGTCATTGCCCAGGACGAAATGAGCTCAGCGGTCTGGGGGATGCCGCGCGCGGTTCTTGAAGCGGGGTTCGCCTGTGCGGTTCTCCCGCCGGACAAAATCGCGCGCCGGATCGCCTCGCGGACGGAAGACGAATGAGCGTGCAGATCAGCGACAGCTCAAGCCGGATCCTCGCCGGGCTGCTCGAGGCGCGCACCGGCCAGCAGCTTACAATGAATCGCCGGTGGCGGATCGAAACGGCGCTCTCGGCACTGCTCCGCGAGCGCGGGATTGCGACCCTCGATGAGCTCATCACGATCCTCGTCATGGGCCGTGAGCCGGGCTTGTCGCAGCAAGTGGTGGAGGCATTGCTGAATAACGAGACCTATTTTTTCCGGGACCGGACGCCGTTCGACACACTTGCCCGGCATGCCATCCCCGAGCTTGCCAAGATGCGCGACAAAAGCCGCCGAATCCGAATTTGGTCTGCCGGTTGTTCGACCGGGCAGGAAGTCTATTCGATCGCGATGCTGTTCGCCGAAGAGCCTGAGAAATGGCACGGTTGGACGATCGACATTCTGGGCTCCGACGTATCGACGGCGTGCATCGATCGCGCTCGCAGCGGCGTCTACAGCCAGTTCGAGGTTCAGCGGGGTCTCGGAATCAACCAGATGATCAGATGGTTCGAGGAGACCGGCGACGGCTGGCGCGCGATCGAGCCGCTTCGGAAGCCGGTGCGCTTCCAGGTCCACAACCTGCTCGAGCCGGCACCGCATCCCGGCGGCTTCGATGTGGTCCTGTGCCGCAACGTGCTGCTCTATTTGAACCCGGAGAAGAAGGCGCTCGCGTTTGAGCGGCTGGCGGGTTCGATGGCTGAGGACGGCTGGTTGATGCTGGGCGCCGGTGAAACGGTGATCGGCAACACGAACAAGCTTGGGTCCGACATCAGCGCGCGCGGCCTGTACCGCCTGATCGGCGACGGGAGCCGGGTCGAGAAACGCGAGGGAGCGGACCGCCGCACAGCCACGGGGGGTTGACCGCAACCGCTGTCTCATGCGCCATAGCGCGCGTGGATTTTGATTTCGTCGAACGGCCGTCCCCCAATTTCGATGATCGGGCGCTGCCCGTATCGATGATCGTCCTTCATTATACCGGCATGCCGGATTGCGAGGGCGCGCTCTGTCGGCTGACTTCGCCTGAGGCGAAGGTGTCGGCCCATTATTGCGTGGACGAAGACGGGACCATCTTTCGCCTGGTCGATGAATCGAAGCGTGCCTGGCACGCTGGAAAATCGCGCTGGCGCGGGGTCACCGACGTCAATTCGGCGAGCGTCGGGATCGAGATCGTCAATCCCGGACACGAATTCGGCTATCGGCCGTTCCCTGATGAGCAGATCGCATCGCTGATTCCGCTCGTTTCCGACATCAAGGAGCGCCACGGCGTCGGCCGGGGGAATATCGTCGGCCATTCGGACGTCGCCCCGGCCCGCAAGGAGGACCCGGGTGAACTGTTTCCGTGGGAGGCCCTGGCCAAGCGCCGGCTCGCTCTGCCCAGCCCGACGCGCGACCTCATCGATCCCTATTGGACCGATGCCGGCTTCCTGCTCGCGCTCGAACGCTTCGGATATGACGTGACCGATACTCAGAAGGCCGTCATCGCCTTCCAGCGCCGCTTCCGGCCCGACCTCATCGACGGGATCATCGACGGCGAGTGCCGGGCCAAGCTGCTCGCTCTGTTGCTGCCGAGACCGCAATAGCCCATATTATGCGCGCCAGAGGGTCGGGCGGCCGCGGGAGAGACTTGTCTCTCACGAGGAAAGTCCGGGCTCCATGGAACTGCGGTGCCGGGTAACGCCCGGCGGGTGACTTAGCTTCGGCGACGTTGCTCAGGGACAGTGCCACAGAAAGCGTACCGCCCGCCTTCGGACGGGTAAGGTCGAAAGGGTGCGGCAAGAGCGCACCGCGATCCCGGCGACGGAATCGGCACGGTAAACCCCACCGGGTGCAAGACCGAATAGGGGCGGCATATGGGCCTGGTTCCGGCTCGTCGCCCGGGTTGGTCGCTCGAGCCCCGACGCAAGTCGGGGCCTAGAGGAATGGCCGCACAGTCACGCTTCTAAAGAAGCGCGATGGACAGAACCCGGCTTATAGGCCCTCTGGCACATCGCCCCGCTCGCAATGGCGGGGCGATTTTCCTAAGTGGATGCACAATGGCGAAGCAGAAGAGAACCGACGACTGGGGATTCCCACGCTGGCGCGCCTATGGCGAGAAGGGCCGCGGCGCGGCGCGGCTGCGTTTGTGCGACCGCGAAGGCTGCAACGAGCTCGGGGACCGGCCTGCGCCCAAAGCGCCGAACAGCCGCGAGCGTTGGTACTTCTGCGAGGCGCACGCCGCCGAATATAACAAGAACTGGAATTACTTCGCCGGCCTCACCTCGGAGGAAGCCGCGCGGCGCGCGAAGGAAGAGGAGAGCGGAGCCAAAGGCTTCCGCCAGTCGGCGCAATGGAAATGGGCGGGTCCCGGCGACGGCAGCCGGAGCCGCGACGAGATGCGCGCGCTAAGCGCGCTCGAGCTCGAGAGCGATGCCGATTTCAAGGCCGTCAAGGCGGCCCACCGGAAGCTGGTCAAGGAAACGCATCCTGACGCGAACCCGGGGGATACGGAAGCAGCCAAGCGCTTCAAGCAGGTCCAGGCGGCCTATGACGTGCTGAAAAAGGCCGAAGAGCGAAAAAACGGCAAGGCGGCCTAATTCAACTTGCCGCTATCGCCTTGTCGCGCGGTCCGTCGAGGAGTTGAGAGCGCACGTCGTTCCAAGCAGCGGCGATTTCTCGTTCGACCTCCGGGAGTTGATCGGGCCCGGTGCCGAAATTGCAGACCGAGACCCGCATGATCCATTCGCCGCGCCAAAGCGCCGGACCGATGACAATGCGGCCGCGTCGCCGGATTTCTCCGACGGTCGCCAGAGTGGCCTCATCGCTCTCGCCGAAGCGGAGCATGAGTTGATTCAACTCGATCGGCGCGACGATTCGAACCCCCGGGATCGACACGCACTTTCTTCCCAGTGCCGCTGCGAAATCGCAGTGCCGCTCGACCATCTCGACAATGCCGCTCCGTCCGAGGGCCCGGATCATTGCCCAGGCCGCGAACCCGCGGGCCCGGCGCGAAAGCTCCGGCACATAAGCGGAAGGTTCACGGACCGAGCTCTCGGCTGACGGGAGGTAGCTTGCCTCGATCGACATGCAACGCTCGTGAGCCGCGCGGTCTTTCACGATGGCAAACCCGCTGTCGTAGGGAAGTTGGAGCCATTTGTGCCCATCCGTTGCCCAGCTGTCGGCAAGCTCCACGCCTTGCGTCAAATGCCGGAATCGGGGGCTCGCCTGTGCCCACAAGCCGAACGCGCCGTCGACGTGGACCCATGCACCGTGATCATGCGCGATGGTGCAGATCTCGGTGAAGGGATCGCAGGCGCCGGTATTGATCTGGCCGGCCTGTGCGATGACGATGGCTGGGCCGTCGATCGATTGGAACGCATCCCTCAGCGAGTCAGGTCTCATTCGCCCCGATTCGTCCGTCTCAATGGCTTTGACGCGTTCCGACCCCAAACCGAGGTAGCGAAGCGCCGAATAGACGGTGGCATGGGCGTCAGCGCCGATCAGGACCTCGATGACGGGCGCTCCGTACAGGCCCTGCCGTTCGACGTCCCATCCGACCCGCCGAAGCAGCTCGCCGCGGGCGGCTGCGAGGGCGACGAAATTGGCGATCGTTGCGCCGGTGACGAAGCCGACCGATGAAGTCGGCGGCAACCCAAGTAGCTCCAGCAGCCAGGTGGATACGATTTGCTCGGCAGCTGCTGCCGCTGGCGTAATCACGACGTTTCCGGAATTCTGGCCCCATGCCGAAGTAAGCCAATCGGCCGCGACGCCGGTGGGATGCGATCCGCCAATGACCCAGCCGAAGAAGGTCGGGCTCGTCATCGGGCGAAGTCCCGGCGTCATCTTCGACACGAGCTCGCCGATCACCTCCGCCGGGTCTGCCGGATTCTCGGGAAGGCACGCGTCCAGGGTTTCCAGAACCTGCTCGAAGCTGGCCACTTGCTCGAACCCGGGCGCGGGCTGGGCCCGATAATCGATTGCCGCTTCGGCCGCGAGGCGAAGGACTTCGTCGTGAATTGTCTCATCCGTCATTCGACGGCCTTTAAGGCGCGCCGCGCGATGGGAACATGACCGATTTGTCGGAACCTATGATCGAAACGCCGGAGGCCCTTCAGGCCGCGGAAGCATAGCGCTCGGCTGTCTGCCTCACCAAGGCGATCATGTTCGGCACGCCTTGCGTTCGGTTCGCGCTCAAATGCTTGCGCAGTTCGAACGGCGCGAGTGCTTCTTCGACGTCGATGCGCGCCACTTCAGACGCCGGCCTGTCCTGGACCGCCGACAGGATGAGCGCGACGATCCCCTTGGTGATCGCGGCATTGCTGTCGGCGAGGAAGTGCAGGCGGCCCTCGCTGACGGTCGGATAGACCCATACCGAGGCGGAGCAGCCACGAACCTTGGTTGCGTCCGTCTTGAGCGCGTCAGGCATAGGCTCGAGCTGGCGCCCGAGGTCGATCAGCAGCCGATAGCGGTCCTCGCCGTCGAGCAGCGCATAATCTTCGAAGACGTCCTGGATCGATGGAAGCGCGGTCACGAACGCGAGATAGTGCTCGCGCGCTTGACTGTCACCGGTCGCGAAGGGAGTCGATTTCGCGCGACAGGCTGTTTTCCTTGTCGACGGTGATCCGCTCGAGCACCTGGAGGCGCTCCCTCAGCGTCTTCACTTCGTCGCGAAGGCGCAGGTTTTCTGCTTGCTCCTGAGAAGAGACCGACCCGCCGTCGCGGCGCCGATGGTACCGGCCGTAGCCGTATTTGGCCTTGAAGATCGACGCGATCATGACGATCGCCACGATCAGGACGGCAGTAAGCTGTCCGTTGCTCATCAGGCTTTGTCCTCCACCCCAATTTGGTCGCGGTCGCGCAGCGCCTCGATTTGCGCGGCGGTCTCGACGCCGCGGTCCGTGACGATCCGCTCGAGCACGTTAATTCGATCCTGCAATTGCTTGACCTGCTGGCGCAGCCTCTCATTTTCTTCGTTGTTGACCGGTTCGCCTCTCATTTCGCGCATGGACCGAACGGGAATGCCCAGCTTGTGCCGGATGATCGTAAAAGCGAACACCAGGATGAGGATACCAAGGATGAATTCGAAGGGGTTCATTGCGGCTTCTCTCCGGTACCAATGCGGGCTCGATCACGCAGCGCTTCGATCTGGGCGGCAGTCTGGGCGCCCCCGTCGGTGACGATCTGCTCGACCACGCGCAGGCGCGCCTCGATGCGCTCGACGTGCGACGCATATTGCGCCGCTCTCTCGGCGGTCTGGTCTGCGATGAGCACGCTCATTTTCTCCTTGTGCTGAAGCCAGCGCTGGAAAGCGCTCATCGCGATCCCGCCGGCTACGGGGATGCCGACCACGATCGCGAAGAAAATGAGCATTGAAGTTTCCACGGCGGTCTCCTGGGATCAGCGGTTCAGCTCAACGTTTCCTGTTCACCCTGATGCGCGGGCGAGGCAAGGCGGTCTTGGCCGCGCAAGGCCTCGATCTGGGCTGCGGTCTGCGCGCCGCCGTCTGTAACGATCTGCTCCAGGACCCGTAGCCGCTGTTCGATCCGCTCGACGTGCTGCGCATATTGCGCGCTCTTTTCGGCGGCGAGGCTCGATTGGGACTCGATCTGCTTTTCCTTGATGCGCATCCACATTCGGAACGGCGCGATCGCGATCGCCGCGAGCGGGATAAGCACCCAGATCCAGGTTGCTGGATTATCCATTCAGCGGCCCCCTTCGTTAGCTCTTAGATATATCGTAGAAGCCGGCGTCGTTTCAACTGGCTGCGTCGCCGCCGGCCGGCTCGGTGGTCTTCGAGAGACGTGGAGCCCGCAGTGCCTCGATCTGCGCCGCGGTCTGGGCGCCGCCGTCGGTGACGATCTGCTCAAGCACCCGCACACGTTGTTCGAGCTCGCTCGAGCGGGCGGCATATTGCGCCGCTTTCTCGGCGGCGTTGATCGCTTCGACCTCCAGCTTCTTCTCGCGGAATTTGAAGAAGCGGTTGAACATCAACATGAGCATGACCGTCGGCAGGCCGACAATGATCGTGGCTAGAAGTACAGCTGTCGGGCCTTCCATCACTCGCTCTCCCTGAATCGGTAATGCCTCATTGCAGCTGTTCGATTTCGCGCGCGAGTTTCGACGGCTGGTCGGTGATGATGCGCTCGATCGTTTCGAGCCGATCCTTGACCGAGCCAAGCTCAGCCCGGAGCTGGGCATTCTCATTGGTCAAAAGCTTGATTCGCTCGGCCGCTTCACGGTCGGTTTTTGGGTGAATTGGCTGGCCCCAGGCACCGTCGAGTGGGTAGCCGTGCTTGATCCTAAGCCAGTTGTTCAACAGCCATCCCCCGGTGGCGACGGCGGTGATAACCGCGATGTACGGAAATATGCCGACAATGAATGCGAACTTCTGCGGATCCACCCTGGGTCCTCCCTCTCGCTTAACGTAGCTGTTCAATTTCCTTGGCGAGCGTGCGGTTCTCGCTCGTCACGTAGCTCTCTATGTCCGCGAGACGCCGATCGATATCCCGGAAACGCGAGCGAATGTCGCGGGCGCTGCGTGCCGGCGAGGCCCGCACGCCCTGCCAGAAGCGCCGATCCTCGGTGTCGTGATATTCGAGCCCTCGCGGCTTGGCCGGAGTGATCCAGCCGGCAATGAAGTAAATCGGAATGATCGATCCGCTGCTGAGGAACAGCGCGGCAATCATGCAGATCCTGACAAGCGTGACGTCGAAGCCCGTGTAGTCAGCAATGCCTGCGCAAATGCCCATGACCTTCCCATGCCGCTTGTCGCGATAAAAGCGCGTCCGGCTTGCGGGCTGCTCGCTCAGCTGGCGGCGGTCGTCGGAATAGGTCTCGGGGTAGCGTTCTTCGCTCACTGCCGGTCTCCATTGGTGAGCAGGCGGTCGGTATCGTTGCCGCGGCCGGGCAGGCACTGCTGACGCCAATTGGGGTTCTCAACGGTCATGATCCGCTCGATCGTGCACAGTCGATCGTCGAGCCGCCGGGCGGCCTCATGAAGGCCGTCGAGCAGCTTCTCATCGTCGTCTGTCAGCGTCTTCGCGGTCTTCCACTTCGTGATGTAGTGAAAGATCAGCCACGGTAGGCCGAGGAACAGGATGACGACCGCCAGGCCGCCGACGAAAAATCCACCAACGTCTTCCATGTTTGATTACTTCCCCTTGGCCTTGAGGGCGGCCTTCATCGCTTCAAGCTCGGCGTCCACGGATTCGGCCGCCTTCAGCTCCGCAATCTCTTCTTCCAGGCTCTTCGGCCCCGTCATTCCGAGCGCGTCGGCGCGCCCTTCGGCGAAATCGGCGCGGCGCTCAAGCAGTTCGAAGCGCGAGAAGGCGTCTTCGGTGCGGTTGCCGTTCATGATTTCGCGCGTCCTGGCACGAGTCACGGCGCTCTCGAAGCGCGCGGTAATCGCGTTTTGACGGGCGCGAGCTTCGCGCAGCTTGCCCTGGAGCTTGGCGATGTCGCCCTCATAGCCCTTCAGTGTCTCGTCGATGACCTTGATTTCGGAGTTGAGTCCGTCGGCCATGTCGGCGGCCTTTTGCCGCTCTAGCAGCGCCGCCTTGGCGAGGTCCTCGCGATCCTTCGACAGCGCGAGCTCGGCTTTCTCCGTCCAGCTCTTTTGAAGCTCATCGAGCCGGCTCAGGGCGCGGCGCATCTCCTTGCCGTCGGCAATGCAGCGCGCGGCCGAAGCGCGAACCTCGACCAATGTCTCTTCCATTTCCAGGATGATCATCCGGATCATCTTCGCCGGATCTTCCGAGCGATCCAAAAGCTCGGTCATGTTCGCGGCGAAAATGTCGCGTGTTCGCGAGAAAATTCCCATTCCAGCACTCCAAATCGCAATCAGGGCCCTGTACCTGCCCTATAAACATACAAGAGACGTGCCAAAATCTAGGAATAGCCGGAAATCAGTGAAAATACCAATTTTCTCTTGGTTTTCAGCGCAAAAATCCTTGCCAAATGGTGGGATTTGCCACCAACAGTCGGGCAGATTCTTTGCAGAGAAGAGATTTGGAGCGGGCCGAACAATTCATCGGGCAGAGCTATGCGTTTCTCGACGCGGTCGAGCGCGCGAGCCGCGCCGCGCCGCTCAATCGGCCGGTGCTGGTGATCGGTGAACGCGGCACCGGAAAGGAGTTGATCGCCGAGCGTCTTCACCACCTGTCCTCGCGCTGGGCCGGTCCACTGATCATCATGAACTGTGCGGCCTTGCCAGAAAATCTCATCGAAGCAGAGCTGTTCGGACACGAAGCGGGAAGCTTCACCGGCGCCGCCAAAACCCGGCACGGCCGTTTCGAGGAGGCCGATGGAGGAACCTTGTTCCTTGACGAGCTGGGGACGCTTTCGATGCCGGCGCAGGACCGATTGCTGCGCGCAACCGAATATGGCGAGATCACCCGGATTGGCGCGTCCAAGCCGATTTCGGTCGACGTCCGAATCGTCGCGGCGACCAATGAGAATCTCCCTGCCCAGGTCGACAAGGGGAAGTTCAGGGCCGATTTGCTCGACCGGCTGTCGTTCGAGGTGATCACGCTTCCGCCGCTTCGCGCTCGCGAAGGCGATGTGCCCCTTCTCACCGAGCATTTCGGCCGGCGCATGTCGGTCGAGCTCGACTGGCCGAACTGGCCTGGATTCTCGCCGCGCGCCGTGGCCGAGCTCGAGGCGTGGAGTTGGCCGGGCAACGTTCGCGAGCTGAGGAATGTCGTCGAGCGCGCCGTCTACCGCCACGAGGACCCCGAGCGACCCATCGACGAGATCAACTTCGATCCTTTCCATTCACCCTGGGCGCCGTCGGCGCTGAGGCATGCAGCGGTGACTTTTCCGGTCGAGGAAGCCGGCGAGGCGGCTCCGCTCCACCTCGTGGAATCGACTCCGGCCGCCGCTCCGCCCGAGGCTGTGGGCGATTTCCGTTCGGCGGTCGCCACCTATGAGCGCTCGCTCCTCGAGGACGCGTTGAGGCGCAACCGCTACAACCAGCGGGCGACCGCGTCCGCGCTCGGCCTCAGCTACGACCAGCTGAGGCACGCGCTGAAGCGCCATAAGCTTCAGGATTCCGCAGCCTAGCCGGCTGGACCCGGCGTGAGGCTGCGGAATGCAGCCTAGCCGGCTGGACCCGGCGTGAGGTTGCGGAATGCAGCCTAACCGGCTGGACCTGCGGAATGCCGCTTAGCCGGCCTGACCAGCAGCTTCCCTAGTGGAAGTTGGTCATGCAGAGCAGCATCGGGATCGACAGCAGGACGTTGGTCCGGGATGCGATCAGCCCGCGTTTTGCGGCGCTGGCCTTGGCGGCGTCGTCGGCGGGTTTGAGACCAAGCACCTTCTGCTGTGCCGGCCAGATGATCGCCCACACATTGAACGCCATGATCAGCGCGAGCCACATGCCGATACCGATCAGGCGTTGCGATGGCTGCAGCGTCAGAGCTTCGACGAGCTCATCATAGGACCAGGCAAGGAGCAGGCCGGTCAGGACCGTGAACGCCGCGCCCCAGCGGAAATAGAAGAGCGCGCTTGGGGCGATATATTTGGTGACGCCCGGCTTCAGCTCGGCGGGCACCTTGGGCATCGTCGGCACCTGCACGAAGTTGAAATAGTAGAGCAGCCCGATCCAGGTGACCCCGAAGAACACGTGGCTCCACTGAAGGACACCGTTCAGCGTACCGTACGGCGGCGCATAGCCCGTGTCGGGAAACAGCATGATCACGACGGCGAGGACCACGCCGATCCCCAAGACCAGGTACAGGTTTTCGAATATTTTGCCCATCTGGACCCCCTTTGCCGCACCAAGTGCGTAGACCGTCGCTTCTAGGGTTGAAATTCTCGCGCTTGCAAGCATCTCGGATTGAAAGGGGTGGGGTGTGCAAAGCCGGGATCGATCGTCCCGGATCCTGTAGGAGTTGCCGGACCATGCCCTTCCAGCTGCCAGACCTGCCCTATGCCAAGGACGCGCTCGCTCCCGTGATGTCCGCGGAGACCCTCGAATATCACTACGGCAAGCATCACAAGGCGTACGTTACCAAGACCAACGAGCTGCTGGAAAACGAGCAGGAGTTACGCGGCGCATCGCTTCCGAAGGTGATCCGCGAGGCCCAGCGCTCCGGCAACGCCAAGCTCTTCAACAATAGCGCGCAGCTCTGGAATCACAGCTTCTTCTGGCAGTGCCTCGCCCCGGCCGAGGGTCAGAAGCCGGAGGGCAAGCTCGAGCACCTCATCAACGACGCGTTCGGCAATGCCGAAGCCCTGATCCAGAAACTTCAGGAAGAGGCAGTCAACCATTTCGGGAGCGGCTGGGCATGGCTGGTGCTCGACCGAGGGAGCCTTAGGGTCACCTCGCTCCACGATGCCGACACGCCGGTCGCCCATGAAGGCATGGTGCCCTTGTTCACGCTCGATGTGTGGGAGCACGCTTATTACATCGATTACCGCAATGAACGGCCCCGGTTCGCGAGCGCCGTGCTCTCCAACATCGTCAATTGGGACTTCGTGGCTCAGAATCTCGATGGACGCGGCGAGAGCCGGGCCAATCAGGAAGGCGCAAAGTCGCCGGAGCTGACGTCGTAGCTGCTACTGCTTGAGTCGATAGCCGGTTCGGAACATCCAGGCGATGACGGCCATGCAAGAGCCGATGATCGCGAGCATGACCGCAAAGCTCGACCACACCGGCACGTCCTTCACCGAATAAAAGCTCCAGCGGAAGCCACTGATCAGGTGAACGACGGGATTGAATAAAGTGACGGTCCGCCACGGCTCGCCAAGCGCATTGATCGAATAGAACGCGCCACCGAGGAAGGTCAGCGGGGTGATCACCATCATCGGAATGATCTGCAGCTGCTCGAAATTCTTGGCCCAGACGCCGATGGCGAAGCCGAACAGGCAGAAGCCGCTGGTAATGCCCAGGAGGAAGATCAGCATCCACAGCGGGTGGTCGACCCGCAGCGGCACGAACAGCAGCGCGGTCGCGAGCGTGACCAGGGCCAGGATCACCGACTTGGTGACCGCGGCGCCGACATAGGCGATTACCGCCTCGAAGCTCGAGATCGGGGCTGAGAGGAGTTCGTAGATCGTGCCCGTAAACTTCGGAAAATAAATGCCGAAGCTGGCGTTGAAGATCGACTGCATGAACACCGCGAGCAATGTCAGGCCAGGAACGATGAAGGCGCCGTAGCTAACCCCTTCCATGGCCGTCATCCGGCTCCCAAGTGCCGATCCGAACACGACGAAGTAGAGGGCCGTGGTGATCACCGGCGTGATCAGGCTCTGCCACAACGTCCGGCCCCAGCGCGCCATCTCGAACTTGTAGATTGCCGCGATGCCTTGGCCGTTCATTGCGCTGCTTCCCTCGGGCGGTGGACGAGTTCGACGAAAATATCCTCGAGGCTGGATTGGTGGGTGGACAGGTCTTTGTAGGCGATGCCGAGATCGGTAAGACGCCGCATCAGCGAGGCGATCCCGGTACGCTCGGCGTGGCTGTCGAACTCGTAACAGAGGACATGTCCGCCATCTTCAAGGCGCACACTCCACTCGGCGAGTTCGGTCGGGACGGATTCCAACGGCTCGGTGAGCATGATGTCGAGCGTCTTGCGGCCCATCCTGGCCATCAGCGATTTCTTCTCATCGACCGCGATCAGCTCGCCGTGACTGATCACTCCGACGCGGTCGGCCATCTCCTCCGCTTCCTCGATGTAATGAGTCGTGAGGATGATGGTCGTGCCGTCGGCGCGGAGCTTCCGCACCAGGTCCCACATGTCGCGCCGCAGCTCGACGTCGACGCCGGCGGTCGGCTCGTCGAGGAACAGGATATCGGGTTCGTGGCTGAGCGCCTTGGCGATCATTACCCGGCGCTTCATTCCGCCCGAGAGTTGCATCATGATCGTCTTGCGCTTGTCCCAGAGGGAGAGGCGCTTCAGCAGCTCTTCGATCTTGGCCGGATTGGCCGGCTTGCCGAACAGCCCACGCGAGAAAGCCACGGTGCGTGACACCGGCTCAAAAGCGTCGGTCGTAAGCTCTTGAGGGACCAGCCCGATTCGGCCGCGCGCGTGGCGGTAGTCCGTCTGCCAATTCTTGCCGTCGACGAGCACCTCGCCGCTGGTCGGCGTGACGATCCCGCAGATGATGTTGATCATCGTCGTCTTGCCGGCGCCGTTGGGACCCAGCAGAGCGAAAATCTCGCCGCGCCGGATGTCGAGATCGACCGATTTCAGGGCGTCGACACCGGTTCCGTAGGTCTTGCGCAGCCCGCGAATGGACAGGATCGAATCGCTCATTCGACGGGAGCCTCGCTGACGACGTCTTTCTTGCTGTCCGCCTCCAGCCCGTGGCGGAGCAGCATCGGCACGTTGGCCGCGGCGAACACCAGGGAAACGATCGGTACGCCCCACACCTTTGTCGTGAGCCAGGTGTCGAAGCTCAGCACGGCGCGCATGATCTCGTTCGCGACCGCAAGCGCAACGAAGAACAGCGCCCAGTTGCGGCTGAGCTTGAGCCATCCGTCCTCGCTGAGGCCAGGGAAAATAGGCCCGAACAGCCAGCGGAGCAGCGGCTTGCGGCGAGTGAGGCCGATCAGAAGGATGCTTGCCAGCACCCCATAATAAAGCGTCGGCTTCATCTGAATGAAGCGGGGGTC
>Ga0207703_10001838_pt1 | contig 18917 bp, 15 predicted proteins | sample KBSSwiS12_FD_184304 | JGI IMG/M metagenome (GOLD analysis project Ga0207703, IMG submission 184304) | Switchgrass rhizosphere microbial communities from Kellogg Biological Station, Michigan, USA - KBS Switchgrass S1-2 (SPAdes) (version 2) | ecosystem: Host-associated > Plants > Roots >...
GTGAGGCTCACCTTCTCGAGGAGCGCCTTTCCGCCATAACCCGTTGACTGATTCTCCAACGCCAACAGGGGGCGCGGCAGCTTCGCGGGTTGGGCAAATGAGAACTCGAACGGTGAATCCACGTGCGCCGGCGCGATGCGCTGCATGCGCTCGAGGGCCTTGAGACGGCTTTGAGCCTGCCGGGCCTTCGTGGCCTGCGCACGGAAGCGTTCGACGAACGATTCCATGTGTTTGATCTCGCGCTGCTGCCGGGTGAACAGGGCCGACTGCTCGGCCAGCTCGGACGCGCGCTGATCCTCGAACGAGGAATAGTTGCCCCGGTACGCGCGGGCCTTGGAATGTTCAATGTTGACGATGCGATTGACGATCCGGTCCAGGAATTCCCGGTCGTGCGCAATCAGCAGCAACGTGCCCGGATATTCCAGCAGCCAGCGCTCCAACCATAGAATGGCATCGAGGTCCAGGTGGTTGGTGGGCTCGTCGAGCAACAACAGGTCCGAACGGCACATCAGCGCCTGAGCGACGTTCAGGCGCACGCGCCAGCCGCCGGAAAAGGATTTGACGGGCCGGGATTCGTCGGCTGTCGTGAAGCCGAGTCCGTGCATCAAGCGTCCAGCGCGGCTTCGGGCGTCATAGCCACCGACCGCCGCGTAGCGGGCGTGCAGGTCTCCCAGCTTCAAACCGTCATTGCGCGCTTCAGCTTCGGCAATCAACTGTTCAATCTGGCGCAGCTCGGCGTCCCCGTCGAGCACGAACTCAATCGCGGGAGCCTCCGTAGCGAGCAGTTCCTGCGAAACATGAGCGATCGCCAGATTCGATGGCATCTCGAAGGTACCGGCGTCCGGCTGCAGCTCGCCCCGGACCATCGAAAGCAGGCTGGACTTGCCACTGCCGTTCTCGCCGGTGATTCCGACTTTCTCACCGCGGAACAACCCGAAGGTGGCGCCGGAGAAAAGGACACGGGGCCCGCGCCGTATCGTGACGTCGGTGAAGTTCAACATGTTGTCGAAGGCGGGCGGGTCAGCCTGACTGGCTGGACCGCGCCCAGATGTTCAAGTTACCGTCGGCCGCGTGTCTGTCGATCTCGTCGAGCTCCGACTTGCTGAACTGCGTATTGCGCAGGGCACCCAGGCAGTCTTCGATCTGCTCCCAGCGGCTGGCTCCGATCAATGCGCTGGTCACGACCGGCCGTTTGAGCACCCACGCAACAGCCATCTGCGCGAGGCTCTGCCCGCGCCGCTGTGCAATCGCATTGAGCGCGCGAACGTTCGCGAGGTTGGTCTCCGACAGCATGTTCTTGTTGAAGAAGCGTCCCTGCGCAGCTCGGGAGTTGTCCGGGATGCCATTGAGATACTTGTTGGAGAGCAGACCTTGTGCCAGAGGGGAGAAGGCGATGCAGCCCACGCCTTCGGTCTCGAGCACGCTCAGCAGCTCCTTCTCGACCCAACGGTTGAGGATCGAGTAGGACGGCTGGTGGATCACCAGCGGAATCTTCATCTCGCGCGCCAGGGCCACGGCCTCGCGGGTTTTCTGCGGACCGTAGGAGGAAATCCCAACATAGAGTGCCTTGCCGCTGTGCACGGCCGTTGCGAGCGCACCTATTGTTTCCTCGAGGGGCGTATCGGGATCGACGCGATGGGAATAGAAAATATCGACGTATTCGAGCCCCAGGCGCCGCAGGCTCTGGTCGAGGCTCGCGAGCAGGTACTTGCGTGAGCCCCATTCGCCATAGGGGCCCGGCCACATGTCGTAGCCGGCCTTGGTGGAGATGAGCAGCTCATCGCGATAGGACGCCAGGTCGTCCTTCAGGATGCGCCCGAAGTTCGTTTCGGCCGAGCCCGGCGGTGGCCCGTAGTTGTTGGCCAGGTCGAAATGGGTGATGCCGTGGTCGAAGGACTTCAGCACCATGTCCCGGGCGTTGGATTGGGAGCTCGTGTCTCCGAAGGTATGCCACAGACCGAGCGAAATGCGCGGCAACTGCAGGCCGCTGCGTCCACCGCGGGCATAGGGAGTCAACGTGTAGCGATTATCGGCTGCGACGTACATCTGGCGCGTTACCACATCAAGTCATCGGGGACGACGAAATCCTTATAGGGATCCTCAGCCGTTGTTTCGGCGGCTGGGCTTTCCTTGGTCTGCGCCGTAGGAACAACCATGTTTTCGTCCCGTTCTCGGATGCGATCTGCCGTTTCCTTGGGCACCACTGCGTAGTGTCCCTTGTAGCGCACGACAACGAGTACACCGCTGGTCAACTTCTCGCGGCGATCCGGGTCAACAGACATGCGACGGATCTTCTTCCCGTCGATGAAGCTGTAGTAATCCTCGGTCTCGAGCCTGGGAACCCGGTTCTGCTCAATGATCTGCTCAATCTCGGCAATCTTCGCGCGACGCTTGGCCTTCTCTTCGCGCTTACGGTTCAACTCCTGGTCGCGCGCAATCTTCGCCGCCTGCGCTTGCTGCGCAGCGAGTGTCGCAGCGCTCTGGGCGGGGGTTGGAGGCGCACGTGGAATCACGGGCGTGGGCTGGTAGGACTGCTGGGCTGCCTTCGGCTGCTGCCCCTGCCTGGCATTGGGCCCTTGGTTGGGCCGCTGCCCCGCGCCGCCGGGATGTTGCCCCTGCTGCGGAGGACGTGAGTCCTTGTGGTGCTTGGGAGGCCGGTTACGGAACTGCCGTTGCTGTTCCTGCTGCGCCGCTTGCTTCGCCTGCTGCTCGGTGACGAGGCCGACTTTCAGCAACTGATCGCGCAATGAATTCATGACTGGACCGCAGACGCTGGCAAAAAAGTGAGCGACGCATTTTACGCATAGAGCTCGAATAGTTCATTGCGGCGTTGGGATTGACGCGCCGGTGAGATGGTGGAAGCGGCCAAGCTTTGTGACTGGGCCAGCTTCGGGTCTGTGCCCGCTCGCGGAACTGGCCGCGGCGGTATCGGTTGCGCCCAAAACGAAAAAAGGCCCGGCGGATGCCGGGCCTTTGATCAAGCGATCAATGAAAGCAACTTACCAGCGATCGCGGCCACCACCGCCACCGCCGCCACCGCCGTAGCCACCACGGCCGCCGACCGCCGCCCGGACGTCCGCCGCCGCCACCGGTGCGGGGCTTGTCCTGAGCTTCGTTGACGCGCAGCTGCCGACCACCCATATCGTGGCCGTTCAGGCTCTGAATGGCGCGGGCTGCATCGGCCTGGCTCATTTCAACGAACCCGAATCCGCGGGGGCGTCCCGTCTCACGATCGGTCGGCAGCGACACGGACTCGACGGTCCCGTGCTGCGAGAACAATGCGCGTACGTCCGCCTCGCTGGCGCTAAACGGCAGATTGCCGACATAGATTTTGGACATAAATTTCGTCACTCTCCAAACAACTCGAAGCGGCCTGTGGGGCAAATAGTAGGTTGACTGCCCTGGCCACTTCACACGGCAGGAACACCAGTCAGGTCAGGGAGAGTGTGTCTCACGAGCCCAAAGAACCGTAGATCCTGTCACCTGATCGCTTTCGTTCGGCTTTAGATCCAGAAATGCTCGGAAGCATCAGGTCGAGACGGACATGGGCGATCGACCTAAAGTATGCCAGAAGCGACGCTTGTGTACCCCTTCTGGTGGTGAACCTTTGATGTTTTAAATTGTCATCTAGGCCCCCATCCAGGCACGCTGCGGACCAATTAGTTGCCTGGGCTGGATTTCGCCGGGCTTGCAACGAGCCCGGTGTGGCCACCGTTGTCATTTTAATTTGCCCTTTAAAATCAAGGTGTTGTGTGCGAGTTGGATTGCGCGCGCCAACGTATACGTCGTGTTACATCGGTGCCCGTGGGGCCGGCGTTGGATTCCAAACCGATCAATACGGCACCCATCGACGACGGATCCTCCAGGAAATTTTTTTCACCGCTTCCGAGCAAGGTGTTGCGTTGGGGCCGCGCCGGAATGTCGCCGCGGCGGCAGCGTTGCTTCATTGCACTGGACCGTTTTCACGCCAATCGTAAAATGGTCCTGATTTCTCACGAGTGAGTGACGCATGCGGGAGCTGGTTCGGTTTCACGATCTGCTGCTGCGGGAGCGTCTGCCGCACTGTCGCACCGCGTTCGTGAGTGGTCCTGCGCAGGTCGGCAGGACCACCTCGTGCAAGGCCCTGTCCACGCGCTACCTGGACTGGGATGACGTCGCCCACCGGCTGCTGATCCTCAAAGGCCCGGAGGCGGTGGCGAAGCACCTGGATCTGGATCGCTCCCGCGAAGTCACCGTCGTCTTCGACAACCTGCAGGGCCACCGGGGTTGGAAGGACTTTCTACGCAAGTTCCAACTCCGCTGTAGCTCGCGAGTGCGCGTCGTCGTTACGTTGCTTTCACACCAGGGCAAGTTGCCATCCCGCTCTTCGCTGGTGCGCATCAATCCCTGGACTGTCGGTGAGTGCGCGCGCAAGGGGCTGGTCGCGACGCCGATCGAAGTGCCGGCGGCGGTCAGCGAGGAGGATTGGATGGCGCTCCTCGAGCACGGCGGATTCCCCGAGCCGTTCCGCAAACGCGACGCCAGGTTCACCCAACGTTGGCATGCCCGGCGCCAGACGGATTTGATTGACCACGCCCTGCCCAGGCTCGCCGCCGTGCGGGATCCATCTCTCCTGCAGATGTTAGGCCTGCTGTTGTCGGATCGTTCGGCCAATCCCATTGTCTATTCGGATCTGAGCCGGCAGCTCGGAGTGTCGGTTGACACGGTCACGCGCTGGGTCGGGCTGTTGGTTGAGTTGCAGTATGGCTTTTGTGTGCGCCCCTGGTTTTCAGGTGTGCCCAAGGCCCTGCGCAAGGAGCCCAGGTGGTTCCTGCGTGACTGGTCGGCGGTACTGGACCCGTCCGCGCGCATGCGGACGTTGGTTGCCTGCCATCTGTTGAAAGCGGTGGAGGGGTGGACTGACCTGGGATTCGGTCGGTTTGAGCTGAGGTATGTGCGCGACAAGCTGCAACGGGAAGTTGATTTCCTGGTGCTGCGTGACCGGAAGCCCTGGTTTCTGGTGGCGGTTGCCGGCGAGTCACCCAGGGGTGGCGTGGCGCCGTCAGTGCTGGGGCATTTTCAACGCGTCACGCGCGCGCGGCACGCGTTTCATATGGTGATGGCGGCGGCGTTTTCCAGTGCCGATTGTTTTGCGCTGGAGGAACCGGCAGTGGTTTCAGCGCGCACGCTGTTGAGTCAGCTGCTGTGACGATGGCTTTTCCCTGACGGCTCAGGCCGCCATGGGCATGGCCACTTCGACCCGGTTGCGGCCCGAGCGTTTCGCCTGGTAGACGGCAGCGTCAGCCTGCGCAATGAGGTGCTCGCCCCACACTCCCAACATGTCACTGGTGGCGACTCCAATGCTGCACGTGAGCGCTATCGGCTCGCCATATCCTTCGACGCGCACGCTGGCGACTCTTTCCAGGATGCGCTGCGCGATTGGATGAGCCGCCGCCGTGTCGGCGCTGCTGAGAATGACCACAAACTCTTCGCCGCCATAGCGGCCAATGACATCTGACTGGCGCAGCTCCGCCTGGATGGGCGGGATGATGGCGCTCAGACACGCGTCTCCCGCCTGGTGCCCAAACGAGTCGTTGATCTCTTTGAAATGATCCAGGTCGATAAAGAGCAGTGATATCGGCAGTCCGCGAGCCCGGGCGCGCGCGCAGGCCGCATCGAGCCTCTCAACCAGCGAGCGCCGGTTGAGCACGCCGGTGAGAGCATCGATTTTCGCATGCCGTTCGGCCTCTGAGAGTGCCCGTCGTTGCTCGCGCAATCGATCAGCAATTCCCAGTGCAATCAGCAGGGACGCAGCCACCATCGACAGCGGCAGCCCCAGGTAGACTACTGAGTCATTCTCTTCGCTGGCATTCATCAGCAGTCTCATGGTCGTCGCGATGGTGAACGCCTCCAACAGCGTCCAGGCCAGCAAGAACCAACCAGCCGGGCGACTCCCGCGCCGCCACGCCACAAAAGCGACCACCAGCGTATAGACCGCGGCGCCCAGGAACAGCACGTTACCAACGTTGTTGACGCTGTCTTCGAACCCGATCAACTTGATGACGTTCGCAAACGTCAACAGAACGAACGCGCCTGCAAGCCAGCCAAACACCGCATAGTTGCGCGGCATGGCCCGCCGCAGGTCGGCAATATCGCGCACGAACAGACACGCCGCCGCCCCGCTGAGGGCCGACAATACATTCCAGGTGTAATGGGTGAGGGGCGTCGCGGCCGACAGCCCCGGCCACTCAAATCCCTGACCGGAGAAATAAGCTACGTACAGAGCCTGCAATGTGAACAGCGTGGAGTACAGGATGAACGCTCGTTCCTGAAGCACGAGCCAGAAGAGGAATGAAGCGACGGCCATCGCGGCCAGGGCTCCGAAGGCCAGCGAAATGATCCGCGCCCGGTTGTTTTCCGCATGCAGGACTTCATCGAGCGCCGAGACCGCGAACCGGGGAACGCCGTAGCCGGCGCCGGGCGGAACGATGCGAACGTACAAGTCGCTGGTGGTCGGAGCCGCGTCGGAATTGAGGCTGTCGCCCTCGGCGGCCGCTGCGGTTGGGTTGACCGATGTGCCAGCCGCGGACGACGCGGGCCCGCTCGGCAGGATAAATGCGGTGTCGCGCGCGCCCGCAAACTCCGGAATTTTTGCCGCGACTGGCAGTGGCTTGCCCGAGCCCGCCGCGTAAACCTCAACCTGATGCAACATCCCGGCATGCACCAGGATGGCCGGGATGGCGCCTGCACCAAATGCTTCGTGGCTTGCGACGCGCAGCCACATCACTTCGCCGCGTGAGGCCTGTTCCCTCGGGTTCGGCGCGGTGAATTTCGCGTCGAGTGAGCCACTGGTGACTTCGGAAATCGTGGCGTCGCTGATCGACGGGTCCAGCGCCTGTATCGTGAGCCCCTGGATGGCGGGCGGCGTACGACCCGAACCTTCAGGTGTGACCGCACCGGCGCTGAACCCTACGCAAAGGATGATGAGGCCCAGGATGTACTGGAAAGCAGCAGCCAAGGGGCCGTTGCGGAAACTGCTCATCGGGGTGCGACCGACAAAACTAATACATTGGTCGCGGATTATGCCGCAAAGCAGTCTACCGGCGCCCCCTATGCAGGCACTCGTTACACTTTAATATCTAGCGACGCTCCCAGTGACCTTCCACCAGGAACCAGCCGCCGCGCTCATGCACCCAATGATGCGGCACCCACCGCATGTGGGGATGCGGGTGTTCCCAGTGGCCCGGAACCCATACGTGCTGACCGCCTTCCCAGCGCCAATATCCGCTCGCCCAGATGTAGCCGGGCTCTGGCGGTGGCCCGTACGTCTCCACGCGAACGGGCGGAGGAGCCACCACCACTGCGGGTCCTGCGTAATACCGGCGCGGCGGCGGCGCGGCAGCAACGACGCAGCCGCCGAGCGTGATCGCCAGCATGGAAATTGCTACCAGCCTGGAGGCGGTGTATCGGGACGTACTCATATGCATTCCCTCAGGTTGATGGTGGCCGCCATCGAATTATGGTAATCGGATGGCTGGTCACGATTGCGCTCATAGTGGCGCTTCATTCCTAAACGCAAGATGACCCGTTTGGTTCACAAGAAGGACAAGTCGATGCCGGCCCACACGGACACGGTATTTCTGTTTGATGTCGATAACACCCTACTCAACAACGATGCAGTCCAGGAAGACCTGAGCGCACATCTGGAGGAAGAGTTTGGCCGTGCCGCGCGCGACCGCTACTGGACAATCTTCGAGACACTGCGCTCCGAGTTGGGCTACGCCGACTATCTCGGAGCTTTGCAACGATATCGTGTCGAGCACCTGGATGACCCCCATCTGCTGCGGATGTCGGCATTTCTCATTGACTATCCGTTCGAAGGCCGCCTCTATCCCGGCGCCTTGAAGGCGATTTCCCACTGCCGCCGCGTGGGTCCGACAGCCATCCTGTCCGACGGCGATGTCGTATTCCAACCGCGCAAGGTGATGCGTTCCGGGCTGTGGGAGGCGTTTGAAGGCCGCGTGATGATTTTCCTGCACAAGGAGCAGATGCTCGATGCGGTAGAGCGCCACTATCCAGCGAAGCACTACGTCATGGTGGATGACAAGTTGCGGCTGTTGGATGCCATGAAAAAAATCTGGGGCTCGAAGCTCACGACCATTTTCGTTCGCCAGGGCCACTATGCGCTGGACCTGGCCACCATTTCGGCGTATCCGGCGGCCGATATCACCCTCGAAAAGATCGGTGATCTCGCCACAACCAATGTTTCACATCTCTCCGGGGCAAAATGAGCACAGTCAAAGTGAATCCGCTGGCGGGCAAACCCGCGCCGGCCAGCCTGCTGACGAACATTCCGAAGTTGATGACGGACTATTTCACGCTGCGGCCGGATGGATCAGTGCCTGCCCAGCAGGTTTCCTTCGGCACCTCGGGACACCGGGGGACGGCATTTGATCGAGCCTTCAATGAGTGGCACGTGCTCGCCATCAGCCAGGCGATCTGCGAATACCGCAAGTCGAAGGGCATCGACGGCCCGTTGTTTCTCGGGATCGATACTCATGCGGTGTCCCCGGCCGCGCAAGCGAGCGCTCTCGAAGTGCTCGCTGCAAACGGTGTTGAAGTCATGCTCGCTGAGAATGATGAATACACCCCGACTCCCGCGTTGTCACACGCCATCATCGTCTACAACCGCGGAAGGAAAAGCGGTCTGGCCGATGGCATCGTCGTGACACCGTCACACAACCCACCGATGGATGGAGGGTTCAAATACAACCCTCCCAACGGCGGCCCGGCGGATACCGATGTGACGGGCTGGATACAGAATCGCGCCAACGATCTGCTGAAGGCCGGGCTCGAAGGCGTCAAGCGCATCAGCTACGACAAAGCCGTGAAGGCGTCGACGACCCACCGCTACGACTTCCTCGACACCTACGTCAGTGATCTCGCGAACATCATCGATTTTGATGCGATCCGCGGCTCGAAGCTGAATATGGGAGTAGATCCGCTCGGCGGGGCTGGCGTGCACTACTGGCCGGCCATTGCCGAGCGTTACAAGCTGAATCTCCAGGTCCTGAATACGGAAGTCGATCCAACCTTCCGGTTCATGACAGTCGACTGGGACGGCAAGATCCGCATGGATCCCTCGTCGCCGTATGCCATGCAGAGCCTGATTCACCTCAAGGATCGGTTTGATGTTGCGTTTGCGTGCGATACCGATCATGACCGGCATGGCATCGTGACCCGCAGCGCGGGCCTCATGCAGCCCAATCAGTATCTTGCGGTGGCCATCGACTACCTGTACAGGAACCGACCGAAGTGGAAGAGCGATACGGGCGTTGGCAAGACCGCGGTCAGCAGTCAGATGATCGACCGTGTGGTCGCGAAGATGGGGCGACGATTGTATGAAGTGCCCGTAGGGTTCAAATGGTTTGTGAACGGGCTCGTCGACGGGTCGCTCGGATTTGGTGGGGAAGAGAGCGCGGGCGCGACCTTCCTGCAGTTTGATGGCGGTGTGTGGAGCACCGACAAGGACGGGCTGATCCCCGGGTTGTTGTCCGCCGAGATCACGGCCCGTACGGGACGTGATCCTGGCGAGGCTTATAAAGCGCTGACGCAGGAGTTCGGTGAGCCCGTGTTTGAGCGCGTGGACGCACCCGCGTCCAAGGCGCAGAAGGCTGTCCTCAAGAAACTCGCGCCTGAGCAGGTGAAATCGAAGGAGTTGGCGGGCGAGAAGATCACGCAGGTGTTGAGCAAGGCGCCCGGCAATGGCGCACCCATTGATGGCCTGAAGGTGCTGACCGAAAGCGGCTGGTTTGCCGCGCGACCTTCCGGCACGGAGGAGATCTATAAGATCTACGCCGAGAGCTTCAAGGGCAAGGAGCACTTGAGCCGGCTCATTGATGAAGCGCAGAAGTTGGTGAGCGATTGCTTCGCGGCTGCTGGGGCGACCTGACCTCGCCTGCGCGGCATCGCGCGACCGCCACGTGATTTGTCTTGGCGGGCGTCGCGCGACCGCTACCTGAGCTGCCTTGGCCGGCGTCGCGCGGGCGTCGCCGGCTGTTGATAGCGTGTTAGCCGGCGCGGGACGAAGCCTGTTCTGCCGGCGACGCTGGCATCAACTACGGGCTCTTCTTCTCAGCCTTGCTGAGGCGATTCGCCAACGTCAGGTGATGCCTCAGTGTCGGCAGAGTCTGCTCCGCGTACGCCTTCACATCGGCGTCCGCGTCTTTTTTCTTCACTTCCTTTTGGAAGTCGCTGATGTCAGCAGTGTGATCCTTCACCATCATCTGCGAAAACGCCTTGTCGAACTCCGCGCCGTTCAGGCCCTCGAGCTTGCCCAGCGTTGTGTGGCCCTCGGGTGAAACGGTATCAGGCAAATTCATCTGCTTGGAACCAGCGAGGGTTTTCAGCGTGTCGTTGTTGGCGCTGTGATCAGTCACCAGTTGCTGACCAAATTCTTTGACAGTCGGATCCAAAGCGCGCTGCACGGCGAGCTTGCCCGCTGCAACTTCCATCAAGTTACCCTGCGCGGCCTTGTTGATGAACTCGCGGTCGGCTGCACTCAGGCCAGTGTCCGCCGCCGTGGCGAGGCCGGTGGCCATGGCTAAAAGGGCTGACACCACGGCCACCGCGACCGTCTTCGACTTGCGCGCACTCATGGGCGAGACCTCTCTAAGTTGAGCTGGTTTTTGATGTGCCCATGATTGGCCACGGTAAGGCCCGCGGCTGTAAGACAACGCCACATTGACTCGTAGGCCGGGAACGCCCGGCCCGGCAGAGGTCTAGTGTGCGACGGCGGTGAGCGCCGACCAGCCGTTCCAGATGATCTGGATGCCGATGCACATGAGAATGAATGCGGACAACCGCACCATGACTTCCAGGCCGGTGGTGCCCAACAGCCGCGCCAGGTTTCCGGCAAACCGATAGGCGATGTAGATGCTCAGCGCGATCGCCACCACGCCGAAAAATGCACCAATGGCGTGCAGCGCAAGCGCCGGCAGAGCGAATTCCATCTCCGGCTTGCGGCTGCCGATAGTGATGGCCACGGAGATGGACCCAGGTCCCACGGTGAGCGGCATGGTCAGGGGGTAAAAGGCGCCAACCTTGCGAGTCACGCCCGGCTGCACATTGGCCTCACCGTGGTCGGACCACTGCTCCTCGGTGAGCAGCTTCCAGCCGAGGGCCGTGACGACCAACCCGCCCGCGATGCGTACCACGGGCAGGTCGATACCGAAGAAAACGAGCAACCACGGCCCGATGACCATGGACCCGAGCAGCAGGGCAAAGCCATTGATGGCCACCCGCCGGGCCAGCCCCTCACGCTCGGTGTTCGACAGACTGGGAGTGAGTGCCAGGAAGAACGGCGCCGCCTCGATCGGATTCACGATGGGAAACAGTCCTGCGAACGTCAGCAGGAACGCGCCGAAAACTGCACTCACGAATCGACCTTCTGTGTCTGCTCCGCATCGGACTGGAATCGGGAGCGCCGAAACCGAGTCTAGCATTTCATCCCCGCATCTGCAGGTCTCATCCGCAGCCGAGTCAACATCGTCACAACATCGCCATGCCGGTACCGAATTCGCAGATGATCGGCGCCAGCAACGTCATTTTTTGGCAACTAACTCCAGGAAGTTGGTGTCACCAGGGGAAGTAATCATGCGTCACTCTGAACTGCGGCTGCGCTGGGCAGTCGCACTGGTGCTGGCCGCGGCCACCACCCCGATTTTCGCGGCCGACGACGATGAGGCAGTGCAACTGCAGGAAGTCGTGGTCACCGGGTCCCGTATCCGCCAGACCGAGCAGGGGTCGCTGCCGATCTCGACCATATCGGCACAGCAGATCGAGCAATCGGGCGCGGCCAACCCGGAGCAGATCTTTCAGGATATCAGTGTAGCGGTGCAGGGTAACAGCAACTCCGTTTCGGCCACCGCGGCAGGTGCGACCAGCGGCAGCGTCTCCAGTGTGTCACTGCGCGGGTTGGGCTCACAGCGAACGCTGGTTCTGTTGAACGGCAAGCGTGTGGCCGGCGGTGGAACTATCACAGACAGCACGAGCGTCGATATAAACAGTATCCCGCTCGCTGCTCTCGAGAAGGTGGACGTCCTCAAGGACAGTGCCTCGGCTGTGTATGGCAGCGATGCTATCGCCGGCGTCGTCAACTTTATCGTCAAGGACAACTTCGAGGGGTTGCAGGTGAGCGGCTATGGTGGCGGCTCAAAAGACGGCGGCGGTGGCGTAAAGCGTGGCACCCTGGTTGCCGGTCTCGGCAACCTGGCCCAGGACCGTTTCAACGTGCTGTTCTCCGCCAACTATCAGAAAGAAAACTCTCTGTACGGCGCGCAGCGCGATTTCGCGAAATCGAGCATCAATGTGGGAGCGGGTAATGACACTACCTCCGGCAATGCGTTCCCGGCCAATGCCGTTCCGGTGGATGGCAGCTTCGGTACATTCAGTCCCTTGGCCGGGAATTGCGCGCCCTCGGTCAGCGATCCGTTGAACCATCCTGCCACTCGGTGCCGCTATGATCCCGCTCCTGTCGTCCCACTGTTGCCGGCGGCCGAGCGCTACAGCTTGTACAGTGCCGGGCATTTCGCGTTGACTCCTGACGTGCAGCTGTATGCGGAGCTGTCCTACACCCAGAACCGTACGAGAGTCGTCATCCAGCCCGTCCCGTTGTCGGATGCTTTTGCCATCCCGACCAACAATCCGCTGTACAACGTGGATCCCTACAACGGCGCCGCCACGATCCATCTGAGTCCGGACAGCCCGTACTACCCGACTGCAGCTGTCCAGGCACTTTCGGGAGGTGCAACACCGGTGTTGGATATTTTTTATCGTGACGTTGTGTCCGGCCCCCGCGACCTGACGGATACCTCCAGGGCGCCGCGGGCCACCCTGGGTGTCAGGGGCACGACCGCCGGCTGGGATTTCGATGCCAGCCTGCTGTACAGCCAGACCCAGCTGGCAGAATACGACAACGGGGGCTACCCGGCGTACTCGAAGCTCCTGCCCATCCTCAACAGCGGCCAGGTGAACTTCTTCGGGCCGACGACCGACCCGGCAGTGTTGTCTGCGATCCGGGATGCCAACTACAACGGCTCTGCCTACAAGACGAAAACCACTATCGCAGAAGCCGAAGCGTCCGCCAGCCGCGAGCTGGTGAGCTTGCCGGCGGGTCCTTTGTCAATGGCGGTGGATGCGAGCTTTCGCAAGGAGAAGTTTCAGACCGATCCGAGCCTTGCCATTCAAAGCGGCGACATCGCCGGTTATGGCGGAAACTTCTTTCCCATCGACGTGCAGCGTAATGTCGTGGGCGCATCGCTCGAGCTGCAGGTGCCGATCGTGGGTACTTTGCAGGCCAGTCCCGCAGTGCGCTACGACCACTACCAGGGCACGGGCGGCAAGACGACCCCCAAGATCGGATTACGCTGGAAGCCGATCGATGAGGTGTTGCTGCGCGCCTCCTATTCCAAGGGCTTTCGCGCTCCGAGCCTGACTGAGCTGTTCTCACCGGTGACCCAGGGCACCTCGTCCAACGGTCTCACAGACAATGCCCGTTGCCCAATAACCAACAGCAGCCTCGATTGCAGCGCGCAATTCAACATCATGCTGGGCGGCAATACCCGCCTCGCGCCCGAGACCTCCGACACCTTCACGGTGGGATTCGTGGTCGAGCCGGTGCACAATGTGTCGCTCGGCCTGGACGCCTTTTCCATCAAGCTGAAGAACACCATCATCTTCGGCATCGACCCGTTCGCGATCCTGAATGATCCGAACCGATACGGGAATCTGATTACGCGCGGCCCGCCGACCGCCAATTGCCCCGGCTGCCCTGGCCAGATCACTTCCATCGATCAGATCAACACCAACTTCGGGGAAACCGACGTCAAGGGATTCGATGTCGACTTTCGTGCCCGGATCCCTGCCGGGGGATTCGGTAACATCACCCTGAGCATGCTCGGTTCCTACTTCGCCACGTATCGCGTGGAACAGGCCGACGGCACATTCCTCAATCTGGCGGGTCTGGTGTCGCCCATCACCAATGGTGCCGGCGGCGCGATACCCAGGTGGCATCATTTTGCCTCGGCGGTCTGGGACCTGGGTCCCTGGGAGGTGGCGGTCTCGCAGAACTACCAGTCCAGTTATCGCGACCTGCCGAGCACGATTTCGGGTGACGTGCGAACCGTCGAATCCTATTCGACGGTCGACCTTCAGGGCTCCTGGAGCGGCTTCGAGGGTCTGAAGCTGGCAGTCGGCGCCCGCAACCTGCTCAACCGGGATCCGCCGTACAGCAACGTGGGCGGTCAGAACTTCTTCCAGGCCGGCTACGATCCCGGTTACGCCGACCCGCACGGCCTGTTTATCTATGGCCAGGTGACCTACACAATGAGCTTCAAGAAATAGTCACTCCGCGGCCGGCCCGCGGGGGGCGGTCGATGCTGTCGATCCGGATACGGCCGGTGCCTCGCAGCCCGGCCGTGTTTCGTTTCGCGCAGGCTCGATCGGGTGCCGTCTCAGAAGGAGCCACTTGCTCTGAAAGCGCCTGGGCCACTTTCTCGTTACGTCGCAACATGGTCGCGCGAGGTGGCACTCCAGAGATAGGCTAGGCTCATGGAGACGATCGGTAAGCATGCGATGTTGGAACTCGCGATCACGCTGCCCCCGAGGGGCTCCGGCGCGGTCATGCGTGTTTTGCACAGGGAGTTGCGGGCTGCGATCCTGGATGGACGGCTGAAGCCCGGGCTGCGCTTGCCATCGACCCGGATTCTCGCCGACTCGTGGGGCGTGTCGCGCAACACGGTCATGGGCGCCTACGATCTGTTGCTCAGCGAGGGCTACCTGTTTGCCCGCCACGGCGCGGGAACCTACGTTGCAGAAGCATTGCCCATCCGGACCGACCGGACGCCGGTCCCCGAAGAGCCGAACAAGGCCCCGGATCGCCGGCTGAGCGAGTTCTGGAGGTCACCGCCGCCGTATCTGCTGAAGTCCTGGTCGTCGACGTCCCCCAGCCACATGTTGTTTCGCCTGGGAGTTCCGGATACGGCCTCGTTTCCGTATCACATCTGGCGACGGTTGTTGGCTCGTTCGCTGCGCGCGCTGGCGAAAGTCCCCGCCGCCTATGTGGAAGCCGAAGGCCGGCCGCTGTTGCGCGAAGCGATCGCCAATCATGTTTCGTTTGCACGCGCGGTCGCCTGCAACGCCGATGATGTCGTCGTGACCGCGGGAACGCAGCAGGCAATTGATCTGCTGGCGAAAATCCTGGTCACGCCCGGCAAGACGACTGTCGCGTTGGAAGATCCGGGGTATGCCCCCGTGCGCGGGGTGTTTCTGGCTGTCGGCGCGAAGATTGCGCCGGTGCCGGTGGATGCGGAAGGTTTGATTGTAGATCGTATACCCGCCGACGCGAAGGTCATCTGTGTGACCCCGTCACATCAGTTTCCAGTGGGCGTGGCCATGTCAATGCGCCGCCGGGCCGAGTTGCTCGAGTTTGCGCGGGTCCATGACGCCGTCATCATCGAGGACGACTACGACGGTGAGTTTCGTTTTGGCACGACGCCGCGGGATGCATTGCAGACACTGGATCGTTCGGGCTCGGTCTTCTATGTAGGGACGTTCTCAAAGAGCCTGTTTCCCGGTATCCGACTTGGCTTCGTGGTCTCGCCGCCCTGGGCGAAGCGAACGATTTCCGCGGTCAAGCAGGTTGCGGATTGGCACCAGCCGGTGTTGGAGCAGGACGCGCTCGCGGCCTTCATCAGCGAAGGCCACATGGCCCGCCACGTGCGCAAGATGCGCAAGCTCTACGCCGAGCGCCGCGAGCTGATGATGAACGGGCTGCAGACCCATTTCAGTGCGTGGTTGGATCCGATACCCGCCAGCGGTGGCATGCATCTCACCGCTCTGGCGCGCGAAGCCCTCGACTTTGACGCGATTGCACGTACGGCGCGGCAGAGAAACATGGATATTCGTTCCCTGCGCGCGTTGAGCGCGAACGGCGACTGTCAGGCTGGCCTGGTGATGGGATACGGTGCAACTTCGCCGGAAGGCATTACCGAGGGTCTGCTTCAACTGCGCCGACTGTTCCCCGCAACTGGCCCCGTGAAATATGTCCGAGGTGGTGCTCGATCAGCCATTGCGTCACGCTAGCCTGACATTTTCGCAGGCGACAGTGACGTGATCGACCAGGCCAAGATGTTGGTTTCAAACTCCGTGGCGCGGGGTGCGCCGGCAGTTTCAAATCGCGGCTTGGCCGTACCCACTGAAGCCAGGTGGAAGGATGTCTGGCTCACGGTCACACCGATCTGGGCGGTGCTCGCGACCGGTCGCGTCGTGTTCTACGCACTCGAGCGTATACGATATCCGGTCGATGTGCCGCCCGTATTCGCGGATGTCATTGAGGCCCTGCTGTTGTGGCCGCTTGCGGCAGTGGGTTGCTATCTGACCGTGCGGGCGTGGCGTTGCCACGGCGCCTCCAGGGCGGCGATGATGGCAGTGGGCTCCACGCTGATATTTGGTTTGCTGGCGCGCCCGTCCTATGCAATCGGCTCGTTGCTCAACGTGGGGAATCCCGAGTCGCGCGAATGGCTCGATGAATTCACGCGGCACTCCAACTTGTTGTATCCATGGATATCAAACACGGTGGAGTATGGCGTACTATACCTGTCCTGCATGGCCGTGATGTTGGGCTATTTCAGCTTCATGAGCCTGGTGAATGAGCGGCGGCTGCGCAATGCCCTGGAGGCCGAGGTGCTGCAGGTGCGGCAGCGGGCGCTGCGCTCCCAGCTCAATCCGCATTTCCTGTTCAACTCGCTCAATTCCATTGTCAGCTTGAGCGATGAGAAGCCGGCAACCCAGCTGCTGGTCACGCAGCTGAGCGACCTGTTGCGCCGTATGCTGCGGGCGAGCGAGCAGGAAGAGCATGACTTGTTTGAAGAGCTGACGTACGTCGAGGAATACCTGGAGATCGAGCAGACACGGCAGCCTTCGCGCCTCGACTGGCGCATGAATGTGGAGCCCGGGTGCGCCCGGGCCGCGGTGCCGTCGCTGATCCTGGTTCCGCTGGTCGAGAATTCGGTGACTCACGGTCTGCGCGGCGGCGTGCAGACGGTCGCGATCGACATCAACGTGTGGTGCACGAGCCGCGAGTTGTTTATTCAGATCGGCAACACCTGCAGTGCCTCGGCGCCACCGCGCGAGTCCGACCGGCAGGGCCTGGGGTTGCGCAATGTCGCCGACCGGCTCGATATGTTGTTCGGGCGTGGCGCGAGCTTTCGCGCCCAACGGGTCGGCATCGATCGCTTTGAGGCACAGATCAGTTTGCCGCTGCGCGAGTTTGGGCGCGGCGCCGTTTCGTGAGGGTCTACATGCGTATAGTGATAGTTGATGACGAGCCACTGGCGCGATCGCATCTGGTTCACTTGTGCCAGGAACATGGCGGGGTTGAAGTAGTTGCCCAGGCTTCATCGGGTGCCGACGCAATCGCAGCTATCAAAGCGCACCGGCCGGATGTCGTGCTGCTGGACGTCGAGTTGCAGGACATGACCGGGTTTGATGTGCTGCGTTCACTCGAGTCACGCGACGGCCCGCTCGCAATCATGGTCACTGCACATCCGGAGCATGCCATGGAGGCGTTCGACAGCAATGCCGTTCACTATCTCACCAAGCCGGTTGATGGACGACGGCTCGTGAATGCCATCGGGCGGGCCCGCAAGCGACTCTCGTCGCAGAGCCGTGGGGAGGAAGTTACTTCGTTGCGCCAGATCACGGGAGAGAAGGCACAGCGCCTCTACTTCATTGATGTTGAGAACATCGACTACGTGGAGTCGGAAGCAAACTACGTGGCTCTGCACGTTGATGACGAGCGTTATCTCGCGCGCAACACCATGAAGCACCTGGCGGGGGTGCTGGCGCCGTTGGGCTTTGTCCGGATCGAGCGCTCTTTGCTGATCAACCTGCGGAAGGTTGCTTTCGCCGAGCGCGTCGATCGTGGCGCGTTTGCGTTTACATTGCGCAATGGCCGGCGCCTGGTATCCAGCGGTACCTACCGCAAGGGAATCCTGGACGAAATCCGGCGCGGCCAGTTCTTTGGGCGCAATGCTGCGCACTGAGGCGTGCTGTTGTAGTCTTGCCGTGTGGCCCGAAGCGTCAATCAAGCCGTGCGGGAGATTTGCCTCTCGTTTCCGGAAGCCGAGGAGGTCGTATCACACGGCTTTCCGGACTTCCGCGTGCGCGGCAAAACCTTCGCCTCGTATGTAGTCAATCACCACGGGGACGGACGGGTGTCTCTGTGGCTCAATGCTCCATCGGGCGCACAGGACCACTACTCGAAGTCGGAGCCGAAGCATTTCTTCGTGCCGCCCTATGTAGGTCCGCGCGGTTGGCTGGGTGTCCAGTTGAACAAGGGACTGTCCTGGCAGCGGGTGGCGTCGTTGGTCCGCCAGGCGTACGAAAAGGTCGCGCCTGCCGCTTTATCGAAGTCGATCGGCGAGACCATCAGGATCAAACTTCCGGTGGCTGCTCTGTCGGCGCAGGAGATCGATCCTTTCAAATCGCGGCGCGCCAAAGCCGTGCTCGCGGGCGTACGCAAGCTGGTTGCGAAGTGGCCCGAAGTGGTCGAAGACCAGCAGTTCGGCTCGCCCGTCTGGCGCGCGGGCAAGAAGACGTTCCTGTGGGTCCATGCGGATCGCAACCGCCGGCTGCAGATCTATTTCTGGGTGGGTGTGGCTGCGCAAGGCCTGATGACCGCCGACAAACGCTTTGAGATCCCGGCGTATCTGGGGCACCAGGGCTGGATCGCGCTGGACGTGACGAAGAGTTGCGACTGGTCGCACGTGCGCGGGCTGGCGCTCGGTAGCTACCGGCACTTCGCACTGGCCCGCATGCTGAAAAAATTCGCACCTGGCGAGGATTGATCATGGAGATCACGGGTGGTTGCCTTTGTA
>Ga0207703_10001844_pt1 | contig 18887 bp, 12 predicted proteins | sample KBSSwiS12_FD_184304 | JGI IMG/M metagenome (GOLD analysis project Ga0207703, IMG submission 184304) | Switchgrass rhizosphere microbial communities from Kellogg Biological Station, Michigan, USA - KBS Switchgrass S1-2 (SPAdes) (version 2) | ecosystem: Host-associated > Plants > Roots >...
TCGATACCCTGATCTTCATCACCGTGGCCTTCTATGGCGTATTTCCGATCCAGGAGCTGATCGTCGGGCAGATGATCGCCAAGGTCGTACTGTCGGCCGTGCTCGTCCCGCCCTTCGTTTACGCCTTCGTGGCGCTCGGCCGGTCGCTCGACGCGCGCTGAGAAAGAATCTTCGCCCCCTCTTGATTGACTCGCGCAGTAGTGCTGCTTTCACGTCGAGTCGCGGGGGCGCCTTAACGGGGAAGCGTGTTCTAATAGCCACGGTTAAACGGATTCGCCGGAATCCGATTAACGGCTGTCACAGAACTGTCTTTTGACGGCTATAGCCGCCCCAGCAGTCTAGATTTGTCCTGCTCAGCCGGGGGGTTGTTTCCGTGAAAAAAACTACACTTTTCTTATGCTCGACCGCCGTCCTCATGCCGACGGCCGCCTACGCCCAATCGACCGGTACGGTCGAAGCCGAAAAACAGGCGATCGTTATTACCGGGAGCCGCGCCCAGAATGTCGGCGGCGTTCAAACGCCCGACACTCCCAAGGCCAAGATCGTCCTCAACCAGGAGATCATCTCGCGCTCGAATCCGGGCCAGACCATTCTCGACACGATCAACCTGGTCCCCGGCGTCAGTTTCCAGAACAACGACCCGTATGGATCGTCGGGAGGAACGCTCACCATTCGCGGCTTCGATGCGAGCCGCATCAGCCTGACCTTCGATGGCATCCAGCTTAACGACAGCGGCAATTATGCGATCTTTTCGAACCAGCAGCTCGACCCGGAGCTGGTCGAGCAGGTCAACGTCAATTTGGGCTCGACCGACGTCGACTCGCCGACGGCCTCGGCGGTCGGCGGCACCGTCAACTACCGTACCATGACCCCGACCAAGGAACCTGGCTTCCGCGGCGTCGCATCGATCGGCGATTGGGATTACTGGCGCCTGTTCGGTGTCGTGAACACCGGCGAATTCGGACCGTGGCACACGCGAATGTTCCTCGCCGCGTCGCGGACCAAGAACCGCGTGCCGTTCAACAATTACGGCAAGATCAGCAAGCAGCAGTACAACGGGAAGATCTGGCAGCCGATCGGCTCGAACGGCGACTTCATCTCGATCTCTGGCCACTATAACCAGAACCGCAACAATTTCTTCGGATCGCTGCCGCTGCGCCAGGACTTGACGCAGAGCGCAACCAATAGCGCGATCCGTATTCCCGGACCAAACTCGGGCAATCGCTATCCGATCACCCGCGGCGAGCGGTTCTATGACATCAACTTCCCGTGCACGGTTGACACACCGCAGGCTGGCGTTGGCGACACGCCAGCTCCGGCTCCACCGGCGCCGACCGCGGGAGCGAGCTGCGGCACCGAATTCGACCGTCGCTACAACCCGTCCAATACCGGCAACATCCGTGTCGCCTCGAAATTCACTCTGGCTGACCACCTCGTCCTCACGGTCGACCCGAGCTATCAATATGTGAAGGCCAACGGCGGTGGCACCGTCACGGGGAGCGAGGGCCTTCGCGACGTGAACCCTGCCGGAGGCACGGCGGCGGCTCTTCCCCCCACTGCCAACAATTGTATCGCGGTACCGACCAGCGCAAATAACAGTTGTATCGCCGGATTCTACGGCGGGTCACCTTTCTTCGGCCGGGACATCAACGGCGATGGCGACATTCTCGACACCGTCACCGTGCTGGCGCCCAGCCAGACTCATACGGACCGCCTCGGCGTAATCGCGGGCCTGCGTTGGGATTTCGCGCGGCATCAAACGGTTCGCGTCGGCTATACGCTCGATTGGGCGCGGCACCGGCAGACCGGCGAGGTCGGCCTGCTGCAGGTTGACGGTGAGCCCGTTGATGTCTTCCCGCGCAATGACGGGCAAACGGATGTCACTGGCACGATCCTGCAGAAGCGCGATCGCACATCTTACGCCATCCTAAACCAGGTCTCCGGCGAATATCGCGGTGATTTCGGCCCGCTGACCGTCAACGTCGGCCTGCGCGCTCCGTTCTTCCTGCGCAAACTGCACAACTATTGCTTTACCTCGAGCGCTTCGGGCTTCGTCGAGTGCACTGGCCGCGACCCGGTGCGCGACGCACTGATTGCGTTGAAGAATCCCTACGTGACGGACCCGACAACCGGGGCCGTGCTCAGCGGCTTTTCACCGCCGCAGGCGCGAAGGTTCAAGTACGACAAGCTACTTCCGAACGTCGGCGCAATCTACGACATCATGTCGACGCTGAGCGTGTTCGCGAACTACGCCAAGGGTTTATCGGTCCCGAGCACGGACAACCTCTACAACAGCTTCTTCTTCGCTCCTGACACCGAGCAGGCGAAGCCTAAGCCTGAGCTGACCGACAGCTTCGACGGCGGCTTCCGCTACCGCACTGGCAAGATCCAGGCGCAAATTTCCGGCTGGTACACCCACTTCACCAACCGCGAGGCGTCGGCGTTCGATCCGGAACTCAATGTTTCGGTGTTCCGCAACCTCGGCACGGTCAACAAGTGGGGCATCGACGGTTCGGTCGCGTACGAGCCGACCAAGCAAATCACGCTGTATGCGTTCGGCTCCTGGAACAAGAGCAAGATCCAGGACAACATTCAGGTGGGCGGCCTGCCAATCGGAACTACCTGCGACAACATCAATACATCGACGGCGGCCGGAATGGCGCTGGCGCTGCGCAGCTGCGCCTTCACCAAGGGCAAGCGGGAATCGGGCGCGCCCAAATATACTTATGGCGTATCGGCAACCGGAGAGTTTGGTCCAGTTATGCTTGGCATCGAGGCCAAGCGTACGGGTCCGCGGTTCATCTTCGATGCCAACGTTCCGGTGTTCCGCGGGGACGTCGATATCGCCGCTCTCGGTGGCCCCGAGCAGGTCTTCTCGTCAACGGCCCCCGCCTATTGGCTGGTCAACCTTGATGCGCGCCTTAAGCTCGATTGGTTGTCGAAGTCGCTCGACAAGACCTACCTTCAGTTCAACCTCTACAACGCGTTCGACAAATTCTATGTCGGCGGGTTCGGCGGCGCGTTGAGCCAGTCGGTCTCGTGCGCTTCGGTGGCCTCCGGAGGCTGTCCGAATCTGACGTCTGGTGGTGTCTATGCCAGCCCGCCGTTCGTGCAGATTGGCGCTCCGCGCACCTTCTCGGCGTCGATCAACATCCAGTTCTAAGAACCAATTCGAGGAAAAACGGGCGGCGTCTCCTTCACGGGAGGCGCCGCCCTTGCTTTGCGCGAGCAGTTTTTACAAAGGCGCGCCCATGACCCAGGATTCCCAGCCCCCGCGCCGCAATCTCAAGCAAGTCCGGATCTTATTGTGGGTGCTCGTGGCGCTGGCGGTGGTGGGCACGGCGGCCATCCTGCTTTACCCGAGGGGCAAGGCGAGCCCGTTGACGACGCAGGAGGTCGTCTCGGCGAAGGCGGATTTCGGCGGCCCGTTCAGCCTGGTGGGAGCGGACGGCAAGCCCTTCTCGAGCGCTAGCCTCGAGGGCAAGCCTTACGCCATCTATTTCGGCTACACCCGCTGCGGCGATGTCTGCCCGATTACGCTTGGCCGCCTCGTCAAGCTACGCAAGGCGGCGGGCGAAGACGGCAAGCTGAACATCGTCTTCGTGACGATCGATCCGGCCAACGACGGCCCGAAAGAAGTCGGCCAATATGCCGACCTGTTCGGCTCTCCGATTATCGGCCTGACCGGCAGCAAAGCGCAGATCGACCAGATCAAGAAGCAATATGGCATCTACGCCGAGCCCGAACCGATGGCGGGGGGCGGGATGAAGATGAATCATACCGCAACCGTGCTGCTGTTCGACCGGGACGAGAAGCTGGCCGGCACGATCACGACCGACGAGCCGGACAGCGCGGCACTTGCAAAGGTCAAACGCCTGGCTACCTGACGGTCGGGTGGCCGATTATCGACCCGATCCCACGATCCTAAAGCTCGGTCCGGACTTCTACGATGCGGTCGAGCCCGCGGCATTTCCAAAGTGCATTCCGCGCTTTCTCAACCGCCGTCACGCCGAGCGGGTCGGACTTGATCTCGATGACGAAGGCTGGGAGCGCCATTTCTGCCGGTTCGAGCCGCTTGCCGGAAACCTGACCGAGCCGCTGGCCCTGCGTTATCACGGGCACCAGTTCCGAGTGTACAATCCGGACATCGGCGACGGCCGCGGCTTTACTTTCGCTCAGCTGCGCGACGAGGGGGGACGCCTGCTGGACCTCGGTACGAAGGGATCGGGCCAGACGCCGTACAGCCGCCATGCCGACGGCCGGCTGACGCTCAAAGGCGGCGTCCGCGAGGTCCTCGCCACCGAGATGCTCGAGGCATTGGGGGTCAACACCTCGAAGAGCTTCGCCTTGTTCGAGACCGGCGAGGAACTCGAGCGAGGCGATGAGCCGTCGCCGACCCGGTCGTCGGTGCTGACGCGGCTCAGCAATGGCCACATCCGGATCGGCACTTTTCAGCGTCTCGCTTTCTTCGGGCAGGACAAGAACATCCAGAAGCTGGTCCGCTATTGCCTTCAGAATCTCTATTCGTCGGAGCCCGCCAAGGACGACGGCGAGAATGCGCAGCGCCTGTTCGATCTGGTGAGCGATGCGACCGCCACCCTCGCGGCGTCCTACCTAGCGGCGGGGTTCGTTCACGGGGTGCTCAACAGCGACAATATCAACATCACCGGCGAGAGCTTCGATTACGGCCCCTGGCGATTCACCCCGGACTGGGAGCCCGACTTCACCGCGGCGTATTTCGATCATTACGGGCTCTACTCCTTCGGCCGCCAGCCCGAGGCGATCCACTGGGATCTCGCGCAATTCGCCGGCTGCCTGTCGCGGGTCGCCGAGGCAGCGCCGCTGTCCGAGATGCTCGGGGACTGGGGCAGCCGGTTCGAGGACGCGCTGACCGCGCAGTTGCTGCAGCGGCTTGGAGTCGAGAGCGGCAAAGACGATCGCGAGGTCGCGGCGGCGCTGATTTCCGCGCTTGCGACGCGCGAAGCGCCGATCGACCGGATCTTCTTCGACTGGCGCGGCGGACGCGATCCGGGCGCCGGCAAATATCCGTCGGAACAGTTTCGAAACCTCTCCAAGGCATTGGAAGGCCGCGAGCGGCCTGAGGCGCATCCCTATTGGTCCGATCCGGGACCTTGCTCGATGCCCATCGGCGAGGTCGAAGCGATTTGGACGGCAATATCGGAACGTGACGACTGGCGGCCCTTCGAGGACAAGGTTAGAGCCATCCGGCGGATGGGCGAGGCAATGAGGGGCGATGCACCGCAAGGTTGACGAAAAGAGCGTGAGCGTAAAGTCCGCGCCGATGGCGACGACACTCGTCTCGACGGATCCGGCGACCGGTGAAGAGGTCTGGTCGGGATCGATCGGCGATGCGTCGGCCGAGGTCGCCGCGGCGCGCGCTGCATGGCGAGGATGGGCAGCGCATTCGACCGCCTTCCGGATCGAAGCATTGCGCCGTTTCGCCAATGTCGTGCGCAAGCGCGAGCAGGAATTCGCCGAGCTGATCTCGAAGGAGACCGGCAAGCCCTTCTGGGAAGCGCGGACCGAGGTCGCATCAGTCGTCAACAAGGTCGAAATTTCAATCGACGCTTATGCAGAGCGCACTCCGCAGCGGAAGCTCGAAGCGGCGCTCGGCAACCGCATCGCCGTGCGCCACAAGCCGCACGGAGTGCTCGCGGTGCTTGGGCCGTACAACTTCCCGGCACATCTTCCCAACGGCCACATCGTCCCCGCGCTGATTGCCGGCAATGCGGTGGTGTTCAAGCCGTCCGAAAAGACCCCGGCCGTCGGTGCGATGCTGGTCGACTGCTACCACAAGGCCGGAATTCCCGAGGGCGTGGTTCGGCTGCTCGTCGGCGGGCCGGAACAGGGCAGGGCACTCGCCTCCGAGCCGGGGATCGACGGTCTCTTGTTCACCGGATCGGCGCGCGCCGGAATGTCGCTTCACCGCCAGTTCGCCGAGACCCCGCACAAGATCCTCGCGCTCGAACTGGGCGGCAACAATCCGATCGTCGTCTGGCATGCCAAGGACATCGAGGTCGCGGCGACGATCGTCGTCCAGTCGGCCTATCTTTCGGCGGGCCAGCGCTGCACGGCCGCCCGGCGGCTGATCGTGGAGGAGGGTGCGGAAGAGGAGCTGCTCGCTGCCATCCAGGCCCTCATCGACCGGATCATCGTCGACCAACCCTTTGCCGACCCGCAGCCCTTCATGGGCCCCGTGATCGACCTCGCCTCGGCCGATCATGTGCAGGAACAATGGCTCGGGCTGATGATGAAGGGCGGCAAGCCTTTGCGGAGGCTCGACCGTCCCTTCGGGGAGCGGCCCTATCTGACCCCGGCGCTGATCGACGTTACCCAGATCAGGGACCGCCCGGACGAAGAGATCTTCGGGCCCGTGCTCCAGCTCATTCGGGCCAAGGATTTCGACACCGCGATCGACGAAGCCAACGCCACGCGCTTCGGTCTCGCCGCGAGCCTGATCGGAGGCAATCCCGAGCTCTACGACCGGTTCTGGGCCAACGTCCGCGCCGGTGTGATCAACTGGAACAAGCCGACCAACGGCGCTCCGTCCAGCGCTCCGTTCGGAGGCATCGGACTATCGGGCAATCACCGGCCGACCGCATTCTATGCTGCCGATTATTGCGCCTATCCGGTGACGAGCAGCGAGGCCGACAGGGCCCGCGCCGCGATCGGCGAGGGCTTGCGCGACCCGAACGCCCAGGAGGAGGGTGAGAAATAGCGGTCGATGGATCGCTTTGCACGATCCTCGCGTTCATGCACCCGTGACCCAGCGTAATTGGATCGGCGCGGCCATTGGCCTCGCCCTGTGCAGCACCGCCCTCCTGTCCTGCTCGGGCGGAAGCAAATCGGATCAATCGAAATCACAGGAAACGGCTTCGGCGCTCCAGTGGACCCATGCGGCCGAAAAGCAGATGCTCGACGCGATCGCCAATGCCCCGGCGAACGGGTTGAAGCCGGAACTGTTTCTGAAGGGCGATCTGCCGAAAGACGATGCGGAGCGTGCGAGCGTGCTCACGGGCGCTGCGCTGCGCTACGCCGAGGCGCTCGCCCACGGCTATGCCGACCCGACGAAGCTGACCAAGGATTATACGATCCCTCGGCCCAATATCGACGTTCGCCAAGGGCTCGCCCAGGCGATCCGGAACGGCAATGTCGGCGAATGGCTCGCATCGCTGCCGCCCCAGACCGACGAGTATCGCGAGCTCTCCCAGGCGCAGATGAAGTATCTCGCCCTGGCGGCCGCCGCGAAAGGCGCGCAGGTGCCGGGCGGCAAGCCGATCAGGCCGGGACAGCGTGACCCGCGGGTCCCCCAGCTCTCGGCTGCGCTCATCGCCAACGCCTATCTTCCTGGTCCCGGAGGGCCGAACGCACAGCAAAGCTACTCCGGAGCCATGGTCGCCGCCGTGCGACGCATGCAGGGCGACTATGGCTTGAAGCCCGATGGCGTCATCAGCGCCGACACGCTGATGATTCTCAACGCGGGCGCGGGCTATCGCGCGCGCCAGATCGCGGTCGCGCTCGAACGGCTGCGCTGGCTCGAGCGAACGCCGCCGGCGACCCGAATCGACGTCAACACCGCCGCCAGTTTCCTCGACTATTGGCGCGGCGGAGCGCACGTGATTCAGTTGCGGGTGATCAACGGCCAACCCGATGAGTCGGCCACCCCGCAGATTCAGTCGCCGTTGTTCCAGCTCGTCGCCAATCCCAATTGGCGAGTCCCCGACCGAATCCTCAAGGACGAGCTCTCCAAGAAGAGCGCCGCTTATCTCGCCGCGAACGACTTTACCTGGCGTGACGGCCGGCTGATCCAGCTGCCGGGAGACAAGAATTCGCTCGGCCAGGTCAAGTTCGACATGCGCGACCCGCAGCAAATCTATCTCCACGACACCCCGTTCAAATCCTGGTTCGCGACGGACAATCGCCATCGCAGCCATGGCTGCGTGCGGGTGCAGGACGCGGTCAATTTCGCGTTCCAGCTCGCGTCGGAGGACGGCGTGCAGGACAAGTTCCAGGAAGCGCTGGCGAGTGGCGAGGAGAGCTATGTGAAGCTCAGGCGGGAGATCCCGGTGCGCTTGTTCTACCACACGGCCTATTGGGACGGGACCAGGCTGGTGTTCGTGTCCGACATTTACGGATGGGACGACAATGTCGCGCGCGCGCTCGGCCTCGAGCCCGGGCCGCCGCGCGCCGCCTTCCACCGTCAGGAGGACGTCGGACCGTAACGGTTGATGCTGCAGCGCGGCATCGCTAACCGCCTCGTGTGAGCGAGCTTCCCAAGACCTTCGACCCCAAGAGCATCGAGGAGCGCTGGTATGCGCATTGGGAAAGCCGCGGCCTGTTCCGGCCCGACCGACCGGACGAGCAGCCGTGGACGATCGTCATGCCGCCGCCCAACGTCACCGGGTCGCTGCACATTGGCCACGCGCTCGACATCACGCTTCAGGACGTGCTCACACGGCGCGAGCGGATGCTCGGCAAGGACGCTTTGTGGGTCGTCGGCACCGACCATGCCGGAATTGCGACCCAGATGGTGGTCGAGCGCAACCTCGAGAGCCAGGGGTTGCACCGTGCCGAGATCGGGCGCGAGGCTTTCCTCGAGCATGTCTGGGAGTGGAAGGCGCAGTCGGGCGGAGCGATCACGCGGCAGCTCCGCCGCCTCGGCGCGTCGTGCGACTGGGCGCACGAGCGGTTCACGATGGACGAGCGCTACCAGCGCGCCGTGACCCACGTCTTCGTCGAGCTGCACAAGCGTGGCCTGATCTACCGCGACAAACGGCTCGTGAACTGGGATCCGAAGTTCCAGACCGCGATCTCCGACCTCGAAGTCGATAATCGCGAGGTCAACGGCCACATGTGGCACTTCAAATATCCACTCGAGGGCGGGCGCACCTATACCTACGTTGAGCGCGCCGAAGACGGGAAGGTCCTGTTCGAGGAAAAGCGGGACTATATCTCGATCGCCACGACGCGGCCGGAGACCATGCTTGGCGACGGCGCGGTCGCGGTCCATCCGGACGACGAGCGCTACCGGCCGATCGTCGGCAGCTTTTGCGAAATCCCGGTCGGGCCGAGGGCGCATCGGCGCTTGATTCCGATCATCACCGACACCTATCCCGACCCTCATTTCGGGTCGGGCGCGGTGAAGATCACCGGCGCGCACGACCTCAACGACTATGGCGTCGCCCAGCGCAACAACATCCCGATGTACCGGTTGATGGACGAACAAGCGCACATGCGGGACGATGGCCCCTCCTATGCGGAGTCTTCGGAGCGGGCGAAGGCCATTGCGCATGGCGAGCCGGCGACCGCTGCCGAGGTCGATGCGCTCAATTTGGTCCCGGAGGCCTATCGCGGCCTCGACCGCTATGAAGCGCGTGCCCGCGTGGTCGCCGACATCGACGCCGACGGGTTGATGATCGCGGCCGAAGACAAAAAGATCATGCAGCCGTTCGGCGACCGGTCGGGCGTCGTGATCGAGCCGATGTTGACCGACCAATGGTATGTCGACGCCGCGACCTTGGCCAAGCCGGCGATCGCAGCGACGCGCAACGGCGACATCCGCGTCGTCCCCGAGACGTGGAAGAAGACCTGGTACAACTGGCTCGAGAATATCCAGCCCTGGTGCGTGTCGCGGCAGTTGTGGTGGGGTCACCGCATCCCCGCCTGGTACGCGGAAGACGGGACGATCTTCGTAGCTGAAAGCGAGGAGGAAGCGCGCAAGCAGGCCGGCGACCAGCCACTGTGCCAGGACGAGGACGTGCTCGACACCTGGTTCAGCTCAGCGCTTTGGCCATTCGCCACGCTCGGCTGGCCCGAGGAGACCGCGGACCTCAAGCGCCATTACCCCAACGACGTGCTTATCTCCGGCTTCGACATATTGTTCTTCTGGGACGCGCGAATGGCGATGCAGGGCATCGAGCTCACGGGGGAGGCGCCATGGAAGACGCTCTACCTCCACGGCCTGGTTCGCGACGCGCACGGCCAGAAGATGTCCAAGTCCAAGGGCAACACGGTCGATCCACTCGGGCTGATCGACAAATATGGCGCCGATGCCCTTCGGTTCACCCTTGCGGCGATGGAAAGCCAGGGCCGCGACATCAAGCTCGATGAGAAGCGGGTCGAAGGCTACCGCAACTTCGCGACCAAGCTGTGGAACGCTGCGCGCTTCCTGCAGATGAACGGGGTCGGTGCGTCGGGCGGCATCGCCGCGCCGGCAGCCGAGCTTCCGGTCAACCGCTGGATTATCGGCGAGGTGGTCGAGACCTTGGCCAAGCTCGACCGGGCGTTCGACGAGCTGCGCTACGACGACATGGCCGACGCCATCTATCATTTCGTCTGGGGCACGTTCTGCGACTGGTACGTCGAGCTGGTGAAGGGCGCGTTCGACGACGAGACCAAGGCCGTCGCCGCCTGGGCGTTCGACCAGATCCTGGTCATGCTGCATCCGTTGATGCCGTTCATCACCGAGGAATTGTGGGCCGCTATGGGCGAACGTCCCTACGAGCTCATCCTCGCCAAATGGCCGGAGCCCGAGGCGCAGGCTAACCCGATAATCGGCTCCGTCGATGGCGAAGCCGTTGATGCGCACGCCGAGTTTGATTGGATCATCAGGACGATCATCGGGGTGCGTGCGGCGAAGAATGAAGCCGGCATTCCGCCCGGACAGCGCCTCAAAGCATATTTGGAGGACGTAACCTCCAATCTCTGGAAGCGCCTTCCTTCCGCGCAACCCATGTTTGAGCGGGTTGGGCGGATTGATATCTGCTTTTCCGACGAGATCCCGACTGGCGGTGTGCTTCGGATCGCTGCTCCAGGTGCAACGTTGGTCATTCCGCTTGAAGGCGTCATCGACGTGGAGGGCGAGAAATCGCGACTCTCGAAAGCTGCTATCGCAGCCGAGAAGGAGCGCGACAGCCTCGCACAGCGGCTGGCCAACCCTAACTTCACCGAGCGCGCCAAGCCCGAGGCGGTCGAAAAGGCCCGCTCTGACCACGAAGCCAAGGCCGCCGAGGCCGAGCGGTTGCGGGCGGCGTTGGAGCGGCTAGGGTAATACCAAGCCGTCATTGCGAGGAGCCGGAGGCGACGCGGCAATCCAGCCTGGATTGCTTCGCTGCGCTCGCAATGACGAAGACAGAGTGGAGCAGCGAATGGCGACCAAACCCCAGCACGGCCGCGACCTCACCCAAGGCCCGATCGCCAGGACCCTACTCGTCTTCGCCTTGCCGACGCTCGTCAGTTCGATCCTCCAGTCGCTGAACGGCTCGATCAACTCGATCTGGATCGGCCGCTTTCTCGGCGAGAAGGCGCTGGCGTCCACCTTCAACGCCAATTTCATCATGTTCCTGCTGATGTCCTTCGTGTTCGGCTTCGGAATGGCCTCGACCGTGCTGATCGGCCAGGCGTTCGGAGCGAAGAACATCGACCAGGCGCGGCGCGTCGTCGGCACCGCGATCGGCAGCTTCCTCCCCGTCGCGGTGCTGATCGGAGTCATCGGCTGGCTCGCTTCGCCGGCGCTCCTCCGACTGCTTGCAATGCCGCCCGATGCGATGCCGTTCGCGCTTGCTTATTTGCGGGTGATCTTCACCGCCATGCCGGCGATCCTCATCCTCGTCATGCTGATGATGGCTTTGCGCGGTGCGGGCGACGCCTTGACGCCCCTATGGTTCATGATCCTCGCGGTCGTGCTCGACGCGGGCTTGAACCCGGTGTTCATCCTCGGGCTCGGGCCGGCGCCCAAGCTGGGCATCGCCGGCAGCGCGCTCGCGACGGTGATCGCCAATTATGTCGCGGTCATCGCGCTGGTCACGACCATCTATTGGCGCGACCTGCCACTGAGGCTTCGCGGCGCGGAGCTGCGCTACCTGAAGCCCGACCGGACCCTGCTGAGGGTGATCGTCCGCAAGGGCTTCCCGATGGGCCTTCAGATGATCGTCATTTCATCTTCCGCGCTGGCGACGATCGGCCTCGTCAACCGCGAGGGGGTGAACACCACCGCGGCGTTCGGAGTGGCGATGCAGCTGTGGACCTATCTGCAGATGCCGGCGATGGCGCTTGCCGCTGCCGCGAGCGCAATGGCGGCGCAGAATATCGGCGCAAACCGGTGGGACCGGGTCAGCCGAATCAGCCGCGTCGGGATCATCCAGAACCTCATCATCACCGGCGTGCTCGTGGTGCTTCTCGCGGTCGCGGACCGGCCGGCGCTGGCGCTGTTCCTGGGTGGCCACAGCCCGGCGCTGCCGATCGCCGAGCATATCCAGATCCTCGCTACGTGGAGCTTCCTGCTGTTCGGCGTGACGATGATCCTGTTCGGCGTCGTGCGCGCGAATGGCGCCGTGATGGGCCCGCTGATCATCCTCGCCATCGGACTCTATCCGGTGCGCCTCGGCTTCGCGCTTGGCGCATATCCCTGGCTCAAGGCCGACGCTTTGTGGCTGAGCTTCCCCGTCAGCAGTCTCGCCAACATGACGATGGCGATCGGCTTCTACCTGCGCGGCGGATGGAGAAAGCAGCGGATGATGCCGCCGATCAGCACGGATGAGGCGATCGAGGAAGCCGAAGGCGCGATGGAGCAGACGGCAAGGCTGAATCCGTCAGGATAGTTTCACGCAAAGGCGCAAAGGCGCGAAGGCCCGCGCTGCGCCTCTTTGTGCCTTCGTGCCTTTGCGTGAAACAAACAAAGCAGCTTCGCTGTGCAGCCGCTGACGCTATAGGCGCGAACATGTCTTCCTTTCCCTCTCTCCGAATGCGCCGTGGCCGGGTGAGCCCATGGATGCGCGACATGCTCGCCGAGCACCGGCTTCACCCGAGCGACTTCATCTGGCCCCTGTTCGTCTGCGAGGGATCGGACTGCGAGGAACCGATCGGGTCGCTTCCCGGGGTTTCGCGCTGGAGCGTCGACAAGCTGCCGGGCCGGGTGCGGCTCGCCGCCGAGCTCGGGATCCCGTGCGTCGCCTTGTTCCCGAACACGCCGAACGACCTTCGGACCGACGACGCCAAAGAGGCGCTGAACAAGGACAATCTCATCTGCCGGGCGATCAAGGCGATCAAGGATGCGGTTCCCGACGTCGGCGTGCTCACCGACGTCGCGCTCGATCCGTATACGAGCCATGGCCACGACGGGCTGGTCGACATCGCCGGAAACGTCATCAACGACGACACGGTGAATGTTCTCGCCGATCAGGCCCTGGTCCAGGCCGAGGCGGGCGCTGACATAGTCGCTCCATCGGATATGATGGACGGCCGCGTCGCGGCGATCCGCGCCGCACTCGAAAGCGCAGGGCACCAGAATGTCGCGATCATGGCCTATGCCGCCAAATATGCGTCGGCCTTCTACGGCCCGTTCCGCGAGGCGGTCGGCAGCCAGGGCCGCCTGAAGGGCGACAAGCGCGGCTACCAGATGAATCCGGCCAACATCGAGGAGGCCCTGAGGGAGGTCGAGCTCGACCTCGCCGAGGGGGCCGACTTCGTGATGGTGAAGCCCGGGCTCCCTTATCTCGACGTCGTCGCCCGGGTGAAGGACGCGTTCGGCGTCCCGACCTTCGTTTATCAGGTGAGCGGTGAGTATGCGATGATCGAGGCGGCCGCCGCCGCGGGCGCGGGTGACCGCGACGCGCTGATTCTCGAGACTTTGCTCGGCTTCAAGCGCGCCGGGGCGACAGGCGTCCTGACCTATCACGCGCTCGACGCCGCGCGGCTGATCGCGGGTTGATGATCGAAGAATTGAAGGCCGAAATCGGGCGGCAGCGCGAAGCCGCCGCTCCGCTCGAGCTGGACAGTGCGAGCCGGCGCGAGCTTGGATCGCAAGCTCTCGACCACGCACTCGCCTTTCTCGACCAGGTGGAGGCTGCGCCCAGTTTGCGCCCCGCGACCGAGGTCTTCAGCGAACAGCTCGATCCCGAGTTCACCGAGGAGGGGAGGGAGCCGGCCTCCGTGCTCGACTATATCGGCGCCTGCATCGAGCGGCCGGGGATCGCGACCACGTCGCCTCGTTTCATGGGTTATATCCCGGGCGGCGGCCTGTTTCACTCGGCGCTCGGCGACATGCTCGCGGCGGCGTCGAACAAATATTCGGGCTTCGCACCGGCCGCGCCGGGCGCCGTGCGGATCGAAAATGCGTGCGCGGCGTGGCTCGCGAGCGTGATCGGCTATCCAGCCGAGTCCGCCGGGACCCTGACTTCGGGCGGAAGCATGGCGAACCTTACCGCGATCGTGACGGCGCGGGATGCCGGCGATGCTGACGGCGGGGGCGCGGTCTACGTCACCCGCTTCGCCCACCATTGCATCGACAAGGCGCTTCACATCGCTGGTCGCGGGCGCGCGCCGAAGCGGTTGATCGCGACCGATGATTCCTACCGGATGTCGATTGAGGCGCTCGAGCAGGCGCTCGACGAGGACCGGCGCAACTCTGTCCGGCCCTGGCTGGTCGTCGCTTCGGCCGGCACGGTCGATACGGGCGCGATCGATCCTCTGCCGGAAATTGCCGAACTGTGCCGCCGCTACGGCGCCTGGTTCCACGTCGACGGGGCATATGGCGGGCTTTTCGCGCTCGGCGATCGGGATCTGGTCAAGGGCATCGAACAGGCGGACAGCGTCGCGCTCGACCCGCATAAGACCCTGTTCCTGCCTTACGGGACCGGCGCGGCGTTGGTCCGCAACGGCCGGCATCTTCTCGACGCCTTCAGCGCGAGCGCCGACTACATCGAACCGTTCACCGAAACGGACGTCGGCCCGTCGCCAGCGGACCTCTCGCCCGAGCTGACGCGCCACTTTCGAGCGCTGAGGCTCTGGCTGCCGCTGCAGATCGCCGGCATCGCGGCCTTCCGCGCCGCACAGGCGGAAAAGCTCGCGCTTGCCCGCTATTTCCACGCCCGCCTCTCCGGGATCGGCGGTTGGGATGCGGGTCCGCCACCGGACCTGTCGGTGGTCGCCTTCCGCTACCTCCCGAAGAGTGGAGATTCTGACGAGTTCAACGAGCGCCTCATCGAGCATGTGCAGCAGGAGGGCCGGGTGATGCTTAGCGGCACGCGCATCGACGGCACTTTCTACCTGCGTTGCGCGATCCTCTGCTTCCGGACGCATCTGGAGCATGTCGATGACGCGATCGACGCGCTCGTTCGGGGGGCAGAAGCGCTCGGCAGCTGAGCGTTAACCCAAGCGGGATCGTCTCACGCTAAGGTCCCGCGCAAGGGGATAGGGCGTGGCGACCATGACGGAAGAATCTGGGCGTAGCGGATCGGTTCGGGCGCGCTTCATCGCGACCATCTTCACCGGCTCATTCCTGCTTTTCCTCGTTCAGCCGATGATTGCGCGGATGGCGCTTCCGCGGCTCGGTGGAGCTCCGAGCGTCTGGAACTCGGCGATGCTCGTCTACCAGGCCTTGCTTCTGGCCGGCTATGGCTACGCCCATTGGCTCGGGCGGGTTCGGCCGCACCGGCAGGCGGCCATCCATATCGGATTGCTCGTCCTGGCCGGCCTCACTCTCCCGATCGGACTGATGTCGGCGGCGCCGCCCCCGGACGCCAACCCGTTCCTGTGGGTGCCCTGGCTGCTCCTATTGTCGGTCGGACCCTTGTTCTTCGTCGTTTCCGCTCAGGCGCCGCTCCTCCAACGCTGGTTCGCGCTGGAGGGGGGAGGGGATCCTTATCCGCTCTACGCCGCATCGAACCTGGGCAGCTTCACCGGGCTGATCGCTTATCCGTTGCTCGCGGAGCCGTTGCTCGGAGTCAGCCAGCAGCGCTGGTTGTGGAGCATCGGATACGCCTTTCTACTCCTGCTCGTCGGATGGTGCGGCCTTCGCCTTCCACGCTCGCAATCCGCGCCAGTGGCGAAGCAGCGGGCGGCGCCGGCGCCGGATTGGCGGCTGATCGCAATATGGATCGCGCTCGCCGCCGTGCCGTCGGGGCTCATCCTGTCGACGACCCTGCACATCACGACCGATCTTGTCGCGATGCCGCTGCTTTGGGTTCTTCCACTCGGCGCCTATCTCTTGAGCTTCACTGTCGCCTTCGCGGTTTCGCGGCGCGCGGCGAATTCGGTCATTCGACTGGCTCCGCTTCTGCTTCTGCTCGCCTGCTTCGGCGTGTTCATCGACTTCAGCTGGCTGGTGCTGGCGTTCGGCGCGGTGTCGATCATCAACCTGTTCACTGTGTCGGTTGCGCTGCACAGCCGGTTGTTCGAATCCCGCCCGCCCGCCGAGCATTTGACCCTTTTCTATTTCGCAATGTCGATCGGCGGAGCGCTCGGCGGCGCCTTCTGCGCGCTCATTGCACCGCTCATTTTCGATTGGACCTACGAGCATCTGTTGCTGCTCATCGCCGCGGCCTGGCTGATGCGCAGCCAAAGCCCGTTCGAACGGTTCGCCAAGCTCTGGGACGGCAGCCCGAACGCTCGTCGCATCACCATCGTCGGAATCTTCGCCGTTGCCCTGATTGCCGTCGCAGGGAAGGACGTGTTCGGTCTCCCTGCCTCGGCCGATGTCAGCCGCGTTGCCGGGATCGCCGTCATCGCCATCGCGATCTTCGCCATCGGAAACCGCGCGCTGTTCACAGTGTCCGTGGCGGCGCTTCTGATCGCCGCAGGCGGCTGGGAGAAGCTCCAGCTCAGCGCCAGCCCGGGCAAGATGACCCGAAGCTTCTTCGGCATCTATTCGATCCGGCCCGGCGCGAACGATTCGCGCAGGCTCGTGCATGGAACGACGCTCCACGGTCTTCAAAACCTCGGCTCGCCCGAGCGCGAGCGGATGGAGACGACCTATTACGCGCCGCGCTCGGGCGTTGGCCTGGCGATGTTGCAAGCGCCCGCGCTTCTTGGGCCGAGGGCGCGAATTGGGATCGTCGGCCTCGGTGCCGGAACGCTCGCTTGCTACGCCCAGCCGGGCCAGAGCTGGACCTTCTATGAGATCGATCCGGCGGTCGTGCGTATTGCGCGCGACCCCGCTCGCTTCACCTTCCTCTCGCGCTGCAAGTCCGATGCGCAAATCAAGATCGGCGATGCGCGGCTATTGATCGAGCGGGAGCCCGCCGCCTCGGCCGACGTGCTCGTCGTCGACGCATTTTCGTCCGATTCCGTGCCGATGCATCTCCTCACTCGGGAGGCGTTCGCCGATTATCGCCGGCTGCTGTCGCCGCGGGGGCTGCTGCTCGTGCATATTTCCAATCGCTATCTCGACCTTCGGCCGGTCGTTGCAGCCGCTGCCGCCGCCGGGGGATGGAATGCCAGCATCCGCAAGTACCGCCCCGATGCCGACGGGATCGAACGCAACGAAACCGGCTCTGACTGGATCGCTCTCTCGCCTTCGCGCGACACGCTCGCCGGGCTGGTTCGGGGCAGCGGCGAGACATGGGCTGCGCTTCCGCCGCGCGCCGAATTTGCTCCGTGGACCGACGATCACTCGAGCGTGCTTCCGTTGATCACCTTCGCCGGGATTTAGCCGCTTTCAGCGGGCGAGCCGGTCCTGGATCGCCTTGATCGTGCGTGCCTGCCGCTCGTCGATCGCTCCGACCTCCGCGGCGGCACTCTTGATCTCCTCGAGGTCGTTGGGCGCCAGTCCGGCATTCGCCTGAAGGCGGTTTGCCCCGAGCGCATCAATATCGCCGAGCGCCTGGACTGTTGCGTCCCGGCTGGCGATGGCGCGGGACAGAGCCTGCTCGGCCGCGATCCAGGTCTCGCTCTGTGCACCGCCGGCAGCCTCGGCAAGCCGTTGCGCCTCGGCCGCGGCGGGCTGGAACGCGGCGTCGCTGGTTCGCGCCTGGGCGACGAGCTCGGCCAGGTGTCCGGCGAGCGCCGGGTCGACCGGCCGGTCGTTCATCGGCTTTACGACAGGAATCCGCGGGTCGATCGCTTCGGCCGCGCGAGGCAGCAGCGACGGCGGCGCATTGCCCGACGCGCAGCCGGCTAGCAGGAGCACAGGGATAATGGCGGCCAGCGTACGCATCGCCGCGACGTGTAGGAGCGGCACTTGGGGCTGACAAGAAAATGGCGCGCCCGGAGAGATTCGAACTCCCGACCCCCAGATTCGTAGTCTGGTGCTCTATCCAGCTGAGCTACGGGCGCGCGGGTGCCAGGGAAACGGCAGGCGCGCGACATAAGGGGAGGATCGCTCGCGCGCAACCCTGGTGCGGGAAGCGCTGACCTCGCCGCTGAAACCGCTATGAAGCGCTCATGGGAACGGCACAGGATCTGAGGCTTCTTCGCCGGCTGCTTCGCGCCAAGGACCGGATGGACTCGGCCTCGAACGAGGAATGGCCGGTGCCTCGGCTGGCCAAGGTCAGCGGTGTTTCGGAGGCGCATTTCGCGCGATCGTTCAAGGACGCCTTCGGGGTTCCGCCGCACCGCTATTTGCTGACCCGCCGGATCGAGCGGGCCAAGGCGCTCCTTCGCGACACGGACATGGCGATCATCGACATTGCGTTCGAAACCGGCTGGAACAGCCTCGGGACCTTCGGCCGCGTCTTCCGCGACGTCACGGGCGAGAGCCCGAGCGCGCTTCGCGAGCGCGAGCAAGCGGCGCATCATGAACTCGAGCGCGTGCCCCATTGCTACGTCAGTGCGGCTCATCGACCCAATCTCAAAACCGCAGTTTCGGAGAAGCGGCGCCGCGAAGCCGGCGATAGTGGCGACGCCGAAGAAACGGAGGTCCCATGAGCCAGAATGTTCAAGTCGCCGGCATCTACGTCCACGATCAAGACGCGGCGCTGGATTTTTACGTCGGCAAGCTTGGCTTTGCCGTTCACACAGACGCCCGCAACGGCGATTATCGCTGGCTGACGGTGCACCATCCCGATCAGCCGGCCTTCCAGCTCGGCCTGTTCCGGCCGCAGGCGCCTTTGGTCGATGATTCGACCGCGCAGAATCTCAACGAGGCGGTG
>Ga0207703_10001850_pt1 | contig 18836 bp, 12 predicted proteins | sample KBSSwiS12_FD_184304 | JGI IMG/M metagenome (GOLD analysis project Ga0207703, IMG submission 184304) | Switchgrass rhizosphere microbial communities from Kellogg Biological Station, Michigan, USA - KBS Switchgrass S1-2 (SPAdes) (version 2) | ecosystem: Host-associated > Plants > Roots >...
GGCGCGCGGGATGCGAAGCCGTTGCTGTGGGCTGTGCTGATGTTGCTTTGCTTCGTAGCCCGTCACGATCGCAGTATCGATCTGCCCAGCCTGTCCACGAGAAAAGCGGCCTGACGAGCGATGGACGGTGCGAATTTCGTCGCGATCCGCAACACCCGCGCCCTGGTTCTGTTGGGTCAACTCTATATCGACGGCGGCATACAACGATTCAATCGCACATTCCTCACGGCTTGCGATCGCCTCGGAGTCGGTTGTGATGTGTTATCGCTAGCCGACGCGGAGGAGTCGCGTACCAACTGGTCCGCACCTCAAAGCGCCACGGTACGTGTCTTCGGCTATAACAAGCGACGCTTTGCACTCGCAATATGCGCTGCGATCCTGAGTGGCAGGCATGACGTCATTGTCGTTGGCCACATCAACCTGATGATTCTCGTCGCCAGTTTCCTCTCGTTGCACAAACGGCGGGCAACTCGCGTATTGATGATCGCTCACGGTGTCGATGTGTGGACGGGGCTCGAGCGACGGCGTTTCGCTTTCGCCCTGGCGAAGTCGGATCTCATCCTGTGTGTCAGCCAGTACACCCGGGATCGCATCCGCGCGCAGCGACCCGAGCTCAGCGAGGATCGCTTTACCATTTTTCCCAACGCGCTCAGTGAGAGCTGGGTGGATCGGTTTGCGGGAGTGCGGCCGGCACAGAGCTTCAGTACGACATTGCCGCGACGGTATCTGCTGTCGGTCACGCGCCTCGCCCGCGGTGATCGCTACAAGGGTCTCACAACGGTTCTCGAGACCCTCGCGATGCTCCCGGATACCTCGATTCACTACGTCATTGCAGGGCGGGGCGAAGACCAGGCTTTCCTGGAAGGAATCGTGAAACGCCATCAGCTCGGAGATCGCGTGCACTTTCTCGGTGGCGTATCCGACGAGGAGCTGGCGGATCTCTATTCCCATTGCGCGGCTTTTGTTCTGCCCAGCGGCAAGGAAGGTTTTGGAATCGTCTTTCTCGAGGCAATGTATTTTGGCGCGGCGGTGATTGCGGCCCGCGAGAAAGGCGCCGTCGATGTCGTACAACACGAGCAGACGGGATTGCTGGTTCCCTATGGCGACACGGTCGCGTTGTCCGCGGCAATCACCCGGCTGTTGAGAGATGGATCATTGCGCGCTCGTTTGCGGGAAAAAGGGCGCGAGTCGGTGCTTGCGGGGGGACCGTTCTGCTTTGGCGCCTATGTCGAGCGCCTCGGCAATGTCCTGGCAGTGTCGCAGCCGGTACGAGACTGACATGGAAGCCAAGATCGTCTTCGTCAACCGGTATTTCTTTCCGGATCAGTCTGCTACGAGCCGCATGCTGTCCGACCTGGCGTTTCGTCTGCAACGTGCGGGGCTCGCGGTCGAGATCGTCACCTCGCGACAGTTGTACGACGATCCAGGCGCGAATCTCCCGAAGCGCGAGATTAGCGACGATATCGTCATTCACCGCGTGGCAACGGCCACTCTGGGGCGCTCGAACCTGGCCGGCCGGGCGTTGGATTATGCGAGCTTCTATTTCGCGGCCTACGCCAAGCTGTTGGAAATCCTGTCCCCGGGCGATGTCGTCGTCGCCAAGACCGATCCCCCGTTGCTGTCGATTCCCGTCGCGGCGGCCGCCCGCTGGAAATCGGCCGTGCTGGTCAACTGGCTGCAGGACCTGTTTCCAGAGGTGGCTGCGGCTCTGACACCCAAATTGCTGCCGTCCTGGGTGCAAACCCTGCTGCTCTCGGCGCGCGATCGGTCTTTGCGCCGTGCTCAAATGAACGTGGTTCTCGGACGCGCCATGCACCGTCGTTTGATTGCGCGTGGCATTGACAGTGATCAGATCGTAACCATTCCTAACTGGTGTGATGTCCAATCCGTGGCTCCGCGCCGGACCGAGGAAAGTAAGACGCGCCGCTCACTGGGACTCGGCGACCGTTTCATTGTTGGATATTCAGGCAACTTCGGTCGCGCGCACGAGTTCGACACGCTGGTGGGAGCCGCCAGCCTGTTGCGCGCGGATCCCCAGTTCGCATTCCTGATGACGGGGACAGGGGCCAAGGCGGGTGCGCTGCAGCAAGCGGTCGGGAAGGCCGACCTGACGAGCTTTGTGTTTCAGGACTTTCAGCCGCCCGAGTTGCTGGGTGACAGTCTGGCCGCGGCGGACGTACACCTCGTGAGCCTGCTGCCGGCCCTGGAGGGCCTGATCGTGCCGAGCAAGGTCTACGGCATTCTGGCGGCCGGGCGACCGGCCATTTTTGTTGGCGATACGCGGGGCGATGTAGCTGACCTGCTGCGGGAGCGGGATTGCGGTGTCGCAGTAGCGGTGGGCGACAGCCAGGGCCTCGTGGATCAGCTCCGTAGGTTGCGCGGTGACGGCGGCCGGCTCGAAGCCATGGGCCGCCGCGCGCGCCAGGTGGCGCTCGAGCACTTCAGTGGCGAGCAGGCGGCGAGCGCCTGGCTGCAATTCCTGGACAGCATCGCTCCAGCGGTTCGCGCACGCGTGCTGCCGAACCCGATTTGCTGAGATCCCGATCGTTTGCAAGGGCGCGCCGCGGTGTCAAGGAGGCGCAACAATCCCGGCCGATCATGTCCGGCTATGCCAGGAAAAGCGTCCTACGATGTGTTGATTGTCGGTGCGGGGTTCGCGGGTTCGACCTGCGCGGAGCGCCTGGCAGCGGCGGGCCGACGCGTATTGCTGATCGACAAGCGCTCGCACATCGGCGGCAATGCGTACGACGAGCTGGATGAGCACGGTGTCGCCATACACCGTTACGGGCCGCATATTTTTCATACAAACGCGAAGCGGATCTTCGAATATCTGTCCCGCTTCACGAGCTGGCGCTTTTATGAGCACCGGGTTCGCGCGGTCGTGGGCGGCAAGCTGTATCCCATGCCAATCAACCGGACGACCATCAACAGCCTGTATGGGCTCGATCTGGACGAGGACGGCGTCCGAGAATTTCTGGATGGCGTCTGTGAGCCCCGTGCCCAGAATCGCACCAGTGAGGATGTGGTCCTGAGCGGTGTGGGACGGGTTCTGTGCGAGCTGTTCTTTCGCGGTTATACACGCAAGCAATGGGGCCTGGATCTGTCCGAGCTGTCCGCCGGCGTGGCCGCGCGCGTCCCGGTTCGCACGGATGATGACGACCGCTATTTTTCCGACACCTTTCAGTTCATGCCGGCCGCCGGCTACACCGAAATGTTCGACACGATGTTGGGACATCCCCTCATCGACGTCGGGTTGGACACGGACTATTTTGACATCCGTGACCGGCTTTCCGTGGGACACACCGTGTATACCGGGCCCATCGATGTGTTCTACGACCACCGCTTCGGCCATTTGCCCTATCGCTCGCTGCATTTCGAGCATGCTCATTTGCCTGACACCCGGCAGTTTCAGGAAGTGGGTACCGTCAACTATCCGAACGATCACGAATACACACGGATCACCGAGTTCAAGCATCTGACCGGGCAGGTGTGCGACGGTACGTCGATCGTCCGTGAGTACCCACGCGCCGACGGCGAGCCGTACTACCCGATTCCGCGGCCGGAGAATGAGGCACTGTTCAAGCGCTACCAGGAACTGGCCAACCGCGAGGAAGGTGTCAGCTTCGTCGGGCGGCTGGCCCAGTATCGCTACTACAACATGGACCAGGTTGTGGGAGCTGCCCTGAAAACAGTCGAGAACCTGTTGGAGGGCGTCGTCAATGTCTGAGACCGTCGCCGCCGTTGTCGTGACCTACAACCGCTCGCGCCTGCTGTTGGAATGCATGGCTGCGTTGCTGGGGCAGACACGCCCCCTCGATCGGGTCATCCTGGTCGACAACGCGAGCAACGACGGTACGCTGGAAGCGCTCGAGGCCGCGGGTTACCTGCGGCACCCGGCGGTAGATCTCGTCCGGTTGCCGCGCAACACCGGCGGGGCAGGCGGCTTCCACGAGGGCCTCAAGCGTGCCATGGAGGTTGGTGTCGATTGGATGTGGATCATGGATGATGATGCCGAGCCATTTCCGGATGCGCTGGAAAAGATGCTGCCGGCGTTCTCGCGTCCCGGTATCGGCGGCGTTGCCAATCTGACATTGGGGCTGGACGGACGGCCCCAGCTCGAGCATCGGGGCTGGCTGCGCCTGTGCGGTCTCACGCCCCGGGCGCACCAGGCCATTGACGAGTCACGCCTGGAGGGGGAGGTGGAAATCTCCTTTGCCTCGTTTGTGGGTCTCGCCGTGCACCGGACGGCCGTTGAGCGCATCGGCCTGCCGCGGCGCGAGCTGTTCATCAAAGGCGATGATCTCGAGTATTGCCTGCGCCTGGCCGATCTCGGGCCCCTCATCCTGATGCCGGCCAGCAAGATCTGCCACAAGGACGGCGTGGCCGCGGGCTATCAGCACCGCCGCCGCTTCGGAATGAGCTCGGCACGCGTGCCCATCGAAAAGCTGTGGCTGAATTACTTTTCGCTGCGCAATCTCATCTGGATGCGCCGCCAGCGCTGTGGACCGGTGCCGGCCCTGTTGTTTTCGATCCGCCAGTATGCGCGCGCGGCCTTGGGGATTCTCGTGTTTGATTCGGAGCGGTGGGTGCGCCTGCGGTTCTACTACTGCGCGATCTCCGATGCGTGGCACGGAGTGTTTGACAACGAGCGGCCGAAGAAGCTGACCGCGGTGCGTTGAAGAGGAGTGCGACGGCATGAGCGTATCAGCCCTCATTCTCACTCTCAATGAAGAGATCAACATCAGCGATTGCCTGGAATCGTTGTCGTGGTGTGATGATGTCGTGGTGCTCGACTCGAACAGCACCGACAGCACCCGTGCGATTGCCGCGAAGTGGGGCGCGAGAGTCGAAACCCGGAGCTTCGACAACTGGTCGGCGCATCAGAACTGGGCGGTCCGGAACATCGAGTTCCGCTATCCCTGGGTGCTGTATCTCGATGCCGATGAGCGCTGCAGCTTCGAGCTGCGCGACGAGGTGTTGAAAAAGGCGCAGCCGCGCGCCGCTGAAGCCGCATTCCGGATGCGGCGCAAAGACATCTTCATGGGTCGCTGGTTGAAGCACGCGCAGTTGTATCCAACCTGGTTTGTGCGCTTGTTCCGGCCCACGAAGATCCGGTATGAGCGTCTGGTCAATCCGGTGGCCGTCGTCGCCGGCCCCGTGGGCGAGATCGAGGCTCACATCATGCACTACCCCTTCAGTCACGGTGTGTCGCATTGGATTGCGCGCCACAACCGCTACTCCGACCTGGAGGCCATCGAGGCCGCCAGGTTGCGCCACGACCCTTCCGGCGTGGCTACGCATGCCGGGTCATTGTGGTCCAAGGATCCGAATGAGCGCCGGCGTGCCTTGAAAGACATTTTCTTCCGCCTGCCCGCGCGTCCGCTGCTGAAGTTTGGTTACTACTACGCCTGGCGGCGGGGTTTCCTGGATGGTCGCGCGGGTCTCACCTACGCCACGCTGCAGGCCATCTACGAGTACATGATTGCCTGCAAGGGAGCCGAGCTCGATCGTCGCAGGCGCGGCCTGCCTGTTTGAACGTTCAACCGGGCGTGGGCAGGTTGGGGTTTGGAACCGGCGGCCTGTTACGCATCGGCAGCGCGCGCGAGCGTCACAACGTGCTTGCCGCTGCGATGGCCAGTGGCATTACTCACTTTGACACGGCACCCATCTACGGTTTCGGTGAGGCGGAACGCAGCATCGGCCGTTTTCTCGGACGCGAACGCAACCAGCTGACCCTCGCCACCAAGTTCGGACTGACACCCGCACCGCTCGCTGCCCGCCTCGCGCCCTTGCAACGAGTGGCACGCCGGGCGATCAGGATTTTTCCCGTACTGCGGCGGGCCGCTGTCCGAAATTCCGGTGCGCTGTACAACGCGCCGGACTTTTCACCCGCGAGCGTGCGCGCCAGTCTCGAGCGCAGTCTGCGCGCCCTGCGCACGGACCATGTTGATTTCTTCCTGGCCCACCAGGCCTCGAGCGCCGCGCTGCCCAGCGAGGCGGTCATCGATCTCCTGGAAGAGCTGCGTCGGGCCGGCAAGATTGTCGACTATGGCGTCGCAACCGAATTCGACTGGCTCCTGCCGGTCCTGGGCGCGCGTCCACGCCTGGCGGGCATCGTACAGTTTGACAGCGAGCTGACGACCGGCAACGTATCCAGCCTGTCGAGGACTCAACACCGGCTTCTGATCACATACGGCTTCATCAACCGCGCGATTGCCGTCTGCCGTGAGCGGTTGTGCCAGGGACCACCGGAAGCTGCACCCCTGGCCCAGTGCGATGATGAGACTCTCGGCGGGCTGCTGTTGCGATCCGCTGTATTGGCGAACCCCGGTGGGATCACGTTGATGCAATCGAAATCGCCGGCGCGGATCGAGCGCAACGTCCGGGCCGTCAGTTCCGCCGAGGACGACGAGCGCGTGCGCCTTCTGAGCTCACTGATCGGGCCGCGGCGTTGATCCAACAGCTCGATGCGGCGGTCCCTGCAGGCTTGCTGCAACAGGGTCTCTGGGACGTGTGCATCGTCGGCGCGGGCGCGGCCGGCCTGGCTCTTGCAGCCGAATTCCTCGGCTCGTCCACTCGTGTGTTGGTGTTGGAATCAGGGACGGCCGGCCCGGATGCGCATGGCGACGAGCTCAATCTGCTCGATTCGGTTGGCTTGCCTCACGACGGATGGCGGGACGGGCGCGTGCGCGCATTCGGCGGAACAACGCGCGCGTGGGGCGGCCAACTGGTCCCGTTACGCGCGAGTGAGCTGGCGCCGCGTGAGTGGGTTCCCAACAGTGGCTGGCCCCTGGAGCTCGATACGCTGCAGCCCTATTACCGGCGCGTCGAGAAATTCCTGCGAGTCGAAGGGCCACCCTATGATGAAGGCGTGTGGAGTCGCCTCGGGTTGGCGGCGCCTTCATTTCCTACCGAGGAGCTGTTTGTTCGATTTTCGCAGTGGGCGGCCCTTGGGCGACGCAACTTCGGCCTGCTCTGGCACAGGCAGCTCAGTCGATCCACCAATGTGACCGTATTGCTCGATGCCACGGTGGTCAGGATCGACTGCGGCACGAACGGCGCGCATTGTGAGGCTGTTGAAGTGCGTTCGCGGGCGGGACTTTCCGCTACTGTACGCGCGCGGTCGTTCGTCATCGCAAGCGGTGGAATCGAGACTGCCCGCCTGCTGTTGGCTTCCGGGGTCGCCAATCGAAGCGGCCTCGTGGGTCGCTTCTTCCAGGATCACATCTCGTATATCGCCGGGGAGATCGAGCCCGTCTCGCGAAACGCCGTGCAGCATCTGTTCGATCCCCGCTACGTAGGCAACACGATGTTCAGCGTCAAGTTGGAACCGCCCGATGCGTTGATGCGCAACCGGGGCTGGCTCAACGTGATGGCCCACGTTGCCTTTGAAATTCCCGAGGCTCTCGGCTGGATGGAGATTCGTCGCCTGTTGCGTTCCGCGCAGGCGGGGCGGTTGGAGCTGCCGACGCTGCGTGAAGGCTGGGAGATGCTAAAGGGCGGAAGCAGCTTGTTGCGGCTCATCCTGGCCCGGACGTTCGCAAAACGTCGCCGCTCCCCGGATTCAGGCGGCATCCGGTTGCTCGTGGACACGGAGCAGGCGCCCAACGCGGAAAGCCGCATTGTTCTCGACACCGTCGTCGATTCACTGGGTATGCCGCGGGCGCGACTCGACTGGCGTGTCACGGAGCTCGAATCCAAAACACTGACTGAGTTTGCCCAACATGTAGCCAGTCAGTTCGAGCGTGCGGGATTGGGTCGCGTACATCTCGCCGGCCCGCCGGATTTCGAACAGCGCAATGTGCCCGGGGCGGCGCGCGACATCTTTCACCACATGGGCACTACGCGCATGAGTCACGACCCGGATGACGGAGTGACCCGCCCAGACCTCAGGTGTCATGACGTAGACAACCTGTACGTGGCAGGACCTTCAGTGTTTCCGGCTGGCGGGATTGCCAACCCGACATTCACTGCATTGGCGCTGACCCTGCGGCTCGCAGATCAGTTGAAGTCAGCCTGACCGACGCGCTCAATCCGGAACGAAACGGGCGAGCTGCTGCTGGGCCTGGATCGCGAACCGGGTCAGTGTTTCGTCCGCCGCTTGCTCGCTGCCGCCACGTGGAACCGGTACTACGAGTCGCACGAGCGCTCCGTCCGTTCGATTGCGGGTGAGGGCATCCCAGAACAGGTACCAACGCACGACGTACTCGTTGGTGAGCCGTCGGTTGCGCTCCATGAACCAGTAGTACACGAGCTGGCGCTGACCGTCCTTCTCAATCAACACGCGGTTGACGGGCAGGGGAGGATTGCCGTTGGCCCCCGGTACGAAGTGACGTTCGAACTGGTGGATCTGCCAGCCGCCGCCGGGCAGACACAGGCGTGGAGAATGAACTGACATGCCGCTGCGCTGCGAACGGTAGTAGGCCACATAGAAGTTGATCGGCAGGTCATCCGCGCCCCGATAGTTCATCATCAGGTAGTCATCGAGGCGCAGCGCATCGAGATACACCTGCTCCAGAGTCTCGCGCGTGCCGGTCAGCCCGCCCACCTGCGAGGGAAAATCGATGAAATCGGGATGGGCTGGAGCGACTTCGGGGCGTTCGGGAACCGCGAAAGCGGTTGTGACGCCGGCAGCCACCAGGGCCGTGGCGGCCATGAAGGAGCGGGGCAGTGTCTGAAAGGAAATCGCGCGGCCCGGGGCGCCAGCCGGGGCGGATTTCCGGGCGGCCGTGGCTGGATCCGCGGCGGCCGTGGCCGGCCGGCCGATCCGTGACAACCCACGGGCAATCAACACGACAATGAAGGCGCTCACCATGAAGACCGCCCAGCCTTCAAAATCGTGCAGCACGCCTTCGGCCATCCGGATTCCCCAGTGATCAACAGTAATCCCGATCACGGCGATGCGGATGCTGTTCATCAGCACCGTGATGGGAATGCTGCAGAGGAAGACGAGACTGCGTTTCCAGAAAGCACCGCCGAAGGCATACGCGATCATGAACGCGAGGGTCATGAGCGGGAACAGATAGCGCAGGCCGCTGCACGCCTCGGCCACTTCGAGCTGATAGGTGCCCAGGTCGATCATGTTGCCTTCCAGGAACACGCTGATGCCCACGGCCCGGATCAGGAACACGCCGATGTTGGATGACAGGAGTTGCAACTGCGCCGACAGAGAGTCACTCACCACCGGTGGCAACGGCACCATGAACACGAGAATGAACAGGGGCATGAGCAGCCGGCGGAACAGCGCCGGGCCAGTCAGCGACAGGATCAGTCCATACAGCACGAGCAGCAGCGCGTAGTGCACCAGGGCTGGCATCGTGCTGAGGCCCCCCACGAGCCGCAGCAGCAGCCCGGCGCCAATCAGCAGCAGGCCCTTCCAGGAGCCGGTGAACGGCAGGCCCCGCAACTGGTCGCGATGTCGCCAGATGAGGAACACCGACAGGACCGGGATCAGAATGCCGTAGGAGTACTCCGGCTGGGCATTCCAGATGGAATATAACTGTGCAATCGCGGAGGCGAACAGCAACAGGGCACTGGCCGCCGCCGCGGCGAAAAGCGCATAAGCCGGCAGCGGGCTACGCAACTGCGTATGGGGCACGGACATCGGGACACCTTTTCGAGGACCGTTAATGCTAGAAGCCTAGTGAGACGGTTCGGTTACAAGTCGCCGGCCGCCCCGCAGGCCGGCCCGCAGGTCGGCCCACAGGTCGAACAGCGGACGCGAGTCACAGAACCGTCACCAGCCGCTTCTAACCTTGGGGGTCCTTTCTGACACGTTGGGTAGACCCCCTCACATGATTCGCGACCGCTTTCTGCGCTCGCCGCCCGGAGTGCTGGCGGCCGCTGCTGTCGTGGCGATTTCGAGCGCCGCCGTGCTGACGGGTTGCGGAGGCGCGCACTCGCGCTTTTCCAGCCACCTGCAACGGGGCCAGGAGTTTCTCGCGCAGGGCAACCTGGACAAAGCCAGTGTCGAGTTCCGCAACGCGGCCCAGATTGAGCCGAAAAATCCCCAGGGACTTTATTTCAACGGCCGCGTGGCGGAGGCCCGGAGCAACATCCGGGATGCGTACGGTTACTACCAGGCAGCCGTAGAGGCCGATGGGACCTTTGAGCCGGCCCGCGCGGCCGCCGGCAAGATGTTGATATTCGCAGGCGGAGCGAAGCGCGCGTTGGATCTCGTCGAGCCGGGACTCACCGCGCAGCCCGACAATGCGGAGTTGCTGGCGGTCAGGGCGGCCGCGCATCAGCAACTGAAGGAACGGGATGCAGCGCTCGCGGATGCCGAGCGCGCCGTGAAGCTCGATCCCAACAACGAAAACGCCCTGGCCGTGCTCGCCGCCCTCTACTCCGAGGCTAAAGACTATCCGCGCGCCATTTCCCTGATCAGCGCGGCCCTCGTGAAGAGCCCGACCTCACTGCCTTTGCACGAAATTCTGACCAACGTCTACCTGGCGAGCGGCGATGCGGCGCAGGCCGAAGGTCAGATACGCAAGATCATCGAGCTCCAGCCCCATGAGCTGGCACCTCGCACGCAGCTCGCGATGCATCTGATGCGCCGGCACGATCTCGACGGTGCGCAAAAGGTTCTCGAGGACGCGGTACAGACTTTCGACCGTGACAAACAACGAGCGAAAGCGGACTCCGCCAGGCTGATGCTGGTGGATTTCGTATCTAAACAGCGTTCGCGCGAGCAGGCAGAGCGCACCCTGCGGCAGTTCATTGCCCAGGACCCGCAGAACTTTGATCTGCGACTGGGCCTCGGTGCGCTGTTGCAGCGCAATGGCGCGATCCCGGAGGCCCGGGCGGCGTACCAGGACGTCATTCAACGGGACGGAACCGGCCCCAAAGGTCTCATGGCCCGCGACCGGATTGCCGCCATTGAGATCGGCCGGGGAAATCCGGCCGCCGCGAGCCGCCTGATCGCGCAAGTTCTGCAGAAGAACCCGCATGATGATGATGCGCTGATTCTGCGCTCGACCCTCGAAATCAAACAGAATGATCCGAGCGGGGCCATCGCCGATCTGCGCGCCGTGTTACGCAACCAACCCAACTCCGTGGCTCTGCAGCGCAGCCTGGCGGCGGCCTATGTTGCAAACCGGCAGCCCGCGCTCGCCGAGGAGACCCTGCAGGCGGCCCTGAAGATTGCACCGAAGGATGTCGGTCTGCGGGTCGAGCTGGCGCAGTTACTGTCACAGACCAACCGTGCGGGCCAGGCGGTGACGATGCTCGAGGACACAGTCGAGCGTGCTCCCGATGACCTGGCCGCCCGTGAGATGTTGATCAAAGCCTATCTCGGGGCGGGCAATCTGCAGGGCGCGCGTACGAGCGCGCAGTATCTTCAGGAACATCAGCCCGGCTCCGCCGGTGGGTTCTACTACGCGGGTCTGATCGCGGCCGAGGAAAAGCACCTCGACGAGAGTCAGCGCGAGCTCGAGACCGCGCTCAGGCTGCAACCGGATCGGATGGAAGTGCTCGGTGCGCTGGTGCGCGTTTTGACAGCCCGCGGCGCTTTTGACACGGCCATCAGCACTGTCAAAGCGACGTACGCGCGGACGCCTGCGAATGTTGAGTTGCCGAATCTCCTCGGCGAGTTGTATGTCGCGAAGAAGGATTTCACCTCGGCAGCTGGCTGGTTCACGCGCGCGGCCCAACAGGACCCCCGCGGGTGGCTGCCCCATCGCAACCTGGCCCGTGTCAGGCTGGCCATGAAAGATCCCGCGGCGGCGGCGGATGAGTATGCCGCCGCCCTGAAGCTGGCCCCCACCGAGCCGCTGCTCGTTCCGGAAGCCGCCCAATTCTACGAGCAGCAGGGCAAGATCGATGTGGCTGTGGCTGGCTACGAGAGCTTGTACAAGGGCAATCCCCGAGCACAGCAACTCGCGGCCAACAACCTGGCAATGTTGCTCGTAACTTACCGGACGGATCAGGCCAGCTTGGACCGGGCGCGCGATCTCACTAGCGCCTTCGTGACGTCGAACAACGGCATGTTGCTGGACACAGTGGGTTGGGTGCGATTCAAGCGCGGTGAGTTCGAGGAGGCATTGCCGACGCTGGAACGTGCCGTGGAGCGCGCACCAGACGCGCGTGTTATCCGCTATCACTTGGCCATGACGCAACTCGAGCTTGGCCTGCGGGACCGGGCCCGCGACAATCTCGAATCGGTGCTCAGCGGCACCGCTACGTTCCAGGGCGCTGACGAAGCACGCACCGCGCTCGCGAGCCTCAAGAGCCGCGCCTGAAGCGGGGAATTCCCTTCGAATTATGTAAAGCGTTCAGGGTGCCAGGGCCCCCCGGCGACCCCCACTTCAGGCAAACTGTGCGACCGGATCCGACCCCGTATCGGGGCAAATGGATGAGCAGAGGCACGGCCGAATTATGTGTGGAATCGTTGGAGCAATCGCCGAACGCAATATCGTCCCGATTCTGATGGAGGGACTGCACCGGCTGGAATACCGGGGCTATGACTCCGCGGGTCTGGCAGTGCTGAACGGCACTGCTCAGCTCGAGCGTTTGCGCACGGTCGGCAAGGTCCGGATGCTCGACGAAGCCCTGGAATCCACTCCGACGTCGGGACACATCGGAATCGCTCATACCCGGTGGGCGACACATGGCATACCCAGCGAGCGCAATGCGCATCCGCATCTCTCGCGCGACGGCGTCGCCGTCGTTCACAACGGGATCATCGAGAACCACGAAGAGCTGCGTGAGGAGCTGAAGCGAGCGGGTTATCACTTCACCTCGGAAACGGATACCGAGGTCATTGCCCATCGCATCCACCGCCATCTGCAGACCATGAACGATCTGTTCAAGGCGGTTCGCGCGACGGTGGCCGAGTTGGAGGGCGCCTACGCGCTCGCCGTGGTCAGCGAATCCGACCCCGAGCGCCTGATCGTCACCCGCGAGGGTTGCCCGGTGGTGATCGGGCTCGGCGTGGATGAAAACTTTGTCGCCTCCGACGTCGCGGCTCTCCTGCCGGTCACGCGGCGGTTCATCTTCCTGGAGGAAGGTGACGTCGCCGAGGTCCGCCGCAAGTCGATCCGGATCATCGACAAACAGGGCAACACGGTCGAGCGTCCCATCCGTCAGAGCGAGCTGTCTGCCGATGCGGCCGAAAAGGGTCAGTACCGGCATTACATGCTCAAGGAAATCCACGAGCAGCCGCTGGCCATCGCCAACACCCTGCAGGAGCGCGTCGCCAATGGCCGCCTGCTCGAGGCCGCGTTCGGTCCCGCCGCCACGGAAGTTTTCAAGCGCACGCAGCACGTACACATCGTCGCCTGTGGTACCAGCTATCACGCCGCGGCGACCGCCCGCTATTTCATCGAGCAGATCAGCAAAGTGCCCTGCTCGATCGACATTGCCAGTGAGTACCGTTATCGCAGCCCCCTGGTGCCGGCCAACTCGCTGTTTGTCACCATCTCCCAGTCCGGCGAGACCGCCGACACGCTGGCGGCCCTGCGGCTGGCCAAGCAGTCCGGCTATCTCTCGAGCCTCGCCATCTGCAACGTCCCGGAAAGCTCGCTGGTGCGCGAGTCGGAGCTGGTGATGTTGACCCGGGCGGGTCCCGAGATCGGAGTGGCCTCGACCAAGGCCTTCAGCACGCAGCTGGCGGCGCTCGGCATGCTCGTCATCGCCCTGGCGCGGCACAACGGCGCGGATTCTGAGCGGGAGCGCAGTCTCGTATCGCGCCTCATCGAGCTGCCGTCCCTGGTCGAGAAGACGCTGCAGCTCGATCCGGTCATCAACGAGCTCGCCAAGCGCTTTGCCAACAAACAACACACCCTGTTCCTCGGTCGTGGCGCGCTGTATCCCGTGGCCCTGGAGGGAGCGCTGAAGCTCAAGGAAATCTCGTACATTCACGCCGAGGGCTATCCGGCCGGCGAGTTGAAGCACGGTCCGCTCGCGCTGGTGGATGCCGAAATGCCGGTGATCGCGGTGGCCCCCAACAACGATCTGTTGGAAAAGCTGAAATCAAACCTGATGGAAGTGCGGGCCCGCGGCGGCGAGCTGATCGTGTTCGCGGACCCGGAGTCCGGCATTCACCCGAGCGATGGCATTTCGGTCATTGAAATGCCCCGCCATACCAGCTACTTCCAGGCGCCGGTGGTATACACGATCCCGCTGCAGCTCCTGGCCTATCACGTCGCGATCCTGAAGGGCACCGACGTGGATCAGCCCCGCAATCTCGCCAAGAGCGTGACCGTCGAATAGGCACCGTCGAATAGCCCGGCCCTGTAAAAGTCTCGTCACATTCCTGTCCGAGACTTCGGCATGCCGAGCATGCCCTCCCTGCGCAAGAACATCGCGTCCCTGTACGGGGTGCAGATCGCCGCCTATGTCGCTCCATTGGTGACGCTCCCGTGGCTGACCCGTGTTCTCGGACCGGATGGCTACGGACAGATCGCCTTCTGTAATGCGGTGACTTCCTACTTTGTGTTGTTCGCCGACTACGGCTTCAACTTCAGTGCCACACGCGCGGTCGCGTTGCACGCCGCGGACCGCTCAGGCCGCTCCAAAGTATTCTGGAACACCCTCGTGGCCAAATCGCTGCTGGCCGTGGCGGGCTTTCCCTGCCTGTTGTTGTTGACCTTCCTGTCCGGACACTTTGCCGCGGAGCGCTCGCTCCTGATGATCACGTTCCTCGTTGTCGTTGGAACGGTTCTGACTCCCACCTGGTATTTTCAAGGTACGGAACGGCAGACCGTACTGAGCGCCATTACGATCACCGTGCGCCTCCTGTCAGTCCCAGCGGTATTCGTGTTCGTGCGCTCCGCGCAGGATGTGCATCTGGCGGCGCTGATTTCATCGGCACTACCGGCGATCGGCGGGGTGTTGTGCATGATCTTTCTGTACCGGGACGGGCAGCTGGAGCAGTTTCGATTTGATTCCCGTGAGCTCGTGCGGGTGCTGCGCGACGGCTGGCATCTGTTTGTCTCGACCGCCTCCATCAGCCTGTATGGGGCGACGAACTCGGTGGTGTTGGGCCTGTTGGCCGGCCATGCCGCGGTGGGTCACTACAGCGCCGCTGAAAAGCTCGTACAGGCCGCACAGGGGCTGCTGTTGCCCATCAACCAGTCGGTGTTTCCCCGAGTGTCGCGCCTCTTCGGCGAGTCCCGGGAGTCCGCCTTTGCGCTCATCCGCAAGGTGTTGCGGATTCAAGGCTCGGTCGCGCTCGCGCTCTCATTGGCACTGCTGGCAGTCGCGCCCGTACTGATTCGGCTCGTATTCGGTTCACAGTACGAGGCCACGATTGATGTTCTGAGGTGGCTCGCGCTCCTGCCATTTCTCGTGGGACTGTCGAATGTACTCGGCATACACACGATGATCGCGATGGGGATGAACAAGGTGGTGTCGCGGATCCTGGTGTCCGCCGGCGCAATCAACCTGGTGTTGCTGCTGGTGCTGGCACCCAGGTTCGGCGCAGTCGGTGCGGCGATGTCGGTTGTCGTCACCGAGTTCTTCGTCACCGCCACCATGGCCACCGTGCTCCAGCGCAGCAACGTCCCGATATTCCGGGTTCCAGCGGCAACCTAGGGCTTCACCCGCCATTTTATTGTCGCAATCGGGTGCGAACATACGGGCTCGCAGATCGCGAGCTCCGGCTCCAATAACGAGAACACAGGCGAAGCGCGAGCCACGCCGGCCCTCGAGGATTAGGACATGCATGATTCCCCAGCCCCCTTCTCCTGGGAGGGTGAACTTTCGGACGAATTGGCGACACAGGATCCAACAGCGGCGCCCGCCCGCAGCTCGCGACTGACGCTCACGGTTGTCGGCGCGGTCTCGGCCGCGCTCGTGTTACTGACGATCGCGACTGTCCAACTGTGCGGGGGGCATTTCGTTTTCAGTCTGGACGACCCCTACATCACGCTCGCGCTCAGTGGGCACATCGCGGATGGCCATTACGGGCTCAATGTGGCGGAGGCTGCCTCTCCTTCGTCATCGATTCTCTATCCATTTCTGTTGGCTGCCTTTGCCCGTGTCCCCTGGCAGGACTGGGTTCCCCTGGTGCTCAATTCGGCGGCGGCGATTGCCACCGCGGCGCTGTTCGCCGGGCTGCTCTCGCGCTATGGCATCGGAGCGCGTCCGCAGGAGCGCAAGCGTGTTGCTTTCCTGATAGTTGCCATCTGCCTGGCCATCAACATTGTCGGTCTCGTATTCACGGGTCTCGAGCATTCTCTGCACACCCTCACCTGTGTTGCGATTGTGTACGGGCTGGCGCGCACGTTTGAGGATGACGAGGTTCCAGTCTGGTTGATTGCCGTTCTGGTCCTGAATCCGCTGTGGCGCTTCGAAGGCGCTGCATTGACATACACCGTGGTCCTGGCGCTGGCGGTGAGTGGTCACTGGCGGGCGGCGGTGATGGGTTTCGTGGCGAGCTCGGCGGCCCTCGGCGGCTACATGCTGCTCATGTCATCACTTGGCTTGCCGCTGCTGCCGAGCTCAGTCATGGTCAAAGCGGCTCCGGTGGCCGGTTGGGAAGCGATCCACGATCTGCTCGGCAATGCCGCGGCGGCTGCCGCCGCCTACACCCCACACGTATTGCTGCTGTGGCTGGCGGTTGTGCTGCTCGCTCTGCACCCGGTCTTGCGCTTCCGCGGCCTGGTTACCGGTACCCCGAAGATGACGGCGCGCCGTGAGGCGCTGTTGGCCCTTGTCGTCATTGCAACTGTCGCCGCGCATGCGTTGTTCGGGCGCTGGGGCGGATGGTTCCGGTATGAAGTCTACGTGCTGGCCGTTGCCGTCGCCGGAGCGATCGTCCTTTGGCACTCTGAACTGGATGACTTTGTGCGCCGGGCGCGCCCGCGGTCGGTGTATCTCGTGGGAGCCGGGATATTGGTTCTCGGTGTCTTTTATATGCGCGGTACGATGCTGTCTCCATTGGGAGCCCGGAGCATCTACGAAGAACAGTATCAGATGCATCGCCTCGCGGTTGACTTCTATCGGCGGCCGGTGGCGGTGAATGACCTGGGCTGGGTCAGCTATCGCAACCCCAACTATGTGCTCGATCTGTGGGGTCTCGGATCGGAGAGCGCGCGCAAAGCCAGGATGATCACGCATGCTCAGGGTTGGATGGATGAGCTGACACGATCGCACGATGTCGGGCTCGCGATGATCTATCCAATGTGGTTTCGAAATGAAATCCCGCCTTCGTGGCACCGGATCGCCGTGTTGCATTCAGCGCACCCGGCCGTCACGGCTGCCCTGAGCGAGGTTTCTGTTTATGCAACGTCGCCGGGAGCCGAACGCGATGCACTGACGGCATTGCAACAGTTTGCTTCGGCAACGCCGCCTTCGGTCGCCACCGTGGTCTTTACGCACTGAGGGCTCTCACTTCGCCGCGGCCGCTGCTGCTGGACATTCGCAGGAGCTCGTGGCGGTCGAGGGGCACACGCGTTGGGTGCCGGTGCCGGTATCAACGAAGCCGGTCGTGACGTTGGTGCACGAATTGTCGGCTGACACGGTATGCCAGACCGTCGGATCTCCCGGGTGGATACCCATTCGGGCCACGCTATCGTTCGAGCAAACCTTGTACGGCGAGGTCGTATAGGCGAGCGGACCGGACACCAGTGTCGAGGCGGGTCCGGCCACATTGGTAATGGTATTCCCGAATATGAGCGTGCTGTCCTCCAGGTCCCAGGTCCCGGGGCTCGGGCCGCCGAACCAGCCGCGCGTCAGAGCAATCGCGCCGCCGTGGAGGCCGTCGGCCCGATTGATCGTGTTGTGAGCGATCATGACCCCATAGTCTTCGACTGGAGGCGTGTAGCCCGTGGTGGGTGAGGCTCCGTCTCCTTCCTGAATGCCGCCCCAGCTGCAGGCGGACGGGTAGTCGTATTCTCCATCCACGATGTTGTTGCGAACGTCGACGAAGGAGTACAGGCTGATTGCGGGCACCGTGTTGAGCGAGGTGTCGGTGACGCTGTATTTCGCGCCCAGGCTGAGGCCCGATGTGTCGTGCTGCACGTTGCCCTCCATCACCGAGTCCGAGGTCTGACCATAGAAGCCGATGCCTCCGCCCGACGGCCGGGTCTGGTTGCCCTTCGTGCACGTGGGCTGTCTCTGGTCGACCTGGTTGTCGATGATGTAGAACTGCCAGTATTCCCTCGAGACCGCCACGGTACTGCTGGCATCAGGAATCACGTCCCAGGCCGGGGACACGTTGAAAACCACCGGCTGCAGCGGTTGTCCGGACGAATCCAACGGATAGGAGACGATCCGGCGTAACTGGCCTTTTCCCGTCCCCGAGGTAATCTGAACCCAGTGACCCACAAAATAACCCCCCGGCAGAGTCTTGTTTGTCTGCTGTAGCAGCAGTGGACCGGGGATGACCACCGTGTTGGCGGAAGCGCCGGTGACCTGTTGGATTGCGGCCAGACCATCCGTGAATGTGCTGCCGTCGGTGGCAATGGCTTCGCCGTCACCGGCCTTGTCCCCGGTGCAGGTCGCAACATTCTGTGATACGAGGATTTCCGATTGGTTGCCGCGGTCAGACCAGAAGTGCGCCGCACGCCAGCCCTTCGAATCGTTGACGCGATCATACAGGTAGTTCGTCGACGTACCGTCGGCAACGTTGCTGCTGAAGTCCAGGTGCCGACCGGCACCCAGTTGGGTAGCGATGACGCCTTGCCCGGTGCTCGGATTGATGTAGCTGCCCGGCTCGAACGTGTTGTAGAGAAACACCGAGTCATCGATCCGGAACGGTTGATCCACGTTGTTGCCGTCGCCGGTCATGAGCACGTCATTTGAGTAAGCGCCGAAATCGTTGTACGTGACCAGAAGGTGATCTACCGGCATTCCGCCATTGGAAATCGCTACGAAGGGCCTGTCGAATGTGT
>Ga0207703_10001857_pt1 | contig 18781 bp, 17 predicted proteins | sample KBSSwiS12_FD_184304 | JGI IMG/M metagenome (GOLD analysis project Ga0207703, IMG submission 184304) | Switchgrass rhizosphere microbial communities from Kellogg Biological Station, Michigan, USA - KBS Switchgrass S1-2 (SPAdes) (version 2) | ecosystem: Host-associated > Plants > Roots >...
GGGCAGCGCATCGAGGGAAGCCTGCACGATCGAGGGCAGCAACTCGGTCGCCGCGGCGCCCGCTTTGGTCCCGATGAAAAACAAGAACGTTCCCTTGCCTTCGTCCAACTTCTGCAACGCATCGACAGCAACACCGCAGCTCTCAGCGAATGCGGTCGCGGCGCGTGTCGGTTGGCCCGAGGCGTCAAACGAAGCACTGGCAGGCGGTCCCCGCCGCTTGATGTCCTGGTCAGGTTGGCGTGTCACCAGTTTCTTGACCCAGACGGCGAGCCGGCGCGGCGTGGCGTAGGAAACGAGACCACTGTGTGTCAGCCCAGCCTTTTCCAATCCCGACTGCACACCCGAGGCAAACGCAAGCTCCAACCCGCGCAACGCCGTAGGGGGCAGCTCTTCAGTTCCCAGCTCAACCAGGAAGTCCTTCGTCTCCGTGGTCATGCCGCGGCTCCTGCATCAATCGCGTCCTTTTTGAGAAGCGGAAATCCAAGCGCCTCCCGGCTGGCGAAGTACACCTGCGCAACCTGGCTAGCCAACGTACGCACCCGAAGAATGTAACGCTGCCGCTCCGTCACAGAGATGGCGCGCCGGGCATCCAGCAGGTTGAACGTGTGAGAGGCCTTGAGCACCTGCTCATAAGCGGGCAACGCCAACTTCGCGGCAATCAATTCCTTACATACCTTCTCGTGCTCATCGAAATGACGAAACAACATCGACACGTCGGCAATCTCGAAGTTGTAGGTGGACTGCTCGACCTCATTCTGATGAAACACATCGCGATACGTCACAGGACCGCTGGGCCCATGCGTCCACACGATGTCATAAATGCTTTCGACACCCTGCAGATACATGGCGAGGCGCTCGAGACCGTAGGTGATCTCGCCACTGACCGGCCGGCAGTCGAGGCCGCCCGCCTGTTGGAAATAGGTGAACTGGGACACTTCCATCCCGTTGAGCCAGACCTCCCATCCCAGACCCCAGGCGCCGAGCGTGGGTGATTCCCAGTTGTCCTCGACGAAACGGATGTCGTGGACCAGGGTATCGAGCCCCAGCGAGCGCAAACTGCCCAGGTACAGGTCCTGGAAGTTGGCGGGCGATGGCTTGATGAGCACCTGGAACTGATAGTAGTGCTGCAGACGAAACGGATTGTCCCCATACCGACCATCGGTTGGCCGACGGGACGGTTGCACATAGGCGGCGGCCCAGGGCTCCGGACCGATGGAACGAAGGAAGGTCGCCGTATGGAAAGTACCCGCGCCGACCTCCATATCGTAGGGCTGCAGAATCACGCATCCCTGGTCGGACCAGTAGCGCTGCAGTCCGAATATGAGCTCCTGGAAGGTACGCGGCGCAGTGCCGATTTTCATCTGTCAACCTAATGCCGTGGATATAAATAGCGCGCGAGTATAGCGAACCGCTCGAGGTGCGCTGATGACGCACGAGCCCATCGCCGCGGGCCCGCCGCAGCGAGCCGCGAGTCGCGAAAAACTACCGCATGGCTTCGTTTGCCGCCCCGAGCTGGCGCAGCTCGTATACGCGACTGATGCGTTTTCCGTCCCACACATACCGCAGATGCACGCCCTGACGGATATTCAGTATGAGTTTCGGCCGGAAAATGGCGAGACATTCGCCACCGGTATGCCGGACGCTGTCGTACACGACGCCGTTCGATCCACCGCGTTTCAGTTGCCGACCCAGCACCTGCGAAGAGATGTAGCTGTCGGGATCGTAGATGTCCGGCATCTGGGCGCGTTTACCGCGCAAGTCGTGAAACGACGCCGACACATCCGCAAGGTAGCTACGCATATCCAGCTCCAACGGATCCTGCCGCGTAGCCCGCAAAAAAACTTCGCGGTGGTAACACGTTTCGGCGACAGAGGTTGCAAGGCTGGCGGCGGCGTAGAACGCGCCAAACGTTCCGTCTGCGAAACGACTGCCCGACGGATCGAGATGAGTAAACGGCGCCATGATGACCGAGCCACCGGGACCGAACGCGCGCTCCTCACGCGGCACCAGCTCGATGTCGCCTATCTCATCCCGCAAACGCGGGTTGGTCAGGGATTCGATCCAATACAACGCTTCCCATTCAGCAGAAGTGGCTACCCGCTCAAACAGGTGAATGGTCGGATAACGGCTGGGAATGACACGAAAACACGGCTGCCAGCGCACCTCGCTGACCGCGAGTGCGGAGTCGACGCTCTGCATGTGCTGGCGCTCAGCCGCGTTGCGCGTCGAGGTATTGGCGAACGATGTACAGGTCCGAAACGTTGCCCGACAACATTCGATCGAGCGCGGACCGGCCACCAAAGACGGCAGCCTCGTTCGGACGGCGGACCCACTCGTCTGCCGCGCGCGTGTCGGGCAGAAGAAGTTGGAGCGCTTTATAGATACCGAGAATGTAGGAAATCCGCTCGAGCGTATCGCGCGGCAGGCGCACCTCGGCTTCCTTGCGCCATTTAAAGTAAGTGGACTTGGACGAGAGTCCGAGCAGGGTCAGTTGTTCGGCAACAGATAAGTGCCACAACTCCGCTATACGCGCGAAGGCTCGCAGACCGACAGCCCCGGCGGCTTGCGCCTGGTGGGCTTCCCTGGTTTTTCCCTGCAATGCACCGGATGGCAAGCTCATGACAACTCCCGGCTGGTCCAGATATGGACTAACTATACACCGAGTCCACCTGTAGACAAGGGGTCGCACCAAGATCAAGCGGGGCTATGACCCAGTCCTCGACTGAGCCGGGAAAGACGCTCCCTCATGCGCCCGCTAGGTGCAAACTGTAACCAATCTGCACCATACTGGTGCAGCCAAGGGCCCCAGGGCCCCTAAGCGTTTGATTTTTCAGTGCACCAAACTTGGCATGGTGCCTGCACTGTGAAGCCGCTCACGCGCGCAATCCGGTGCCAACTGGCCGCCCTCCTGTGTGTGGTCCGGACTGTCGCGGTGAGCATCCTTTAATCCGGAGGCGATATGACACCGACCGATGTAATCAAGCTGATAAAAGAAAAAGACGTGAAGTTTGCCGATCTTCGCTTCACGGACACCCGTGGCAAGGAGCAACACGTAACGATTCCTGCCCGGCTCGTCGACCAGGATCTGTTCAGTGACGGCAAGATGTTCGACGGCTCCTCCATCGCGGGATGGAAGGGCATCAATGAGTCGGACATGATCCTGATGCCCGAAGCCGGCTCCGCCGTGCTCGATCCCTTCTTCGAAGAAACCACGGTCAACATCCGCTGCGACGTGATCGAGCCTGCCACCATGCAGGGTTACGAGCGCGATCCGCGTTCGCTCGGTAAGCGTGCCGAGGCCTATCTGAAGTCCACCGGCATTGCCGACGGCGCGCTGTTCGGACCGGAAAACGAATTCTTCATCTTCGACAGCGTGCGTTACACCAATGACATGCACGGCGCGTCGTACACCATCGACTCGCAGCAGGGTGCGTGGAACTCCAACACCGAATACGCCGATGGCAACAAGGCCCATCGCCCGGGCGTCAAAGGTGGTTACTTCCCTGTGCCGCCGGTTGATGCGTACCAGGACATCCGCTCGGCCATGTGTCTCGCCCTCGAAGAAATGGGCATGAAGGTCGAAGTGCACCACCACGAGGTGGCGACCGGTGGTCAGTGCGAAATCGGCGTCGGTGCCGGCGGCCTCGTGCGCAAGGCCGATGAAGTGCAGCTCCTGAAGTACGCTGTCCTGAACGTGGCCCACGGCTACGGCAAGACCGCGACTTTCATGCCGAAGCCTCTCGTTGGTGACAACGGCAGCGGCATGCACGTTCACCAGTCCCTGCAGAAGGAAGGCAAGGCTCTGTTTGCTGGTGACAAGTACGGCGGACTCTCCGAGACCGCGCTGTACTACATCGGTGGCATCATCAAGCACGCGAAGGCCATCAATGCCTTCACGAACGCTGGAACCAACAGCTACAAGCGCCTGGTCCCCGGATTCGAGGCTCCCGTCATGCTCGCGTACTCCGCGCGCAACCGGTCTGCATCGATCCGTATTCCCTGGGTTTCCAACCCGAAGGCGCGCCGCATCGAAGTGCGCTTCCCGGACTCGAGCGCCAATCCGTACTTTGCGTTCGCCGCCATGATGATGGCCGGCCTCGACGGCATCCAGAACAAGATCCATCCCGGCGACCCCGCGGACAAGGACCTGTATGACCTCGAGCCGGAAGAGGCGAAGCACATCCCAACCGTGTGTCATTCACTGGACATGGCGCTCGAGCATCTCGACAAAGATCGCGAGTTCCTGACACGGGGCGGTGTGTTCACCAATGACGTGATCGATGCGTACATCGGCCTGAAGATGCAGGAAGTCACCAAGTTCCGCATGGCAACGCACCCGATCGAGTTGGAGCTGTACTACAGCTGCTGATGCGAGCCCAGGAAACACAGAAGATAGAGCGTCTGGCGGTACTTCACGGATATCGCCAAACGCTTTTGTGGGCGACCCGGGCGCCAGCTATGCTGGCGCCCTATGCGCAAAATTCTGTTTACCTCCCTATTTCACTTATTCTTGGTGGCGGGAGCCTGGACGGCCGCGACGGCCGCCACCGTATACAAGTGGGTAGACGAGAATGGGGTAACCCATTTCAGCGATCAGCCCCACGAGAATGCACAGAAGGTGGAGCTGAAGGCTCCCCAGACTTTCAGCGCGCCGAAGCCGCCCGCTCAATCTTCCTCACGACCGGCTCCCCCACGCGGTCCGGCGGAGAAGGTTTACCAGTCCTGCGGCATGTCGGAGCCGACCAACGACCAGGTTTTCATGAATACCGACACCGTTTCGGCCGGCACATCGGCAACGCCGGGTGTTCGGCCTGGCGACACCGTGCTGGTCACCATGGACGGCGCGCCGGTTCCGGGAGTGCCGTCGAATGGCGGTCAATTCACTATTACGCCGGTCGATCGGGGCGAGCACACCATTCAGATGACGATCAAGGATCCTTCCGGGATCACGCTGTGCTCCTCGCCCAGCATCCGGTTCAGTGTTCACCAACCGTCGGTGCAGTCGCCGACCAATCCCGTGAATCCGGCCAGGCGACACTAAACAATCGACGCGGCGCACCGGGGCGCAGCCAACAGGTGCGCCATGGTCGCTGAATCCAGCCTTCCGTCCGCGCTTTCTCATTTCGATCCCACCGATCTGATCGATGCCCTGTCGACGGGCATCGTCATGTTGGATGCGCAGCTGTGCGCCATCTATGCAAATGTCGCCGCCCAGGACCTGTTGGCTTTCAGCCTCAACCAGGCGCGCGGCCGGCCGTTCATGGATTTCCTCCAGGACACCAACGGGCTGACCGGAATTCTGCGGCGCGCGCTGGAAACCGGTGAGGGAATCGCGGATCGCGAGCTGGTCATTCGGCCGCTCGGCGCGCCGCGTGATGCGCGGATCCTCGATGTAACCATCACGCCGCTGGCCGGCCAGATTACCGGCACTCATCTGTTGTTGGAGTTGGCGGATACAACTCAACGTCAGCGGATCTCCCGCGAAAACGACCTGCTGGCGCGGCTCGATGGCAGCCGCCTCATGATCCGGCAGCTGGCGCACGAGATCAAAAACCCGCTGGGTGGGTTACGGGGAGCTGCGCAGTTGCTGGAACGCGAGCTGCAGGAAGCCGGCCTGAAGGAATACACACGCGTGATCATCGGCGAAGCCGATCGTCTGACCACGCTGGTCGATTCCATGCTCGGCCCGAACCGCGCGCCGCAGAAAGTCAGCATCAACGTGCACGAGGTCTGCGAGCACGTTTATCACCTGCTGCGTGCCGAGGCGCGCACCGCGGTGTCGATCGAGCGCGACTATGATCCGAGCCTGCCGGATTCGATGTTGGATCGGCATCAGATCATCCAGGCACTGCTGAATGTTGCACGCAATGCATTGCAGGCAATTGGTGACAGCGGCCGGATCACTCTGCGCACCCGCGCACTGTCCAATGTCAGTATCGGATCAGCGCGCCATCGCCTGGTGGCGTGCGTCGAAGTCGAAGACAACGGGCCGGGTGTGCCCGACCACCTTCGCTCCAGCATTTTCTATCCGCTGGTCACAGGACGTGCCAACGGCACCGGCCTGGGGCTCGCGGTCGCTCAGGAGCTCGTGACCCGCAACGGTGGTCTCATCGAGTTCGAGAGCGAGCCCAAACGCACCATCTTTACTTTGCTCCTGCCACTCGGAGAGTTCTCATGAACGGCCAGGCACTGCGCATCTGGCTCGTAGACGACGACGCATCCATTCGTTGGGTTCTGGAACGAGCCCTGCGCAACGGTGGTATGGCACCGCGCGCATTCGAAGCCGCGGAGCCGGCCCTGGACGCTCTTCGACGCGAGTCTCCGGACGTGTTGATAACCGATATCCGCATGCCGGGTCAGTCGGGGCTCGAGCTTCTCAAAAAGATCCGGGACGCCCGTCCTGCGTTGCCGGTCATTGTCATGACGGCTCACTCCGACCTGGGCAGCGCGGTTTCAGCGTATGAAGGAGGCGCGTTCGAGTATCTCCCCAAGCCGTTTGATATCGACCAGGCGGTGGCGCTCGTCAAACGCGCTGCCAATGCGCACCCACAAGGCGGCGGGGATTTGGCGGGGACGCCGCGGATACCCGAGTTGCTCGGGCGTGCGCCGGCGATGCAACAGGTGTTTCGTGCCATCGGGCGGCTGGCTCGCTCCAGTGTGACGGTGTTGATTACCGGTGAGTCAGGAACCGGTAAGGAGTTGGTCGCGCGCGCGTTGCATGATCACAGCCCACGCGCCGGCAAGCCGTTCATCGCGCTCAACACGTCGGCGATTCCCGCTGACCTTCTCGAGTCCGAGCTGTTTGGCCACGAGAAGGGAGCATTCACGGGAGCAGACTCTCAACGGCGCGGTCGGTTTGAGCAGTCTGATGGCGGCACGCTGTTCCTCGATGAGATCGGGGACATGTCGACACCGCTGCAGACGCGGCTGTTGCGCGTGCTGGCCGAGGGTGAGTTTTATCGCGTGGGTGGTCAGACACCCATTCGGGTGGATGTGCGCGTTATTGCAGCGACCCACCAGAATTTGCAGGACCGGGTACAGCGCGGGTTGTTCCGCGAGGATTTGTATCACCGCCTCAATGTGATCCGGATTGAGTTGCCGCCTTTGCGTGCGCGATCGGAAGACATTCCGGCGCTGTTGGGCCATTACATGAGTGTGGCGGCTCATGAGCTCGGTGTGGATCCCAAGGTTCTGTCGGCGGATGCTGAGGCGAAGCTCAGCGCATACGGATGGCCGGGTAACGTGCGTGAGCTCGTGAACCTGTGCAGAAGGATGTCCGTGCTCGCACCAGGCAGTGAGGTCCGCCCGGAGGACCTGCCGCCGGAAGTCGGCGCTGCCGCACCCACGAGCTCAGCGGACGCGGATTGGGCAAAGGCGCTGTCGAGTTGGGCGGACCGTCATGCCATGAACGGCAAGAAGCCGCTGCTCGACGAAGCACAGCCGGAGTTCGAGCGAGTGCTGATCCGCTCGGCGTTGAAGCGCACCCAGGGCCATCGCCAGGAAGCAGCACGCTTGCTCGGATGGGGTCGCAATACGCTCACGCGGAAGCTCAAAGAGCTGGGGATGGAAGCGGCGGAGTAATCCACGGGCCCCGCGGCGCCGCGTTTTGCCGCCGAGGCGTCATGCGTCGCGCGATCGGGCGCATGCGCGATGGCCCATGTTGGGCGGTGGGCGATGGCAGCGGATGTTTGGCGCGGATTCGACCGGGCCACCGCCCGTGGCATGTTGGGGGCCTGCCGCGGACGCGCCGTCGGCCACCGCATTCGGCGGCTGAATCACTGCGGCGCTTCGCCAGGCGGCGCACGGTCACGGCTTCCATGCGTGCCCGCGCGGGCTGCTGAAACCTCCACGTGTTAAATTGCGCGGATGCTTCGGCTCCAAGACATTCTGCACTACGATTTCCTGGGCAACCCCATCCTGAATTGGGGCTATTCGCTCGTCACTTTCCTGGTGACGTTGACGGTGCTGCCCATCATCCGCGGCTTCATCGCTGCGCGGCGGCGCTCGTGGACCGCCCTCGACAAGTTGAAGGTGCACACCGCGATTGAGCTGGCCACCCTGCTCGTCGAACGGACGAGTCGCGTATTCCTGTTCGCAGTCGCCCTCTTCCTCGCATCGCGCCACCTCGTTTTCCCCCCACGGCTCGAAACCGTTGTCGAAATCGTCATCGTCTGCCTGTTCTGGCTGCAGGTGGGTCTGTGGGGCATGGCGTCAGTGCGCTTCGGAATCGATGTCCGCCGCGCACGCAACGCTGAGCTCGACTCGATGCTGACAGGCTCCCTGGATGTGATCCTGTTCTGCGCCGGTTTGATCATCTGGGCGATGGTCATGCTGCTCGCGCTCGACAATCTTGGCGTGCAGATCAAGCCGCTGCTGGCTGGCCTCGGCATCGGCGGTATTGCCGTCGCTCTTGCCGTGCAGACGGTGCTCAGCGACGTACTCGCCTCCGTGTCCATTGCGCTCGATAAGCCGTTCGGCGTGGGCGATTCACTCACTATTGATACATTCCAGGGCACCGTCGAGCATATTGGTGTCAAAAGCACCCGGTTGCGCAGCCTGTCCGGCGAACAGATCATTCTCGCGAACGCCGACATCATCAAAGCACGCGTACGCAACTTCGGCCGCATGGGCGACCGCCGCGCGCTCTTCCAGTTCGGCGTCAACTACGACACCCCGACCGACGTGCTGGCGAAGATCCCGGGCGAGGTCCGCAAGATTGTCGAAGCGCAGGCCAACACGCGCTTCGACCGTTGCCATCTGCTCACCTACGGCGATACAGCGCTGCAATACGAGTTGGTCTATTTCATGACCAACCCGGACTTTGCGGTGTACGCAGATACACAACAGGCCATCAACCTGGCGTTGCTGGACAAGCTGCGTGAGCTGAAGGTGCAACTGGCAGCACCGACGCGCGGGCTCGTGTACGTAGAGCTGCCAGTCAAGCCTGGCTGAGTTGGTTGACCGCCGCGCCGGACCGCGCGCCGGGCCCCAGCGTTGGGCTGGAGTTGGCCAGCGCGGCGGCCATCGACATACGGCCGAGGTTGCGGTGGTGCTACCCCGGACCGGCGTCCGGGTGAATCAGGCTGATCTGCGCCTGTTGGCCCAGATCCCGGCTGAGCCACGCACGCGCCTTCATCCAATCCCGCCGCACGGTACGGCCGGTCAAGCCCAGCGCGATGGCCGTCTCCGCATCATCGAAGCCCGCGAAAAACCGACACTCCACCACGTACGCGAGGCGTGGATTGATCTTCGCCAACCGTTCCAGCGCCTCGTTGATTTCGACGAGCACGGCATCGTCATCCGCGGGCACCTCCGGCGCTTCATCCAGAGGCATGGCCACTTCTCCACCGCCCCGCTTCACAGCCAGGCGCTCACGCGCGTGACTCACCAACACATGGCGCATCGCCAACGCTGCAGCTCGTAGAAAATGCTCGCGGTCGTTGAATTCAGGTGAGCCGTGAAGCTTCAGGTAGGCCTCGTGGACCAGGGCCGTTGTCTGCATCGTCACACCCGCACTGACTCGCCGTCGTTCACGACGCGCCAGGCGCCGGATTTCCTGGTAGAAAATCGGCATCAGCTCAATGGCAATGCGGCGCGCCCGCGGCGGTAAGTTCTCGTCTTCCGGCAGTTCGGGCGGCTCGCTCATCAACTACAACTCGAGATGGAAGCGGACAGCCCAGAATTTGACCGGGCCACGGTCGCGATTGTAGGCAGGATTGCGGATGTACTGAAAGTCAGGGCTCAGCTGAATCTTCAACGGGTATTTCTGGAAAACCTGCGTGCTGTCGTTGAGGGGCCACGGCAGTTGCGCCCGGTAGTACAGCTCCAGGATCTGCTCGTGTCCATAGCTGAGCCGGCCATCGCCCAACAGGAATCCCGAGCCACCCGCCGCCAGATACTCCCGGTGGGGATCTGAAAGGCCTTCCACGGCCAGCGCGGCGCCGAGCCGGTCATCCGTGCGCGTCCAGTGCCGCCCGGAAACCTGTCCACCGACACTGATCAACCGATCAACTTCCGTGAAAGCAAAACTCTCGGTGCGGCCGTCATTCCAGCCCATCCGCGCAAACGCGCCGGTTTCGCCATCGTCAGCGAGAGGCTGTTCGATGTTGAGGCCGAACCCATATTTGTGCCGCCCCTCCCTGTCATCACCAACAATGTCAGGCACAGTTCCGTTGGGAGCCGCGATCGCCAGCGCCTCACGGTAAATACCCATCCGCGCAGTGTTTCGGTAAGCGAGCAATCGCACGATGGCGCTCACTCCGGGTGGCGACAGTGTCAACTCCAGGTTGTCGCCCCGCGCCCGCCCGGGGACATCCTCCATCTCCTGCCCGTTGGCCTTCACAGGCATCAGATAGGCGCCGTACTTCAACGACCAATGGGGGCTGATATAACCAAACACCGCGCCATAGGTATAACCACGGGTGTCAGCCGCGTAATCCCAAGCGCTATTGTCCCAGAGCGACCAGTTCATGAACTGAGTTCGAGTGGAGCTCGCGTACCGGTTGTGGTCGAAATCATCACTGGCGGCCATGGCGCCAAACTTGAGCTCCAACCGCGTATCGGCTTCATTGCCTCCCAGTTGGTCCTGGGCGGCATCGACATGCGTGGCTCCCGGCGCGAGAGGCAACATGAACCGAACGTACTGACGCGCGATGTAGAAAACTTTCGGCAGACCCGCGGCCCCCTCGCGGACCACATCTCCATTAGTCAATCCGGCCAGTCCAACCGAGCCGCTGACGCCGGCCCCCATGAACTTTTCAACATCAAAGTACGCCTGGGCCCAACTCGTCGGAGCCCAGCCGAAATAGAACCCGATGGTGTGCGTCTGCTCGGTATCCCCGTCGGGATCGAGGCTCAGGCGGCCTTCATACGGCGAGTCCAGGCGCGATTGGTGTTGACGGACAAAGGTGTATTGGGCACCCACGAGGGTGGGCCAGCTCGTGTCGGGGCACGCTTCCGCGCTGGCGAGCTTCGGATCGCAAGCAAGCGCATTGGAGACGGCCGCGGAGGCGATCAGTGCAACGCAAATCGGCGTCGCCCGTGAGTGTCGCATGCGCATGTTTCAAACGGCAGTCTGCAACGTGCCCACCAGGTCCGTGACGTTCTTCAGCCCCTGAGCGTGCAGATATTCGGTGATGCCGGCGTTGACCTTCTTGCAGATCATCGGGTCGTAGAACAGCCCGGTACCAATACCTACAGCGGATGCACCCGCAATGATGAATTCGAGGGCGTCGTTGGCGTTGGTGATGCCACCCTGGCCGATGATGGGCACGTGATGCCGGCGGGCGACCTCGTAAACCTGATGCACTTTCAGAAGAGCAATCGGCTTGATGGCCGGCCCGGACAAACCACCCTGGATGTTGCCGAGGACGGGTCGGCGCGAGCGCAGGTCGATGGCCATGCCCATGACGGTGTTGATCACCGACAGCGCATCCGTGCCAGCCTCGATGCAACGGCGCGCGTTTTCACGGATATCGGTCTGGTTTGGCGACAGCTTCGTAATGATGGGCTTGGTCGTCGCACGACGGCATGCCTGCACAACCTGAGCAGACATGTCCGGGTAATTGCCAAATGCAACGCCCCCTTCCTTGACGTTGGGGCACGAGATGTTGATTTCGATCGCGTTGATGGGCGACTGATCAAACCGTCGCGTGACCTCGACGTATTCTTCGATCGTCGAGCCCGAGACGTTGGCAATGAAACGCGTCTCAGTGAAATCGAGCTCCGGCAGGATGTGCCGCACGACATGATCGACGCCGGGATTCTGAAGGCCGATGGCGTTCAGCATTCCGGATGCGGTCTCACAGATCCGGTGCGGGGGATTGCCCAGGCGCGCGTTCTGGGTCGTTCCCTTCAGGACGACCGCCCCGGCGTCGCGATTCGAGAAACCCTCGATGCGCGTGTATTCCTCTCCGAAGCCCACGCATCCTGACACGAGCACCACGGGTGAGCCGAAATCGAGCCCGCAGAAAGTGAATCGCAGGGGATCATGACCGGGATGGGCAACGGCACTCATGCCGGGCATTATGGCGAAATGTTCAACGTGGTGCTCTTCCAGCCGGAAATTCCGCCGAATACGGGTAACGTGATCCGTTTGTGCGCCAATACCGGCAGCACGCTGCACCTGGTGCGGCCTCTGGGTTTCGACATCGAGGACAAAGCGCTGCGGCGCGCCGGCCTCGACTACGATGTGATGGCGCAGGTTCGGGTTCACGCCAGCCTGGATGATTGCCTGCATGAGTTGGCGGAAGCTCGGGTGTTTTGTGTTGAAACAGGCAGCTCGCGGATTTATAGCGAGGTTGCGTTTCAGCCGGGTGACGCGTTGATGTTTGGACCCGAAACGCGCGGCCTGCCTGCAAAGGTTCTCGAAAGGTTCCCGGAAGACCGACGGCTGGCGATTCCCATGCGGCCGGGCAATCGCAGCATCAATTTGTCGAACACGGTGGCGTTGGTAGTGTACGAAGCGTGGCGGCAACACGGCTACGCGGGAGCATCGACCGCCGGCGAGCAGGCGTCGCCCTAGGCGGCACGCAACGGTCGATCCGGCGGCGTGCTCTTATTCAATCTCCGACTTGATCGGCCTCGTCATCAGCTCGCGAACCGCATCCCGTGCCGGCACGCCTTCGTAAAGCACCCGATAGACGCCTTCGCACAGCGGCATCTCCACATTCATCCGCTTGGATACGGTGTGCGTCGCTTTGGCCGCTGTATATCCCTCAACGACCTGGCCAATCTCCGTCAACGCCTGCTGTGCAGTGCGGCCCGCCGCCAGCGACAATCCAAACCGCCGGTTGCGTGACTGGTCATCCGTGCAGGTCAGGACGAGATCTCCCAGGCCTGCAAGGCCCATGAATGTTTCGCGGTTTGCGCCGGCGGCGACACCCAGGCGCATCATTTCAGCGAGGCCGCGGGTGATCAGGGCAACGCGCGTGTTGGCTCCGAAGCCGAGACCATCCGACAGTCCCGCTCCGACTGCGAGCACGTTCTTGACTGCGCCTCCAACCTCCACGCCGGTGATGTCAGTAGAGGTGTACGCACGAAAGTTGGCGGAAGACAGACCGTGCGCCAGTGCCTTCGCAAACTCTTCGTCCGGCGAGGCAATCGTCATCGCGGTGGGCAATCCAGCGCCGACTTCCCGGGCGAATGTTGGTCCAGACAACACCGCGACAGCGCGGTTCGACCCGAGAACCTCCCGCGCAACCTGGTGGGGCAGCAACCCCGTATCCATCTCAAAACCCTTGGTGGCCCAGGCGAGGCGCGTGTCAGGTTTCAGATGAGGCTGGATCTGTTTGAGCATCCCGCGGAATGCATGGCTCGGCACGGCGATGAGTGCATCATGAGCGCTCGCTAGCGCGGCTGCGAGATCAGGCTGAACAACGAGTGAGGCGGGAAATTCAGCCGAAGTCAGATAACGCGTGTTGCGACGGCTGGCCGCCATCGCAAGCAACGCGTCACGATCGCGGCCCCAGAAGCTCGTCGGGTGGCCGCTACGCGCGAATTGGATAGCAAGCGCGGTGCCCCATGAACCGGCGCCGAGCACCGCGACCGGTGCCAGATGCTCGTTCATGGGGTCCACTGCGGCTGTTAGTTCGCAGCAGCTTGCGGCTGTTGATTGGCCGACTGTGCGTACAGCGCGTCGAAGTTCACCGGCGGCAGCAGGAATTGCGGGAAGCCACCCTGCGTTACGAGGTGCGACACGGCAGCCCGTGCATACGGGAACAACACGCTCGGACAAACGCTGCTGACAGCGCGCTTGATGTCGTTTTCGGCCAGGTTCTTCATCAGGAAGATGCCGGCCTGTTTGACCTCGACGAGGAAAATCGTCACGTCGTTCTGCTTGGCAGCGACCGTCACGGTGAGGACAACCTCACGCAGCTCCGGCGTCAAGCCATTTGCACTCGTGTGCAGGTCGAGGTTGATCTGCGGATTCCAGTTGCCATCCACGCGAGGGCCGTTCGGTGCCTCGTAGGAGCAATCCTTCAGATACACGCTCTGCAGGGCGAGGGTTGGGCCATTGTCGCCTTGCGCGTTGGGATCCGGCACACCGCCGGCCATGTTACTGCTCATAATCACGCTCCAGAATTGAGTAAGGGGTCCAGGCCGCCATCTGCATCAAGAGCGTACAAGTCGTCGCATCCGCCGACATGTTTATCGCCAATGAAGATCTGCGGTACGGAGCGACGGCCGCTTCGTGCCATCATCTCTGCGCGCGCCTCGGGGCGCTCATCTATATCGATTGTCTCGTACGTAACACCTTTACGTTCGAGCAACCCACGGGCCCGTGCGCAATACGGGCACCAATCCGTCAAATACATAACGACCTTCGGCTGTCCCATGACCTTCGCCGCGGCCTCATACCTTCTGCAGCGGGAGGTTCTCAGCGCGCCAGGCGCTGATTCCGCCACGGAGATTGAATGCCTTGGTGAAACCTTGGGCGGCGAGCTGCCGTACGGCGGCGGCTCCCAGCGAGCCGGTATCGTCATAAACGACGACGATCTTTTCTTTCAGCTTCTTCAGCGTATCGCCGGCCTTCAGAATCTGCTCGCCCGACATCTGCTTGGCGCCGGAGACGTGACCACTCGCGAATGCCTCGGCCGGCCGGAGGTCAATGATGGTGGTGCCACCCTGGTTCATCAGCCGCACCAGGTCCTGCGGGGACACGGCGGACTGATTCTCGTTCCGGCTGCGCAACTCGTAGACAATGACCAGTAAGGCCGCAACGGCCAGGCCACCGGCGTACCACGGGTGATGCAAGATGTATTCGAGGAGATGGTCCATTCGTGCCGGTCTTAAAAAGGGCGCGCATTATAGCGCCCCCGGGAGCCAGGCTGGCCAATGATCGTCGTAGCGAGGTCGGCCCCCGGCGAGCCTGCGCGGCCCGGCAGATTTCCGCGATCGTTTCACGCGGCATAGTCGATACTATGGAAGTGAAACGATCGCGGAAAGATGCCGCCGCGGGCCGACCGCAGCAGACGAGCATTGGCCAGCCTGGCTCCTGGACTGATCGCGGTCAGTTCACGTTCCGGGTTGGGCTTCTGGTGGCTTTGGCGCTTTGCGGGCTACCGGGGTCGGCGGCGCCGGCCGCTGAATCGGCCGCCGATGCCAAAAAGGCCGAAGCGGAGCTCCAGGCCGTCAAATCCGAGATCGAACGGGCTACCCGGCTGATCAGTGAAGAGCAAGTGGAAAAGGACCGCCTGTCCAAAGAGCTGCGGTCCGCTGAGCTCTCGGTGGGCAAGGTACGCGAGGGCTTGGACGGCGTCCGTCGCAGCCGCGCAGAACGAGCGAACAAGCGCGCGTCGCTCGCGGCGCAAAAGCGGGCGCGTGAGTCCGATCTGGCGCAGAACAAAGGTGCCCTGGCTGGGCAATTGCGGGCGGCCTATCTCATAGGCAGGGAGGAACCGCTGAAACTCCTCCTGAACCAGAAGGACCCCGAGCGTGCGGGCCGCATATTCGTCTATTACAGCTATTTCGGACGCGCGCGCGCCGATCAGATCCGTGACATTGAGAACGACGTTCAGGCAATCGCCGACCTGGACACGCAGGTGCAAGCGGAAGACGCCAAGCTCGCCGAGCTGGAGAAGCAGCAGCGCTCAGATCTCCAGGAGCTGGAACAGGCGCGCGAGAAGCGCTCCGGTGTGCTCGCCAGCCTGACAGCCGAATCCAACTCCCACGCGCAAAACCTGGAGCGCCTCAAGAGCCAACAGGGCGGCCTCGAAAAACTGCTTCGCGAGTTGCGTCGGGCGATGGAGAAATTCCCCATCGACAACAACGACGCCTTCGCTCATCTGCGCGGGAAGCTAGCGTGGCCGGTGGGCGGCAAGCTCCTGGCGCGGTTTGGTGAGCCGCGTGCGGGCGGTGTGAAGTGGGATGGGGTGTTGGTTGCGACGGAGCGTGGGGCTCCGGTGCGTGCCGTTTATGGTGGGCGCGTCATCTACGCAGACTGGCTTCCGGGTTTGGGGCTGCTGACCATCATCGATCACGGTGAGGGCTACATGAGTCTCTATGGCCACAACGAGCGTCTTTATAAGACGGTGGGTGAGCGCGTGAGCGCCGGAGACACGGTCGGGTCCGCGGGCGACAGCGGCGGCAGCAACCGTCCCGAGCTGTATTTCGAGATCCGCAAATCGGGCAAGGCGGTCGATCCCCGCCCCTGGTTCCGATCTGGCGAACCCTGAGCGCAGGGGTGGGCAGCCCGATAGAGCGCCGCAACGGTCCCGCAATGTGAATAAGTTCAATATTTGGCTTTAACCCGGGGTATCCGCCCCTCGGAATCGCCAACTCGCGCAACGCTCGCTGGGACCATCGTCTGAGATGGTTATGGCACTCAAGACGCCCAGGCCGCTGCGCATGGCTTCTCCTTCAAATAAGAATGAAATGATCCCTGACCCGTGGGGCTCTTTCGAGCCCTACGTCCAACTCGTGCGCTCGCTTTTGCCACGGGCCACCAGCGTGTCCCTGTTCGACGCGACGGGGGCTATGCGTTGGTCCAGCGAAACGACCACGGGGCCTGACTTTTTCAGTCTCGTCGAGGATGCGGTCACTACCGCCGGGCCCCGGCCGCAGGGACCGGGCCTGATGCGGATGTTGGATCGCAATCAGCCCGTGTATCTTTTCTGGATACGCGATGAGACGGAGGAGCTCATCGGCATCGTCGCCGTCATGTGTCGACAGAGCGGCTCCGCGGACTCGGAAAGCCCCGAGTTCTCATTCAAACACGCTCTGTTGCGCCCGGTGTTGGAATGCCTGCGGCGCGATCTGCTGTCGCGCGCGGCGATTGAGCATCTGAGCCGGACTGTCGACTCCCGTGACCGCGATCTGGAGATGTTGTTGGCGGATGGATCCGGCGATCGTCCCGCGGGCGCTGGCGCGGATGAGCTCAAGGGAGTTCTCAAGCAGGCCATTGAGCACATCAATTGCTTCACGGCCGCACTGATTGTGCCTGACAAGAGCATCACGATGCTGCGTTCGGCGACGAATCGTCCCGCGGATATGCAGCTCGTGGCTCGTGCACACAAGCAGTTGCTGTCGATGGCGCAGGCGCGTCGCGAACCGGTGATCATCAACAAGATGGCGCCCAACAGTGCGATGGGCGTGCTGCCGTACAAGATCCTGTCATGTGCGTTGCGCTCGGGCGCAGGGAAGACCATCGGCGTACTTGCGCTGTTTCGAGAGGACCTCGCGGAACCATTTGGTGATCGCGAGGCCCGGCTGACTGAAATTCTTGCGCGCAAGGCGGTTGCTCTCATTGAGAGCAGCCATGACGCGCTCAGTGGTCTCTACACGCGTCCCGCGTTTGAACAACGTATACGGGCAGTTGTTGGAGATCCGAAGAGCTCGAAGCACTGGACCGCCTTGTACATAGACGCGGACCAGTTGCACGTCATCAACGACAGCTTTGGCATGCATGTAGGCGATTCTGTCCTGGGTCAGCTCGGTGAGTTGATTCGCCATCGCCTGCCGCCGGGAGCGTTTGCGTCCCGAATTTCAGGCGACCGGTTCGCCGTGTTGCTGCCAACACAACTCGACGATGCGGCCAAGTTCGCCGAATCACTTCGTGAAGGCGTCGAGCAGTTGGGCACGACCCATGGCGATTCGCGCCTGCATGTTTCGATCAGCGTTGGCGTGGCCTCATTGGATACTGCCGCGGGCGAGTTGATGCATTCGCTGCCGGCCGCTGAAACAGCGTGTAAAGCGGCAAAAGATCGTGGTCGCAATCGCGTCGAGGTCTACAAATCCAACGACGTCAGCCTGGTGCGGCGGTTTGCGGATATCAACATTGCCGGCCAGTTGCGTGCGGCAATTGACGCAGGCCGGTTGCAGTTGTATTCGCAACTGATCGTGCCGTTTGCCTGTGCCGAAAATCCTCGGCCGCACTTCGAGCTGCTGCTGCGAATGCTCGATGAAGATGGCCGCACGGTGGGCCCGGATCGTTTTCTGTCGGCCGCCAACCGCTATCAGTTGATGCCGGAGATTGACCGCTGGGTGATCAACACGGCGGTTGAGCTGCTCGAGCCGCAGGCACAGCTGCTCGCCGGTCATTCAGTGTCGTTCGCCATCAACTTCTCCGGCCAGTCACTGAATGACCAGGGCTTTGCGGGTTTTCTGCTGGAGCGGATCCGTTCCAGCGGCATCGACCCGGCGGTGTTCACTTTCGAGCTGACCGAAAACGCGACGATTGCGAATATCGCGCGCGCTGAAGTCCTGATCCGCCGCTTGCGCGATCTGGGCTGCAGTGTGGCGCTGGATGATTTCGGAACGGGACTGTCGTCGCTGGCTTACCTGCGACAGTTGCCGGTCACCATGTTGAAGATTGATGGCAGCTTTGTGCGCGACATTCTCAAGGACCCTCGAGCCGAGTCGATGGTCCGAGCCATCGCGCAACTTGCGCGGAGCATGTCACTCACGACGGTGGCCGAGTACGTCGAGACTGAAGAGATTCGTACGCGTGTTGCGACACTGGGTGTGGACTATGGACAAGGCTTTGCTATTGGCCGTCCCGCACCCCTCGCTGAATTGTTACCCGAGCTGCCGTTGTATGCGTCGGCTGACACGATGCCGACGGTAATCGGCGACATTGAAGCCGACCACCTCATCGAAATTGTGCACTGATCATCAACTCGAGCAATCAGATTGGTGCGCGTTCTGTAAACAGCCCGTCTGGGATTGACCCATGAGGGACGGCTGTAGTATCCGTGATGCATCCAAACCGGGGGGTTTGAGGAAATGATGTCGACGCGATCGCGAACGCTGATCGCTCTCGCCGCGGGGGCCGTCTTTGGCT
>Ga0207703_10001858_pt1 | contig 18776 bp, 20 predicted proteins | sample KBSSwiS12_FD_184304 | JGI IMG/M metagenome (GOLD analysis project Ga0207703, IMG submission 184304) | Switchgrass rhizosphere microbial communities from Kellogg Biological Station, Michigan, USA - KBS Switchgrass S1-2 (SPAdes) (version 2) | ecosystem: Host-associated > Plants > Roots >...
CAACGGCGCACAGGGCCCCGTCAAGATCCTGACTTCATGCCCATCCTGCCTGCAGGGCCTGTCACGCTACGAACAGGACGTGCCCCTCGACGCCGACTACATAGTCGTCGAGATCGCAAAACACATCCTGGGCCAGGACTGGCTACCCCGCTACGTAGCCATGGCCAATGCCGGCGGAATCGAGCGCGTCCTCGTGTGACGCGCTGGCTAACGGCTCCAGGGTTGATCCTCCAGCCTCAGTGGCTCTACCCGATCGCCTCCATGACCGGATTTTCCTGCAACTCCGACGCAGCGACGATCTTCAACCGGGTCAGTTGCGCAGGAATCCCATCCGGCCCCAGCACGTGCATCTCTCCAACGGCCACAAAGTGAGTGCCTCCCTGCTCGAGGAGCTCGCCAATCTTTCTCGCCCACCAGCCATTTCTTTGAATCTGCATCACCCGATACAAATCAGGCGTCCTGGTACGCATCCGCTGCACCGCCCGCCGGCTGGTGACGGGATTGCCGGTCATCCAGTCCGATGAGGCGCTATCCAACCCCTTCCTGAAATCGTCCAGGAAGTCCAACAGAAACTCGATATATTGACTCTGCGCCGCCTCAGGCATGGCCGCCATGAACTGCGCAAACGCCAGCCCGCTCGGCATTTCGTAGAGCACTTTTTTGCCCTGACTCAACGCAAGCTTTCGCAGAACCTCATCCTCGTTGACGGGTTCGTACGGCAACTTCATCTGCGACCAGAAGGCCCCGTTGATCTTGTAGTAAGCCCACCACGGACGCAGCGACTCAACAGACTTTCTCTGGATCCCGAGCTCGGACATATACGCCAGCGTTCGTTTCCGAACGGAAGGCGTAAGCTCATCAAAAAAGCCGCGATCGGAGTGCGCCAGTTTTTCATACGCAGCGTCCGCCGCAGCCTTTTCCGCCGCGCTTTGACTACCTGGCGGAGCCGCGGGAGCTACTTCCAACCACAGGTCAGAGCTGTCGTTGAAGGCCTTCCTGATAGGGGGTCGGAACCAGGATTCATCATCGGCCCGGCCTTCCGCGAAACCCAGAAGGAACACACGGCCCTGACCTCTTCGGATAACCCACCACAGCGGACCACGGGAGGAACGCTCATCGAGCTCATCCGGCCATGCGCAGGGCCAAGGACCCAGCGATAAGAGACCCAACGACAATAGCCACACGTTGAACTGTCGACGCATCATGGTCCCACCGAGATGCACCAGAAATCCAAAACGTCGCAATTGCCCGCAGGTTTAACGGTCCATGACCACCCGCGTTTTCGACCACCGGTCGTGCCAGCCCGGCCGAGACTTCGACAGGAAGGAAAACCCATCGAATGGCACGAACCGATAGGCCGACCGCAGCAAAAGCTGCCACCACTGCGGCGGCTCGCCGGATTCAGCGACAACCACGGTGCGGGTCAACCATTTACCAACGGTTTTGCCGGTCAGCGCTTCACCCAGAAAGTAATAGAAGAACAGGACGAGGTAGATAAATAGGGGCTTCGCCACCAGCCACTGCAGATCGGCCCTGAAGATCGCGAACGCCAAGCCGATAGCGACCCCGATCAGGAGCACCACGAGAAAAAAGGTCGCCACGTCAATCAGCAGGTTCAGGAAGCGACGGGTGCGAGAGGCCAACTCCATCGTCCTTCCAGGCTCGACCGGCTCTGCTCCACTCAGCACTCCTGCGCTGGGCGCATAAGGATTGCGCTCCACAATGGCGGTTGCCTGCGATTCAACCCCGGACTGTTGAGTCATGTGGCTCTCCCGGTTCGCCAGCGGCCACAGCCTCAATTTCCAGCTTCCACTTCGGATCGAGCAACTGACAGCAGATCACGGTGGAGGAAACTTCATGATTCCCCAGGTACTTCACCCGCATACGAACGTTGGCTTCATCGTACTGAGGATCCGCGAGATAGGTTCGTAACGACACGAGGTTGCTGAACGACATCCCAGCCGAGCGCAACAACGCGCCGATATGCGTCCAGATAATGTCAGCCTGCTCTTCAAACGACTCGGGCATGGTGCGCCCGTCTTTGAGATACCCATTCAAACCGCTGATCATCAGCAACCGCGCATCACCGCGGATCTCCACTGCGTGGGTGTAGCAGCGATACTGAGGAAAAAGCTCCGGCGGATTGTGTTTGATGACCTGCATGGATGAAGATCCTCCCAGAAACAGGAGCGTAGCCATTCACCTCACAGGAGTAAACCCACGCCAGCCCCCGGGCCTCCGACCAAGATCGCGGTTGCCGGCGCAGGGAAAGATGCGCAGACTTTAGGAAATCGATTACAGTGCACGCCGAAACCCGTATTCGAGGGTCCGGAGAGTTCCTGACCATGCCCTTTATCGACGCAAAAACAGCCGCCCACAAACACTACGACGTCATCGTCGTCGGCTCCGGAGCAGGCGGCGGCCAAATCGCCTACACCCTCACCATGGAAGGGGTGCGCGTTCTGATGTTGGAGGCCGGCCGAACGTACAGTGCCACCGAAGCCGCGATGTTTCAGACCCCCGATGTCGCGCCCCTGCGCGGGATCTCGACTCCCGACAAGAATTTTGGATTCTACGACGCCACGGTCGATGGGGGTTGGCAGGTGCCCGGTGAGCCCTACATCGTAGGCACTGACGCGGGCGACACAAACTTCAGCTGGTGGCGCGCGCGGATGCTCGGTGGACGGACCAACCACTGGGGTCGAATTTCCCTGCGCAACGGCATCTACGATTTCAAACCTCACTCACGCGACGGCCTCGGCATCGACTGGCCCATCTCTTACGAAGACATGGCGCGGTATTATGACAAGGTCGAGATGTTGGTGGGCGTCTACGGTGCCAATGACGGACTGGAGAACACTCCCAATTCGCCGGAGGGTTGCCTGCTCACGCCGCCCAAGCCGATTGTCAGTGACCTGCTGGTTCAGAAGCACACCGCCAGACTGGGCTTCCCCACAATCGCCGGCCACCGCGCTGTTTTGACGGAAGCGTTGGATTGGAAGCGTTCGCCGGCGAAGTTGCATCCGGGGAACGTGACGGCGCAAAAAATCATCGCACGCGACATGCAACGGCGAGCACCCTGCTTCTGGGCAACGCCCTGTGGCAACGGTTGTGCAATCCGTGCCAACTACCAATCAACCACGGTGCATCTGCCTCCAGCCCTGGACACCGGCAAGCTCGATATCCTGACTGACGCAATGGTTGCTGAAGTGAGGATGCACAAAAGCGGACTGGCCTCAGGTGTACGGTTTGTCGACCGAAAAACCGGCAAATCCATGGAGGCGCATGCGCGCGTCGTCGTACTGGCCGCAAGCGCGTTCGAATCCGTTCGCATCCTGCTCAATTCACACCCGAACGGCTCCCGCGAAGGCCTGGCCAATTCGAGCGGGCGATTGGGCCGCTACCTGATGGACACCGTTGGCAGCTCGCTCGGCGGCCAGGTGCCGCTCCTCGAGAATCTGCCGCCGCACAACGAAGAGGGCGCGTCAGGCGGCCACATGTACGTGCCGTGGTGGGGTTACAAGGACCAGGCCGCCGGCAAGCTCGACTTCCCTCGTGGCTACCATATCGAATTTGGAGGCGGGCGCCGCATGCCGGATTTCGACTCAATGGAGGGCATCGAATGGCTGACCGGCGGCAGCTACGGGACGAAGTTGAAAGAGGACGCCCGGCGTTACTACGGCTCCTTCGTTGGCTTCGCCGGCCGCGGCGAGATGATCCCGAACGAAAAGTCCTACTGTGAAATCGATCCAACAGTGAAGGACAAGTGGGGCATCCCGGTGTTGCGCTTTCACTGGCAATGGTCCGACCACGAGACCCGCCAGGCCGAACACATGCAGAAGACTTTCGCTGATATCATCGAATCGATGGGCGGCCGCGTATGGCCGCGGCACAGAGCGGGCGGCAAGGCCATCTCCGATGGCGGCAGCATCATTCACGAAGTCGGCGGCGCCATCATGGGTGATGACCCGCATAAGTCGGTTGTCAACAAATGGTGTCAGACCTGGGAAGTCAACAATCTCTTCCTGGCCGATGGCGCGCCGTTTCCGTCAAATGCTGACAAGAATCCCACTCTCACGATCATGGCCAACGCCTGGCGCGTGGGCGATCACATCGTAGATCGCATGCGCAAAAAGGAGCTGTGATGGACCGGCGCGAGACAATTAAATGGATGCTCGCGGCCAGTGCGGCTCTCCAGATGCCGCGTCTGGATGCAACAGAGGCCCCGTCCAGAATCAAAGACGCCGTCGAGCCCAAGCCGTATGGGACTGACCCCGATCTGCAACGAATCTATCACTCAGGCGACCTCTGGCCTCTGACTCTGACTGTGTCGCAGCGAGCGCGAGCCACCTTGCTCTGTGACACGATCATTCCCGCTGACGCCACTTCCCCGAGCGCATCCCAGGTGGGAGTGGTTGATCTGATCGACGAGTGGGTCAGCGCTCCCTACCCGACTCACCGCAAGGACCGCGACCTCGTGCTCCGGGGCTTGAACTGGCTCGATTCGGAGTCGATGCGCCGATTCTCCAAAGCCATGTTGGAGCTCACCACCGACGAGTTGCATCAAATCTGCGATGACATCTGCTGGGTACCGAAAGCTCGCCCCCAGTTCGCGGATGCCGCGGCGTTCTTCGCACGCTATCGCGATCTCACGACCGGCGGCTTCTATACGAGTCCGCAGGGACGCGCCGATCTTCGATATGTTGGAAACACACCCATGCCGCGGTTTGACGGCCCCCCGCTGGAAGTTCTGAAAAAGGTAGGTTTGGCATGACACACAGGCTGATCTTGGCTGCGCTGTTGATCGCAGGCTTCGTTCAGGTCGCATCGGCGGCTGAAGAGGAAGCGCCAACCGGATACACGGACACACCCCTGTTGCCGGGAAGCAAGTGGCACGTCCACGACGGCAACCGCCCGCACCCGAAACCGGTTGCTCCTGGCTCCTTCAGCACCGATCAGCAGGCAGGCAAGCCGCCGTCAGACGCCGTTGTCCTTTTCGACGGGAAGTCACTCGATGCCTGGCAAGATGAGAAGGGTGCTCCGGCGCATTGGACCGTTGAGAACGGGTACATGGAGGTCAAGGCGGGCGCCGGCAATATCGTCACCCGGCAGAAGTTCAGCGACTATCAACTTCATGTTGAGTTCTGGGAGCCGACCCCCGCGAAGGGACACAGTCAGGAGCGTGGCAACAGCGGCGTATTCCTCGCAGGCCTCTACGAAGTCCAGGTGCTGGATGGCTACGACAACGTCACCTACGCCGATGGTCAAGTATCCGCCCTCTATGGACAGTCGCCGCCACTGGTGAACGCGGCCCGCCCGCCCGGACATTGGCAAACATACGACATCATCTTCACGACGCCGCGCTTTACGGGTGGCAAGCTCAGCAAGGCGGGTTATGTCACGGTGTTGCTCAACGGTGTGGTCACCCAGGATCACACGGAGTTGCTGGGGCCGACGGTCCATCATGCGTTGCCGAAGTGGGTTGCGCACGAGCCGGATATGCCGATAGTGCTACAGGATCACACGATGCCCATTCGTTTCCGCAACATCTGGGTCCGACCGTTGGTACGCACCAATTGATATAGTGCCCCCAAGAGCGCTCAACGTCTTGGGGGTGGTTGTGAAGAAGTTCCTGGTTTTGGCACTTGTGTTTGCCAGTTCGGTGTTTGCTGCCGAACCTGTTCTCGACGGTATGGACACCGCAGTCGTTCCCGGCAACGATTTCTTCGACTACGCCAACGGCGGCTGGCTCAAATCAACCGAAATCCCGGCGGATCGGTCCTCCTACGGGACGGGTGCCATACTGACCGAGCTCAATCTACAGCGGATCCACGAGCTGATTGAGCACGCGCGCCAGGGCACCGCAAGGCAATCGCGGGCGATCGGCGCTTTCTATGAGACCTACATGGACGAGGCCGGCATCGAGAAGCGCGGCATGGCGCCTCTCGAGCCGACTCTGAAGCGCATCGAGGCCATCCAGGACAAGAAGACACTCGCGCGCCTGTTAGGCGAATCGGTGCTCGCCAACCTCGACGTACTCAACAACGTGAATGTCGAGACAATCAACCTCTTTGATTTCTGGATCGCCGCCGACCTCAACGATCCGACCCGGTACGTCCCCTTCCTGCTGCAAGGTGGGCTCACGATGCCCGACCGGGACTACTACCTCAGCCCGTCCGACTCCATGGTCAAGGATCGCGCTCGCCACCTCAGGCACGTTGCAACCATGCTCGAGCTGGCAAAGATTGCAGACGCGCAGGCCAAGGCGGCCAAGGTCGTAGAGCTCGAGAAGAAGATTGCGTCCCAACATTGGAGCCGCGAGGCCACCGAGCAGGTTGCCAAAGCGAACAATCCGTGGAAGCGGGCCGATCTCGAGCGGCGCGCGCCGGGACTGGATTGGGCGGAATTCCTCGCCGGGGCGCACATGGAGAAAGTCAGTGATTTCATCGCCTGGCAGCCGAGCGCCATCCAAGGTTTGTCAGCGTTGGTAGCCAGTGAGGACCTGGCCACGTGGAAAGCCTGGGCGCAGTTTCACGCAATCGAACGAGTTGCGGACACGCTGCCAAAGGCATTTGTTGACGAGGAGTTCGCGTTTCACGAAACCACGCTGACCGGCGCCGTCCAACAACGGCCGCGGTGGAAGCGCGCAGTTGATGCAACAGACGATGCAATGGGGGAGGCTGTTGGCAAGTTGTATGTTGCCAAGTACTTCCCGCCCTCTGAAAAGGCTCGCGCGGAAAAGATGGTACACGCCCTGATCGCCTCATTCGGCGCTCGGATCGACCGCCTGGACTGGATGAGCCCTCAGACGCGGGCGAAAGCAAAGGCGAAGCTATCGACCCTGAAGGTATCCGTGGGCTATCCGGATCACTGGCGCGACTACTCCGGGTTGCAGGTCATTCGCGGCGACGCCTACGGCAATGCCGAGCGCGCCAAACTCTTCGAGCTCCAACGCAACCTCACCAAGCTCGGACACCCCGTCGACCGAGGTGAATGGGTGATGACCCCGCAGCTCGTCAATGCCGTGAACCTGCCCGTCCTGAACGCCATTACGTTCCCCGCCGGAATCATGCAACCGCCGTACTTCGACCCGAATCGCCCTTCGGTGATGGATTACGGCAGTGCCGGAGCAATCATCGGCCACGAGATCAGCCACAGCTTTGACGACCAGGGAGCGTTGTTTGACGCATCTGGACGGTTCGCGCGCTGGTGGACGCAGGAGGATTTCGGCCACTTCACCGCTGCCTCCGCGCGCCTGGTCGATCAATACAACCAGTACAAGCCATTTCCAGACTTGTCCATCAACGGAAAACAAACATTGAGTGAAAATATCGCCGACCTGGCAGGTCTTGCCGTGTCGTACGATGCGTATCGTTCGACCCTGAATGGTGCCGAGCCGCCCCGTGCTTCCGGTTTCACCGCAGATCAGTTGTTCTATCTCAGTTTCGCACGCTCGTGGCGCTCGAAATATCGGGAACCGGTCCTCCGTCAACGCATCATCAGCGACGGCCATTCGCCAGGCCCATACCGAGCCGCAACCGTGCGCAACCTGGACCCCTGGTACACAGCTTTCGACGTCAAGCCAGGTCAGAAACTGTATCTGGCTCCAACCGACCGCGTCCGTATCTGGTAACCAGTCTGGTTACGGGGCCGGCGCGCGGTGGCGAGAGCGCCCGCGCCGACTGCAGGCCCAGATCGCCTGCCATGCGCACCAGATGTGCCAGCGACGCGGCGGCCATCTTGCGCATGATCCTGCCTCGATGCACCTTGACGGTCACTTCCGATATACCCAACTCGCCGCTGACCTGCTTGTTCAGCAGACCCCGGACAACCAACTCCAACACCTCCCGCTCGCGCGCGCTGAGCGAAGCATACCGGTTGCGCAAAACGCTGTTCCGGTTGCTGAGCCCGATGGCGTGTGCGATCGCGGTCGAAACCGCCTCACGACAAACCGGCTTCATCAGAAAATCAACCGCCCCGGCTTTCATGGCGCGCACCGTCAACGAAATATCGCAATGATGCGTGATAAAGATAACCGGTGTCCCGGGCCGATGCGCCAGACGCGCCTGCAGGTCCAACCCACAGCTATCCGGTAACTTGACATCGAGCAACACGCAGTTGGGCGAGCCCGGCTGCATGAGAAATTCCTGAGCCGTTGCAAACGTGCTCGCTTGCCAACCGGCAGCCTCGATCAGCTCGTGCAGAGAGCGACGAACATCGGCGTCGCCATCGACCACGGCAACGGTGGGGCGAGGAGACGCCATGGGGTGATGGGGGTTCATACCATCCTCTTTCGGAAGCAGCCGCTTCAAGATAAGCGCAGACGGGGCCTGGCCGCATGCCGAGATCGTGTGTACTTGCAGTAATCCGAAAGTGGGGTTACGCACCGCCCGCCTACAGGCTCGCGCCATCGGGCTCTCAGTGGGGAGGCGCTGCACCCGCAGTCCGGTTCGCCACGATGTCCTGCATTTCTGGGCGCATTCACAGGGCACACCGCCCAAAATATTTTCCTGGGAAAGTACCCTGTCGACCTATCCCCTCAAACCTGTCCCCAACGGACTGCGGAGCTCTCCATGGACGTCGACTGGGCCGAATATGAGCCTGAGCCACTCCCGGTGTGGGAGCCCATCCGGCCCGCACCGGCACACCTCAATTACTGGGTGCGAACCACCGATCGAAACTTCGCCCGGGATTTCAATCGCATACTGAAGAAAACAGGGATCATCGCCTCCGAATGGGCGGCGCTGCGATTCTTTTACAAACCGATCTGGTCATCGCCGCTCGACGTGGCTGCCGCGATTGGAATGACCAAGGGAGGCGCTTCCAAGTTGGTCAGCCGCCTGGTCAGGAAAGGTCTCGCCGTGAAGAAAATGCAATATTTTGACCGCCGCTTCCGGTCGGTCGGCCTCACGAGCAAGGGACGGGAATTGGTTGTTTTCCTGGCGGGGCTGGAGAAACAGGCGGACCGGGAATTTTCCACACCGCTGGGAAACAACAGGCGCTTTCGTCTGACTCAATACCTGAAGCAGATGCACGGCACCCACCGCGGACAACACATGCGTCAATGGGTATCGATCCAACTGAAGAACAGCGAGTTCCAACGGTTTGTGCCCGTCAAAATCAAATCAGCCTGGAAAGCACGAGCGCAAGCGCAAGCAGAAGCTGACGCGCTGTGGGCTTATTGCGAGAGTGTGGCTAAAGCCGCTGCTTACGGAACACCCCCGCCGCCGTATCCCTTCGCCATCGAGTCAGATGGAAACGAGGATAATGCGCCGCTATGAACAGCGGCGTTGACCGGAAGATCATCGGGTTCCATCAGGACGAAGAAGGCTACTGGGTAGCCGACCTCGAATGCGGCCACACCCAACACGTCCGCCACAACCCGCCCTGGGTCAGTCGGCCCTGGACCACCACCGAGGAAGGCCGTAACGCAGCCATTGGCAAAACCCTGATTTGCAAAAAGTGTGAATGATTGCCGGATCTTCCGATCCCGCCGCGCCGGGAAAGCGCCGGCGACCGCGCCCGGTTTAAATTTTCGAGTCGAATCCGCTCTAATGTAGCAGGAACAGATGGCGGCTCAGCACGGTCCTCGTGAAAGACCAGTCCAGGTTTGCTTTTGTGGCGGCTACGGAGCGCCTTTACGGCCCCGGGTTACGCCGTTTTCTCTCGAGAAAGCTCCGCCATGCCTCCGCCGACGTGCCCGATATTTTCCAGGAGGTCTTCGTGCGACTGCTTCAGGCCAGAAACCACGAAACTATCCGCAACCCCCAGGCCTACCTGTACACCATCGCGGGGCACGTGCTGCATCAATTCCTGCAGCAGGGTGTGCCGGCGATCGAAACGAGCAGTCCTCTCGAGCCCACCGCAGTCGATCCCGCGGATGAAGCAGACCTGCAGCAGCAGCTCGCGGATATCGGGCGTGCACTGGAGAAGTTTTCACCACGCGCGCACGCCACCCTGGTGATGTACCGCTGTGAAGGGATGACCCTGGCGGAAATTGGAAAGCGTTTCGGAGTGTCTACCCAGATGGCCCGCAAGTACCTGATGCGAGCCATCGTATTCTGCGATCAATACCTGGAGCAACGGGGCACCGAATGAGTCTATCCAACAGAGTTCCTGCCCAGATTCGCGAGGAAGCCGCTGAATGGTTCATCGCCTTGCGCGAGGAGGAAGTGGACGCCTCTGGCCGGAAGTCATTCGACCAATGGCTGCGGACATCACCGGACCATGTCAGGGCATTTCTTCGTATCTCCGCTCTATGGCAAGGCGCGGACGTGCTGGTGACGAATACCGCAACTGGAGTCAGTGAGTCTACGCAGCCCGTGCCGCGTGAGCAGCCCACCGGATCATCGCCGACCTGGCACAAAATCGCGGCGTGCATCCTGCTCGCAGGGATGCTTGCCGCAGGAGCGGTGTGGTGGCTGAGTCCGCGCACACTCATTTATGAAAGCGGCGCAGGAGAGTTGCGAACAGTGACACTTCCTGATGGTTCCACCGTACAAATAAATGCCCGATCGCGTATCGAGTCGACTTTCAGCGCGAAAGAGCGGGCTGTTGAGCTCGTAACGGGAGAGGCACTGTTTTCGGTGGCTATAGATGCAACACGACCCTTCAGTGTTCGCAGTGATCCTGCTGGAATACGCGCCGTGGGAACACGGTTCGATGTGTATCGAAAAGGCCGCGGAACGGTCGTCACCGTCGTTCAGGGAGCGGTCTCGGTTCGCAATGCCGAGCACGAAGTGTTGGTATCGGAGGGCGAGCAGACAACGGCTGGCGCGCGCGCTCCATTGAATGTGCACTCCACCAATGTGCCGGCAGCGATCGCGTGGACCGAAGGGCAGCTCGTGTTTGATTTGACCCCGCTGCGAGATGTTGTGGCCGAGTTCAATCGCGTAGGACTGCGGCGCCTCGTGCTCGAAGACAGCACCCTGCTCGACCTTCACATAAGCGGAACTTTCCCAGCTCATGATCCCTCCAGCCTCATTGCATTCCTGCGTGCCCGCTTTGGCGTCACGATTGAAGAAACAAACGAACAGGTGCGCATCAGGCGCACGGCGAAGAAGTGACCGGAGGAATGGCCATGCGCGCCGTAGCGATAACAGCAATGGGTCTGTCGATCATCGGAACTACATTAGCTGTTGATGCGACTCGCAGGCCCATTGAGATAGGTCCTCAGGAACTGCGCCCCGCGCTCCAGACATACGCGAGGCTCGAGCACCTGCACGTGCTTTTCCTGTCGGAAGATGTTCAAAATCGCAAGACTGAGGGGGTCAGCGGAAACCTGACCAACGCCGAGGCGCTCGAGGAACTGCTGCGCGGGACCCATTTGACCTACCAGCCTCTTGGTGACGGCTCCATCATGATTCTCCCGGCCCGCGCCGACGGCGCGTGGAAAGCGGAATCGGAAGTTCTGGCAGGAAATGCCATCGATCTCGCCGGAACATCCACCCGTCGAAGCCAGGTCACGATCACGGCGCCCAGCGCGGAGGACGGCCAGCAACTCGAATCATTCCGCGAGCTGGGCAACCTGTCCCGCGATGAGTACAAGCGTCTGGCCCCGAGCCTTCCGTTTGAAAAGTCAGTGAAGATCCGGTTTCCCGGACAGGTAGAGTATTATCAGCATCGCACGCCCCTCGGCACCCATGTTCAATCCGCTAGCGCCGATGGCCTCGTGGTATCGCGGATATTCAGGTTGAAGCAGGAGCAGGCGGAGTCGGCGCTGTTGGTACACAACAGCAATACTTTTCCCGTATTTCTGGAGGTCGACTACGCGCCCGCCAAGTTGGGAGACGGTGCCTACTTGGCGCTGGCGCCCGGTGAGACCGCCCTGGCCATATCCTGGGCTCCCACGACCTGTTTGCCTGTATTTGTGGATCCGATCTTCGCCCAATGCGCCGATTACTCGATCACACCGGGAGTTGCGCACTTGCGGGTGCTCGAGAAACGGGCCTTCCGACACTGAGGCGATGAGTCCAAGGCCCGATTAATTGTTTGCCGGCGCCAATGTCATGGTCCGGTGCGAGCGCAGCCTCAATCCTGTTCTCCGTGCCGTTCCTTTTTCCGCCGCTTCTGCACCGCGCGCGCCATCTGCCCAAAGCTCCGATTCTCCCGGTGAAGTTCCCAGCGAGGCATCGTTGCCCGCCGTGCTTCCCTCGACAACTTCTGGAAGCTGGCCAACCGGCGGGCCTCGAGGCGACCTTCATCAATGGCTCTTTGAACCGCGCATCCCGGCTCACCTCGATGGCTACAGTCTCTGAATCGGCACTCGGTTGAAAGCGACGCGATTTCAACAAATGTCTGGCGGACACCCTCGGGAACGGCTCCGATCTTCAGTTCCCGCATGCCCGGCGTATCCACCAGCCACGCCCCGCAGGGCGCCTGAAACAGATACCGCACAGTGGTCGTATGACGCCCCTTGCTATCACCCTCACGAATCTCCTGGGTTTCCTGTTGGCGCGAACCCAGCAGTGAGTTGATCAGCGTCGATTTTCCAACACCCGATGACCCGGCGAAAGCCACGGTTTGCCCCCGGCCGAGCCACGGCTCCAACAACTTGTATGACTGACTTTCGTCGGTGGCATTGACCGTCTCCACGGCGGTCGCCCCGACACAGGCCCGTGCTGTAGTGATGTAAGTCTGTGGATCGGGACATAAATCCACCTTGGTGAGAATGATCACGGGCGTTACCTGCGCATCATGCGCCAGTGCCAGATATCGCTCGAGCCTGGAGGTGTTGAAATCGCTGTTACATGAAGTAATCACGAACAGCGTATCGATATTGGCGGCAATAGGTTGAATAAATGGCACTTTCCCCGCAGCCAGGCGCGAAATGAGAGATTGCCGCTCCAGGACCCGGGAGACCTGTTGCGTCTCATTTCCCACCATGACCCAGTCGCCAACTGTGACCTGGGGCCCGGAATCACCGGGCCGCAGTCGCTGGGGCAGGGTGACGTCAATCTCTCCCGCTTCCGCCAGTACCTTCAAACTGCTTCGCTGGACTGAAGCAACTCGCGCCGGGCGACTCTCCTGAAAGTCATCCAGGGTCAACTGCTGCGAAAAAAACGGCCTCCAGCCCGCCTGGGCCAGAAAATCTGCGTCATTGGACATTGCTGAAACCTGCGATTCATAGAACTTCGTCCGGCGCTCAAAGAGGCCGGTCCTGAAGCTGGTTTCAGCGGAACAGAAAGAAAAGCAGTAGCGCTAAGCGCGCAGCAATTCGAGACTCACCACTGAGCCAGCCGAGATGCATGTTTGGATGTTCATAGGCTTCTCGACCTCGCGCGTGAGGGTGGCTGAGGAAATGAATAGTACAACGCCGCCTGCGAAAAGGCACCTGCCGGGCGAACTAGAATAGCTTCGGCGCAAGGCTCAGCCATTCAGGTGTCCAGCGAATATAAGCAGTCAGGAGTTGGCCGCACACCACTGCAGGCAGCGCGTACCAGTACACAACATGCACTCGCCCGTTCACGGCAAGATCGTATGCGGCTCCTGCGAGTATCAGAGCGTCGACGCCGGAATAGAACCACTCAGCATGGTCTAACACGGGCATTCGGCCGAAGGCGGCGCCGGTCAGAGTGCAGGTTGCTATAAACATCAACCTGCGATGGTATTCGCGACGCGTCCGCCATCTGGCTGCCAGGGTGAACGCAACGGCGAACCCCGTGGCATCGTTGACTGGTATCGGAAACGACACCGCCGCATCCATATCACCATGCGCCAGGCGCACCCGCGCCATGGCAATGGCAGTAGCCACTCCCAGAACGGGAATTACTGCTCCGAGCACCAGCCCTGCCTGACCGATCTTACGGTGTAGATCCGGTCGACGCAGTCGAATGAGACCGGCCTGTACAATGAACAGCACAATCCATGCAGCCATCACTGCGACATGGATGTACAGCACCAGGGGTCGCGGATAGGCGGGGTGTATCAGGTTGTCCCCGATTGTGAACCCGAAGCCGTAGATCACCACAGCGGCGATCACTACCGCCATCAGCAGGAAGAACTGATCAGTCGCCAACCGCAGGGTGTTGATTGGCGCCGAGCTCATCAGTTGCCCTTGAGGACCTCGAGGTCTGCCTGTTGCCCCCAGAATCGCTTGCCGTCCTGCTTCTGTATTCGATATTGGGTCAGGTCCCCAGGCGTACATTGGGCGCCGATGACATCGCCTTCACCCAGGCTTCCGCGGACGTGCGTTCCGAGTTTCAGCACAAAACAGTCTTTGGGCGGGGAAGAGGTGAGACGGCCGGGATCCTCGGCGGTTTCCCTGAGCATCACGCCTTTGTCGCTGAGCTCATACTGGGGAGTGACCCATTTGACAGAAAAAGGTCCGATGCCATGGACCTGGACGATGCTGTCCGTCTTTGCCAATGCGAAGTGCTGCATGCCGTGGCCGGCAAAAGCGAAATCACCGGGCTCCATCGATTCCAGCGCCTCCTTGCGATAGTGGCCACCCATCCCGAGCGCCCAGCTGCCTTTGAGAACCACGATGTTTTCATCAACCGGGTGGGTATGAGGCATGACAATGAATCCAGCTTCAGCATGGATCCGGATGACGAACGGGACACCTGCCTGGGTACGGTCGCCGTGTACAACCTCGATCCGCTTGTTCAGTGCCTCAACCGAGAATTTCTTCAGCGGAACGACGTGGGAGTCGGGTATCGTTTGCGCGAGGGCGTGCGTGGGGCACCATGCACCGGCAATTGCAAGGAGCAGGTAGTTGAAGTACGGGCGAGCGTTCATGCGTTGGTTCCTTGGTATTGGGGAAGCGCAGACCCGGTCAGTGGGCCGTATTGGATCATGACATCTGTACTGTATTCAACTATCTCGAGCATCTATATCGAGCACGCGGTGCTTGGAAGCTACCCGCTCGCCGGGCCGTTGGCTTGCAGTTTCTTTCACAGAGGCCTGAACGACACCTATCTGGTGTCAGGTCCCGGCGGGAGATTCGGCTTTCGCGTTTACCGCGCGAGCTGGCGCCAACAGGATGCCGTGGCAGCAGAGCTCGACGCCTTACGACTCCTGGATGCATCGGGCGTGTCAGTATCGATGCCCGTGTCCAGATCTGACGGGGCTGACATTACCGAGATCGACGCAATTGAAGGGGCGAGGGCGGCGGTCCTGTTTAAATGGATCGACGGAGTAGAGCCGCAGTATTCCGACGCCAACCAGGCTGCTCTGTACGGGGCGTTGGCGGCACAGCTGCATCAGGCGAGCGTAGGAATCCCTCCATCGGCCGTTCGCCCACCGTTGGATCGGTTATCCCTGTTTGAGGCGCCGATTGCCAATCTGCTGTCCGAGTTGGGGGAGAGTTCGGTGTTGGTTGCCCGCCTGTGGGCACTGGCCGACCGTACCAACACTCGTCTCATTCACGCGGAGCGGGAGTTGGAATGGGGCTTCTGCCACGGTGACTTGCACGGTGGCAATGCCCGTGTTCTCAACAATCGCCTGACGCTGTTCGATTTCGACTGCTGCGCGCACGGTTGGCAGATTTACGACCTGGCCACCTATCGATGGGCGGCCCGATTGCGACGGGCCGAAGAAAACGCATGGCCATCGTTCAAAGATGCTTATTTGAAAGCGCGCCCCTCGGCTGCAGCCTGGATCAAATGGGTGCCTTTGTTCATGATCGTGCGGCATCTGTGGTTGATGGGATTGCACATCGGCAACGCTGACGAAATGGGCCGTAGCTTCGCGACGGAGGAGTTCTTCGACAGACTGATCACGTTCTGCGAAGAGATCGAGTCAGCAATTTAGCGGTCAGAAGAACTTGCGCAGAAACGTCGCCGTTGTGTCTGAGATTGCGCAGATCTTGTTGGTGGACTGACGGTAGAACTTGAAATTCAACTCCGTCTCGGGCTTGCCGTCATCCCAGTCCGAAAACGCTTTGAGATCATCCCTGCCGAGGTTGCGTTTGGCCTTCGCAACGCGCCGCACTTCAATGCTCACGCGCGGAGTCACACGCTCCTTCGGGTCTTTCCGCCTGATTGGCACCGACGTCGCCGCTGTAACAACACCTCTTGCGATGAGTCCCGGTCCGCCCTGGGTCTCCGAGGCGAACACGAAAATCTCATCCTTCTCGCGGATGCCCTTTCCGCCATACATGGTCTTCTGCGCCCGAAACGAAAAATCTTTGAGGTTCTCATCCGCGATGGCGGCTTTGATGACGTATGACATCGTGGCTCAGAATCCGAAGCCGATCTGCTCGCTTTTTGCCTGATCCGGGGAAGGAGTGCCCGCGAGCGTGACCCCTTCGATCTCCAGCATCTTGGCCTTCGAGCTCGACCCACCCGGCGCCGAAAACCCGCCCAGCTTTCCGCCGGCAGCGAGCACCCGGTGGCACGGCACAATCAAAGGGACCGGATTGCTGGCCATCGCCTGCCCAACACCTTGCGCGGCCTGGGGCTGGGCTCCCAAGGTCTTCGCCACCGTTCCGTACGTGGTTGTCTCACCCCACCCGAGCTTGCGAACCTCAGCGTAGACCCGCGAGAAGAAGGGCTCCTGCGAACCGAGGTCCACGAGCACGGACGAAAAGTCGACCTTCTCGCCTTCGAAGTAGCGCTGGATGTCCGAAATGAGCCGGGACATCGCTGGCGGAGGCGACGAGCGGCGCGCCTGTGGTAGCCGCTCGAGGATGGCAGCCTCAGCGGATTCCTGGGAGCTCGCGGGCAGCCGAAGGCCGCAAACGCCCTGTTGATTCCAGGCAAGTCCGACGAATCCATTCTTCGTCTCGAACGTCGTGTACTGCGGCTGGTTCACGCATTTCTCCAAGGCTCTGGAGTCCTCACTGTATGCCCCCACATTATAAAGCCTCATGCGCCCGACCACCGCAGACCTCTTCGCTCCCGCCGAAACCATGCCGCCCGGATTCGACTATCGTCCGGAGATTATCGGTCGCGCCGAAGAGGCCGCGCTGGTGGCCGAGTTTGCGTCGCTGGACTTTGCCCCTTACGAGTTCAGGGGAGTGCAGGCCCGCCGCCGGGTCGTGGCTTTTGGATACCACAATGACTATCGCACCCGACGGCTGGAATTATCGCCGGGTATTCCAGCTTTTCTCCTCAGCCTTCGCGATGAGGTAGCCCGGTTCGCCCACTGTCCGGCCGAGGACTTCGAGCAAGCTCTCGTCAGCGAGTACACGCCGGGTACCCCTATCGGGTGGCATCTGGATCGAGCGCACTACAACAACATTGTTGGTGTATCACTTCTCTCGCCGGCGACGTTGCGTCTGCGAAGACGCGAGGGCAGTCGTTGGCAGCGCTCGTCGCAGGTTCTCGAGCGGCGATCAGCCTACATCCTGTCAGGGGCCGCGCGAACCCTCTGGCAGCACAGCATCCCTGCTGTGAGCGACCTTCGCTATTCCGTTACGTTTCGCACAATGTCGCGAGAGGGCTCGAGCTGAGCAAGGTCCGGGAATTGCTCCTACCGGGGTGGCTGTTAGTTTCAGAAAGAATCGCCCCATGAGTGCAGTCCTGCAACCCTTCGCAGCGAACCATGCAAAGGCATTCAATGCCGCGGCCTCCACCCCGCTGGCACGCCGATTCGAACAGAATGGGTTTCTCTCCATCGACTCCCTGACGACCCTGAACGACATTGCGAGGATCCGCTCGCTGTTGGATCCACTGTTTGAAAAATTTGATACGTTGGGAGAGCGGGCCGTAGATATTGCCGGTCCGCGCGCCCCGGGAGAGGCCTTGCGCTCTCCGGAAATCAACGAAGCCGTCAAGCTGCTGCCTGAATTGCGCAATACACAGGTATACCAACGATGTCGGCAAATAGCCCGGCAACTCATCGGCGCACCGGTCGGCTACACCTACGATCATGCGATCTACAAGCTGCCACACAACGACGCCGCCACCGACTGGCATCAGGACGAGGCCTATTCGGCACGCCCGGTACCCCTGCGCTCGGCACACTTCTGGATTCCACTCCAGGATGTGAGCCCCGAAAATGGTTGCATGTGGTTTATTCCAGGATCGAATCTCGGCGGCGTGCGCAAACACTTCGTCGCAGCACTGCGCACCTCGGGTCCGGATTGCAAGCCCGCGGGGGCAACCATCGCAACGGCCGATGTTGATCGTGATTCAGCGGTCGCCTGCCCATTGCAGGTCGGAGGAGTGACGGTTCACCACCCGCTCACTCTTCACTACACCGGTCCCAATCAAACAGCCGACTGGCGGCGCGTCTGGATTCTTCACTTCGGCGCCTACGGTCGCCTGCGCATGCGCTTTCATCCGAAGGTGCTTGCGGCGCGGATTCACGACATGACTTTCGGCACTTAGGCGGAAGATCTCTCCTGGGTAAGGTTCCCCCACAGCGAAACGCTGTCTCAAACAACCAAACTCAGGAGATCCGAATCATGTTCAAGAAGACCCACCTGGCCGTTGCGATGTTAGGCGCGCTGGCCCCTCTGTCCAGCTATGCCGCCAACTACTGTATCGCAGTGGGTGGTGGGTTCGGAAAGGGCGGTGCGACTTTCGTAGCTCCGAGCTTCACGGTTCCCACCGCTGGAATGTGCTCTCATTGGTCCGGCTTCACGAAGGCCTTCTCCAGTGTGATCCTGGCGACCTCTGGCAGCGGCTGCCTGTCGACTGATGGCAAGGTCCTGATGTTCACCCTGAACAGCGCCGACCCGTCCTTCTACGGCGCCGGCAACGAGGTGCACGACTGGATCCGCATGTGCCCGGCCGGAACGACTAGCTGCCCCGTCGGCGGTGGTACGGACATCGGCAACTTCGGCGGCTCGGCTGCTCCTGTCACCTGCTCGAGCAGTTTGTTGTCGC
>Ga0207703_10001859_pt1 | contig 18774 bp, 20 predicted proteins | sample KBSSwiS12_FD_184304 | JGI IMG/M metagenome (GOLD analysis project Ga0207703, IMG submission 184304) | Switchgrass rhizosphere microbial communities from Kellogg Biological Station, Michigan, USA - KBS Switchgrass S1-2 (SPAdes) (version 2) | ecosystem: Host-associated > Plants > Roots >...
TCTGAGCCGCCTCGACTACGACGGCCTGGCCGCGGCAGACGACGAGAACTCGCGCGAGGTGCTGGCCGATTCGGTGGCGCCGGTGCTCGCTGCCGGCCTGGTCGACTGGGTGGACAACTCGCACGCGATCACCGACGAGGTCCGCCTCGAGCCGACGCCCGGGCACACGCCGGGTCACGTCAGCGTGCGAATCCGCTCGGGCGGCGCCGAGGCGGTCATCACCGGCGATCTCATGCACCACCCGATCCAGTGCTGTGACCCGCGCGTCGAATCGCGCTTCAATGCCGACTCCGAGCAGGCGTTCGCGACGCGGATGCGGTTCCTGCGCGAGCAGGCCGATCGCGACGTGCTCGTCCTCGGCACGCACTTCGCCGCGCCGACCGGCGGTCGCTTCGTCTCGTCGGGCGAGGCGTGGCGCTTCGAGGTGCCGGCCGCTCAGGACGCCGCGAGCGCTACCAGCTGACCTCGCGATCGGGCGTGGCGCCGATCTTGTGGATCGAGAGGTCCGCGCCGACGAACTCGTCTTCCTGCGAAAGGCGCAAGCCCACGACCGCGCGCAGCAACCCATAGACGGCGAGCCCGCTGGCGAATGCCCAGGCGATGCCGAGGGCGGTGCCGACCAGCTGGGCCGAGAGCGCGACGCCGCCGCGGCCGCCGAGCGCGGCCTGGCCGAAGATGCCGGCCGCGATTCCGCCCCACGCGCCGCACAGGCCGTGCAGCGGCCAGACGCCGAGCACGTCGTCGATCTTCCAGCGGTTCTGCGTCAACGTGAACAGCAGGACGAAGATCGCGCCCGCGGCGCCGCCGGTGGCGAGCGCGCCGAGCGGGTGCATGACGTCGGACCCAGCGCAGACCGCGACCAGGCCGGCGAGCGGACCGTTGTGGACAAAGCCCGGGTCGTTGCGGCCGACGAGTGTCGCGACGATCGTTCCGCCGGCCATCGCCATCAGCGAGTTGACGGCGACCAGACCCGAGATCTTGTCGAGCGTCTGCGCACTCATCACGTTGAAGCCGAACCAGCCGACGGTGAGCATCCAGGCGCCGAGGGCGAGGAACGGGATGCTCGATGGCGGATGGGCGCTGACCGCGCCGTCCTTGCGATAGCGGTTGCTGCGCGCGCCGAGCAGGAGCACGGCCGCCAGCGCGACCCAGCCGCCGACCGCGTGGACGACGACGCTGCCGGCGAAGTCGTGGAACTCGGCGCCGGCCACCGACTTGATCCAGGCCTGGATGCCGAAGTTGCCGTTCCAGGCGACGCCTTCGAAGAGCGGGTAGACCGCGCCGACGAGCGCAGCGGTCGCGACCAGCTGCGGCCCGAAGCGCGAGCGCTCGGCGATGCCGCCCGAGACGATCGCCGGAATCGCGGCGGCAAAGGTGAGCAGGAAGAAGAACTTGACCAGCTCGTAGCCGTTCTTCGCGGCGAGCGCGTCGGCGCCGGTGAAGAAGTGGGTGCCGTAGGCGATGGCGTAGCCGACGAAGAAGTAGGCGACGGTCGAGACCGCGAAGTCGACCATGATCTTGACCAGCGCGTTGACCTGGTTCTTCGCGCGCACGGTGCCGAGCTCGAGGAAGGCGAAGCCGCCGTGCATCGCCAGCACCATGATCGCGCCGAGCAGGATGAACAGGGCGTCGCCGCCGCTGCGGGCTTCGTTCATGTCGTCTCCTCCCTGTCGTTGTTCGATCTGTCGCGGGGCCGTCCCGCGGCGCGCCTAGGTCGGCAGCGGTCGGGGCCTTCCGTTGCCGTCGATGGCGACGTACGTGAGATTGGCTTCGGTGACCTTGACGACGTGGAGGTCGGCCGGGTTGCGCTCGGCGAACACCTCGACGTTGACCGTCACCGACGTCCGGCCGATGCGCTCGACGCGGACATAGAAGCTGAGCAGATCGCCCATCGAGACCGGCTGCTTGAAGACGAACTGGTTGACGGCGACGGTGGCGATCCGCCCCTTCGCGATCCTGGCCGGAAGGACGGCGCCGGCGATGTCGACTTGGGCCATGATCCAGCCACCGAAGATGTCGCCGTTGCCGTTGGCGTCGGCCGGCATCGGCATCGTCCGCATCGCCAGGTGGCGGTCGTCGGGCAGCTGCAGCGGCGCGATGCCGGACACGACCGCGCGGGCGTCCTCGTCTGAAATCTCGGGCATATTGCTCCCACCTCGAAGCGGCGACCGGCCGATTCTTCCATCAATAACCGCTGACCCCGCCACCGATGCGACCCGGCGCCCTCTCCACGCCGCCGCCCGCCGCCGCGGCGACCCCGCGCGAGGGAGCGCCGGCGCCGAAATCCGACTGGCGCACGCTCGCCAAGCTGCTCCCCTACGTCTGGGCCTGGCGCTGGCGCGTGCTGGTCGCGCTCGCCTGCCTGGTCGCGGCCAAGCTCGCCAACATCGGCGTGCCGCTGGTCCTCAAGAACCTGGTCGACGCGCTCGCGCTCCAGCCCGGCGATCCGCGCACGGCGCTGGTCGTTCCGGTCGCGATCCTGCTCGCCTACGGCGCGCTGCGCGTCTCGATCACGCTCTTCACCGAGCTGCGCGAGTTCCTGTTCTATCCGGTCGCGGCGCGGATCGCGCGGCGCGTCTCGCTCGAGGCGTTCGAGCACCTGCTCGCGCTCAGCCTGCGCTTTCACCTCGAGCGCCAGACCGGCGGCGTCTCGCGCGACATCGAGCGCGGCTCGCGCTCGATCCAGTCGCTCCTCAACTACACGATCTACAACATCCTGCCGACCCTGGTCGAGATCACGATGGTGATCGTCCTGCTCTCGGCGAAGTTCGACGGCTGGTTCGCGGCGATCACCTTCGGCGCGCTGGTGATCTACATCGCCTTCACGGTCAGCGTCACCGAATGGCGCACGGCGTTCCGGCGCGCCATGAACGAGCAGGACTCGAAGGCCAACACCAAGGCGCTCGACGCGCTCCTCAATTACGAGACGGTCAAGTACTTCTCCAACGAGCCGTTCGAGCAGGCGCGCTACGACGAGAACCTGCAGCGGCTCGAGAAGGCGTCGATCAAGTCGCAGACGTCGCTGTCGCTGCTCAACCTCGGCCAGAGCCTGATCATCGCCACGGCGGTGACGCTGCTGGTCTGGCGCGCGACCGTCGGCGTCGTTGCCGGGACGATGACGCTCGGCGACCTCGTCCTCGTCAACGCGCTCATGATCCAGCTCTACATCCCGCTCAACTTCCTCGGCGTCATCTACCGCGAGATCAAGCAGTCGCTGATCGACATGGAGAAGATGTTCGCGCTGCTCGGCCAGAACCGGGAGATCGCCGACGCGCCTGATGCCAGGCCGCTCGTCGCGCGCGGCGGCGCCGTCCTCTTCGACGACGTCCACTTCGGCTACGACGCCGACCGCGAGATCCTGCACGGCGTGAGCTTCGAGATCCCGGCTGGCAAGACGGTCGCCGTCGTCGGGCCTTCGGGGTCGGGGAAGAGCACGCTCGCGCGCCTCATGTTCCGCTTCTACGACGTCGATTCCGGGCGGATCTCGATCGACGGCCAGGACATCCGCAGCGTGACGCAGAAGAGCCTGCGCGAATCGATCGGCATCGTTCCGCAGGACACGGTGCTCTTCAACGATACGGTCGAATACAACATCGCCTACGGCCGCACCGGCGCCGACCGGGCGGCGGTCGAGGGCGCCGCGCGCTCGGCGCACATCCACTCGTTCATCGCCTCGACGCCGAAGGGCTACGACACGATCGTCGGCGAGCGCGGCCTGAAGCTTTCCGGCGGCGAGAAGCAGCGCGTCGCGATCGCGCGGACGCTGCTCAAGAACCCGCCGATCATGATCTTCGACGAGGCGACGTCGGCGCTCGACTCGGCCAACGAACGGGCGATCCAGGCCGAGCTGCAGAGCGCCGCGCGCAATCGCACCGCGCTGGTGATCGCGCACCGGCTCTCGACGGTCGTCGACGCGCACCAGATCCTGGTCATGGAGGAGGGCCGGATCGTCGAGCGCGGCGCGCATGCCGAGCTGGTCGCGCGCGGCGGCCGCTACGCCGAGATGTGGCAGCTGCAGCAGAGCAGCGCCGAGGCGGTCGAGGCCTGACGAGCCCCGCGGCACGGAGGTTGCGATCGAACGCCTCCGGCAAAACCCTCGGTCGGGCGCAAACCCGGCGGGCCGGGTCGGCGCTCTTGCCTAGAATTTCGTTGTAGTCGGCGAGCAGCCCAGCTTTCAACCATCAGGAGTACGCCATGAAGAAATCGTTTCTGAGCGGTGTCGCGCTCGTCGCCGCGGCCTTCGCCGTCGGCACCGCGCACGCCGAGGACACGCTGAAGAAGATCAAGGACACCGGCACGATCACGATGGGCGTCCGGGAATCGTCGGGCGCGCTCGCGTTCACGCTTGGCGACGGCAAGTACACCGGCTTTCACTACGACGTCTGCCAGCGGATCATCGCCGACATCCAGAAGCAGCTCGGCCTGGCCAAGGTCGACGTCAAGTACCAGCCGGTGACCTCGCAGAACCGGATCCCGCTGGTCCAGAACGGCACCGTCGACCTCGAGTGCGGCTCGACCACGAACAACGCGACGCGCCAGAAGGACGTCTCCTTCGCGCCGACCCTCTACGTCGAGGAAGTCCGCATCGCGACCAAGAAGAGCTCGGGCATCAAGGGCATCGCCGACCTCAACGGCAAGACCGTCGCGACAACCACGGGCACGACCTCTGTGCAGCTGCTGCGCAAGAACAAGCGCGCCGCCGGCATGGACTTCAAGGAGCTCAACGGCAAGGACCACTCCGACAGCTTCCTGCTGCTCGAGTCGGGCCGCGCCGACGCGTTCGTGATGGACGGCCAGATCCTCGCCGGCCTGATCTCGAAGGCCAAGAACCCGGCCGACTTCGCGATCGTCGGCGAGGCGCTCAGCGTCGAGCCGATCGCCATCATGTACCGCAAGGACGACCCGGCCTTCAAGAAGGCGGTCGACGACAGCGTGCGCAACCTGGCCAAGAGCGGCGAGGTCGCGAAGCTCTACGACAAGTGGTTCATGCAGCCGATCCCGCCGGGCAACACGCGCGTCAACCTGCCGGCCAGCGACGCCACCAAGGCGGCATGGGCGGCCCCGACCGACAAGCCGCTCGAGGACTACGCCCAGCCTTGAGCCGGGGCAAGAGCGAGGATCGTCGAGCCGCCTGAGGTAAGTCCTAGCGCCATCGGCGCGGAGTTTGCTTACATTGCGGTCAGCGCGGCGCGGAGCCATTCGCGTCGCGCTGTTTCGTTTTCGGGGCGCCGGCATTCGCCGCGAAAACCCGCAAGAGGAGAACGCGTGGGCAAGTGGGATTGGCAGGTCTTCCTGCACGACACCGGCGGCGGCCAGACCTACCTGCAATGGATGATGTCGGCGTGGGGCTGGACGATGTCGGTCGCGGTGCTCTCGCTCATCGTCGCCCTTCTCGTCGGCTCGCTGATGGGGATCCTGCGCACGACGCCGAACAAGTGGCTGGTCTTCATCGGCAACGCCTGGACGGAGCTCTTTCGCAACATCCCGTTGCTGGTCCAGATCTTCCTCTGGTATCACGTCATCCCGTCGCTCTTCCTGTCGCTGCGCGCCGTGCCGAGCTTCGTTCTGGTCGTCTTCGCGCTCGGCTTCTTCACCTCGGCGCGGATCGCCGAGCAGGTGCGCGCCGGCATCCAGTCGCTGCCCAAGGGCCAGACCTACGCCGGCCTGGCCACCGGCCTGACCCGGGTGCAGACCTACCGTTACGTGCTGCTGCCGATGGCGTTCCGGATCGTCATCCCGCCGCTCACCAGCGAGTCGATGAACATCATCAAGAACACCTCGGTCGCGTTCGCCGTGTCGATCGCCGAGCTGACGATGTTCGCGATGCAGGCGCAGGAAGAAACGTCGCGCGGCGTCGAGATCTATCTGGCGGTGACGCTGCTTTATTTCGTCTCGGCGTTCGCCGTCAACCGGATCGCGGCGCTGATCGAGCGGCGCGTCCAGGTGCCCGGCCTGCTCGGCGCGAAGTGACGGAGGCGCGGGCGTGAACCTCGACTTCAGCATCTTCAACTGGCAGATCGTCCAGAGCTTCATCCTCAAGGGGCTCGCCTTCTCGGTGCAGCTCACGCTGGTCGCGATGCTCGGCGGCATCGCCATCGGCACGGTACTCGCGCTGATGCGCCTGTCGGGCAAGCCCTGGCTGGTGATGCCCGCGGCCGCGTACGTGAACGTGCTGCGCTCGATCCCGCTGGTGATGGTGATCCTCTGGTTCTTCCTGCTGATCCCGCTGCTCCTCGGCCGGCCGCTCGGCGCGGAAGTCTCGGCGATGGTCACCTTCACCGTCTTCGAGGCGGCGTACTACTCGGAGATCATGCGCGCCGGCATCCAGTCGGTGCCCAAGGGGCAGGTGGCCGCCGGCTACGCGGTCGGCATGACCTACGGGCAGTGCATGAAGCTGATCGTGCTGCCGCAGGCATTCCGCAACATGCTGCCGGTGCTGCTGACGCAGACGATCATCCTGTTCCAGGACACCTCGCTGGTCTACGCGATCGGCGCCTACGACCTCCTCAAGGGCTTCGAGGTCGCCGGCAAGAACTTCAACCGCCCGGTCGAGACCTACCTCGCCGCCGCCGTCGTCTACTTCGTCATCTGCTTCAGCCTGTCGATGACGGTGCGCCAGCTGCAGAAGAAGATCGCCATCATCCGCTGAGACCTCCCATGATCGACATCAAGAACGTCTCCAAGTGGTACGGCACCTTCCAGGTGCTGACCGACAACACCACGACGATCAAGAAGGGCGAGGTCGTCGTCGTCTGCGGTCCGTCGGGGTCGGGCAAGTCGACGCTGATCAAGACCGTCAACGCGCTCGAGCCGTTCCAGAAGGGCGACATCGTCGTCGATGGCATCTCGCTCTCCGACCCCAAGACCGACCTGCCGAAGCTGCGCTCGCGCGTCGGCATGGTGTTTCAGCACTTCGAGCTGTTCCCGCACCTGACGGTCACCGAGAACCTGACGCTGGCGCAAATCAAGGTCCTCGGTCGCTCGCAGGACGACGCCAAGACACGCGGGCTGAAGATGCTCGATCGCGTCGGCCTGATGGTCCACAAGGACAAGTACCCCGGTCAGCTCTCCGGCGGCCAGCAGCAGCGCGTCGCAATCGCGCGCGCCCTGAGCATGGACCCGATCGTCATGCTGTTCGACGAGCCAACCTCGGCGCTCGACCCGGAGATGGTGGGCGAAGTGCTCGACGTGATGGTGCTGCTCGCCAAGGAAGGCATGACGATGATGGTCGTCACTCACGAGATGGGCTTCGCGCGCAAGGTGAGCCATCGCGTCATCTTCATGGACGCCGGCAAGATCGTCGAAGACTGCACCCGCGACGACTTCTTCGGCAACCCCGATGCGCGCTCGCCACGCGCCAAGGACTTTCTCTCGAAGATCCTGGCGCACTGAGACGGCCCGCCGCGAGCTCGCGGCCGCCGGCCGCATCGACCGCGGCTCCGGCCGGGCCGATGTGACAATCGGCGCGTGCCCCAAGAGCTCACCATCGTTCGCCCCGACGACTGGCACCTGCACGTCCGCGATGGCGCCGCACTTCGCGCGGTCGTTCCGCACAGCGCGCGTCAGTTCGGTCGCGCCATCGTGATGCCGAACCTGCGCCCGCCGATCGTCACGGTCGAGCAGGCGCTGGCCTACCGCGATCGCGTCGTCGCTGCGGTTCCCGAAGGCGTCGCCTTCGAACCGCTGATGACGCTCTACCTCACCGACACGACGCCGCCCGCCGAGATGCGGCGCGCGCGCGAGGCCGGCGTCGTCGCCATCAAGCTCTATCCGGCCGGTGCGACCACGCACAGCGATGCCGGCGTCACCGACCTGCGCCACGTCGCGGCGACGCTCGCCGCGGCCGAAAAGGAAGGCATCGTCCTGCTCGTTCACGGCGAGGTCACCGATCTGGCCGTCGACGTCTTCGATCGCGAGGCGGTCTTCATCGAGCGCCACCTCGTGCAGCTTCGCCGCGATTTCCCGGGCCTCAGGATCGTTCTCGAGCACGTGACGACGAAGGAGGGCGCGCAGTACGTCGCTGGCGCAGGGCCGCAAACGGCGGCGACGATCACGGCACACCACCTGCTCTACAACCGCAACGCAATCTTCACCGGCGGCATCCGTCCTCACTACTACTGCCTGCCGGTGCTGAAACGCGAGGAACACCGGCGCGCCCTCGTCGAAGCGGCGACTTCCGGGAGCGGGCGCTTTTTCCTCGGCACCGACAGCGCACCGCATGCGGCTGCGCTCAAGGAGCATGCGAGTGGCTGCGCCGGCTGCTACACCGCTTTCAGCGCCCTCGAGCTGTACGCCGAGGCGTTCGAGGCGGCGGGCGCGCTCGACCGCCTCGAGCAGTTCGCCAGCCGTGCCGGCCCGGCCTTCTACGGCATGGCGACGAACAAGACGACCGTGACGCTGAAGAAGCTCGCCTGGACGGTGCCGGAGTCGTTGCCATTCGGCGAGGCCGAGCTGAAGCCGCTGCGCGGCGGCGAGACGCTCGCCTGGCGACTCGCCGCCTGACCTCATCCGATCGGACGCCATGATCGACAAGCCGCCCCGTATCGCCCTTCTGATCGACGCCGACAACTCGCCGTCTGCCAAGATCGGCCTCATCCTCAACGAGCTCTCGACCTACGGCGAGACCAGCATCCGCCGCGCCTACGGCAACTGGAAGAAGCAGGAATTGCGCGGCTGGGAGGAGCTGCTGCACGAGCACGCGATCCGGCCGATGCAGCAGTTCGATTACTCGAAGGGCAAGAACGCAAGCGACATGGCGATGGTCATCGACGCGCTCGACCTGCTCTATTCCGACCGCCCCGAGGCGTTCGGCATCGTCTCGTCCGATGCCGACTTCACGCCCCTCGTGATGTACCTGCGCGCCAAGGGCGCCGCGGTCTACGGCTTCGGCGGCCAGAAGACGCCCGAGCCTTTCGTCAACGCGTGCTCGCGCTTCCTCTACCTCGACAAGCTGGCGGTCGCGGCCGCCGCCGTCGACATCGACACCGGCGAACTGACTCGCGACGAGAGCGCCGGCACGCCCTTGCGGGTGCCCGCGGCCAAGCTCAAGCGCGACGCCAAGCTGGTCGGCCTGCTGCGCAACGCCGTCGAAGCGGCGGCGGGAGAAAGCGGCTGGGCGCGCGTCGGCGCGGTCGGCCAGCAGATCGGCAACCAGGCGTCGTTCGATCCGCGCAACTACGGCTACGCGACGCTCACCAAGCTGCTCAAGGCGACCGAGCTGTTCCAGCTCGACAAGGAAGGGACGTCGGAGGTCTCGGTGCGCGACATCCGCGAGGTTCGCGGCGCGAAGGCCTGATCGGCGACGCAAAAAAAAAGCGGCTCCGAAGAGCCGCCTTTCTGGATCGGCTCCGCAGAGCCGCTCTCTTCGATCTACTGGTTGGGCTTCTCGCCGGCCGCCGGGATCTGCTTGGCCTTTTGCTGGGACTTGGTCTTGGCCTTGCGCTCGTCACGGGTGGTTTCCGTGCCGGTGCTCTTCATGGCCTTGTCTTCCTTTTGGCCGCCGGCATCGCCAGCCGGCGCCAGCTTGCCGCTGGCCTTGTCGGCCTTCGTGGTTTCCTTGCGCTGCTCGCGGCTCTTGTCCGACGTGGTGGATGGTGCGGCCGTCGGCTTTTCACCGGCGGGCGCGACGGCCTTGGCCTGGGCGCCAGCCTTGACGTCGGCGCGGTTCGCCGGAGCCGAGGCTTGCGCGAAAGCGCCTTGCGAGAACACGGCGATGGCCGCAGCGACTGCGCCCAGAGCGAGTTTGGTCTTCATCGGTTAACTCCTGATCGTTGCATTGATGGTAAGGGGACTTCATGAGTCGCCGCTCTGGCGTGCAGGGCATTTCGAGCGAGACCAGTCATGAAAACGCGACAACGACGAATCGGTTGACGCGAGCGAGCGGCGCTCATGGCCCCGCGGCCGGCATTCTAGCCATGGCGCAGGGGGGTGGCGCGGATTCGACGGTCCGCACGGTGCGCGGCATCGATCGGCGCCCGATAATCAGGGGGTGAAGCGAGCCAGGTCGCCGCGGGTGCCGTCACGCACGGCACGCGAGGAAGGTCCGGACTGCACAGGGCGGCGTAGCAGCTAACGGCTGTCCACCGCGAGGTGAGGATCAGAGCAACAGAGACGAGTCGGTGTCGGATCGCAAGGCTCGGCACCGGGTGAAACGGGCAATCTCTACGCGCAGCAATACCAAATAGGCCGGCGTGGGCGGGCGCTTCGGCGCCTGCCTGGAAGTGTGGCTCCGCACGAGCCGGCGGGTAGGTAGCACCGAGCCGGGCAGCGATGCCCGGCCCAGAGGAATGGCGGCCACGGTGCCGCGGTCGCAAGACCGGGGCACTGCACAGAATCCGGCCTATCGGCTCGCTTCACTCTTTTGTCCGACAGCCCGGCGTCGCCGCGCTGCCTACACTGGGATCGGCCGATGAATCCCGACGCACGCACGATCTGGCAGGCCCCGAGCTGGGCGCTGGCGATCCTGCTCGCCTGCCTGGGCATGCTCGGTCCGTTCTCGATCGACACCTACCTGCCGGCCTTCACCGGCATCGCCAAGGCGATCGGCGCGTCGCCGGTCGAGATGCAGCAGACGCTTTCGGCGTACCTGTTCGGCTTCGCGATCATGAATCTCTTCCATGGCGCGCTGTCCGATAGCTTCGGACGCCGACCGGTGGTGCTGGCCGGGCTCGCCGTCTTCACCCTCGCGTCGGTCGGCTGCGCGCTTTCGCATCACATCAGCGCGCTGGTCTTCTTCCGGGCCCTGCAGGGCATGTCGGCGGGCGCCGGGATCGTCGTCTCGCGTGCGGTCATTCGCGACATGTTCCCGCCCGCCGACGCGCAACGGGTGATGTCGCAGGTGACGATCTACTTCGGCGTCGCGCCCGCGGTGGCGCCGATGATCGGCGGCTTCCTCTTCGTCCACGCCGGCTGGCATTCGATCTTCTGGCTGCTCACGGGCGTCGGCGTCGTCCTGTTCGCGCTCAACTGGAAGCTGTTGCCGGAGACGCTGCACGCGTCGCACAAGCAGCCGTTCAATGCGCGCAACCTTTTTCGCGGCTATTGGAGCCTCGCCAGCAACCCGCGCTTCCTGATGCTGGCGCTGGCGAGCGGGATCCCGTTCAACGGCATGTTCCTCTACGTGCTCTCGACGCCGGTCTTCCTCGGCGAGATCCTCGGTCTCGGGCCGGCCGAGTTCTTCTGGTTCTTCGTCCTCACCATCGCCGGCATCATGGCCGGCGCGTTCCTCTCCGGGCGCATGGCCGGCCGCGTCAAGGCGACGCGGCAGATCCGCTACGGCTTCATCGTCATGGCCAGCGTCGGCGTCCTCAACCTCGTGCTCAACCTGCTGTTCGCACCGAGCGCGTGGTGGGCGCTCGTGCCGATCGCGCTCTACGCCTTCGGCTGGGCGATGATGGTGCCGGTGGTGACCTTGCTGGTCCTCGACCTCGTCCCCGAGCGGCGAGGCATGGCGTCGTCGCTGCAGGCCTTCGTCGGCAGCACGGCGAACGGCCTGGTCGCCGGGCTGGTCGCGCCCCTCGTCATGCATTCGGCCATCGCCCTGGCGGCGACGTCGCTCGCGATGATGAGCATCGGCGTCGTCGCCTGGCTCGTCGTCAAGCCGCACATGCGTCAGGCCATGACGCTTCCCCTGGCGCAGCCGAACGGGTAGGGCCGGCCAGCCGGGGGGCGGACCGGGCGTTCCGCGCCACAATCGCCCATGCTCGTGCTCGTCGTCGGCCTCATGATCTTCCTGGGCGTCCACAGCGTCTCGATCGTCGCCCCGGGATGGCGTGCGGCGACGTTGGCACGGCTCGGCGAGCGGCCGTGGAAGGGGCTCTACTCGCTCGCTTCCGCCGTGGGCCTCGCGCTGATCGTCGTCGGCTACGGCATGGCGAGGCGCGATCCTGTCGTCCTCTACACGCCCCCGGCGGCGCTGCGCCACCTCGCGCTCGTCGTCATGCTGCCGGTCTTTCCGCTTCTGTTCGCCGCCTACCTGCCCGGCCGGATCCGCGCGGCCGCGAAGCACCCGTTCCTGGTCGCCGTCAAGCTGTGGGCGGTCGCGCACCTGCTCGCCAACGGCACGCTCGCCGACGTGCTGCTCTTCGGCGCTTTCCTCGCTTGGGCCGTCGCCGACCGCATTTCGGTGAAGCGCCGTCCGGCCGACGAGTCGCACGAGGTGCCGGCGGCACCGCCGCGCACCGCCAACGACGCGATCGCGCTGATCGGCGGCCTGATCGTCTACGTCGTGTTCATCCTCTGGGCGCACCGCTGGATCATCGGCGTCTCGCCGCTCGGCTGATCGAGCGCCAGCGCCTCGAATCCCGTGTCGTCGCCGTTCGCGCTGTGGGCCGGACCTCGGATCGAGGTGGCGCCGTTTCGCTTGAGCGGCACGGTGTACGCGACGCTGCTCAACCATCGCCGCTCGCTGGAGGCGCTCGGCGATGCGGTGGCGGCTGCGCCTTACAAGGGTGCGCCGAAGAGCGTCGTCCTCGCCGTCAAGCCGTGCCAGGCGCTCGTCGCTCCCGGCGGCGACATGCAGATCGACGGCGGCGCGGAAGCGCTCGAGGTCGCTGCCGCGCTCGGCGTCGTCATCGGCACGACCGCCTGCGCCGTCGCCGAGGCTGACGCGCTCGGCCACGTCGCGGGCTTTCTCGTCGTCTGCGACTGCACGCTGCCGCGCGCGGGCCACTTCCGGCCGCAAATTCGCGCCATGGCGCGCGACGCGTCGTGCGTGCTCGGCGCCGCGATGATGGCGCGCGCCGAGGTCGGCGACGCCGACACGCTGGCGATGCGCGTCTTCGTCGACGGTGCGCTCGCACAGTCGTCGAACACTGCCGAGCACGTCCGCACGGCGGCGCGGCTGATCGCCGACGTCAGCGATTTCATGACGCTGATGCCGGGCGATCTCCTCCTGACCGGAAGCGCGCCCGCCGGCCCGCGTGTTCGCGCGGGTGCCGAGATCGCGATCGAGATCGACCGCGTCGGCCGACTCGAGACGCGAGTCGTCGCCGGCGCCGCGAGGTTGCGCGCATGAAGCGAGCGCGCGTCGCGTACTCGGGCGCGCTGCACGAAGCGACCCCGGCCGGGGCCGATTCGATTCGCCTCGCCGATGGCCGCGTCGTCGCCGAGACCGACGTCGTCTGGCTGCCGCCGTTCGACGTCGGCACGGTGATCGCGCTCGGCCTCAACTACGCCGACCACGCCAAGGAGCTCGCCTTCAAGCCGCAGGACGAGCCGCTCGTCTTCCTGAAAGGCCCGGGAGCGCTGATCGGCCACCGCGGCGCGACGCGCCGCCCGGCCGACGCGACCTTCATGCACTACGAGTGCGAGCTCGCGGTCGTCATCGGCAAGCCGGCGCGCCGGGTCGGCCGCGCCGAGGCGATGGCGCACGTCGCCGGCTACACGATCGCCAACGACTACGCGATCCGCGACTACCTCGAGAACTGGTACCGGCCTAACCTGCGCGTCAAGAGCCGCGACGGCGCGACCGTGCTCGGCCCCTGGCTCGTCGACGCCGCCGACGTCGAGGCGCCGCCGCAGCGCGCCCTGCGCACGCTCGTCAACGGCCGACAGACGCAGAGCGGCCATACCCGCGATCTCGTCTTCGACATCGCCTTTCTGATCGAATACCTGAGCGCGTTCATGAGCCTCGCGCCCGGCGACGTGATCCTGACCGGAACGCCCGAAGGCGTCGTCAACGTCGACGTCGGCGACGAGGTCGTGTGCGAGATCGAGGGCTTCGGCCGCCTCGTCAACCGGATCGCCGGCGACGCCGAGTTCGGTCGCGGCGGCACCGTGTCGTCGCAAGGAGCGAAGAGAGAATCCGCATGAGAGTCGACCATCTGATCGACGGACGGCCGGTCGCCGGGCGCAGCTACTTCGAGACGATCGACCCGGCGACGCAGGACGTCCTCGCCGAAGTCGCTCGCGGCGGCCCAGCCGAGATCGACGCCGCGGTGACGGCGGCGCAGCGCGCATTCCCTGGCTGGGCAAAGACACCGCCCGCCGAGCGTGCGCGCTTGATGAGGCGGCTCGGCGACCTGATCGCGGCGCACGTGCCGGCGCTGTCCGAGACCGAAACGCGCGACACCGGCCAGGTGATCGCGCAGACGAGGAAGCAGCTCGTTCCGCGCGCGGCCGACAACTTCCATTACTTCGCCGAGGTCTGCACGCGCGTCGACGGCCACACCTATCCGACGCCGACGCACCTCAACTACACGCTCTATCAGCCGGTCGGCGTGTGCGCGCTGATCTCGCCCTGGAACGTCCCGTTCATGACGGCGACCTGGAAGGTCGCGCCGTGCCTGGCGCTTGGCAATACCGCGGTGCTGAAGATGAGCGAGCTGTCGCCGCTCACCGCCGCGCGCCTCGGCGAGCTCGCGCTCGAGGCCGGGATTCCGGCCGGCGTTCTCAACGTCGTCCACGGCTACGGCGGCGAGGCCGGCGAGGCGCTGGTCGCGCACCGCGACGTTCGCGCGATCTCGTTCACCGGATCGACGCGAACCGGCAACCGCATCGTCCAGACCGCGGGCCTGAAGAAGTTCTCGATGGAGCTCGGCGGCAAGAGCCCGTTCGTCGTCTTCGCCGACGCGGACTTCGAGCGCGCGCTCGACGCCGCGGTGTTCATGATCTTCTCGAACAACGGCGAGCGCTGCACGGCCGGCTCTCGGATTCTGGTCGAACGGCCGATCTACGCCGAGTTCGCGGCTCGATTCGCTGAGCGCGCCCGGCGCCTCGTCGTCGGCGACCCGCTCGACGAGAAGACGATCGTCGGCCCGATGATCAGCCGCGCCCATCTCGAGAAGGTGCGCGGCTACATCGGCCTCGGCAGCGAGGAGGGTGCGACGCTCCTCTGCGGTGGCCTCGATCCGCCGGAGCTGCCGGCGTCGCTGCGCGTCGGCAACTTCGTCCAGCCGACCGTCTTCGCCGACGTCGACAACCGGATGCGGATCGCGCAGGAGGAGATCTTCGGACCGGTCGCGTGCCTGATCGCCTTCGACGGCGAAGCCGAGGGAGTCGCCATAGCCAACGACATCGCCTACGGCCTGTCGAGCTACGTCTGGACCCGAGACATCGGCCGCGCCCACCGCGTCGCCGCCGCGGTCGAGGCGGGGATGTGCTTCGTCAACAGCCAGAACGTTCGCGACCTGCGCCAGCCGTTCGGCGGCACCAAGGCATCGGGCACCGGCCGCGAAGGCGGCAGCTGGAGCTTCGAGGTGTTCTGCGAGCCGAAGAACGTGTGCGTCTCGATCACCGACCACCACATCCCGAAGTGGGGAGCGACGTGAGTCTGTACGGGACGCAGAAGCTGCTCTTTCACCTCAACCGCGACCCCGCGGTGCAGAAGCGCTATCGCGACGACCTGCCGGCGCTGCTCGACGACTACGACCTCGTCGCCGAGGAGCGCGAGGCGATCCTCGCCGGCGACGTCGGCAAGCTCTACGTACTCGGCGCGAACGGCCAGCTGCTGATGCACTTCGCGGCGCTGCTCGGCATGCCGTGGGCCGACTACATCGAGGCGATGCGCGAAGGGGTGCGCCGGCACGGTCCGGTGCGCGCGGGCATCTACGCGATGACGACGTCGACCGACGAGAAGGTCGCCGGGGTCTGAGATGGCAGCGAACCGTCGCCAGGCGATGTGCATCGGTGCGACGGCGCTGATGGCGCCGCTGACCGCGCTGGCGCAGCCTCGCAAGATCAGGATCGGATTTCTCGGCGGCATCTCTCCCGACGCTCCCGCGCAACGCACGTCGATCGAACCGTTCCGGCGAGCACTGCGCGACCTCGGCTATGTCGAAGGGCAGAACCTCGAGATTCTTTTCCGCTGGGCCGAGGGCCAGCCCGACCGACTGCCCGGCCTCGCCGCGGAGCTGGTGCGCCTCCAGCCCGACGTCATCGTCACGATGGGCCCCGGCCCGGCGTTCGCCGCCAAGCGCGCGACGACGACCATTCCTCTGGTCGCCGCGGTCGTCGACAGCCCGGTCGAGAACGGCCTCGTGGCCGACTTCGTGCGTCCCGGGGGCAACTTGACCGGAATCAGCTCGATGGGCGGCGAGGTCTACGCCAAGCGGCTGCAACTCCTCAAGGAGCTCGTGCCGTCGCTGCGTCGCGTCGCCATCCTCATGAATCCCGCGAGTGGTTCTCGCACGCTCCTCGACAAAGGGCTGCGCGACGACGAACGACGTCTCGGCGTGCCGATCCATGTGTTCGAGGCAGGCGCGCCCGACCAATTCGACGCTGCCTTCGAAGCCATGAAGCGCGCAGGGTGCGACGGCGTCCTCATCTTCGCGGACGCGACCTTCTGGACGCATCGCGCACGGCTCCACCAATTGCTCGCCAAGCACCGACTGCCCGCGATCCTCGGCGGTCGCGACTGGCTGGAAGGCGGCGGCCTGGCGTCCTACCAGGTCGACTTTCCCGTGATCTTCAGGCGCGCGGCGGCCATGGCCGATGCCATCGTCAAGGGCGCCAAGCCGGCGGTCACCCCATTCGAGCAAGCGACCAAGCTCGAGCTCGTCATCAACCTGAAGTCGGCGAAGGCACTCGGCGTCACGGTGCCCCAGACCGTGCTCGTGTCCGCCGACCACGTCATCGAATGACTCCGTCGGAGCCGTCGCAGTGAGCCTCGTCTTCGCCGCCGCCTGCAGCCACGCACCGGGAATCACCGGCCGCGCCCATCTCGCCGACGCGGCGCTCAAGGACGCACTGCACGCGCAGTTGAGAGGCCTCGGCGAGTCGATGCGCGAAACCAAGCCGGACGCCCTGATCGTCATCGCCGCCGAGCACTTCGCGAACTTCTTCATGGACAACATGCCGGCGTATGCGATCGGCATGGCCGACCAGTACGACGGACCGATCGAGGACCCGGGCTGGCTCGGCATCGAGCGAACCCGCGTTCCGGGCAACGCCGATCTCTCGCGCCGCCTCATCGCCGAGGCGATGAACGACGTCGACGTCGCCTTCGCGGAGGAGTGGAAGTTCGACCACGGCATCATGGTCCCGCTCCATTTCCTGACGCCGCGCTTCGACCTGCCCGTCATTCCCGTCAACATCAACTGCCAGGGCCCGCCGCTGACGCCGCTGAAGCGCGCCTGGGCGTTCGGCGCGGCGCTCAGGCGCGCCTGCGACGCGGTGCCCGAGCGGATCGCTCTCGTCGGCACGGGCGGCATCTCGCATTGGCCCGCGACCCCGGATTCGGGAAAGATCAACGAAGCGTGGGATCGCGACTTCCTCGACCGCTGGGCGCGCAACGATCGCGAGGCGCTGCTCGACTACACCGACTCGGCAACCTACCGCGACGCGGGGCAGGGCGGCTTCGAGATCCGCACCTTCATCGCCGTCGCCGCCGCGGCGCGGGGTCGCGGCGACATTCGCCACTACGCGCCGATCCCGATCTTCTCGGTCGGCTGCACCGTGGCGACGATGGCGATCGAATAGGAGAGAAGCGATGCCCCACGTCGTCGTCCAGTACACCGCCAACCTCGACCCCGACGCGAAGATTGGCGCGCTCTGCAAGACGCTCGCCGAGATCATCGTCGCCCAGCGCGACGGCGCCGGCGCGCGCGTCTTTCCGATCGGCGGCACGCGCGTGCTCGCCTATCCGACGCCGCATTTCGCCGTCGCCGACGGCGCGGCGGATCGCGCTTTCGTCTATCTCAACGTGCGCATCGCGGCCGGCCGCGAGCGCGCGCTCGTCGTCGCCGCCGGCGAAGCGATGATCGCGGCGGTGCGCTCGCATTTCGCGGCGATCTTCGCGAGCCGCCCGGTCGGCATCACGTTGCAGATCGACGAAGGACAGCCGGTATTCGACGCCAAGCACAGCAACCTGCATCCGCTCTTCGAAGGACGCTGAGCATGCTCGACGAAGCGACGATCGCCGCGCTCGCCGCGGAGCTGCATGACGCGCAACGGCGCCGGGTGCAGGTCCGCCATTTCTCGCTGCGCCATCCGGGAATGACGATCGATGACGGCTACGCGATCCAGCGCGCATGGCTGAAGACGCGCCTCGCCGAAGGGCGCATCGTCAAGGGCCGCAAGATCGGCCTCACCTCGCGCGCGATGCAGCAGGCGTCGCAGATCGACGAGCCGGATTTCGCGCCGCTCCTCGACGACATGTTCTTCGCCCCCGGCGCGATCCCGTTCGACCGCTTCATCGCCCCGCGCGTCGAGGTCGAGCTCGCGTTCGTCCTTTCCCGCGCGCTGCGCGGACCGGGCGTCACGCTCGCCGACGTTCTCGCCGCGACCGACCACGTGACGCCGGCAGTCGAGATCATCGATGCGCGCATCGAGCAGTTCGACCGCGACTCCAAGGCGCCGCGCAAGGTGTTCGACACGATCGCCGACTTCGCCGCCAACGCCGGCATCGTCACCGGCGGCCGACCGGTGCGCGCCGACGAGGTCGACCTGCGCTGGGTCGGCGCGATCCTCTCCAAGAACGGCGTCGTCGAGGAAACGGGCCTCGCCGCGGGGGTGCTCGATCACCCCGGCAACGGTGTCGTCTGGCTCGCCAACAAGATCGCCGCGTACGACGAGCAGCTGAACGCCGGCGACGTCGTCCTCGGCGGCTCGTTCACGCGGCCGACGACCGCCGTCCGCGGCGATGTCTTTCGGGTCGACTACGGGAGGCTCGGCGCGATCGAGTTCAGCTTCGCCTGAACGTGTTCGGCGGCAGCGTGACGTAGTGCCGCACGGCGCTCGGGCTGCGGTCGGGGCTGCCACTGCACGCGAAAGAGGCGGACTCTTCACCGCTGTCTTTCAGAATGCGCCGCAAGTCCTTATTTTTGAACGCGTTTT
>Ga0207703_10001869_pt1 | contig 18727 bp, 15 predicted proteins | sample KBSSwiS12_FD_184304 | JGI IMG/M metagenome (GOLD analysis project Ga0207703, IMG submission 184304) | Switchgrass rhizosphere microbial communities from Kellogg Biological Station, Michigan, USA - KBS Switchgrass S1-2 (SPAdes) (version 2) | ecosystem: Host-associated > Plants > Roots >...
TACCAGAAGGAGGTCGAGCGGCTGGAACGCGCGTACAACGTGCATTTCAACACGCTGTGGAACATGGTCAGCAAGGCCAAGTTCACGCTGATGAAACGATTCTTCGAGACGATCGCGATCCGGGTGAAGCACGTGTTCGACATCGCAAACCGCGACCTGGAAAGCTGGCTGAAGGCCGTGATGGCTCCGCTGGAGACGCAGGTGCGCGAGCATCACCTGCAGCTGCGCCGCCGGCTGGAAAGCGTCAAGCGCATCCACCGGGCGAGCGACGAGCTCGAGGATCGCATCGACGAGCTCGAGAACGCCGAGGTCGCCGCGAAAGCGCAGATCGGCGACCTCGCGCGCGAGGTGGCCGCGATCGATGCGATCTGCGAGCAGTCCGAGCCGCTGCCGCTCGCCGCCAACGCCTAGCTGCTTCGCGCGCGACCGATCAGGCCGGCACGTTGCCGGCCTTGGCCGCCATCAGACCGCGGTACTTCAGCAGCAGCTGATCCTTGGTTTCCACGAAGTCGGGGTTTACCGGTATGCAATCGACCGGGCAGACTTCGACGCACTGCGGCGTGTCGAAGTGGCCGACGCATTCGGTGCACTTGCCCGGATCGATCACGTAGATTTCCGGACCCTGCGCGATCGCGCCGTTCGGGCACTCGGGCTCGCAAACGTCGCAGTTGATGCATTCGTCGGTAATGATCAGCGCCATCAGGATCTTTCACGCGACTGCGCCGCACGCTCCTCGTCTGCCTTGGCCTTGAGGCGGGCGACGACGGCAGGCGGCACGAATTTGCCGACGTCGCCACCGAAGCGGGCGATTTCACGAACGATCGTCGATGACATGAACAGGTATTGTTCGGCCGGGGTGAGAAACAGCGTTTCGACCTCGGGATGGAGGTTGCGGTTCATGCCGGCCATCTGAAACTCGTACTCGAAGTCCGACACCGCGCGCAAGCCGCGCAGGATCGTCGTGGCACCGACCGAGTGCACGAAATCCATCAGCAGGCCGGAAAAGCCCGCGACCTCGACATTGGCGTACGGCGCCAGCACCTCGCGCGCCATCGCAATGCGCTCGTCGGCAGTGAACATCGGGCGCTTGCTTTCACTGTCCGCAATCGCGACGATCACCCGGTCGAACAGCTTGGCCGCGCGCCGTACGATGTCCTCGTGCCCTTTGGTGAACGGGTCGAAGGTTCCAGGATAGACGATTTTCAGCATGCCCCGATCTCTCCGCTCGGCCCAAGCGCTCCGCTCAAGCCGCCGCCGGCAGGCGGCGCAGCAGATGATAATGCACCTGTCCGGCCTTGTCCCCGCGCACTATCGCGAAACCGGCAGGCGCAACGACGGGTGCGGAGGACTCGACATAGAGCGCGCCGTCCGCAGCGACCCGCGCTGAAGCTGCCGGCAGCAGCGCCTCCCATTGCGGAGCGGCAAACGGCGGATCGAGGAAGACGACGTCGAACAAGCGCGTTTCGCGCGCCAGGAATGCTTGCGCGTCGGCGCAGTGAGCCTCCAGCGTAGCGCCCAGCATCTCCGCGGCCGCGTGCAGCGCGCGCACCAGGTCGGGCTTGCGATCGACTGCGACCGCGAGCGTGGCGCCGCGCGACAGCGCCTCGAACGAAAGCGCCCCGCTGCCCGCGAACGGATCGAGCGTGCTCGCGCCGTCGAGATCCTGGCCCAGCCAGTTGAACAGCGTTTCGCGAACCCGGTCGGGCGTCGGGCGTATGTCGGCGACGGCGGGAAAGCGAATGCGCCGGCCGCGCCAACGGCCGCCGATGATGCGAATCTGGTGGGCTTGCGGCAAGCGTGCGCCATGCACCGAAAGGTAGAATTGTACCTTTGCCCGCAGCGCCCAAATCCGATGCTCGACATGTTCAAGCGCAAGCCCGATGGCGGCGAGCGCAGCTGGTCCGACCGCCTGAAGAGCGGCCTCGGTCTCTCGCGCGAGCGCATTTCCCGTCCGCTGACCGCGCTGTTCGGTCGCGAGGCGCTGTCGGAGGAAGCGGTCGACGAGTTGCGCAGCGCGCTCCTGGGCGCCGACGTCGGCATTCCGGCGACCGAGCACCTGCTCGACGAGCTCGTCGCCCGCTGGAAGCGCGCCGGCGCCGATCTCGACACGCGCGGGGTGCTCAAGTCGGCGCTGGTCGAGCTGATCGCGCCGCTCGAGCAGCCACTCGTCATCGGCTCGGCACGGCCTTTCGTCATCATGCTCGCCGGGGTCAACGGTGCGGGCAAGACGACGTCGATAGGCAAGCTGGCCAAGTACCTGCAGGGCCAGGGACTCTCGGTGCTGCTCGCCGCAGGCGATACTTTCCGCGCCGCGGCGCGCGAGCAGCTCGAAACCTGGGGTGCGCGCAACAATATCCAGGTGATCGCGCAGCATGGAGGTGATCCAGCGGCCGTGATGTTCGATGCGATCTCGGCTGCGCGGGCACGGCGCATCGACGTCGTGCTTGCCGACACCGCCGGCCGGCTGCCGACGCAGATGCCGCTGATGGAAGAGCTCAAAAAAATCCGCCGCGTGATCGCCAAGGCGCAGGAAGGCGCACCGCACGAAACGCTGCTCGTGCTCGACGCCAACACCGGGCAGAACGCACTGGCGCAGGTCGCCGCATTCGACGCAGCGCTGGGGCTGACCGGGCTTGTCCTGACCAAGCTCGACGGCACGGCCAAAGGCGGGGTCGTCGCCGCTATCGCCAAGACGCGGCCGCTGCCCCTGAAGCTGATCGGCGTCGGCGAAGGAATCGACGATCTCCGCCCTTTCCGCGCCGCCGAGTTCGCCGATGCGCTCATCGGGTAACGGAATGGCGATGGCCGTCGCAAAGCGGCTGCTGATAAGTAAGCACTAACTCGACCCCCGACCGTCCCACGCCAACGGTAGCAACCCGGTGCTCCCGTCGGTAAGGCGACGCCTGGTAATCGGTCCGCCGGGTCGGTGGTTGCGCACGGACCGCTCACCCCAACGCAGGCCTTGGCCATGTGGCGGAACTTCGGGGCGCCTTAGCACTCTGACAAGCCGAGTGCTAAAATATCGCCTCGTCGCCAAGGAGCTTTTTAATGCCCATGAATACGCTGGCTTTCCCGACCCCGGTTTCGCTGGGGAGTCTGGATCACTATATCCAGGCGGTGAACCGTTTTCCGCTGCTGACCGCTGAGCAGGAGACCGAGCTCGGCCGCAAGCTGCAGCGCGACAACGATCTGGAAGCGGCCCGCTCGCTCGTCCTGTCCCACCTTCGGCTGGTCGTCGCCGTCAGCCGCAATTACCTCGGGTACGGGCTCCCGCAGGCCGATTTGATCCAGGAAGGCAATATCGGCTTGATGAAGGCGGTTCGCCGCTTCGATCCGGAGCGCGGCGTTCGCCTGGTGTCGTTTGCCTTGCACTGGATCCGGGCCGAGATCCACGAGCACATCCTGCGTAACTGGCGGCTGGTCAAGATCGCGACCACCAAGGCGCAGCGGAAGCTTTTCTTCAACCTGCGCAGCATGAAGCCGAAGCTCGGCCCGCTGACCCGCACCGAGGCGAACGGCATCGCCAAGGCGCTCGGCGTCAAGCCCGAGGAAGTGTTCGAAATGGAGACAAGGCTGTCCGGGCAGGACATCGCCATCGACCCGCCGGCCGGAGACGACGGCGAAACGATGACGCCTAGCGCCTATCTGACCGACAGCGACGCCGAGCCGGTGCAGATACTGGAGCGCGAAGAGACTGCGCGCAACCGCAGCGTCGGCTTGAAGAGCGCGCTCTCGAGGCTGGACAGCCGCAGCCGCGACATCATCGAGGCCCGCTGGCTGCGCGAAGACGACCCGGCGACGCTGCAGGATCTGGCCGACCAGTACGGCGTCTCGGCCGAGCGCATCCGCCAGATCGAAAGCAAGGCGCTTAAGACGATGCGCGGCGAAATGGCGTCGCTCTAGACTACACGACCAGTGCATTCCGACGCCGGCTCTCGATGAGCCGGCGTTTTTGTCTGCGCGCTAGAGCTCGACCTGCGTACCGAGCTCGACGACCCGATTGGTCGGGACGTTGAAAAACTCGATCGCCTTGGTCGCATTCTTGGCCATCGACACGAACAGGCGCTCGCGCCAGAGAGCCATGCCCGGCGTCTCCGTAGCGATCAGCGTTTCGCGCGAGACGAAGAACGAGGTTTCCATCATATCGAACGGCTGACCGCGGCGTCCGCATTCCTCCAGCAGCTCCGGCACGTCCGGATCTTCCTTGAATCCGAAAAACGCCTCGAATTGCTGGAAGTTGCAGCCCAGATCGCGGATTTGCACGCGATCGGGCAATGGGACGGTCGGGATGTCCCGCGTCGTCATCGTCAGAAGAACGACGCGCTCGTGCAGGACCTTGTTGTGCTTGAGGTTGTGCAGCAGCGCGTGCGGCGCGCGATTCGGCGTGCTGGTGAGGAAAACTGCGGTGCCCGGCACGCGCGTCGGCGGGTTGGCCGAGATGCTTTCGATGAACAGGTCGATCGGCATCGTCTCGGCGTTCAGGCGCTCGAGCAGGATCGCGCGGCCGCGCTTCCACGTCGTCAGCAAAGTGAATACGATGCCTCCGACGACGATCGGGAACCACCCGCCTTCCGGGATCTTCAGCAGGTTCGACGACAGGAAGGCGACGTCTATCGCGACCAGCGGCACGACGATCGCGAGGGCCGCGAAAGCGTTCCAGCGCCACAGCCGGGTCAGCACGACAAAAATCAGCAGCGAGTCGATCGCCATCGCGAGTGTCACCGCGATGCCGTAGGCGGCCGCCAGATTGCTGGACGTCTTGAAGCCGGCGACCAGCAGCATCACCGCAAAGAACAGCATCCAGTTGATGAACGGCACGTAGATCTGCCCGATCTGCCGCTCGGACGTGTGCATGATCGTCAGCCGCGGGCAATAGCCCATCTGGATCGCCTGCCGCGTCAGCGAGAACGCGCCGGAAATCACTGCCTGCGACGCGATCACCGTCGCGGCGGTCGCGAGAATCACCATCGGCAGCAGCGCCCATGCCGGCGCCAGCAGATAGAACGGATTCTTGATCGCCTCCGGCTCGGCAATGATCAGTGCGCCCTGGCCGAAATAATTCAGCACAAGGGCGGGCGCCACCAGATACAGCCAGGCACGCCGGATCGGCGATACGCCGAAATGGCCCATGTCGGCGTACAGCGCTTCGGTGCCGGTGACGGCTAGCACGACCGCCCCGAGGGCGAGAAACGCGGCCAGTGGGTTGCCGGTCAGAAACGAGAATGCGTAGGACGGCAGCAACGCCATCAGCACCCGCGGGTCCTGCCAGACCGCGGCCGCACCCAATACCGCGATCGTCGCGAACCAGACGCACATCAGCGGGCCGAACAGTCCGCCGACCTTCGCCGTCCCGTGGCGCTGGATCGAGAACAGCGCGAGCAGGATTACCAGGGTCACCGGGATGACATAGCTCTTGAGACCCGGCGCGAGGACTTCGAGGCCCTCGACCGCGGACAAGACCGAGATTGCCGGCGTGATCATCCCGTCGCCGTAGAACATCGCGGCGCCGAAAATCCCCAGTCCGACCAGCCACCAGCGTGCCCGACGGTCGTCGAGACCGCGCGATACCAGCGCGGTGAGCGCCATGATGCCGCCCTCGCCGTTATTGTCGGCCCGCATGATAAGCGTCACGTACTTGAGGGTGACGACGATCATCAGCGCCCAGAAGATCACCGACAGGACGCCAAGCACATTGTCGGCGGTCAGCGGCAGGCCGTGCGGCCCGGTGAAGCATTCGCGCAGCGTATAGAGCGGGCTGGTTCCGATATCGCCGAAAACGATACCGATCGCGCCGAGAACCAGCGGGGCCGTCGGTCTCTTCGCCACATCGGCCGGAGCTGTCGCCGCGCCAGCCTGCGTCCCGGTCAGCATGCTCCTTCGTCGGAGCGACGCGAAAAGCGGATGTTGAGCTGTTTGAGCTTGCGGTACAGATGCGTGCGTTCCAGACCGGCGCGTTCGGCGACCCGGCTCATGTTGCTCTGTTCCTTGCCAAGCAACTGCTCGAAGTAGATCCGTTCGAAGGCTTCGCGCGCCTCGCGCAGCGGCAGCTCGAAAAAGCGCGCGGTGACCTCCGGCGCAAGCGCCGCCGACGGCGGCAGCGCCGATTCGCCCAGAAGACGCCGCACGTGCTCGCCGGTGATTTCGCTGTCGATCGTCAAAGCGAGGTTGGCGATCACGTTGTGCAGGTGGTCGAGATTGCCCGGCCAGTACGCAGCGGCCAGCGCCGACACGGCGCTCCCCTGCAGCGTCCCGAGCGTACGCTGACTGGCGGTGATCTCGCGCCAGAAGCGCGATATCAGCGCCGGCAGGTCGTCGCGCCGCACTCGCAGAGGCGGCAGCATGACCGCGCCGGCGGACAGGATCGACAACAGAGCCGGATCGAAGCGACCCTCGGCTGCGAGGTTACCGAGTTGCTCGCTGCTGGTGCAGACAAGAATCGTGTCCTGCTTTTCCAGCTTGGGCAATATGAAGGCGAGCGCCTTCTGCTCTGCTTTCGAATAAGCGCCGATGTCGGCGCAGTACAGCAGGCCGTCCCGTGCCTCTTCGAGAACCTGCGACGGGTTGGCGGCAAGCCGCGCGCCGTTGGCGAGGATGACCAGCGGCGCGTCCGGAACGTGCAGCGCCCGCGCCGCAGTGTCGTGCCCGGCGCCGGGCTCGCCGACGATCAGCACCGGCCGGTTGGCGCGCAGAAGTTGCTCGATCGCCCGCTCGACCTCGATGACCGGCGTGCTGGTGCCGAGCGCCGCGAGCGATATCCGCCTCGGCCCCTGACCGGCGGCCGTCTTCAGCGCGCGCGTCACCGTCGACAGCAGCTTTTGCAGCCCGACCGGCTTTTCCAGGAAATCGAAGGCGCCGACCTTGGTCGCCTCGACCGCGGTTTCTATCGTCCCGTGGCCTGACATCATCACGACCGGCATCGTCAGCTGCCCATTCGCGGCCCACTCCCGCAGCAGGGTCACGCCGTCGGTGTCCGGCATCCAGATGTCGAGCAGCACCAGTGCGGGTTGCGTGCGCAGCCGGTAGTTTCGCGCCTCTCCGGCATTTTCAGCCACACTGACTTGATATCCCTCGTCCTGCAGAATCTCGGACAACAGTTCGCGGATGCCGACTTCGTCGTCGACGATCAGAATTTCTTTCTGCTGCGGCATCACGTGTTGGTTCCTTTGAACGGCAAGTACAAGGTCACAACCGCTCCGTGCGGCGACCGATTCGCGATGGTTACCCGGCCATGGTGCTCCTCGGCGATCTTCTTGACGATCGCGAGCCCGAGGCCGGTGCCTTTCGCCTTGGTCGTCACATACGGCTCGAACGCGCGACGCAGGACATCGTCGGGAAATCCGCCGCCGCGGTCGCCGATCGACAACGCGACCTCGTCGCCGCGCACCTCGAGGCCGATATCGTACGCGGGGTCGGGCGATTCCGCCTGTGCATCGATGGCATTCTGGAGCAGATTGTGGATCACCTGGCGCAGCCGCGTCGGCTCGCCGTGTATGACGGGATCGCCTTCCACGAGCTTGAGCGATACATGGGGCCGCAGATTTTCGTACAGACCGAGTACGTCGAGCAACAGCGCATTGATGTCGACCGGTTGCATCCTTCCCGGTCCCGATTGCCGGGCGTAGATCGCAAAATCGTCGACCATGTGCTTCATTGCGCCCACCTGCGCGACGATCGTCCGCGTCGCCCGGGTCAGGGCCTCCTCGTCGCCCGCGGCCAGCTTGCCGCCGAGCTTGACCGCGAGGCGCTCCGCCGAGAGCTGGATCGGCGTCAGCGGATTCTTGATCTCGTGCGCGAGGCGGCGTGCAACCTCCGCCCAGGCAGCATCGCGCTGCGCCTCGGCCAGTTCGGTTACATCGTCGAAGACGACGACAAACCCGGCGACCGGCTCACCGGGCAACCTCGACCCCCGCATCAGCAGCACGCGCGTGTGATTCGATACGCGGACCTCGGCCTGACGCTGCCACTGGCCATCGCGCCCGCCGCGAAAGCCGTCGGCCACCAGCTCGGCAAAGCCGGCGAGCGGCGGCAGGCCGCCCGCCCAGTCGGAAAGCCGCACGTCGATCAGATCGGCCAGCGGCTGCTGCAGGATCACCGCAGCGCTCGGGTTCGCGGTGCGCAGGCGAAACGCGCTGTCGAACGCCAGCACCCCGGCCGATAGATTGGAAAGAATGCTTTCGAGATAAGCGTTCGTCGTTTCTATCGCGTTTCGGCTTTCCGCGGTTTTTTGCTGCGCTTCGGCGAGCTGCGCGGTCATCGTATTGAACGACTCGGTCAGGACGCCCAGCTCGTCCCGGCTTTGCACCGGATGCCGACGGCTGAAGTCGCCTTGTGCGACGGCGCGCGTGCCCTCGGCCAGAAGCCCCAACGGTCCGCTGACCTGCTCGGAGAGCACGACGGCCAAGCCAAGCGCGGAGAAAAGCGCGAGCAGCAAGGTCAAGGTGAGTGTGAGTGCGTAAAGGCGCTTCAGCGCCGCGCGTGAAAAGGAGATCTCCTGGTAGTCGCGGTAGCCGGCCTGCACTTTTTCGGCATCGAGCTGCAATTGTCGGGGCACCGGCTCGACGACCTGCAGCAACCGCAGCGGCTCGCCGGGATCGGACGTATTGACCGGAACGACGACGCGCAGCAGCATGCCCTGGTCGGTCGTCTGATCGATCGCCGAGTAGGGTTGCTGCAACCTGGCGCGCCGCAGCGCCTGCGCCGGCGGCGGCTCCGGCGTCAGCGTCGAGCCCGAAATTCCCGCGACGCCAAGCACGCCGCCCCCGGACGTGAACAGCGCGGCTTCGTATATTCCCGCCTGCTCACTGGCGCGATTGAGCCGCTGCGGCATGCTGGCTGCGTCGCCTTCCTGCAAGGTCAGCGCGAGCTGCGAAGCCTTGTTGGTCGTTTCCTTCAGCAGATAGTCGAGCGCGCCGCGGCCGAGATTCAATCCTCCTTCGAGCGCCTTGTCGACGCGCACGTCGAACCATGATTCGATGCTCTTGCCGAGGAACTGCACCGACACGCCGTAAAGAAGGGCGCCGGGAAGCACCGCTACCAGCGCGAACAGTAGCACCAGCCTGATCGCGAGCCGCGACCCGAAAACCCCCGCCTTGAGGTTCTTGCGCAGGCGCCAAAGCTGATATCCGACGAGCCCCATCAGCAGGGCAACCATCGTTCCGTTGAGCACCAGCAGCAGATTGTAGTTGCTGGCGAAGAGCTCGGTATTCGCGCTCGCCGTGGCGAGCAGGAACAGGAACACCGTGCCGAGGACGGCGCACCCGAGCAGCACGTAGCGCAGCGCGCGCGGTGCGAGAATCCTGGTCACGGCGTGAAGCTCCAGCGAAACCATTCCGACTGCAGCGACCAGTCGCGCGAGGCCAGCGCATTGATCTGGAACGGCTTCGGCAGCTGGGCAACGTCCAGGCGAAGACGCACGGCGGCTTCATAGCGCTCGCCGGGCGACAGCGCGTCCCTGCGGACGACCGGGCGCGAGACGACGCGGGCAAGCAGGCGCTCCACCTCGTCGAGCGAATCGAACTGCTGGCCGAGCAGTCCGCTGGTCACGCGGTACTGTCGGGTCAGCGGGTTGTAGGTCAAGCGGTACTGCACCGACATCTGCACCAGCTTCTGATCGAGCCAGTACCAGCGGGGCCGCACGAGCTCGAACTCGAGGACGAAATAGAGCGAGACGCCCTTTTGCAGCGCCTCCTCGAGCGTCGGATTGAAGGCGAGGTCGAACTGCGCATTCAGGACATAGTCTTCGTCCTCCGGCAGGAGCTCGGCCGATTTGACCCCGATCGTGTCGGCGTGCGCGATCGTTGCCGCCGGAAACGACAGCAAAGCGGTCAGGCACAACAGGCCGGCGAGAATGCGGCGCATGGATGGGAGCGGCGAGCCGCGCGATCCTTCCGGAAAGACTCAGCTCTTTTGCAGGAGGGCGTAGAAAAACCCGTCGTGATTGTGCGCTGCGCCCGGGGCGGCTGGCAAGAGTTGACCCTCTATGGCGGCGTATTCCGCCGGCAATGTGAGTCGAATGCGCAACGCATCGCGGTGGCGCTGGAGGAACGCGGTGATCTGATCGTCGTTCTCGGCGCCGAATATCGAGCAGGTCGAATAGAGCAGCACGCCGCCGCGCTTCAAACACGGCCACAGCGCATCGAGCAGGCGAATCTGCTGCGCGACGAAGCCCGCGATATCGGTCTCGCGGCGCAACCATTTGCCGTCGGGATGCCGTCGCACGATGCCCGACGCGGTGCAGGGCACGTCGGCCAGAATGCGATCGAACGCATCGCCGTCCCACCAGATATCGGGCTCGCCGGCATCGCCGACGATAAGACGCGCGGCAAGACCCAGGCGCGCGAGATTGTCGCGCATGCGTTCGACCCGCACGGCATCGACGTCGAGCGCGACCAGATCGAGCGCCGCCAGCTCGGCCAGATGCGTCGTCTTGCCGCCCGGTGCGGCACAGGCGTCGAGCACCCGCATGCCGTCTTGCGCCCCGAGCAGAGGGGCAGCCAGCTGCGCCCCTGCGTCCTGCACCGAAAACCATCCCGCCGCATACCCTGGCAATGCGGACACCGCAGCCGTCTCGTCGAGCACGACGCCGGCCTCGCCAATCGCAAGCGCCCGAATGCCCTGAACGTGCAACGCCCGCAAATAGTCTTCGCGCTCAAGACGCCTGCGGTTGACGCGCAAGGTCAGCATCGGCCGCGTGTTTCCCGCATCGAGCACCGCGGCAGCATGCTGCGGATACTCGGCAAATACGCGGTCGATCCACCAGCGCGGGTAGGAAAAGCGCCCTTCGGGATCGTTCGCGATCTCTCCGAGCAGCGCATCGCGGCGCCGCAGAAAGGTGCGCAGGATCGCGTTGGTCAGGCCCTGCGCCGACGTGCGCTTGAGTTGCGCCGTCGCGCGTACGGCGGCGTCGACGACCGCATGCGCCGGGGCGCCAGTGTGGATCAGCTGGTACAGCGCGACCCAGAGCAGCGCCTCGACGCTGTCATCGGCCAGCGGACGCTCGGCCAGCGCACGCACGATCGCGCGCAGTTCGCCGAGGAAGCGCAGCGTGCCGTGGGAAAGTTCGTGCACCAGCGCGCGGTCGCCCTGGGGCAACGGCAGGCCCGCCAGTACCGCGGGAAGCGGATTGCCGGCAAGGACGCGCCGGACGATTTTCGCGGCCAGCCGCTGCGCGCGCTCCATCGCGGGGCGCGCGGCTAGCGTTCTGTCCCGCAAATTCGCTCGATAGTCGTAACTTGCGGCACAGGACCCTAGCGCGGCTGCAATCCGCGCTGGAATTGCGAAGCCAGCGCAAGCAGACGGCGGATGCGCTCCTCGATGGGCGGGTGCGTGCTGAACAGTCCGGCGAGTCCTCCGTCATGCAACGGATTGACGATCATCATTTGCGCGGTTGCAGGATGCTCTTCGGCGGGTGGCAGCGGCACGCCCTTTGTGTAGCGCTCCATTTTCGCCAGCGCATCGGCCAGCGCGCCCGGGTCGCCGGAAATCTCGGCGCCGCTGCGATCGGCCTCGTATTCGCGTCCGCGGGAAATGGCGAGCTGGATAAGCACCGCGGCGATCGGAGCCAGGATCATCACTAGCAACGCCATCAGCGGGTTGCGTTCACCATCGTCGCGGTGGCCGAAGAACATGCCGAAATGCGCGAGCGCCGATATGGCGCCGGCGATCGATGCGGTGATCGTCGAGGTGAGCATGTCACGGTTCCGGACATGGGCCAGCTCGTGCGCAAGTACCCCGCGGAGCTCGCGCGCGCTCAGCAATTCGACGATGCCGCGAGTCGCGGCGATCGCGGCGTGCTCCGGATTGCGACCGGTGGCGAACGCGTTCGGCTGCGCCTCGTCGATCAGGTAGACCCTGGGCATCGGCAGGCCGGCGCGCGCGGCCAAGTCGCGCACCGCGCCATAGAGCTGCGGTGCGGTCGTCGCTTCGACCTCGCGAGCGTTGTAGAGCCGTAGCACCATCGCGTCCGAAAACCAGTACGCCCAAAGATTGGTGCCCAGGCCGAACAGCAGCGCGATAAGCATTCCCTGCCCGCCACCGATCGCGGCGCCGGCGATGCCAAACAGCGCCATGATGGCCGCCATCAACAAACCTGTCTTGAACCAGTTGCCCAACATGATCGTCATCTCCGCCTCGAAATCAGCGAGGCCTTCAGCGCCTTAGATGCCCGCGATGCGCCCGTAATTCAATCGGATCTCCCCTCGAAAGTCGCGCCGGCCGCGACTGGATGTCCGTCGAGAAACGAGGCGGCGGACAGCCGGCGGCCACCCCCGCGCTGCAGTTCGCGCACCCGTAGCGCGCCGCGGCCGCAGGCGACGAGCAGGCCGTTGCCGTCGGCGCTGAGAATCTCGCCGGCCGGGCCGAATCCTTCGGTCGGCTCGGCCGCCCAAATCTTGATCGTCGCGCCCTGCAGCGTCGCAAACGCCCCGGGGGCCGGGTTAAGGGCGCGAACGACACGGTCGATCGTCACCGCGTCCTCGTTCCAGCGTATCGCGGCTTCGGTCCGGCCGATCTTGCCTGCATAGGTTGCGGCTGGCGCGTCCTGGGGCTGCGAGGCGAGGACGCCGGCTTTCGTCAACTGAGCGAGCGTCCGGACGACCGCCTCGGCACCCACCGCGGTCAGCCTCGCCGTCAGCGTGCCCGCGGTGTCGCGCGGTGCGATCGGCACGACCGTGCGGGCGATGACCGGACCGGTGTCGAGGCCGGAATCCATCTGCATGATGCTGATGCCGGTCTCCTCGTCTCCCGCCAGCAGCGCGCGCTGGATCGGCGCCGCGCCGCGCCAGCGCGGCAACAGCGAGGCGTGGATGTTGATCGCACCGTGGCGCGGCCAGTCGAGCATGGCCTGCGGGAGTATCAGCCCGTACGCGGCCACGATCAGTATGTCGGGTCTTGCGCCGGTCGGCGGCGGCAGGCCCTTCAGCGTCGGCGGTTGAAGCACTGTCAGGCCGCGCTCGACGGCCAGCGTCTTGACTGCGGACGGCGCGAGCTTGAGGCCGCGCCCCTGCGGCCGGTCCGGCTGAGTAAGCACCAGCGCCACGTCGTGGCCGGCGTCCAGAATCGCCGCCAGCGCCGAGGCGGCGAACGGGGGGGTTCCGGCGAAAGCTACGCGCAGCGCATCGGGCACGCCGGATTATGGCCTGTGCGGGCCTCAGCCCGCGAGGCGTTGCTTCTTCTTCAGCTTGGCCGCAAGCCGCGCCCGCTTCAGCGGCGACAGGTAGTCGACGAAGACCTTGCCGACCAGATGATCCATTTCATGCTGAATACATACGGCGAGCATCCCGTCGGTGGAAAGCTCGAATGGATCGCCTCGCTCGTCCTGGGCGCGGACGGTAATGCGCGCGGCCCGCGTCACGTTGTCGTAATAGCCGGGCACCGACAGGCAACCCTCTTCGCACTCGGCTTCGCCCTCGGCGGCGACGATGGTCGGGTTGATGAAAACCTTGAGGTCGTTGCGCGCCTCGCTCACGTCGATGACGATGATCCGCTTGTGCACGTCGACCTGGGTGGCGGCCAGGCCTACGCCCGGGGCGGCATACATGGTTTCGGCCATGTCGGCGACCAGTTTACGGATTTCGGGGGTCACCGCGGCGACCGGGGCGGCGTGCCTCCGCAGCCGGGGATCGGGGTACTCCAGGATGTCCAGAACCATAATTACTTGCAAAATGAATACTCGGGATGCAGAATCCGACCTAAACCCTTATTTTGCGTCGGTTTAGGACGTTTGCAAGTCCCGCACAACACCTGTACCGGAGAGGCCCCATGAGCCTAAACTCGCGGCTGAATTCTATCATAGCGACCCTGCTGTTTTCGGCGGTCCCGCTCGTGCTCATGCTCCCGTCGCCGGCCGCCGGCGCCGAAGACCTTCAGCTGCAGGACAGCCGGCCGGACCGGTACACAGTGCAAAAAGGCGACACTCTGTGGGGCATCTCCGGGAAGTTCCTGAAGCAGCCGTGGCGCTGGCCCGAGATCTGGCGGATGAACCGCGAGCAGATCAAGAATCCGCATTGGATCTACCCCGGTGACGTCGTCGTGCTCGACAAGGTCGACGGCCAATGGCGGCTCTCGCTCAATCGCACGGCCGGCCCCCGCCCGGACGCTCGCCTGTCACCGTCGATCCGGGTCGAAAACCTCGAAGGCGAGGCGATTCCGACCATACCGGCGGGCGACCTCGCCCCCTACCTCAGCAAACCGCTCATCGCCACGACCCGCGATGGCTTCCCAGGCGCGGCCCGGATCATCGCGGCGCACGACGAACGCGTCGTGCGAGGCGAGGGTGACTACGTTTACGCGGTGGACGTCGAGGAAAAGGCGGGAACGCAGTGGCTTATCTACCGTCCTGGCAAGGTGCTGCGCTCGTACGACAGCAACGAAACGCTAGGCTACGAGTTGCGCTATCTGGGGACGGCACGCGTCGACCGCTTCGGCGAAGTGGCGCGCATGGAGATCACCTCGGCGCGCGAGGAAATCCTGATGGGTGACTTGCTGCTGCCGGCGCCGCGCGAAGAACTGGTCAACTTTGTCCCGCACGCGCCGGACAAGGCGGTCGACGGCCGCATCATCGCGCTGGACGGCGATTCGCACGAGGTCGGCCGCGGCCACCTGGTAACCGTCGACCGCGGCCTGCGCGACGGGCTCGACGTGGGCACGGTACTGGCCATCTACCACCCGACAGCGGTGATCGTCGACCCGCGGCCGTCGACCGAGCCCAGCGTCATGGCGCGGTTCGCCAGCGATCCGACGCGCGACATGCTGCAGCCGACGCGCTATTTGAATATCCCGCCCGAGCGCTCGGGGCTGCTGTTCATTTTCCGGGTATTCGACAAGGTCGCCTACGGGATCGTGCTCAATGCGTCGGAGCCGGTCGTGACCGGCGACCTCGCGCGCAAGCCCTAGCGCCCCGGCGATCCCGCCGGTCCGGCCGATGGAAATCGACGCGCGCGTCGAGGCCTGGGCGTCCCTGCAGCTGATCCCTGGGCTCTCCGCTCGCGCTCTCGTCGCACTGCTCAAGGCATTCGGCGGCCCCGCGGAAGTGCTGGCGGCATCGCGAGCGAGCCTTACACCGTTGGTCGGCGCCGAGCTCGCCTCGGCGATCGCGCAGGGCGCCGCTCCGGACGAGCTCAGCCGCTCGCTCGCCTGGCTTGCGGAGCCCGGCCATGCGCTGTTGGCGTGGGACGACGCGGCTTACCCGAGCGCGTTGCTTACGATCGGCGATCCGCCGCCCGTGCTCCATTACGCGGGCAAGCCCGACCTGTTGAACCGCCCTGCGCTGGCGATCGTCGGCAGCCGCAATGCGACGCCGCAGGGCCGCGAAAATGCCGAGGCGTTCGCCGCCGCGCTGTCGGCAGCGGGACTCACGATTGTCAGCGGGTTGGCGCAGGGAATCGATGCGGCCGCCCACCGCGGCGGGCTTGCCGGCGCCGGCAGCAGCGTCGCGGTTGTCGGGACCGGAATCGACCGCATCTATCCGGCTGGTAACAAGGCGCTTGCGCACCGCCTGGCCGCAGAAGGAGGCCTCCTGTCGCAGTTCACGCTGGGCACGCCGCCGCTGCCGGGAAATTTCCCCCGCCGCAATCGCGTGATCAGCGGCCTTGTCCGGGGTGTCCTGGTCGTCGAGGCGACGCCGAACAGCGGCTCATTGATCACGGCGCGCTTTGCCGCAGAGCAGGGGCGCGAAGTGTTTGCGATTCCCGGTTCGATTCATTCGCCGTTCTCGAAAGGGTGTCATCGCCTGATCAAGGACGGCGCCAAGCTCGTCGAGACGGCGCAGGATGTCCTGGAAGAGCTGGGCTTGGCGCCCGCGAGGGCTTCCGACCGAGCGTGGGCGGGCACGCCGGCACCCGACGGCGATGCTGCGAGGGTCCTCGCGGCGCTCGGCCACGATCCGGCCGACGTCGACCTGCTTGCCGAACGCACCGGGCTCGACGCCAGCGCGATCGCGGTCGCCCTGGTCGAGCTCGAGCTCGCCGGCCAAGTCGCGCAACTCCTCGGGGGAGCGTTCCAGCGCGTTATGTGATACATAGGCGTCCCACGCCGGTTTTGAGAGCCGCATCAGCGCCGACTGAGCGCCCACTGAGAGCAGTCCACGGCGGCTTTGCTATTATCTGCCCTCCTTTTTTTGGCCCCAAGATCGTGAACCCTGATGGCGAAGAGCCTGATCATTGCCGAAAAGCCTTCCGTCGCCGCCGACGTAGCGCGCGCGCTCGGGGGGTTTACGCGCCACGACGATTACTTCGAGAGCGATCGGTATCTGCTGTCGTCGGCGATCGGTCACCTGCTCGAGATCGGCATGCCCGAGGACGAGGAGGTCAAGCGGGGCAAGTGGACCTTCGCGCATCTGCCGGCGATCCCGTCGCAATTTGCGCTGAAGCCGATCGAAAAGTCGGAAGCCCGGTTGCGGCTGCTGCTCAAGCTCCTCAAGCGCAAGGACGTAAGCGAGCTGGTCAACGCCTGCGATGCCGGGCGCGAGGGTGAGCTGATCTTTCGCAATATCGCCCAGTACGCCAGGAACACCAAGCCGATCCGGCGCCTGTGGCTGCAGTCGATGACCCAGGGCGCTATCCGCGACGCGTTCGGGAAGCTCCGCAGCGATGAGGCGATGCGGCCGCTCGCCGATGCAGCCGTATGCCGGTCGGAATCGGACTGGCTGGTCGGCATCAACGGCACGCGCGCGATGACCGCGTTCAACTCCAAATCGGGCGGCTTCCAGCTGACCACCGTCGGCAGGGTGCAGACGCCGACCCTCGCGATCCTGGTCGAGCGCGAGGAGAAGATCCGCGCCTTCGTCCCCCGCGACTATTGGGAAGTGCTCGGCACGTTCCGCGCCGCCGGCGGCGCCTACGGCGGCCGCTGGTTCGACGAAAAATTCAAGAAAGCCGACGACGACCCGGACCGGCGGGCCGAACGCCTCTGGGACGAGACCCGGGCGCGCGCGATCGCCGCGCGCTGCGATGGCAAGCCGGGCACGGTCACCGAGGAGACCAAGCCTTCGACCCAGGTGGCGCCGCTTCTCTACGACCTGACCAGCCTGCAGCGCGAAGCCAACGGCCGATTCGGTCTGTCGGCGCGCACGACGCTGTCGCTCGCGCAGGCGCTCTACGAAAAGCACAAGGCACTGACTTACCCGCGGACCGATTCGCGCGCGCTGCCCGAGGATTACCTGCCCACCGTCAAGGCGACGATGGAAGCGCTGCGCGAGTCCAACGCCTACGCGGTGTTCGCCGGCCAGATCCTCAAGTCGAAATGGGTGAGGCCCAACAAGCGGATCTTCGACGACAGCAAGATCTCCGATCACTTCGCGATCATCCCGACCTTGCAGCGTCCGAAGAACCTTTCCGAGCTCGAGACCAAGCTTTACGACCTGGTCGTCAAGCGATTCCTCGCGGTGTTCTATCCGCCCGCCGAGTATCTGCTGACGACGCGGATCACCCGGGTCGCCGGCGAGCCGTTCAAGACCGAGGGCAAGGTGCTGGTCTCGCCGGGCTGGCTCGCGGTCTACGGCAAGGAAGCTCAAGGCGACGACGATGCGACGCTCGCGCCGGTCCGCCAGGATGAAAAAGTGGCGACCGAGGAAATCAAGGTGGTCGCGAGCCAAACGCGGCCGCCGCCGCGCTTCTCCGAGGCGACGCTACTGTCGGCAATGGAAGGCGCCGGCAAACTGATCGAGGACGACGAGCTGCGCGAAGCGATGCGTGAAAAGGGCCTTGGCACGCCGGCGACCCGCGCCCAGATCATCGAAGGCCTGATCCAGGAAAAGTATGTGCTGCGCGAGGGTCGCGAGCTGCAGCCGACCGCGAAGGCGTTCTCGCTGATGACGCTGTTGCACGGACTGGGCGTGCCGGAGTTGTTCTCACCCGAGCTCACCGCGGAGTGGGAGTTCAAGCTGGCGCAGATGGAGCACGGCAAGCTCAAGCGCGAGCAATTCATGCGCGAGATCGTCAAGATCACCAAGCATATCGTCGCGCAAGCGAAGAACTTCGAAAGCGACACCATACCGGGCGATTTCGCGACGCTGTCAGCGCGCTGTCCCAAATGCGGCGGCGAGGTGCACGAGAAGTACAAGAAGTTCCAGTGCCAGTCGTGCGATTTCGGCATGTGGAAGATCGTTGCCGGGCGCCAGCTCGAGATTCCCGAGGCGGAGGCGCTGTTGACCGAGCGCAACGTCGGTCCGCTCGACGGCTTCCGCAGCAAGCTCGGCCGGCCGTTCTCGGCGAGCTTGAGACTCAACGACGCCAACGAAGTGCAGTTCGATTTCGGCGACGGAACCGGGGATGGTGCAGAGGGTGAAGCGCCCGATTTCAGCGACCAGGAACCGCTGGGCGCGTGCCCGAAATGCGGCTCGCGCGTGTTCGCGCTGCCGGCGGCGTACGTGTGCGAGAAATCGGTGGGACCTGACAAGACGTGCGATTTTCGTTCCGGCCGCACCATCCTGCAGCGGCCGATCGAGAGCGAGCAGATGCGAAAGCTGCTGGCGACCGGGAAAACCGATCTGTTGCAGTTCGTGTCTTCGCGCACGCGCCGTCCTTTCGCCGCGTACTTGGTGCGGCAACCGGACGGCAAGATCGGATTCGAATTCGAAGCCCGCAAGGATGGCGCGGGCAAGCCGCTGCGCGGCGGCCGTGGCGCGGCGGCGCTTCGGGTGCTCGGCAAGCACCCGAAGGACAAGCAGCCGGTGGAGTTGCACGCGGGCCGCTACGGACCCTACGTCAAGCACGGCGGCGTCAACGCGACG
>Ga0207703_10001871_pt1 | contig 18720 bp, 16 predicted proteins | sample KBSSwiS12_FD_184304 | JGI IMG/M metagenome (GOLD analysis project Ga0207703, IMG submission 184304) | Switchgrass rhizosphere microbial communities from Kellogg Biological Station, Michigan, USA - KBS Switchgrass S1-2 (SPAdes) (version 2) | ecosystem: Host-associated > Plants > Roots >...
TCCCCTCGCTGAACGGCGCCGACCTCAAGTAAGGCCTGAAGGAGCCCAGAGACTGCCTTGATGTCGCCGGTTGCACCACTGCTGCTCGTGCTCGCGTTTGGCCTGTTCGGCTGGCTCGCGGCACGGGCTCGGGCTCGCGGGTTCACCCGCGCGCCCGGCGGTATTCGCGCGCACTCGCTGCCCGGCTACCATGCCTGGTACGTCGCGCTGTGGACGGTGCTGCCGGCGCTGGTTTTCGCGCTGGTCTGGGCGAGCGTTTCGCCCGGGCTGGCGCTGCACCAGGTACTGGCCGATCCCGCGGCGGCGAACCTGCCTGCGTTCGGCTTCCAGCGCGATCGCATCCTGGCCGAGGCACAGGCGGTCGCGACCGGCCACGCATCGGGCGTGTTCAACCCCGCGGCCAAGGCGCTGGTCGAGCCGTTCCGGACCGCGCTCGGCCGGTTCGGGCTGATCGGCGCTCTCGTCACGCTGCTGCTCGCCGCGGCCGGGGGCGGCTTCGCATTCACCCGCGTCAAAGCGGGGTTCACGGCGCGCAGCTCGGTCGAGCGTGGGGTTATGGTGCTGCTGGCGGCGACTTCGCTCGTGGCGATCTTCACCACCTTCGGTATTTTCTTCTCGCTGCTGTTCGAGACGATCCGGTTCTTTCAGCTCGTCAACCCGGCCGATTTCCTGCTGGGCAGTCACTGGCAGCCCGATCCGATGGCGCCGGTCGCCACGGTGACCGGCGACAACTACGGCGCCGTGCCGCTGTTCTGGGCAACGATCTTCATCGGCGCGGTGATTGCGATGATCGTGGCCATCCCGGTCGGACTGATGAGCGCGGTATTCCTGACCCAGTACGCTAGCCCGGGTCTGCGCAAGGTAATGAAGCCGCTGCTCGAGATCCTCGCCGGCGTACCAACCGTGGTCTACGGCTATTTCGCCGCGCTGATCGTGGCCCCGGCGGTGCGCGACTTTGGCCAGTCGATCGGCATCGCCAGTGCCTCGAGCGAGAGCGCGCTGGCCGCGGGGCTGGTCATGGGGATCATGATCATCCCGTTCGTCTCCTCGATGGCCGACGATGCGATCGCCGCGGTGCCGCAGGCACTGCGCGACGGCAGCCTGGCGATGGGCGCGACGACCGCGGAGACCATCCGCAAGGTGCTGATTCCCGCCGCGCTGCCGGGGATCGTGGCCGGGATCATGCTCGCGGTCAGCCGCGCGATCGGCGAGACGATGATCGTCGTGATGGCCGCCGGCGCCACCGCGCGGCTATCGGCCAACCCGTTCGAAAGCATGACTACGGTGACCTACCAGATCGTTGCCATGCTGACCGGCGAAGGCAGCTTCGACCATCCGGCCACGCTGGGCGCATTCGCCCTCGGGATGGTGCTGTTCCTCGTCACACTGAGCCTCAACTTCATCGCGCTGCACGTCGTCAAGCGGTACCGGGAAGCCTATGACTGAGCATGCGCGCCTCGAACGCGAGTTGAAGGCCGCGCGCCTCGCCACGCAGCTCGCCCGGCGCCACCGCGCCGACCGGCTGTTCCGCATTGCCGGCATGGCGGCGGTGGCCTTCGCTGCCCTCGTGCTGGCCTTCCTCCTGCTGACGATGACTGCCAACGGCATCGGCGGGTTCAAGCGCGCCGAGCTGCGCGTGCCCGTCGATCTCGCCAGCGGCGTGCTCCAGGTCGATCCGGCGCAGCTCGCGCAGGGCGATCCGGTGCGGGTGCTGGAAACCGCCGGGCTGCCGCAACTGCTCGACAGCGAACTGGAGCGGGCCTACGGCGCAGGCGGCGCGCGGCTGGCGCTGGACGGCGCCTGGCGCGAGCTGGCGCAACGCATCGCCAGGGACCCGGCACTGCTCACGCAGAAGATCGACGCATGGCTCCCCGCATCAGGCGACCTCGCCGGAGGCCTGCGCGGCGAAGGCACGCCGGAAACCGTGTCGCACGCCCGCGCTCTCGCCGCCGGCGGCAACCTCGCGACCCACTTCGACCCCGGATTCTTGAGCCGCGGCGACGCGACGAGCCCGCAGGATGTGGGCATCTGGGGCGCGCTCAAGGGCTCGATCCTGACGATGCTGGTCACGCTTTCGCTCGCCTTCCCGATCGGCGTGCTGGCGGCGGTCTATCTCGAGGAATATGCGCCCCGGACCCGCTGGACCGACCTGATCGAGGTCTCGATCAACAATCTCGCCGCGGTGCCCTCGATCATCTTCGGCCTGCTCGGCCTGGCGGTGTTCCTCGGGCTGTTTCCCAACTGGCGCTCGGCCCCGCTGATCGGAGGCATGACGCTGGCGCTGATGACGATGCCGGTGATCGTCATATCCGGGCGCAACGCGATCAAGGCGGTTCCGCCTTCCATCCGCGACGCCGCACTGGGGATCGGCGCGAGCCGTATTCAGGTGGTGTTCCACCATGTGCTGCCGCTGGCCCTGCCGGGCATTCTCACCGGCACGATCATCGGCATGGCCCGCGCGCTGGGCGAGACCGCGCCGCTGCTGATGATCGGCATGCGCGCCTTCGTCGCCAGCCCGCCCGACGGGCTCACCTCGCCCGCCACGGTGCTGCCGGTGCAGATCTTCCTGTGGTCCGACGAGATCGACCGCGGCTTCGTCGAACGGACGAGCGCGGCGATCATCGTGCTGCTCCTGTTCCTTCTCGCGATGAATGGCCTTGCCATCTATCTGCGCAACCGTTTCGAAAAGCGCTGGTGACATGACGACGTATCACGAACTGGACCCGGTCGAGGCCAAGATCACCGCGCGCGACGTCTCGGTGTTCTATGGCGACAAGCAGGCGCTCGACAGCGTCTCGATCGACATCGCGACCGAATACGTGACCGCGTTCATCGGGCCCTCGGGCTGCGGCAAGAGCACATTCCTGCGCACGCTCAACCGGATGAACGACACCATCGCCAATGCGCGGGTAGAGGGCGAGATCACGCTCGACGGCGAGGACATCTACCGCTCGGGCATGGACGTGGTGCAGCTGCGCGCGCGGGTCGGCATGGTGTTCCAGAAGCCGAACCCGTTCCCCAAGTCGATTTACGAGAACGTGGCCTATGGCCCGCGCATCCACGGGCTGTCGGGCAGCAAGTCGGAGCTCGACGCGATCGTCGAGCGCTCGCTCAAGCGCGCAGGGCTGTGGGACGAGGTCAAGGACCGCCTCGCCGACAGCGGAACGGCGCTCTCCGGCGGCCAGCAGCAGCGGCTGTGCATCGCCCGCGCGATCGCAGTCGATCCAGAGGTGATCCTGATGGACGAGCCGTGCTCGGCGCTGGACCCGATTGCGACCGCCAAGATCGAGGAGCTGATCGGCGAGCTCAAGGGCAACTACGCGATCGTCATCGTCACGCACTCGATGCAGCAGGCGGCGCGCGTCTCGCAGCGCACGGCCTTCTTCCACCTCGGCAAGATGGTCGAGTACGGCAAGACCAGCGAAATCTTCACCGCGCCCCGCGAAGAGCGCACCAAGGACTACATCACCGGCCGCTACGGCTGACGAAGGAAGGTGGCCCATGGCCCAGGAACATACCGTCAAGGCCTTTGACGATGACATCACCCGGCTGCGCGGCCTGATCGCTGAGATGGGCGGGCTGGCCGAAGTGGCGCTGCACGAGGCGATCGACGCGCTCGTCAAAGGCAACGAGGAACTCGCCAACATGGTGATCGCGCGCGACAAGCGGATCGACGCGCTGGAAGCCGAGGTCGACAAGCTTGCCGTCCGGGTCATCGCACTGCGCGCCCCAATGGCCGACGACCTGCGCGAGGTGATCGCCGCGTTGAAGATCGCCGGGGTGCTCGAGCGGATCGCCGACTATGGCAAGAACATTGCCAAGAGCGCGATGCGCGTGGAGAACCGCCGCAAGTTCGAGCCGCTCACCCTGATCCCGGCGATGGCGGAGATCGCCGGCGAGATGGTCCACGACGTGATGACCGCCTTCGCCGCGCGCGATCCGGCGCTCGCCCGCGAGGTGGTGACGCGCGACGACAAGGTCGATGCGTTCTACGATTCGATCTTCCGCAACCTCGTCAGCCACATGATGGAGAACCCCGCTTCGATCACCAGTGCGGCCGAACTGCTGTTCGTCGCCCGCAACGTCGAGCGGATTGGCGACCAGGCCACGAATGTCGCCGAGATGGTCTATTATGCCGCGACGGGCACCACCCTGACCGACCGCGACGAGCGCGACACGGTTGCCAGCGGACCAGCCTGACATGGCCCGGGGCAAGCTCCTGCTGGTCGAGGACGACGCCGCACTGGCCGAACTGATCGCCTTCCGCTTTGGTGCCGAGGGCTACGAGGTCACCCAGACCGACGACGGCGACGAGGCGTTGCTACTGGCGCGTGAGGATACGCCCGACGTAGTCATCCTCGACTGGATGATCGAGGGCACCAGCGGGATCGAGGTCTGCCGCCGCCTGCGCCGCGACAAGACGACCGCGCACGTGCCCATCGTCATGCTGACCGCCCGCGGAGCCGAGGACGATCGGGTGCGCGGGCTCGAGACCGGCGCGGACGATTACGTCACCAAACCGTTCTCCCCGCGCGAGCTGCTGGCGCGGGTCGGCGCGATTATGCGCCGCATCCGGCCGGCGCTGGCCGGCGAGGTGCTGACCGTTGGCGACCTCACGCTCGACGCGACCGCGCACCGGGTGACCCGGCGCGGGCAGGTGCTCTCGCTCGGGCCGACCGAGTTCCGCCTCCTGCGCCACTTCATGGAGCACCCGGGCCGGGTGTTCTCGCGAGGGCAGTTGCTCGATGCAGTGTGGGGTAACGACAGCGACATCGAACTGCGTACGGTGGACGTGCATATCCGCCGGCTGCGCAAGGGCATCGAATTGGCCGAAGCGCCCGATCCGGTGCGCACGGTGCGCTCGGCCGGCTATGCGCTGGAGCCAGTCTAAGCCGGGGATAGCGGCTCGCTCCGCCCGGTTGCGGATTGTGCATCCGTAGCGGCGGGGTCTAGAGACATGCCATGAGACTCCCGAAAGCCGCGCTGGTCATCGCCGTGCTGGTGGCGGCGGCTGCCGCCGGGGGCGCTTGGCTGTGGCGCTCGCAGGCGGTGGCGGTCACGCTGACAAAGCCGCACTATGGCCCGGCGGTCGAGCTGGTCTACGGCACCGGGTTCGTCGAGGCGCAGCAGCCGGTTTCGGTGCAGGCGCGGATCACTGCGCCGGTGGAGCGGGTTCTGGTCGAGGAAGGCCAGCGGGTCACGCGTGGGCAGCCGTTGTTTCTCCTCGCCGACGACGAGCAGCGGGCCCTCTCCGCCCAGGCCGCAGCGCAGCGCCGCGCCGCCGAGCAGACCGAGCAGCGCACCGGCACCCTGTTCCGCCAGGGCTGGGTGACCAAGGCCGCGCGCGACCAGGCCGTGGCCAACGCCGACGCCGCGCGCGCCGCCGAGGCAACCGCGGGGGCGCGGCGGGAGCAACTGGTGGTCCGCGCCGAGATCGACGGGATCGTGACCAAGCGCGACGTCGAGCCCGGAGAACTGGCGACGCCGACGCGCGTGCTGGCGCAGCTCGGCGATCCGGCCCGGATCCGGATCACCGCAACCATCGACGAGCGCGACATCGCCCGCGTCGGCCTGGGCCAGGAAGCGCTGATGTCGAGCGATGCCTGGCCGGGCAAGGCGATCCCGGCGCGAGTGGCCGAGATCACCCCCGGCGGCGACCCGACCCAGCGGGCATTCCGGGTGCGGCTGCTACCGACCGGGGCCGCCAACCTGCCGCTCGGCCTGAGCCTCGAAGTCAACATCGTCACCCGCCGCAAGGACCGCGCGCTGCTGGTTCCGGCCACCGCCGTCGCCGGCGGCAAGGCCTGGGTCGTGCGCGACGGGCGCGCGCACCGGGTGGACTTGCGCACCGGTATCCAGGGCAGCGAGGCGGTCGAGATCCTTGCCGGGGTGACCGGCGCCGATACGCTGATCGACAAGGCTCCGGGCAGCCTGGCCGAGGGCCAGCGGGTCAAGGCGGCGAAGTAGGGTGGCAGGGCGGAGATGACGCTCCGACTGGGCCTCCTGATCCACATCGCGGCCAAGCACCTGCTGATGCGCCGCCGCCAGACGCTGGTCGCCACCAGCGGGGTCGCAGTGGGGGTGGGGTTCTTCCTCGCCGTCTCGGCGCTGATGGTCGGCAGCCAGGCCGACTTCATCAAGACCCTGATCGACACCGCCCCGCACATCATCATCTACGACGAGCGCCGCAGCCCGCCGCCGCAGCCTGGAGTTGCCGCGTTCGGCGCGGAGGGGGCGGCGGTGCAGCTTCACGGCTACAAGGTCCGCACCGAGGTGCGCGGGATCAAGGATTGGCAGGCGATCCTGCGCGAAGTCGATCGCATTCCCGGCGCGATCGGTAGCCCGAGCCTGTCGGGCGCGGTCACGCTGCGTGTCGGCGGGCGCGAGGAAGGGCTCGGGGTTATCGGCATCGATCCGTCGATCGAGACGCGGGTCAGCACGATCTCCGACAAGCTACGCACCGGCAGCCTGATCGACCTCGAGCGCGTGCAGGGCGGCGTCATTATCGGCGAGGATCAGGCGCAGCGGCTCGCGCTCGGCATGGGCGACATCGTCGCGGCGACTTCGTCGCGCGGGGGCACGCGCAACCTCAAGATCGTCGGCCTGTTCAAGCGTGGGCAGATGCAACTGGGTTCGGGCTCCGGCTACATGCTGCTGCGCGAGGCCCAGTCCCTGCTCGGCCGGCCCTTCGTGATCAACCGGATCGGGGTCAAGCTGGCCGATCCCTACAGCGCGCAGGACGTCGCCAAGACGCTGGAGCAGCGTTATTTCTACAAGGCGGAATCGTGGCAGGAGCGATCGGCCGATTTCCTCGGACTGCTGCTGACGCGCAACGTGATCATGTATTCGGTGGTCTCCGCGATCCTGCTCGTGGCGAGCTTCGGGATCTACACCGCGGTCTCCAACAGCGTGGCCGACAAGCGCCGTGACATCGCGATCCTGCGCTCGATCGGATTCAGCCAGGGCGACCTGCAGCTGATCTTCGTAATGGAGGGGATGGCGCTGGCGCTGGTCGGCGTGGTGCTTGGCTGGGCCCTCGGGTTCGGCCTGATGAGCGTGCTTGGCAGCCTGGAATTCCCGATCCAGGGCGACGTGCAGCGGCTGCCGCTTGATCGCAGCAGCCGCCAATACCTGATAGCCGCCGCCGCCTCGCTGGCTGCCGGGGCGTTCGCCGCGTGGCTGCCGGCCCGCAAGGCGGCGCAGGTCGATCCGGTCGACATCCTGCGCGGGGCGGTGTGAACGTGGACGAAGGCGCCGCCCCGGTCCTCGTTGCCGAGCAGCTCGGCCGCGATCTGCCGGGCGATCCGCCGGTGACGCTGGTGAAGGATGCGGACCTCGCTATCGAGCCGGGCAAGTTTACCGCGATTGTCGGGCCATCGGGCTGCGGCAAGTCGTCGCTGCTCTACCTGCTCGGCCTGATTGACCGGCCGACGAGCGGGCGCCTGTTGCTCGACGGGCGCGAGGTGACCCCGCTCTCGGGCGACGAGCGCGCGCGCATCCGGCTCGAGCGGTTCGGGTTCGTGTTCCAGTTCCATTTCCTCCTGCCCGAATTCACCGCGCTGGAGAACGTGATGCTGCCGATCCGCCGGCTCGGGCGGCTCTCGCTGCCCGAGGCCGAGGCGCGGGCGCGCGAACTGCTCGGCTCGGTCGGACTGGGCGACAAGGTGCTCAAATCGCCCGACCGGCTCTCGGGCGGCGAACGCCAGCGCGTGGCGATCGCGCGGGCCCTGGCCAACGATCCGGTGCTGGTGCTCGGCGACGAGCCGACGGGTAATCTCGACAGTGTCAATTCTGCGCGCGTGGTCGACTTGTTCCGCGACCTGGCGCACAAGCAGGGCCGCGCGGTGGTCTGCGTGACTCACGATCCGGGGATTGCGGAGTTGGCCGACATTCGCGTGTCGATGCTGGATGGGCGGATCAGCGAGGTTTTGAGGCAAGGTTAGCATTTCGGGGAAGCGTGCGAAGGCATTCGCCGCTCCGCAGGCAGGGCGTGGTAGGATCGGGACGCATCGTCCAGCTTATCCTGCCAGCTCGGCGAGGCGCTCGCCCACCGCAGCCAGATCCGCCGCGAAGCGTTCCTCTTCCGCCTCTCGACCGTGATCGTGCAGGCGCAGAAGGTAGCTGGGGTGGACGGTGATCCACAGCTCGCTCCCGTCCGCCAGCACCCTGCCCCGCCCGCGCTCGCGCTGGACCGATACGGTCTTGCCGAGAATGCCACGTGCCGCACTGGCGCCCAGCGCCAGCAGCAGCTGGGGCTTTACCAGTTCGCGCTCGCCTTCGAGCCACCAGCGGCAGGTATCGATCTCGCCCGCGGTGGGCGACTGGTGAAGGCGGCGCTTGCCGCCTTGCGGCGTCACCTTCGGGGTAAACTTGAAGTGCTTGACCGCATTGGTGATCCACGTCTGCTCGCTCGCGATTCCCGCGTCTTCGAGGTGCGAACGCAGCAGCTTGCCGGCGGGTCCGACGAACGGCCGGCCGGTCTGCTCCTCGACATCGCCCGGCTGCTCGCCGACGATCATCAGCGCGGCACCGGGCCGGCCCTCGCCCGCGACCGCCTGCGTGCCGTTGCAGCCGATCGGGCAGCGGCGGCAGGCCTGGATCGCTTCGGCGATCGCGGGCAGGCTCGGCGGCCGGTCTCCAAAATCGTGTGCGCCGTGTTCGACCATGCTCCGCTCGCGTGCCTGCGCTCCGGCGATGAGTTCGGGAATGAGCGCCGCCTCGGGCAGGTTGCGCCAGTATCGCCGGGGCATTTCCTTGACCATCGCCCCGATCTTCAAACGCGCGGGGTTGAAGATCGATGCATAGTAGGAGGTCCAGAGCGCCTCGGCCGGATCGCCCGCGGGGGCATCAGCACGGTTAGCCGGTGGTCCCTCGCGCAGCATCTTCCCATCCCAGTGGAGTGCGCCCTGGGGGGTCAGGATCGACCAGTGCAGCTGTGCGAACCGATTGACGAAGAACACGGCATTTGCGCGCAGGATGTGGTGCGTAGGCTCGAACCACGCCACGAAATGCTCGGCGCCATCCTCGCCCACAACGCTGCGGAAGCGGACGAAAGCGCGCATCTTGTGAATGTCGCGACGCACCGCGCGGGCCAAATCGGACAAACGGCGCACATCGCGATCGGCGGCGTCGGCCATGAGACCGGGGGCCGACTGGAGTCGCCAAAGCAGCCGGTAGAGCAAGGCGAGCCGCGCGGGGTCGGTGTGGAGGATCGCCAGCTTGGCCTGTTCGATGAACGCGCGCGGCACGCGGGCGGCGGCGGCACCGTCTGGCGCGAGGAGCGGGTCGGCGGTTGCGAACAGGTCGGCGGCCGACTGGCTCGGTTCGGCCCACGCCACGTGTTCAGGCGACACGCCCGCCATCAGCAGCCGCCGCGCTTCCTCTCGCCAGCCTTCGAAATCGTCGGGGGCGCCGATCGTCGCGGCGACGAGCGGTGCGGTCACGCCGCGAACAGTTCGAGCTGCTCGGCCTTCTTCGGCGCCACCAACGGGCGCAGGTCGGCGCGGTCGCCGAGCACAACCGGGCGCCAGTCGGCGGCGATCAGGAACGGGCGCAGCTTGGCGATGGAGCTGGTCATCCGCGCGACATCGTCGAGCCGGAGCAGGCGCTGGCGGCGCGCGCGCAGAATAGCGTTGACCGCCCGCACGCCGAGGCCAGGGATGCGCAGCAGGGCTTCGCGCGGCGCGCGGTTGACGTCGACCGGGAAACTCTCACGGTGTTTGAGCGCCCAGGCGAGCTTGGGATCGATGTCGAGCGGAAGCATGCCCGTCAGGTCGGCAGCGGCGGCGACTTCGGCCGGGGCATAGCCATAGAACCGCATCAGCCAGTCCGACTGGTAGAGCCGGTGCTCGCGCATCAGCGGCGGGCGCTTGAGCGGCAACACGGCGCTTGCATCGGGGATCGGACTGAAGGCCGAATAGTAGACCCGGCGCAAGCTATAGTTATCGTAGAGCGTGGCGGCCCGGGTGACGATATCGGCATCGCTCGCCGCGTCGGCGCCGACAATCATCTGGGTGGACTGGCCAGCCGGCGCGAACCGGGGAGCGTGGCGCAGGCTCTTGCGTTCGTCCTTGGAGGCGGCGATCGCCTGGCGCACATCGGCCATAGCCGCGCCGATAGTCTCCGCATTCTTATCGGGCGCGAGGCGTTCGAGGCCGGCCACTGTCGGCAACTCGACATTGATCGAGACCCGGTCTGCCCAGAGCCCGGCCTCGTGCACCAGTTCCGGATCGGCCTCGGGGATAGTCTTGAGGTGAATGTAGCCACGGAAGTCATGCACCTCGCGCAGCGTGCGGGCGACGCGGATCAGCTGCTCCATCGTGTGGCTCGAGCTTTTAACGATGCCCGAGGAGAGGAACAGGCCCTCGATGTAATTCCGCCGATAGAAGGTGAGCGTGAGATCGACCACTTCCTCGGGGGTGAACCGCGCGCGGCGCACGTTCGAGCTCTTGCGGTTCACACAGTAGTGGCAATCGAACACGCAGTGGTTGGTCAGCAGCAGTTTGAGCAGCGAGATGCAGCGCCCGTCAGGTGCGTAGGCGTGGCAGATGCCCATCCCTTCGGTCGAACCGATCCCCTTGCCCCCCTTGCTGTTGCGCTTGGTCGTACCGGACGAGGCGCACGAAGCGTCGTATTTTGCCGCGTCGGCAAGGATTTCGAGGCGTTCACGCAGAGGGAGCTCGGGCATATGTTCATTATATGTTCCATGCCGTCCGCTGGCTACCCTGCCCGTGGGGGCATGCGACGAACCGAGCCGGAACGAAGCGGGTTCGCGGGCCATTGGAGAAGCGGAAAGCGCAAGACCCTGTTCTCGCAAGTCAAGGAGCTGCCCCCAATGCCGATGATCGAAGCCCGCGACGGCACCCGCCTTTACGTCAAGTCCTGGGGCGAAGGCCGCCCGGTCGTGCTGATTCACGGCTGGCCCCTTTCGGGCGACTCCTGGGACCCGATCAGCCATGCGCTGGCCGAGCGCGGCTATCAGGCGATCGCCTATGACCGGCGGGGGTTCGGCCGGTCGGACCAGCCATCGGGCGGATATGACTACGACACCTTCGCCGACGATCTCGCAGCCGTGATCGAGCAGTGCGCCAGCGGGCGCGAGGCCGCGCTGGTGGGGTTCTCGATGGGCGGCGGCGAAATCGCGCGCTACCTCTCGCGCCACGGCGGCAAGGGCGTGAACCGGGTGGCGCTGATCAGCTCGGTCGTGCCGTATATGGCGAAGACCGACGATAACCCCAATGGAGTGCCGGCTGAAACCTTTCAGCAGATGAGCGAGGGCATGCGGAAGGACCGTGCCCACTTCTTCAGCGACTTCTTCCGCGACTTCTACGGCGTCGGATTCCTCGGCCACCCGGTGTCCGACGAAGTGGTCCGGCACTCGTGGATGACGGCGATGATGGCCGGGCTGCGGCCGACACTGCTTGCCGCGCAGGCTTTCGCCACGACGGACTTCCGCCCCGACCTTGCGGCTTTCACCCTGCCCACGCTCGTGCTGCACGGCACGGCAGACAAGACCGTGCCGATCGAGGCGACGGCGCACGAGGTGGTTCGCGCGGTGCCGCATGCGCAGCTCGTCGAGTATCCGGGCGATGCGCATGGCCTGCTCGCCATCCGGCCCGAACGGGTGATCGAGGACCTGACCGCGTTCTTCGAGGACCGCCCGGTCGATGAGCCACAGGAGGTGCTCGACGCGATGACTGCCGCCGCGATCGTGGCGCCACCGGTCTGACCGGCGCTTTGCCCTCAGGTACAGGGCAGCGGGGGGAACCGCCAAGCGGTGGCCCCCGTTTTCCGCAAGTAGCGGGAGTGGGCACAGGAAAGGAACCGTCATGCGATACGATCAGGGCGACCCGGCCGAACTGCGGCACAAGTTCTGGGAATCGCTGGAAGATTCTCCATTCGTCATGCTTCAGCTCGATACCGACGCCGATACCGCGGCGCCGATGACGGCGCAGCTCGACAAGGACGCCCATCACACGATCTGGTTTTTCACGTCGCGTGACAATCATTTCGCCGCGGGTGGTCCCGCGACGGCGACCTTTGCCTCGAAGGGGCACAACGTGTTCGCCCGGTTCGTGGGCACGCTGACCGAGGAAACGAGCCGCGAACGGCTCGACAAGCAATGGAACAACTATGTCGAGGCTTGGTTCGAGGGCGGGAAAGACGATCCCAACCTGTTGATGCTGCGGATGGACCTCGGTCCGGCGGCGATCTGGGCGGGTGATGTCGGCGCGCTCAACACGGTCAAGATGGCGCTCGGCATGGACGTCACCGATTCGATCGAGGGCGGCTTCGCGGAGACGCGGATCTAGGCGATCTCCGGCGCACGCAGTCCGTGCCGCCCGGAATGGCCCTTCCCCGATCACGGGGGAGGGCCTTTCATTGTCAGGCGTCCTTGTAGCCGGGGGTGTGTGCTCCGGGCAGCGGGGGAACAGGCTGCGGCGGGGCTTCCGCATCGTCCTCGTGGACCTCGACCAGTCCGCGGCCGACATGGCTGTGGTGACGGCTGTAGCCAAAGTAAACGACAAGGCCGATCACCGCCCAGCCGGCGAACAGCTCGAGCGTGTAGGCCGAGAGGCTGAAGAACAGGTAGAGGCACCCGAGAATCGCCAGCGGCGCGACCACGCCGACCGCGGGCGTGCGGAACGGACGGTGGCGCTTGGGATCGGTGCGGCGCAGGACCATGACCGCGATCGCCACCATCGCGAAGGCGAACAGAGTGCCCGAGTTCGAGATGTCGGCCAGCGCGCCGACCGGGAACAGCGCCGCGAACAGGGCGACGAACACGCCGGTGATCATCGTGACGACGTGGGGCGTGTGATACTTCGGGTGAACCTTGCTCAGCCGCTCGGGCAGGAGCCCGTCGCGGCTCATCACGAAGAAGATGCGGGTCTGTCCGAACATCATCATCAGGATGACGGATGGCAGGGCGAACCCGGCAGCGAGGCCGACGAGATTGCCGATCTGCTTCCACCCGATCTCGCGAAGCGTCCAGGCGAGCGCCTCCTTTGAACAGACGACAACTTCCTTGGCCTGCGCGGCGCAGGCTGCGGCAAGTTCGGTGCTGCCGGGCGAGATGCCCTTGCCTGACGCATCGAGCAGCGGCGTCGCGCCGACCGAGCCGATCACGCCGGATGCGACGAGCAGGTAAAACACGGTGCAGATCGCGAGGCTGCCGATCAGGCCGATCGGCATGTTGCGCTGCGGGTCCTTGGTTTCCTCCGCGGCCGTCGAGACCGCGTCAAACCCCACATAGGCGAAGAAGATCGAGGCCGCCGCCGCCGAGATGCCCGAGAAGCCGAGCGGGGCGAAAGGGCGGAAATGCTCGGTGTTCATCACCGGCAGCGCAAGAATGCAGAACAGGGTGAGCGCGGTGATCTTGATCGTGACGAGGACCGCGTTGAACGCAGCGCTCTCGCGCGTGCCGAGGACGAGGAGCCAGGTGACCAGCAGCGAGATCAGGAAGGCCGGCAGGTTGATCATCCCGCCCGTGGCGATCGCGGTCTGGATCGCATCAGTGTTCTGGGCGCCGAATGCCAGCTGGATCTGCGCGATCAGCGCGTTGGCGTTGGTCAACGTGACGGGAATCTCGATCCCGGCGTAGCCCTTCAGCAGTCCGACGAAATAGCCCGACCAGCCGACCGCGACCGCGCCCGCGGCCACCGCGTATTCGAGCACCAGCGCCCAGCCGACCAGCCAGGCCATGAGCTCGCCCATGACGGCGTAGGAATAGGTGTAGGCCGAGCCCGAGACCGGGACCATTGCCGCCATTTCCGAATAGCACAGCGCCGCCACCGCACAGACGACACCGGCGATAATGAAGCTTAGCAGCATGCCCGGCCCGGCCTTCTGCGCGGCCTCGGCCGTAAGCACGAAAATGCCCGTGCCAATCACCGCGCCCACGCCCAGCATCGTCAGCTGGAAGGCACCGAGCGAACGGTGAAGCGATTTCTTCGCGGCAGTTGCGAGGATCGCATCCAGTGGCTTCACACGTCCAAACATTGCAAACCCACCCTTTGGAGAATTTTCCCGAGGCTAGCGGGAGCAAGCCGGGGTGCAAGGGGGTTTGGCGATTCGTCCCCATCTGAGCGACGAGCCACGCCTTTGCGATCCGCGCGTCCCGCGTCTAGAAGAAGCCAATGTCCACCACCTTCCAGCTCGATACGAGCACCAGCCGGGCCAATCCCACCCCTGCGCCGATGAAGCGGATGACCGTTCCGGCAATCCGCAGGCGCAAGCAGGACGGCCACACCGCCGAGCCGGTGGTCATGCTGACCGCCTATACCGCGCGGCAGGCGCAGCTGCTCGACCCGCACTGCGACATCCTCTTGGTGGGGGACTCGCTCGGACAGGTCATCTACGGGCTGCCCTCGAGCGTGCCGGTCACGCTCGACCTGATGATCGCCCACGGCGCGGCGGTGGTTCGCGGGTCGTACCATTCGGTGGTGATCGTCGACATGCCGTTCGGCACTTACGAGGCTTCGCCCGAGCAGGCCTTCGCCAGCGCCTCGCGGGTACTCAAGGAAACCGGCGCGGCCGGGATCAAGCTCGAGGGCGGCGCAGCAATGGCGCCAACGGTGGAATTCCTCGTCGCGCGCGGCATTCCGGTGATCGGCCATGTCGGCCTGACGCCGCAGGCCGTGAACGTGCTGGGCGGCTACAACGCGCGCGGGCGCAGCGAGGCCGAAGCGGCCAAGATCGTCAGCGGCGCCAAGGCGCTCGATGCAGCGGGAGCCTTCGCAGTGGTCGCCGAGGGGGTCGTGGAGCCGATCGCGATCGAGGTCACCAAGGCGATCGGCGCCATCTGCATCGGCATCGGCGGCTCGGCGCAGTGCGACGGCCAAGTGCTCGTGGTGGACGACATGCTCGGCATGTTCGAGCGCGTGCCGCGGTTCGTGAAACGCTATGCGGCAATTGCGGAGACGATTTCGGATGCGGCCGCCCGCTATGCCGAGGAAGTGCGCGCGCGCAGTTTCCCCGGCCCCGAGCAGACCTACCAGCCGCGCTGATCGTTCGATCTGCCACCATCAACATGCCAACAGGGGCCTGCTCATTGCTGTCGTTCTTCCGCGGTTCGATCCTCTTCACGATCGCCTGCCTCGCGCTGGGCGGCTGGTACGCCTGGGTCCAGACCGGCACCCTTGCGGGCACGGTCCAGGTGCTGTGGATCATCCTCGTGCTGTCGGTGCTCGAGATCTCGCTCTCTTTCGACAACGCAGTGGTCAACGCGACTGTGCTGCAGGACATGGACCACGCCTGGCGAAGGCGCTTCCTGACCTGGGGCATGGTGGTCGCCGTATTCGGCATGCGCATCCTGTTTCCGCTGGCGATCGTCGCGGTCGCCGCCGGGCTAGGGCCGGTGGAGACCGTCCAGCTCTCGCTTCGCGATCCGGTGCGCTATGAACAGATCGTCAGCGGCGCGCATGTCGGCATCGCCGGGTTCGGCGGCGCATTCCTCGCGCTGGTCGGGTTGTCGTTCTTTTTCGACAACGAGAAGGACGTGCACTGGATCCGCTGGGTCGAGGGCCGGCTGAGCGCCTTCTCGAACGTCAAGGCGGCGGAGATCGGGGTGCTACTGCTCGCCCTCTACGGTGTCTCGCTGCTGCTGACCGACGAAGAAGCCCTGACGTTCCTCGCCGCCGGGATGCTCGGCATCGTCGCGTTCATCGCGGTCGAGGCGATCGGCACCCTGCTCGAGCTGCGCGACGCGGCGCAGCGCGCCGCCGGAGTGACGGTCCGCTCGGGCCTCGCCGGGTTCATCTACCTCAACGTGCTCGACGCCTCGTTCAGCTTCGACGGCGTGATCGGCGCGTTCGCGCTATCCAACAACATGGTGGTGATTGCCCTTGGCCTCTCCATCGGCGCGATGTTCGTGCGTTCGCTGACGATCATGCTCGTCGAGAAGGGCACGCTCAACGAGTACCGCTACCTCGAACACGGGGCGTTCTGGGCAATTGTCGCGCTGGCCGCAATCATGCTGATCTCGGCCCGGATCGCTGTCCCCGAAACCGTGACCGGCCTGATCGGCGCGGTGCTGATCGCCGCCTCACTCGCGTGGTCGGTCCGCTATCGCCGGCACCATCCGGAGCACTCGTGGTCCGATCCGCAGGTATGACGATCGGGTCAATTTGTGCACTTGTCGTTGCACGTGAGACCAAGTAGGTTCCGGCACGGAGTTCTTGGAGAGGAACCCGAAAGGGCGCTGGCTCAGGCTGGCGCCCTTTCTTCATTTCGGCCTCCGTGCGACTGCTCCTGCGCGACCGGCTTGCCTGCAGCATCGGCCCGCGCTCGCAGCGCCTGCGCCCGTGGTGTGTTGCCGAGCGTGTCTGCGAGCGCCCGGCTCGCGGTGGGTGCGCAGCGCTGCAAGCGGAACGCGGTCCGCGCGGCCTCCCCGGACAATTCGCGGCGTCCGGTCCGTGCGCTGGCTGCAGCAAGATCGGCCTCGAGACGCGCATCGCGGCCGTGTCCGTTCGCCGCGAGCCACAGCAGCGTATCCGCAGCAACGGCCCAGTTGCCGTCTTCCGCGGCAAAGCCTGCAGCAAGGCGCAGCGCGGTACGATTGCGCGGGGTCGCCGACAGCGCGGTGCTGACCACCTGCCGCGCCGCGGCGCCGTCGCCCGCCCTGACATAGACCTCGACGAGGCGCAGCATGAGCTCGTCCGACAGGCGCACGGCCGCCGCGCGGCGATAGCCGTCGAGCGCTCCGGGAAGGTCGCCGCGCAGCAGGCGGACATCGGCGGCCAGAGCCTGCGCGGTGGAGGAAGCCGGGGCGTTGGCGACGATCCGTTCGGCAACGGCGGCGCCGCCGGCGAGGTTTCCCTCGGCGAGGAGCTTGCGCACGTAGGGCACCGCTGCCCCCGCATCGCCAGGTGCATCGGCATAGCGCAGCGCCAGCACGCCCAGTGCAACCGGCTCGGCAATGACCTGCGCCGCGCCTGACTGGCTACGGGCGGCGCGATCGAGCAGCGGTGCGGCGAGATCTCGGCGACCACTCTCCTCGTAGGCCCGGGCGACGAGCGTGAGAAGGTACGGCGAGGCAGCCGAACTTGCCACCTCGTCGGCGAAGCGCGCGATCACCAGTGCGGGGTTGCCGGTGTTAGTTAGCGCCCGGGCGAGCAGGTCGCGCGCGGGCGCGTTGTGCGGCTGCATGCGGGCGAGCAGGTCGAGCCGCTCCACCGCGAGGTTGGTGTCGCCGACCTCCAGTTCCAGCACGCCCGAGAGCAGCAGCCCGGCGGGGATGCGCAGAGCATCGGGCCCGGCGTGGTTCAGCATCTGCCTGGCGAGCGGCAGATCGCCGGCGCGCGCGGCGAGCGTCGCCTGAAGGAACCACGCCCGCCCGTCGTTCGGGTCCTGCTTGATCATCTGGCGGGTGACCACCAGCATTTCACGGGCGCGGCCGAGTTCGCCAAGCGTCGCGGCATATTCGCCGAGCAGCGCGAGGTCGTATTGGTCGTCGTGGAGGCCTTGCTCGAACCACGGCAGCGCGGCTGCGAGGCCGTATTGGTCGCGAACCAGCAATCCGCGCAGTTCGAGCGCGCGCACGTTGGCCGGATCGAGCTGCACCGCGTGACTAGCTGCATCGACCGCGGCGAGTTCCTGTCCCGCGGCGTAACGCAGCCGGGCGATATCGACCCACAGGCGGCTGTCGTCAGGTGAAAGCGTGCGAGCGCGGGCGAAGGCGGCGTCGCTCGCGGCGAGATTGCGTTCGGCCATCTCGAGCCGGCCGAGCATGCGCCAACCATGCGCCGCCTCGCCGGCTGCGAACCGGCCAGGGCCGAGCCATTCGCGGGCGTGGACGAAGTCGCCCTGGTCGATCAGTGCCTCGCCCATCCGCGCCGCCACCAGCTCGCGCGAGACCCCGGCGGCAAGCGCCTTGCGCAGCGCGGCCTCGGCGGCGATCCCATCGCCCTTGGCCAATGCCGCCCAGGCCTCGCGGCGCAGCGCATCGGGCCAGACCTCGCCCGCACCGCCCGGCGTGGCGGCCACGAGCGCGAGCAGCGCGAGTGCCAGCCGGCGTCGCGGCCTGCGCCGGTCAGGCGTGGAGGTCATACTGCTTGAGCAGGTCGTAAAGCGTGGGCCGGCTGATCCCGAGCAGCTTGGCGGTGCTCGAGATGTTGCCCTCGCTGCGGGCGAGCGCATGGCGGATCGCCTTGCGATCGGCCTGCTCGCGCGCCGACTTGAGGTTGAGCCCGACGACTGCCTCCTCGGCCTTGGGGCCAAGGTCGAGGTCGGCCGCGCTGACGAGCTTGCCGTCGGCCATGATCACCGCGCGCTTCACCCGGTTTTCGAGCTCGCGCACGTTGCCAGGCCACGCCCAGCTGTCGATCGCGGCGAGCGCATCGGCGGCGAAGCCCTTGACCTGCGGGTTCATCTCGCGGGCGAAGCGGGCGAGGAAGGCCTTGGCCAGCAGGATCGCGTCGCCGGGGCGCTCCGACAGGCTCGGGATACGCACGACGATCTCGGCGAGGCGGTAGAACAGGTCCTCGCGGAAGCGGCCGTCGGCAATCATCTGCTCGAGGTTCTGGTGAGTCGCGCAGACGATCCGCGTATCGACGTCGATCGAGCGCCGCGCGCCGATCCGCTCGATCACCCGCTCCTGCAGGAACCGCAGCAATTTCACCTGTAGCTGCAGCGGAATGTCGCCAACCTCGTCGAGGAACAGGGTTCCCCCTTCGGCCAACTCGATCTTGCCGACGTTCGACTTGACCGCTCCCGTGAACG
>Ga0207703_10001877_pt1 | contig 18678 bp, 25 predicted proteins | sample KBSSwiS12_FD_184304 | JGI IMG/M metagenome (GOLD analysis project Ga0207703, IMG submission 184304) | Switchgrass rhizosphere microbial communities from Kellogg Biological Station, Michigan, USA - KBS Switchgrass S1-2 (SPAdes) (version 2) | ecosystem: Host-associated > Plants > Roots >...
CGGAATTATCAGACGACCCCCGTCAGCCAAAGCGTCGAGCCACGCGGAGATCGGGTGAGTAACTCCGGCATTCACGTAGATTACATCTGCGGTGCCCAGGGACACCACAGCGCCGTTGCCTTCAATCACGCGAGTGTTTCCGAAACGTGTCAAATTCACACCGGCACGAGCCGCCAAAACGGGATCATATTCAACAGCAGTCACCCGACCGGCCAACACAGACATGATCGCCGTGTAGTACCCGGTCCCCGCCCCAATGTGCACAACATGATCCTCAGGCTGAATCGCCGCTGCAGCGAGCAGCGCGGCATGCAAAGAAGGCTGCCCGTTGTTGATACGCCGCTCAGCCACCAACCCGAAGAGCCCGTTGACATAGAGCAGCACGGGATCAGCATCGACGGTCGGCTGGTAGAGGCCGGGCATGTGGAATTCGAGCCACGGCCCGGGCCCCAGGAAGTCCTCGCGCGCAACCGCCGCGAAGGCTCCCTGCAGGCGCGGGTCACTGATCCGCGCCGCTGCCAAGGTTTGCTTGGCGTAGGCTTGCCTCACAATGGCAAGCTCTGTCTCACGATCCATCGGTTGAGCCTTTTCGTTCCGCAGATGAAAGGTTATGGGCTACCGGCGGGTGCGCGCGGACGCGGGAAAATTATTTTTCGCTCACCTGTCCGCGCACACCGCAAAAAAGCGCATAGGTGGAGTGAGGGAACCGCAAGCGCTATGCACCAACCACGAGCCTTGGATGTCATTCTCGAGGAAACAGCTGCCGCCCGAGCGCTTGCCCTCGAGCTCGTCACCAGGATGGATCTCTTGCGCCTGAAAGTGATTGCGCGTCTGCATGCCCGGGGTCTACCGCCGGAAATCGACTGGAGCGATCTGCTCCAGGAAGCCATCTCCCGGGTGCTGGACGGGTCCCGTCCGAAGCCGGAAGGGGTGCCAGTCGTTGCATTCCTGGCAGGGGTCATGCGCAGCATCAAGACAGATCACTGGCGGCGCGCCCGTCGCAAGGCCCGGCAGCTTCCCAAGCTGCTGGTCGACATGGACACCGATGAACGAGCCGACGCCTTCAATCCAGAGCACAGCCTGACAGCTGTTCAGCAGTTGGCCCTCATCCACCAACTCTTTGCCGATGACCGCCAGGCCGTCCAGGTTATCGCGGGAATGCGCGAAGGCCACACCCCCGAAGAAATATGTATCCGGCACAACATGTCCAAAACCGACTATGACTCGACACGCAAACGCATGCGCCGCGTGCTGATTCGCGAGGGGCTGCGGAGGCCACAACCATGAGGCCTGAACGGGAACTGGAGCGGGTGTTGCTCGCGTTCGAGCACGAAGTCCTCGACGCGAGCGACGAGGAGATCTTCGCCGCAGCCCGGGAGCTGGGCATGAACCCGGCCATGAAAGGCTCGTCTGCATTTTTCGGAGTGACACTGCTCGTCCATTTCGGAAAGCCAGCGCAGAGGCCAGGCCGCCGCAAGCGTCAACAGGTTGCTCGCCGCCGCATACCGAAGGATGATGTCCCACCGTCATCCTGAGAATTGCCATGGTCGTGCCGACTCCTGCTTCTGTGGCGTTGATCCTGGTGCTCTCAGCTCCTTTTCAGTGGTTCACCGTCGCCGGCGCCAAAACGTTCCGCATCCCCAAGCTGCGTGATACGGGCGCTGGTCTCGGAGGCACGGCGTTTGTGTTTGGAACCCTGGTCGTTCTGTGGCAGGGTCTGTGCAACGGGTTCGACCTCACCCCGGCCGCCTTCGGGGCGGCGTTGTCGGTGCTGTCGGTGGCTCTGTATGAGTGGGCGCGCCGGACAATCCTCGGACGCAGGTTCGCAATCGCGCTGGCTGAAGAAGTCCCGGAAGCAGTCTGCGAAGACGGGCCGTACCGGTACATGCGGCATCCGTTTTATTTGAGATACCTACTCGCGTCCTTGGGGATGCTGGTTGCGACTCTCAATCTCGTTGGCGCCGCCGTATTTATTTTCAACTCGACAGTGTTCACCTACATGGCACGGGATGATGAACGAACGTTGCAGGCGAGTGTCCTCAGCTCCGACTATGATGCCTACCGGCAACGAGTTGGGTTTCTGATGCTCCTCCCGCGCAGGCGCTGATGGACACAACACTCAATATCATCGGCGGCGTGCTCATCGCCGCGGGCCTGGTCGGCGCGATCGTGCCGATGCTGCCCGGCATTCCCATGATCTTCGGCGGGATCTGGCTGATCGCCGCTGTTGACCACTACCAACATCTGGGCATGGGTTGGTTGCTGGGGATTGGAGGGGTAGGGGCGGTTGGACTGTTGATGGATCTGATTGCGGGCGCCCTGGGTGCCAAGCGCGTCGGTGCCAGCCCGCGGGCAGTATGGGGCACTCTGCTGGGCACGATCATCGGGCTGTTCTTCGGACTTCCCGGCCTGTTGCTGGGCCCGTTCGTCGGAGCGCTGCTGGGAGAGCTTGCAGCGGGAAAGAGCGTGCTGAGGTCAGCTCACGTAGGGGTGAGCACCTGGGTGGGATTGATCTTCGGCACCATCATCAAGCTCGTCGCGTCCGTGACGATGGTAGCGTTGTTTGGTGCTGCGTGGTGGTGGAATCACGGGGCGTGAGTTTCACGCCATCACGTTGATCAACGTCCCCATGGTCTGATTCGCGATCTCCAACATCTTGGCGTTGGCTTCAACGCTGAGCTTTTGCTGGCTCGCATCAACCAGAGCGCCCGTGGGATCCACACCGCTGGCGATCGCCTGCGCATCTTGCGCGACATTCGCCATACCGCGGGAAATACCCTGCTGCGCGTATTGCAGCGCGCCTGCGCTGATTCCAGATATGCCGTTCATGGCAAGCACCTTACCGGAAGACCGCCTTCGATGCCGTGCCCTGGCTCACACGCGAATCAGACATAACCAGCCGCCTCGCCGTCGCGCTATCCTTCCCCGCCCTGAAGAGCGGGGCTTGCCGCGCCGGGCGCTGAGCGGTACTGCCAGAATTTGGGAAACGCGAGGCTCGTCGCAACCACCGCGACCATGCAGGCAAGCCCGCCACTCCACATGCTCAACGGCACGCTGCTCAGCGACGCCACCCACCCCGCTCGCGTATTCCCCAGGAGGGGGCCGCTCATATAGGAAATCATTGCAATGCCCGCCAGCCGGCCACGCATGGAATTGGGCACCGCATGATTCCAGATGATGCCCCGAAACAAGCCACTGATCATATCGGCCCCACCCGCGGCGACCAGGCACAGCACCACCAATAACGGGGTCGGCGCCAAACCGGCACCCAGAACGAACAATCCCCATCCCGCGGCCGCGATGACCACCACGCGGCCCTGGTGCTCGATCCGTGAGCTCCATCCGCTCAAGAGCGTGGCAATGAGGCTGCCAATCGCCATCGAAGAGAACAACAATCCGGTCATGCGTGCATCGCCCCATTGCAGCGACAGGGCGGGAAACAGGGCTACCGGGAAGGCGAACAACATCGCGGCGATATCGATGATATAGGTGCCGATCAGCTCGGGTTTGGACAGCGCGAAGCGCACGCCGATCGCGGCATCGGTCAACGCGGAATGCGGCTGAACCTCGGGGTCCGGGGTCCTGCGCATGAGAGCCACGCAGACCACAGCCCCTCCGAATGAGAGAAAATCAAACAGGTACGCGCCCATCAGGCCAGAAGTTGCAATCAACACGCCGCCCAGCAGCGGACCGGCAATGGCCCCGGCGGAGCCGCGAAAACCGCTCAAAGCGCCGGCGGCGGCATACTCGGAAGGGTCAACCAGCTTCTGGGTGAGCGCCTCCATCGCAGGCGAATGAAAGGCTGCGATCGCCTGCAGCGCGGCGACCAGGATGAAAATGGCGACGAGCGACGGATGGGGCAGCAGGCTGTTCACCAACAGCAGCGCAACGACCACCGCCATCGCCGACTCCGCAGACAGCATCAACAGGCGGCGATTGATGCGGTCGGCGTAGGCACCTCCCAGCAGGCCAAACAGCAGAACCGGACCTAACTGCGCAAGTCCGAGCGCTCCAACCCAGGCGTTGGAGCGGGTAAGTTGATAGACCTGGTACGGGACAGCCATGTAGCTGACCATGCTGCCCAGAAAAGATATGAGCTGCCCGACGAAGAGTAAACGGAAGTCCCGGTGTCGTTTGAGGGGCGCGATGTCAATGAGCATGGATGGGGTGCGCGGGGGCCCATCCCGGGGCCGCCAGAACGAAACCAGCTGAAAATAAGGGGTTTCAACCTAGCATATCGCGGTGCCATTCCATACACCCCCATCATGGAGATTGCGTCTCGACCTCGGGAATGGGCTCCATGAGGACGGGTTCCGTCCGCTTGCGATGCTGCACTTCGGTCCGGTCGATCACGACGTCACGTGGGGCCCGAAATCCCAGGCGCACCTGGTTGCCCTTGATACCCAACACCACCACCGTGATGTTGGAGCCGATTGCAATGGATTCCTCGGGACGGCGGCTGAGTACGAGCATGGTCTTCCTCCTTAAAGCTCCGAAAGCTATGGAGGATAACTATCCCACCAGAGGCCTCACGGCGCCTGGAAGTCATCTCCACTGTGGAGGGATCGGCTGATCCCAAGGGTGATATGTGCACAGTGGCGATAATCGCAAACCGCCAACGGGTTCACATGAGTCGATCCAACGCCGCGATTTTCAAGGGTTTCACAAACTGGCCATTGAAACCTTCCTGCCGACAGCGTTGCTCGTGCGCAGGGCCGCTGAGACCGCTCACGGCATAGACTCTCGTCTGCTCAAAACCCGCGAGGGAACGCAGCTCATGGCAAACGGCGTAGCCATCCAGTCCCGGCATTTCAATATCGAGGAAAACGACATCAGGGTGACACTCGCGGGCCATGCGCAACGCGGCCCTGCCGTCGCCACAGGTATGCACTTCGTGACCAGCCAGCTCCAACAGTTCGCCCAGTGACTCACGGGAGTCCGCATCATCATCGGCAACGAGCACCGTCTTGCGACCCTTTCGCTGCGTCGCAGTCGAATGGCCACGCCTGTGCCAGGGCTGGCCATCCGCTGGTGCTGAGCTGGTATCGGGCGCGATTCTCACGGTCAAAAGAATGCTCCGGCAGGCAGGCCCGGACAAGCTCAGCCCATCGTCACAGCTTGTCAGCCGAAGCTGACAAAAGCTGGGCCGCAAGGGTGTCTTCTTGAAACCAACAATGCGATGATAGTCACGTCAGCAGGAAGCTGTGCGGTCCCCCATTGAAATACCTGCCCCTCATCTGGTCCGGCATCTGGCGCAAGCCCGGGCGAACTGTCCTGATCTTTCTTCAGGTCAGTGTCGCATTCGCGCTCTTCGGTGTCCTGCAGGGAATGAAAACGGGCGTCGAGCACGTCGTCGGGGAGACCCGCGCGGACCTGCTGCTCGTCCACGGAAATCTCAGCATCATCGACCCACTGCCCATCGGGCTGCTCAAACAGATTGAATCCCTGCCCGGTGTCAAAGTGGTGGTACCGGTGGAGTTGTTTCTGGGTACTTATCAAAAGCCCAGCGAAAAGATCGGCATTGTCGGGGTGCGGCCCGAGGAGGGCTGGCAATCCGCCTTCACCTACAAGATTCCCCCCGCGGCGGCCGCAGCCTTCAAAAACACCCGTACGGGAACACTGGTCCGTGAAGGGCTCGCCAAGAAGTACGGCTGGAAGATCGGCGACCACATTCCTCTGAAAACGACCGCGGCCAAGGCCAACGGAGCAACTGACTGGACGTTCGACATCGTCGGTATGTATGGGGATGACGATGTAGGCGGGGGCAACGACATCATCCTGATCAACTATGACTACTACGACGAAGGCCGCCTGGTGGGCAAAGGCACGGTCAGTCACTTCAATGTGGCCGTGTCGGATCCTCACCAGGCAGTTGCCGTGGCGGATGCAATCGACCGCCACTTCGCGAACTCCTCCAATGAGACCAAGACAGAATCGCTGCGGGAGCTTGCGCAGGCCCAGATGCAATCCATTGGTGACCTGAACTTCCTGATCCGCGCCATCGTGAGCGCGGTGCTGGTTGCGTTGCTGTTTGCTACCGCGACCATGATGATGCAGTCGATCCGCGAGCGTACCTCGGAGCTGGCTGTTCTCAAGACGCTGGGATACAGCGACCGCGCCGTGTTTATTTTCATTCTGTCCGAATCCATGGTTATTTTTATTGCCGCCGCCGTGTTCGGTTTGCTGCTCGCCTGGATTGCATTCCCGCTGGCGTCCAGGTTTGTGCCCGGCTTGACCATGCCGTGGGAGGTTGTCGCTGCAGGATTGGGTTTTGCTGCTATCGTGGCGACGATCAGCGCGTCCGTGCCGGCCATACAGGCTGCGCGGCTCAATATTGTCAACGCATTGGCGAGCCGGTAACCGAAGTGAAGTTCTTCCGCCAGCTCTTCGCCATCCTGCGCGTCAACCTGTCGGGCTTGCCTGCGCGGCTGGGTTCGAGCCTCACCATCCTGGTAGGGGTGACGAGCGCGGTCGGTGTGTTGGTGTCCATGTTGGCAATGGGCATTGGTGCCCGCGAGCAGGAACTGGCAGGTGTACGGGCCGATCGCGTGATCCTGACAACCACGGGCTCACGGCTGGGGCAGGGCAATGTGACGCAGGATGAGGCCGGCATCATTCTCGGGTTGCCGGGGATCAGGAAGAATTCGAACGGTGATCCCATTGTGGCCCTGCAGTCCATGGTGCCTCTCCAGGGCCGGCGTCACGTAACCAACATCCGGATCTATTTTCCGCTCATTGGAATTACTCCGAACGTCACCGAGCTGGCGCCGGAAATGCAATTTACCGCCGGCCGGATGTTTAAACCGGGACTGCAGGAGCTCATTGCCAGCAATGCCTGCAGCCGGCAGTTCGTCGGATTTCAAATGGGCGACCGTCGTCCCTTGCACGGCACTGACTGGACCATTGTGGGTCTGTTCGACCGCGGCGCATCCCAGCAGTGCGTCGTCTATGCCGACGTCAAAACGCTGATGACCGTGATGAAACGCAACACGTATTCCACGGTGACCGTCCGGCTCAACTCACCGGCTGACTATGATGTATTGCACGATGCGGTGGCCGCCAATCCCGCCTTGCACATTGAAGTCCAGCACGAGGAAGAGGCCATTGCAGATGCCTTCAAACCCCTGAATGCCATACTCAATTTCGTGAGCCTGTTTGTCGGGACGATCATGGCGATTGGCGCCACTCTCGGTGCCGTCAATTCGTTGTACGCCATCGTGGATTCACGGCGGCGTGAGATGGCCACCTTGCGGGCCATCGGCTTCGGCGGTGGCGCGGTGGTCGTGTCCGTGCTGGTCGAGTCGATTCTGTTGGCCCTGCCGGGTGCCATCCTGGGGACCCTGGCCGCCTGGGTGCTGTTCAATGGGCTCGCCGCCAGTCCCTTTGGATTCAGTTTTCAACTGGCCGTCACGCCGCCGCTTGCCGTGGTCGGTGTCGAATGGGCCCTGGTGATGGGCCTGCTGGGCGGGTTGTTGCCCGCATTGCGTGCGGCTAGGATGCCGATCACTACTGCGCTTCGAGCAACGTAAACATGCCGGATGTCAGCGGGGGCTGCTATTGCGGAAACATCCGCCTGACCGTCTCCTTCTCACGGGATCTGTCGGCGTACACACCCCGTGCCTGCGACTGTGATTTTTGCCGTAAACATGGGGCCGCCTATGTTTCGGATCCCGCTGGATCACTGCGCATCCGGGTCACTGACGAGCGCGAGCTGAGTCGATTCCGGCAGGGGAGCAACACCGCGCAGATGCTCCTGTGCCGCAAGTGCGGAGTGTTGGTCGGTGCTGTGTATCAAGAGGCTGATGAGCTGTTCGGTACCATCAACGCCCAGTCGCTCGAGTCCCGGGCATCCTTTGGGACGCAGCAAAGTGTCTCGCCCAAAGCCCTTTCCGCCGACCGCAAGGTTCAGCGATGGCGGGAAATCTGGTTTCCGAAGGTGGTCCTGGATACGGCCCGTCTGCCCGAAACGCCCGTTCTGAAGTCAGAGCGCCTGGTGCTTCGGCCGCTCCGGTTGGCGGACGCACCGGCCGCGCAGCGACACTTTCCGCGTTGGGAAATCGTCCGCTGGCTCAATGCCATCGTACCTTGGCCCTATCCCGAGAATGGGGCCGAAAGTTATTTCCGTGAAGCACTGGAGCAGGTCGCCCGCGGTGAGCGGTTCGTGTGGGCGATCTGCCTCAAAGAAGCTCCGGACGATCTGATTGGCATCATCGAGTTGCGCCCTGACGATGGCTCACGCGATCAGCGTGGGTTCTGGTTGGCGACCGAGTTCCAGGGAAAAGGGCTCATTACCGAAGCGGCGAACCTCGTCACCGAATACGCTTTCACGGAGTTGGGCTGGCCCCATCTGTGGTTGACGAATGCGAGCGCCAATATCGCTTCCCGCCGCGTCAAAGAGCGGCAGGGCGCCCAACTCGTGGAAACGAAAGAAAACCGCTATGTATCGGGCGTGGGCCCCGGTGAGATCTGGTTGCTGAAGCGCGAGGACTGGTTCCGGCACCGCACCGCGTGACCCCTGGCGCTGCCGCTACCGCCAGCCCCCGTGCGGCCGCCGCGGCCCTCTCAAGGGTAGGTCGTACGGCCCAGCTCACACGTCTGCTTCAGTCTCAGGTACTCGAATAGTCCCGTGATCGGGGGCCATCGGCCCACGGTCTGTTGGTCATTGCGTGCTGCTGCCAGCGCGGGCACTTCCACGGTCGCGGACGCTTGGGGGGACAACCAGGGAACAGTGCCGAAAGTCCAGCCCCGGCGTGTCCGCACTTCGTGCAACGCCAATTCGTAGCCAATGTGCTCTGTTCGATGGTGCTCACGGAGCTGCTGAATGCGCCATTCAAACAGCCGCTGCAGCCGCGGGTGGTTGCGAAAGTAAGGTATCAACACGACAGGGCGCATGAGCGCGGCCAGAGTCAGATCAGCCGCGGAAAATTGCGCGCCGACCAGGTAGGAATGGGCGCTCAAACGCTCCGCCGCGCTCAGCAGGCACTGTTCCAGTTGCTCAAACGCCCGGTCAGCCCGGTTGTGTCTGAATCGAAATCTCCGTGTCAGCACTCCCGCGACGATCCGGCCCGCCACACCGGCTTTGAAACTGCCGGCGGGAATCTCAGGCAGGAAGAGACCGGTGAGGATGGCCGGGTGTTCCAATGCGATCTGCGTGTAGGCCAGACGCCGGGCAGCCAACCCCAAAGTCGAATCGAACCACAGCATCCAGCGTTTCACTTCGTCGCTCAGATGCAGTGACGGTGCAGGGTAAGTCTGCTCGAGATATTCAACGATGCTCGAAGACTCGCTGAGGACCGCGCCCGTGGCCTGGTCGTGAATTGTTGGAACCGTGTATTCCTTGCGGCCGTTGTCGAGCGTCGTTTTACACCGCAGGTGCCGCATCTCACGCTTACTGAACGGGTTGACCTCGACTGCCTGCCATTCAACGCCCTTGAAGTCGAGCGCCCAGCGGACTTTTTCGACGTAATGCGACCAGTGGAGCTGATACAGGAGGATCATCGAGCGCCATCTTAGCCGCTCGCGCGGCCTGTTGCGAACGACGCGTAGGAAGATGCTGACTGGTGAATGCGTTGCCGCCTGCTGCCCGGAAGTCACAGGTAGACATACGCTTTTCGCACACCATTCAAGAGGAGAGTGAGATATGCCAACAGCTTCGGGCCATACGGCAGCTATCCGTGCAAAGAAGGTTATTGGAACGAACGTCAAGGATCCGAGCGGAACCAAGATCGGTGCCATTGAGGACATCGTTCTCGACAAGCAGTCCAACGCCATCATGTTTGCCGTGGTGGGTTTCGGTGGTTTTCTCGGCATGGCGGAGAAGTACCATCCAATCCCCTGGTCATCGTTGCAATACTCGGCCGGCGACGACGCCTACGTCGTGAATTATACGAAGGACCAGTTGCAAGCCGCACCGGCAGGCTCGATCGACGAGCTGACCCGGGACGATGGCTTTGGAATACGCGATGAGACCTATCAGTACTACAACGCGCCCCGGTATTGGGAAGGCGACTCGCTTCGGTAGCCGGCCGTGATTGGGGGTCCGCTGGGGGACCCCCAATCAGACCCTTACGACCTGCAGCGTTTTGTCGACGCTCAGGCGCCCGTGTTCGAGGCTGTGCGGGCGGAGCTCAGAAGCGGCCGCAAGCGATCGCATTGGATGTGGTTCATTTTTCCGCAACTGCGCGGCTTGGGCCGCAGCGCCCTGGCGCATCGGTACGGCATCACCGGGCTCGCGGAGGCGATCGCTTATGTCGAGCACCCGCTGCTGGGACCCCGGCTGCGGGAGTGCACGCACCTGGTGAATCAGGCGAAGGAGCGCTCGATCACGCAGATTCTCGGGTCCCCTGATGACATGAAGTTTCACTCCTCCATGACCTTGTTTACGCGCGCGACCGCGGACAACGCGCCGTTCCTGACAGCGTTGACGTTGTTCTTTGGCGGACAGGGCGACCGACTCACTGTTGAGAAGCTCGGCTGACCGGAACGCCGCGTTCCGTCGTGACATCTAATGCGGTGGGAAGAAAATTTTCCACCGTTGGTTGTCACAGGAACGCACTATGAAATTCTTTTATCCAGTATCCCTCTGCTTTTTCGCAGCCGCAGCCGCAGCCGTGGCGCAGGGTGCGGGACCCACCGACCCTCAGATCGCCGCCATTGTCGTCACGGCGAATCAGGTGGACGTGGATGCCGGAAACCTCGCGTTGAAACATGCGCAATCCAAGGATGTGAAGGATTTCGCGCAACTCATGGTGACCGACCACAGTGGCGTCAACAAATCCGCCACCGAGCTGGTACAGCGTCTGCATGTCACGCCGGAAAACAACCCTACCAGTGAGAGCCTGCAGAAGGGCGGGAACGCCAACCTCGCGGCCCTGCGGAAGGTGAGCGGTGCAACATTCGATAAAAACTATATCGATCACGAAGTGGCCTATCACCAGGCGGTGCTGGACGCGGTCGACAAGACATTGATTCCCAGTGCGCACAATGCAGAATTGAAGGCCTTGCTCGTCAAGGTACGGCCGGCGTTCGTGGCGCATCTGGAAATGGCGAAACAACTGCAGTCCAAATTGGCCGGGAAATGAAAGCGGACACTCTAGAGCAAACAGCCGGTCTGGCTGGCGATGACGGTTCCATTGCCAGACGCATCGCCCATGGTGATCGGGTGGCCTTCGAGCTGCTGATGCGACGCAACAACCGCCGATTGTATAGGCTCGCCCGGGCCACGTTGCGCGACGGCGCGGAAGCGGAAGATGCGCTTCAGGAAGCCTATCTGCAGGCGTTTCGCGCGATGGGCCAGTTCCGCGGCGACGCATCGCTGTCGACGTGGCTGTCGCGTTTGGTTTTGAACGAGTGTCTCGGCAGGATCCGGCGGCACAATCGCCGCGAAAACGTCATTCCCATGGTCGCAGCCATCGACCGGGTAACCGATGCCTGCGTGGATGATTCGGAATCACCCGATGCCGCCATGGCTCGCGCCCAGGTCCGCGACCTGTTGGAACGCAGGGTGGACGAGTTGCCCGACAGCTTCCGGACTGTGTTTGTGATGCGCTCCGTGGAGGATCTGACCGTGGCGGAAACCGCCACCCTGCTGGGAATTCCGGAGGAGACCGTGCGCAGCCGGCACTTTCGCGCCAAAAGCATGCTGCGCGCGGCGCTCGAAACCCAGCTTGGCCAGGCCGAATCCGACCTGTTCGATTTCGGCGGCGAGCACTGTGACCGGGTGGTCACCGGGGTGTTGGCGCGTCTTCAGATCAATTTGACAGCCGGCGTGTCGTGATACATGTGGACGGCCTCCGCGAAGGAGTGAGCGGAGGCGTCTGCCGCGGGCACTGAATCAACGCTCGATTCAGTCATCATCCCCGGGAAAAATGCGGTAACGATCCGCACCTTGGGCAGCCGATTGCGAATGCCCTCAATCAGTGCCGTGGCGCGATTGCGCTCCTCGCAGGGATAGGCGCTCACAATGTAGATCATGGCGATGCTCTCCGGCTTCGCTTCGGCCGGAGGAGCTTGCAGGTCCTCGACCGAAAGGTGCCGGGCGTCGACTTTTTCTTCGCGCAATATTCGCACGAGTATCTCTGTCGCCAGATCGTCCGCGGTGGTCCCCAATCCAACTCCCAACACGATGGAGGCGGGAGGCACGTCCAACGGACCTTGCCAGCGGCCGGTGCGCTCCTCGCGCAAGGTGCGCAGTTGACGCCCGAGATTGTTGACTCCCGTGCTGGTGCGCCATTTTCTCAACAGGCCCCGCGGCTGACCCAGCAGATCGCCAATGACGGCAGTGACGGCGGTGCGGACCTTCGCCTGTTGGTCATCGCTGATGGTTCCCGTTCCAAAGTCCAGCCGGGCGAGATGGATGGCGGGCATGAGGACGAGGTCGCAGTAGGCGGCGAGGGTGTTGCGTTTGAGAAATTCACGGGCGCGGGCGATGATTTCAGCGGAGTCGCCGGACAGGGCGCGTTGGTAGAACCCTTGCGCCATGGTGAGGGCCTGTGTGTCGCCCAACAGGATTTCCAGCAGGCTCAGGGCCTTGATGTGGCGACCGGCCACCAGCAGGCATACGGTGAGCGGTGTCGACAGCAGCAGGCCGACCGGGCCCCACAACCAACTCCAGAAGATGGCCGCGATGATCACTGACAGCGGCGACAGGCCGGTGGTGTGTCCATAGAGCTGCGGCTCAATCAACTGGCCGGCAATCAGCTCCACGCACAGAAACAAGCCGATGGTTTCGGCGGCCACTGACCATCCCGGATCGACCGCGGCCGCCAGCATCGCGGCGAACAGGGCGGCAATCCAGATTCCCACGTACGGCACAAACCGAAGAAAGGCCGCGAGCGCACCCCAGACCATGGCCTGTGGGATGCCCAACAGGGCGAGGCCCAGCCAGATCGCCGCTCCCACGCTGAAATTGACAGCAAACTGGGATACGAAAAAACGTGACAGGCGCTCACCGGCATCATTCAGCGCGAAAGTCGTCAACCGGATGTCCGTGACGCCGGCGAGCCGGATGACGCGGTCCCTGAGTCCTTCGTGCTCCAACAGCGCAAACACCAGCACAACGAGCACCACGCCGGTGGTTGCAATGGGTCCCCAGATGGATTCCACCACGTTTTTGATGACGGTCAGTGGCTCCTCGCGGGGCTGGTGTACCTCGACTGGGACGAGCTTGGTTCCGTCGGCGGTTTCCGGTTGCTCGAGGGCAGTGCGGCGCCGTTTCACGGCAGTCTCGTCCTTGGGGACATGCTGTTCGATGACACGGCCGGCCTGAATGGCGAGCTTCTGAAGTCCCCCCACCGTCCACTGGTCCAGGGTTGCCACCTTCGCCCGGATGGTCTCCTGGTACTGCGGCAGGCTGACGGCCATCCGCACGACCTGAGTACCGATCACCATGGCGAAACTGGCGCAGGCGAGCACCAGTAAAACCACGGCAGCCAGCGCTGAAAACGCCTGTCCCATTCCCAGGCGCCTGAGCAGGCGCACCAGAGGATTGATCAGCAGGCTCAGGATCACGGCCAGGGTGATGGGCACCAGCACGTCGCGGGCAAAATAAAGCAGCGCCAGGATGGTTCCGGCCGCAATGATGCCCAGCGCCCGATTGATCCGGGGAGTGGCGCGCACGGTGTCGTGCCCAGGGGAAACGGGAGTATTCATGCCAATGGCGGGCCGCGCGAGTCGGCACCGATATCATCCGGGGGTCAGATCAGAAGTTGCGGAGTCTACAATGACGAGACAAATTATCCGAACCGCGGATGCGCCCAGCTCACCGCTCTACAGTCAGGCCGTCAGGGCCGGATCCATGATCTATACCTCGGGCATCGTGGGCATGGATCCGAATACCAACCAGATGGCCGGAACCACGATCCAGGAGCAGACCCGTCAGGCGATCATCAACCTGCGGAACATTCTGCGTGCCGGCGGCGCGACGCTCCAGGATGTTGTAGAGGTTCACGTGCTGTTGACGCGTCCGGACGATTTTGCCGGGCTGAATGAAGAATATGCGAAGTTCTTTCCCGTGGATCCACCCACCCGGGCCGTGGCCCGGCTGGGTGTCGAGATTCCCAACGTGTTGGTGTCGATCAGGATGGTGGCGGCTGTTTGATCAATCGGCGCCATGGGCGCGACCGCGGCGCCAGCCTAGGGCGCGGGTCCCCGCACTCCGGCATCGATCTCCTTCTCGGCTTCGAGCCAGTCCTCGAGGTCGTGGCCGGGCGCGAAGTTGCGACCCTGGGCGCGCCTGTAAGCGGCCTCGGCGATGCGCCTGAGCCGGTCCGCCGTGGCGTCGTTCAGGGGTATGAGCCCCGTGGGCACCGGACCTACGGGCTGCATCGGGGCGCCGGGCATTTCCATTGAAGGCTGCGGGTTCTCAGCTTTTTGTGTCATGCGAGTCCACCTCGGGCATGTGCGGAGCCCTGTCGGTTCCTGAGCCTGAAGCGTCGCTCATCGCCAGGCAGGAGGGCAGCCGGGAACTCCCGGACTTCGCGTAGGACTTCGCTGACGCGCGGATGCGCCAGTCGGGAGGTGCCCAAAAGAGTGCCCCCGCGTAGAGTGAAAACCGTGGTGTCGAGATCACCTCCGGGCTGAATCCATCGAACGCCACACAGAGGCCGCTATACGCGGCCTCTTTGCTTGTGAGGGGAGACTACTCCCGACTAGCGCCATCGCCCGGACCGGGAGCAGTACAGGGAGCCGAGTCAGCTGCTCGCTCAGATCGTGGTGGTGACCGTCGCCGTGCGGGTGCTCTCCGCGCCGTCAGCTGAGTAGGAGGTGACCGCGAAGTACCAGGTGCCCGAGGTCAGGCCCGTGACCGTGTAAGAAGCCAGGCCGGGGTTCGATACCTTCACGCTCTTCGACAGGTTGTTGCGGTCCGTGCCGTAGTACACCGTGTAGCCGGCAAGGTTGGTCAGAATCGTGCCGTCGCTGTTCTCAGTCGGTGGCTGCCAATCGAGGGTTGCAACGCCATTGATCGTCTTGATCGGAGTAGTGGTTTTGGTGCTGGAAGGCGGCGTCGTAGTGGCCGTGGCAGGGGCAGTGTTCGAGGCCACCGTGGCGACCGAGGAAGCGCTCGCGCTGCTGTCAGCGCTCTGTGAGCGGTCGATCGTGCCGATATTCGGAGCAACCAGGGCGGTCGCCGCATCCGTATCCGCCGCCGAAGCAGCACTGCTGGAACCTGAGGATCCGCCACCGCAGGCGGCGAGGGTCAACGTGGCAATCGTGCACAGAAGAACGTTGCGAATCATGTAACTACCACCCTGGTTGTTGAACGTGAGTCCACGCCAAGGCAGCAGTACGTGCTGACGACAAACTGTGTTGCCGGTAACCCCGCTATCTCGTGCCTGTGAGAGCTCGAGACCGGAGGCTTTGCGTCCCCGCCTTGCGACGGGTTTGCCCTTGCGTTGTGAGCCTAGTTAACCTGAGGAAAATTCGAGCCGCAAGCGCCGGCGCACGCGCGCGGCATGCTGTTGAATACGTGTTGCAACGGGTAAAAAAGTGTTGGTTCTCACTTTATGAGGCACTCCGAAGCGTCAATTTGCGGGTCTGGCCGCATAACTTGGGTGCCGCGGCGCGCCCGAGCGCCCGCGCGGCGCGATTTCGGCGCCGGAAATTATTTTCGGCAGTGTTTGAAACTGTGAAGCGAGTATCGTTGCCCGCGGCGCCGCGCGCTGTTGGTCGGACCGAAATCGCGGCGCAGCATGCTTTCGCGAGGTTGATTCGTGGGTCGAATACTGTATCTAGATGACGACATGCAACTCGCCGGCCTGCTCGTGCGGCGGCTCGCGCAGATGGGACATTCGATGCAGGCGTATAGCGATGCACCCGAGGCGCTGCGCGTATTTAACAATAGTCCGGAAGTGTTTGATCTGGTGCTCACCGACATGTCGATGCCCGGTGGCAGCGGCCTCGAATTCGCGCAGCAGGTGCTCGAGGGGCGGCCGGATGCGCGCGTCGTGATTGCCAGCGGTTGCGAGGATCCGAACTGGGCGGGGTTCGCCCATTCGGTCGGTGTAGAGGCGGTGCTTTTGAAACCGTTTCGGCTGCAGGAGTTTGCGGACGCTATCAGCCGATTGCTCAGCCTCTGACCAGGCTGGACGCGGAAGCCCGCGCGGTCTGCGCTTTCCGAGTCAGATAACGGACGCTGCGGCGCCGCCGCGCACGCATCCATTCCGCAGCGATCACCCCAATGCCGAACGCCACCCAGAAACAGGTCACGAAGCGCGGGTAGGGAGTCTCAACGATGGAAGCGATCATCGTCGCGAAGGCAATTCCAATTGCAACAATCACTTTAACGGCTGCAAACATGTCCAACTCCGGTGACATCGCGAGCGTCGATCATAAGACGTCAGCGCGCACGAGACATAATGTCGCCCGATTTAGACATGGATGTGTTGCCAGCCCTGCGCAAGCGAGGGGCTGAGGCGCGAGTGCGCGGCTCACTCGCGCCGCCGCCTGTTATTTTTCCGTGACGCCGGCCGATGCGGCAATTTCCCGGATCTTCTTCAGATGCGCATGAACGGTAGGCAGGATTTCCTTGGCGAATCCTCGCGCCTTCGGGTCCTTGCCTGAGGCGATCTCCTTTTTGAGCAGCCCGGCCGTTTCCTCGTGGGCCGCAATCTGCCCCTTGATATAGGACTTGTCGAAGGTCTCGCCCGTCAAAACTTCCAGCTTGGCCTTGGTGGCCATCTGTTTGGCGCTGGAGCTTTCCGGCAGGTCAACATTCTCAGTCGTGGCGAGCGCTTTGAGCTCGTTGTTGGCTTCCGTGTGATCCTTCACCATCATGGCGCCGAAATCCTTGACGGCCTGACTGCTGCCCTTGCTTTCGGCCAGCTTGCCGGCTTCCACTTCCGCGATGCCACCCTCGGCGGCATGTTTGAAAAAGCTCTGGTCCGGATTGTTGTCCGCGCTCCAGGCAACCACGGGGATGGCGGCGACCACGCACGCTAAGATTCTTATCATGTGTTAATCCTCCAATGAATGAACGACAGCAATTGCCGTTCCCAACGCGACCGCGATCAGATGACGCCCAGCAACAGCAGGACAATCACAATGAGCAGTACGAGTCCCAGTCCGCCGCTCGGGTAGTAACCCCAGCCCGAGCTGTACGGCCATGTTGGAAGCGCGCCGAGCACGAGCAGCAACAGAATGACAATCAGCAGGGTTCGGGTCGACATGATGGCAATCCCGGCAGTGAGTTGGTTCGATAACGCGCCCCGACTCACCGGGTTCCGGTTTTCCCCTGATTTCTTATGCGTCTGGCGGATCGCCGGACTGTGCGCCCTTTTGATCCTTGTCTTCCCGGGCTTCCTCGATGCCTTGTTGAGGCGGGTTCACCACGGGTGCCCCTATACCGAGGACCAACAACATGGCGCTGGCCAACAGTTGCGCGCCGGTTGATTGGCGCTTGGCCCAACGGACACTCCCGACCGCGGAACAGATCGCCGCTACAGCGACCAGGACGATCACAATCGCTCGAACTGCAGCTCGCATGGAATCAACCTGCCAGGCTTGCGGAAAGCCCAGGCGTGGGGCCGGCGAGGGACGACTTCAAGCATCGTCCCCGGCTGAATGGGGCTCGCCGCTGCGACGATCGTCCCGGGATGAGGGGCCAATTCGCTATTATGCGAGCATGTCCGACCCGCCGCCCCACCCTGAACCGGATCTCGAGCGCCTGGATGCCAGTGCCGTCGAGCCGGAAATCCGCCACATTGCCAGGGTGCTTCTGCCGGTTTTCTACGAAGATCTGAAGCACATCGCCCACCGGGCCCGGTCACGCCTGGGAGGCAATCCCACACTGCAGACCACGGCGCTGGTCCATGAAGCTTTCCTGCGCCTCGGCGCGTCCCGCGGATTCGCCAACGAAACCCACTTTCTGAGAGCCGCCGCCCTGGCCATGCGCCACGCTCTCATCAATCACGCCGAGGCCCGTCTGGCCGAGAAACGGGGTGGGGGCGGGGCTCATCTGACACTCTCGCACGCGGCTGATTTCGCAGTGCAGACCGATGAAGGCCTGTTGGCGCTCAATGCCGCGGTCGAACAGTTATCCCGCCAGGAGCCGCGCCTGGCCGACGTGGTCGAATGTCGTTTCTTTGCCGGCTACAGCGAAGAGGACACGGCGCGTGTGTTGGGCATGTCCTTGCGCACGGTGCAGCGGGATTGGTTCAAGGCGCGTACCTGGTTGTATCGGGAGATCGTGGGGACTCCTTCAGATGGAGCCGGATGAAAGCGCCTGCTCGGCGCGAATCGTCTCGGGGTGCTCGGCCCCCAACTGCGTGCGCAACACCGAAACAGCTTGGCTCAACACTCTTTTAGCCGCCCCGGAATCCCCATCCGCCTGCAGCGCTTCGCCCAGCAACTCGCGAGCATGCGCGAGCTCCCAGCTACCCGGTGCTCCCCCTTCACGAAGAGCCACGGCTTCTTTGAGGGATACGAGCGCTGCTTTGCGATCGTGTTGGGCTGACTGCGCACGGCCCAACAACTCCAGCGCTTCCGCCAGAGAGAGTTTGGCTGTGGGACCGGCTTTGCGAAGGGCGGCCACGGTGTCAGTCAGATCCACCGCCTGACCGCGCGCCAGCGACCAACGCGCAAATCCCAGCCGCGCGCGAAGTGACAGCGGATGGGTGGGGCCGTATTGTTTGCCTGCCGATTCCGCAACGGCAGACAACGTCGTATGAGCTGCCTCCAGAT
>Ga0207703_10001878_pt1 | contig 18670 bp, 17 predicted proteins | sample KBSSwiS12_FD_184304 | JGI IMG/M metagenome (GOLD analysis project Ga0207703, IMG submission 184304) | Switchgrass rhizosphere microbial communities from Kellogg Biological Station, Michigan, USA - KBS Switchgrass S1-2 (SPAdes) (version 2) | ecosystem: Host-associated > Plants > Roots >...
CGGCGGCGAAGTCGGCGAGCGTGCGCGGCGCGAGGAACGTCGCGCCGGCGCGATCGACGCAGGCGAGCGGCGGGTCGGCGCGCAGCGTCTCGAGCGCCGCGACGACCGCCGGCGCATCGAGCGCCGCCGCCGGCAGCTCGAACATGCGCTCGCCGGCGTCGACGATCGGCCGGTAGCCGGTGCAGCGGCAGAGATTGCCAGACAGTTCGTCGGCGAGCCGGCGCCGCGTCGGCGTTCGCCCGAGCGCGACGTGGTGCTGGTACGTCGCCCAGAGCGACATCACGAACCCGGGCGTGCAGAAGCCGCACTGCGACGCGTGGCAATCGACCATCGCCTGCTGCACCGGATGCAGCGCGCCGTCCGCGGCGCGCAGGTCCTCGACGGTGAAGAGCGCCTTGCCGTCGAGCGTCGGCAGGAACTGCAGGCACGCGTTCGCGGTGCGCAGCCTGAGCCCGCCGACGACGTCCTCGGCGGCGCAGCCGGCGGGCACGAGCTCGGCGACGACGACCGTGCATGCGCCGCAGTCGCCCTCGTTGCAGCCTTCCTTCGTGCCGGTGCAGCGCGCTTCCTCGCGCAGCCAGTCGAGCACGGTGCGCGTCGTCGCGGCCGGCTCGACCGCGACGAGCGCGCCGCGATGGAAGAAACGGATCGGGCGGCTCGCCATGGTGGCGATGGTATACACGCATCTCGCATGGCCCCGCCACCTTCTGCCCCTGCCGTCGCGGCTGCCGCCGCGGGCGCCGGCCGCATCGCGATCCGCGGCGATCTGCTCGACTTCGTCGCCGAGCCCGGCTGGGGCGCGACCGAAACGGCTGCCGTGCGCTTTCGCCCCGACCACTGGCTGCTCGTCGACGGCGGCCGCATCGTCGCGGTCGAGAGCGACGCGCCCGGCGAGGGCTGGGCCCGCCACGACCATTCCGGCTGCCTCGTCCTGCCCGGATTCGTCGACAGCCACGTCCACAGCGCGCAGATCGACGTCATCGCGAGCTACGGCACCGCGCTGCTCGACTGGCTGACGACGCACACGTTTCCCGCCGAGGCGCGTCACGCCGACCACGACCACGCCGACAGCGCGGCAGCGCACTTCGTCGACGCGCTGCTCGCGCACGGGACGACGTCGGCGGTCGTCTTCCCGACCGTCCACGCCGGCTCGGTGGACGCCATCTTCGCCGCCGCGGAGGCGCGCGGCATGCGGCTCGTCGCCGGCAAGGTGCTGATGGACCGCAACGCGCCCGCCGACCTCGTCGACGACGTCGCCAGCGCCGAGCGCGACATGGAGGAGCTGATCGCGCGCTGGCACGGCCGCGGCCGCCTCGCCTACGCGGTCACGGTGCGCTTCGCGCCGACGAGCTCGCGCGAGCAGCTCGCGCTCGCCGGCCGGCTCTGCCGCGCCGATCCGACGCTCTACATGCAGACCCACCTCGCCGAGAACCGCGCCGAGGTCGAGTGGGTGCGCGCGCTCTTCCCGGAGGCGCGCAGCTACCTCGACGTCTACGCCGCCGCCGGGCTGCTGCACGCGAGGAGCGTGTTCGCGCACGGCATCTGGCTCGACGACGCCGACCGCGCCGCGCTCGCCGCCGCCGGCGCGCAGATCGCGCACTCGCCTTCGTCGAACCTGTTCCTCGGCAGCGGCGTGTTCGCGTGGCGTGCGGCGCACGACGCGGGCGTGCGCGTCAGCCTGGCGAGCGACGTCGGCGGCGGCACCAGCCTGTCGATGCTGCGCACGATGGCCGACGCCTACAAGGTGCAGGCGCTCGCCGGCGAGCGCCTGACCGCATGGCAGGCGCTGCACGCGGCGACCCGCGGCGCCGCGGTGGCGCTCGGCCTCGCCGACGAGATCGGCAGCCTCGAGGCCGGGCGGTTCGCCGACGTCTGCGTCTGGGACGCCGCCGCCGGCAGCGTCGCGACGCGCCGCGCCGCGGTGGCGCGCAGCCTGCATGAGCGGCTCTTCGCCTGGATGACGCTCGCCGACGATCGCAATCTGGTCGCCGCGTACGTCGCCGGGAAACCGCGCTACCGCCGCGCTGCCGATCCTGAGATCCTCGCCTCGCTCAGATGACCACGCCGTTTCGCCTCGAGCTCGTCGAGATCAGCAAGTCGTATCCCGCCGTCAAGGCGAACGACCGCGTGTCGCTGCGCGTCGCCGCCGGCCACATCCACGCCGTCCTCGGCGAGAACGGCGCCGGCAAGTCGACGCTGATGAAGATCATCTACGGCGCGGTGCGGCCCGACGCCGGCGAGATGCGCTGGGACGGCCAGCGCGTCGAGGTGGCGTCGCCGGCGGCGGCGCGCGCGCTTGGCATCGCCATGGTCTACCAGCACTTCAGCCTGTTCGACACGCTGACCGCGGCCGAGAACGTCTGGCTCGGTCTCGACCGGTCGTTCTCGCTCGCCGAGGTGACGGCGCGGATCCGCACCGTCGCCGGCGAGTACGGCCTCGACGTCGATCCGCTGCGGCCGGTGCACACGCTGTCGGTCGGCGAGCGCCAGCGCGTCGAGATCGTCCGTGCGCTGCTCACCAAGCCGCGCCTGCTGATCCTCGACGAGCCGACGTCGGTGCTGACACCGCAGGCGGTGCAGAAGCTCTTCGTCACGCTGCGCCAGCTCGCCAACGAGGGTTGCGCGGTGCTCTACATCTCGCACAAGCTCGACGAGATCCGCGCCCTCTGCCACCACTGCACGGTGCTGCGCGCCGGCCGCGTCACCGGCGAGGTCGACCCCACCCGGGAGACGAATGCGAGCCTGTCGCGCCTGATGATCGGCGCCGAGCCGCCGCAGCTGCAGCACCGCGAGTCTCGTCCGGGGCCGGTCGTCCTCGCCGTGCGCAACCTGACGCTCGCCAAGGAGGATCCGTTCGGCACCGGGCTCGAAGGCATCTCGTTCGACGTCCGCGCCGGCGAGGTCGTCGGCATCGCCGGCGTGTCGGGCAACGGCCAGCAGGAGCTGATGGCGGCGATCTCGGGCGAGGACCGGCGTGCGTCGCCGGGATCGATCCGCCTGTTCGAGCACGACATCGCGCGCGCGTCGCCGCGCCGGCGCCGCCGCGACGGGCTGCACTTCGTCCCCGAGGAGCGGCTCGGCCGCGGTGCCGTGCCGACGCTGTCGCTGGCGCAGAACACGCTGCTCACGCGCACGCGTGCGGTCGGCCCGGGCGGCTGGCTGCGGATCGGCGACATCGAGGCGCTCGCGGCTTCCCTGATCAAGCGCTTCAACGTCAAGGCCGGCGGCCCGGGCTCGGCGGCGAAGAGCCTCTCGGGCGGCAACCTGCAGAAGTTCATCGTCGGCCGCGAGATCGACGCCCAGCCGAAGCTGCTCGTCGTCTCGCAGCCGACCTGGGGCGTCGACGTCGGCGCCGCGGCGCAGATCAGGGGCGAGCTGCTCGCGCTGCGCGACGCCGGCTGCGCGGTGCTCGTCGTCAGCGAGGAGCTCGACGAGCTGTTCGAGATCTGCGATCGGCTGCTGGTGATCGCGCGCGGCCGCGTCTCGCCGAGCGTCGCGACGCGCGAAGCGACGGTCGAGCGCATCGGCGAGTGGATGAGCGGCCTGTGGGCGGCGGAGCCGGGCCATGCTGAAGCTTGAGGCGCGCGCCGAGCCTTCGCGCGCGATGTCGGTCGCGTCGCCGCTGATCGCGCTCGCGATCACCGTCGTCATCGGCACCGTGCTGTTCGTGCTGCTCGGCAAGGACCCGCTGCGCGGGCTCGCCGTCTTCTTCATCGAGCCGGTGAAGAGCGTCTACGCGCTCACCGAGCTCGCGGTCAAGGCGACGCCGCTGCTCCTGATCGCGCTCGGGCTGGCGCTGTGCTTTCGCTCGAACGTCTGGAACATCGGCGCCGAAGGGCAGTTCATCGTCGGCGCGATCGCGGCGAGCGGCGTCGCGATGCAGGCGACGGCGACGACCGGCGGCTGGTTCTTCGTCCCGGTCATCGTCGCCGGAATGATCGGCGGCATGGCGTGGGCGGCGATCGTCGCGCTCCTGCGCGACCGCTTCAACGCCAACGAGATCCTCGTCAGCCTGATGCTCGTCTACGTCGCCGAGCAGCTGCTCAACTACCTCGTCTACGGCCCCTGGAAGGATCCGCAGGGCTACAACTTTCCGCAGACGATCACCTTCCTGAAGGCGACGCAGGTGCCCAAGCTCTTCGCCGGCTACCGCGTCAACGTCGGCGCGGTGATCGCCCTCTTCTCGGTCGCGGCGTTCTGGCTGCTGCTCTTTCGCACCTATGCCGGCTTTCAGCTCCAGGTCGGCGGGCTCGCTCCGGCGGCGGCTCGCTATGCGGGCTTTTCGTCGAGGAAGGCGCTGTGGAGCGCGCTGCTGCTCTCGGGCGGCATGGCCGGGCTGGCTGGCGGGCTCGAGGCCGCCGGCCCGCTCGGCCAGCTGACGCCGCACGTTCCCGCGGGCTACGGCTTCGCCGCGATCATCGTCGCGTTCGTCGGCCGGCTGCATCCGATCGGGATCGTCTTCTCGGCGATCCTGATGAGCATGTTCTATATCGGCGGCGAGCTCGCGCAGTCGCGGCTCGGCCTGCCGAAATCGCTGACCGGCGTCTTCCAGGGACTGTTGCTCTTCACGCTGCTCGCCTGCGACACCCTGATCGCGTACCGCATCCGCCGGCAGGCGCCGCGCTCGACGACGGCGCCGCCGCCTGCGCTCGACGACGCGACGGCGAGCCCGGTCGTCGCTTCGGCGGCGCTGCCGGCGCGCGAAGGCACCTGAGGACTGCAGCGCGCATGGAACAGCTCGCTCTGCTCGTCGCCGCGACCCTCAACTCGGGCACGGTGCTCGCGTTCGCCGCGCTCGGGCTCCTCATCAACGAGCGCGCCGGCATCGTCAACCTCGGTGCCGAAGGGATGATGCTGGTCGCCGCGATTGCCGGCTTCGCGACCGCCGTCCACACCGGCAACGACTGGATCGCGTTCGGCGCCGGCGCGCTCGCCGGTGCGGCGCTGGCGGCGGCGTTCGGCGCCCTCGTCATCTGGCTCAACACCAACCAGTACGCGACCGGGCTGGCGCTCAGCCTCTTCGGCGCCGGCTTCTCGGCGTTCGTCGGCATCCGCTACACGCAGGAAAAGCTCGGCGAGCACCGCGCGTTCGAGATCCCCGGGGTGGCCGACCTGCCGTTCGTGGGCCCGGCGTTGTTCCGCCAGCATCCGATGGTCTACCTCGCGATCGCGCTCACGATCGCGATCGCCTGGTTCCTCTATCGCTCGCGTCCCGGCCTGGTGCTGCGCGCGATCGGCGAGTCGCCCGAATCGGCGCACGCGCTCGGTTATCCGGTGCGGCGGATCCGCCTCGCCGCAGTCGTCGTCGGCGGCGCGATGTGCGGCGTCGCCGGCGCCTACATCTCGGTCGTCTACACCCACCTGTGGGTCGAGGGCATGACCGCGGGCAAGGGCTGGATCGCGCTCGCACTGACGACGTTCGCGACCTGGCGGCCGGCGCGCATCCTGCTCGGCGCTTACCTCTTCGGCGGCGTGACGATGCTGCAGCTGCAGTTGCAGGGCGAGGGCGTTCAGCTCTCGAGCCAGTTCCTGACGATGCTGCCGTACCTGGCGACGATCCTCGTCCTCGTCCTCATCTCGCGCAACGCGACGTTCATCCGCGTCAACATGCCGGCGTCGATCGGCAAGCCGTTCTTCCCCGGCTAGCGGCCGACTCCGGATGCCGGCTCCGGCGGCCGGCGTCGGCCTGCGCCGACGGTGCGCGGCGCGGCCCGCTCAGGGCGCCGAGTGCCCGACGCCCTTGTGGCAGTCGATGCAGGTCGCCTTGCCCTCGAGCACCGGTGCGTGGACGTCGCGCGCCATCTCCTGCTGCTTCGCGAGCACGTCGCGCGAGAACGCGTGGCAGCCGCGGCAGGCGCGCGAATCGTCGGCCCGGTATTGCGTCCACACCTTCGCCGCCATGCGCTTGCGCTCGGCGTTGAACTTCTCTTCGCTGTCGATGACGCCGCGGATTTCGCCGATGACGTCCTTGGTGCCGGCGACGGCCTTGACCCAGAGCAGCTCGGGATACTCCCGCGGGATGTGGCAGTCGTGGCAGGTGGCGCGCATGCCGGTGCGCGCGCCATGGCTGCCTTCGCGGTGTTCCTTCGCGACCCACTGCATCGAGTGGCACGCCCCGCCGCAGAATTCGTCGGTCCCCGTGACATGGACCATCACCTGGACGCCGATCACCGCGGCGGCGCCGATCACGATGCCCAGAGCGGCGAGCGCGAAGACCGACCAGCGTGCGCTCGGGCTGCGCAGGCGCCGCCAGGTGCGCGTCAGCATGCCCGGCTTCGCGCGCGTTCGATCCGTTCGCAGATCTGCGCCCATTCGCCTCAGGGCTTGGCGGGCGCCGGCGGCGGAATGTCGACCACGGGAACGGTCGGCTTGAACGCCGGGTCGCGCAGCGCGAGCTGGCCCTGGCGTGCGAGGTCGATCGATTCGCCGAGGACGCGCGCGGCCTCCTGCGGCGCATGGAATCCGGTCGAGTTCTCTGCCTCGACGAAGTCGAGAAAGAACTGCGAGCGCCGTTGCAGGTAGCGGGCGGCGAGCAGGTCGGCGTCCTTGCGCCCGGCCGCCTTCGCGGCCTTGAGGTCGTTGATCAACGCGACGACCGCCGCCATCGCCTTCTCACGCAGCGCCCAGTGCCGATCCTGGATCTCGAAGACGCGCGCCTGGAGGTTTTCCGCGTCGACCTTCGCGTCGTGCTTCTTGTGGCAGGCAACGCAGGCGGCCTGCATGTTCAGGACCGGGCTGCGCACCCAGTGATCGGTGAATGTCTTGGAGAGCGCCGGCATGTGGCAATCGACGCAGGTGACGCCGGCGCGCGCATGCGGGCCCTGGTTCCACGTCTCGAACTCCGGGTGCTGTGCCTTGAGCGCGGGAGCCCCGGTGTCCTTGTGGGTCCAGTCGCGAAAGCCGATCTCGTCGTAGTAGTCGGCGATCTGTTCGACCCTGAGACCCTTCGACCAGGGATAGACGAGGCTCTTTTCGGGGCCCTTGAAGTAGTACTCGACGTGGCACTGGCCGCACACGTACGCGCGCATCTCCGCGGTCGAGGCCTGCTTGTTCACGTCGTAATCCTTGACGCCGAGCGACGCCTTGTAGGCACGGATGCCTTCGATGAACGCGGGCCGCGTGACCCGCAGCGCGAGCGTCTTGCCGTCGTGGCAGTCGATGCAGGCCACGGGATGGCTCACCAGCTTCGACGCCTCCTGGTAAGGCATCGCGTTGATCTTGTCGAAGCCCTTGACGATGTCGCCGTTGCCCGCCTTCTTGTATGCGAGGTACATCGACGCATGGCAGTTGACGCACGCACCCGGCTGCTTGACGACGACCTGGCGCTTCGTGAGCCGTTGGTCCTCGAGCATGTAGTAGTGGCCACGCTCCTCGCGAAAGTCTTCCGCGAAGGCGTAGCCCTGCCAGATCGTTTTGAGACCCGCGTCTTCCTCGACCTTCGAGCGCGCCACGACCGAGCGCGGGTCGGCCTTGCTGGGCGTCTGCGGCACGGCTTCGCTGCCGCCGTGCTTGGTGCGCTGCATGTCGACCGATTTCTTGTAGTACTCGTAATGCTTCGGAAACGCCTTGCCCCATGCGGCCGGATCGTCGACGTTGTCGTTGAAGCTCGGACCGCCCAGCTGTCTCTCGCCGGCGGGCTGAGACGCTGCGGATTGCGGCGTGCCGGTCACCGGAACCAGCAGGAGGATCGCCGCGCCCGCAAGGACGACGGCGCTTGCGAGCGCTCGACGGTCGTGAGTATTGCGAGCGGGTCGCGGGTCGCGTCCGGTCGAGAGCTGTGGCTGTGTCATGGCGGCTCCGGGAGCGCGTAGACGGGCCGGCGGCAATCACGCCGCGCCCCGCTGCGCGCGCGTCTTCCTCGCGGAAGTCGGCGAAGCTTGGCGCCGTTCGAAACGAGCGCCTATTGGACTTTGGTGCAAGTCGCGGCGCGCCGGTACTGCGCCTCGGCCGCAGCCGCGAGGAAGCGCGGCACGGCGTTCCGCAATAATCACCCTCTTCGCCGCGCGACGCCGGCCTCGATCCGCAACCCACCTGGAGCCACCATGAGCCGACTCTCGAAACGGTCCTTCGTCCAACTCGCCGGGTGGGGATCCCTCGCCGCGCTGGCCATGCTCGCCGGCTGCAGCAAGGAGGAAAAGACGACGACGACGACGGCGCCCGCGGGGACGACGACGACCACCACGACGACGACCACGGCCGCCGCGCCCGCCGCCGCGGCGAGCGGCCCGCTCAAGATCGCGTTCGCCTACGTCGGCCCGGTCGGCGACGGCGGCTGGACGTTCGCCCACGACAACGCGCGGAAGGCCATCCAGCAGGAGTTCGGCAACAAGATCGAGACGTCGTTCGTCGAGAAGGTGCCCGAGGCGGCCGACGCCGAGCGGGTCTTTCGCGACATGGCGGGCCAGGGCAACAAGCTCATCTTCGGCACGACGTTCGGCTACATGGAGCCGATGCTCAAGGTCGCCGCCGACCTGAAGGACGTCAAGTTCGAGCACGCCACCGGCTACAAGCAGGCCGACAACATGCGCACCTACGACTCGCGCACGTACGAAGGCGCGTACATGGCCGGCGTCATCGCCGGCGGCATGACCAAGACGAACACGCTCGGCGTCGTCGGCTCGGTGCCGATCCCGGAGGTCGTCCGCAACATCAACAGCTTCACGCTCGGTGCGCAGTCGGTGAACCCGAAGATCCAGACCAAGGTCGTCTGGGTCAACGAGTGGTTCAACCCGCCGAAGGAGACCGAGGCGGCGCAGTCGCTGATCAATGGCGGCGCCGACGTGCTGATGCAGAACACCGACTCGTCGGCGGTGCTGCAGACGGCCGGCAAGGCCGGCAAGTACGCGTTCGGCTGGGACAGCGACATGACCGCGTACTCGCCGAACGCGCACCTCGCCTCGGCGATCATCAACTGGACGCCGTACTACAAGAAGGCGACCCAGGACGCGCTCGACGGCACGTGGAAGGGTGGCGGCCACACCTGGTGGGGCGTCAAGGAAGGCGCGATCGACATCGTCTCGATCTCCGAGAAGGTGCCGGCCGACGTCAAGGCGAAGGTCGAGTCCGTCAAGGCCGGCCTCAAGGACGGCAGCTTCGTGATCTGGAAGGGTCCGATCACGAGCAACGACGGCAAGGAGGTGCTCGCCAGCGGCACCAATGCCGACGACAAGTTCCTCGGCGGCATCAACTTCTTCGTCAAGGGCGTCGAAGGCAAGGTCCCGGGAGCCGACAAGAAGTGAGGCGCGCGCGGGCGCGCCGGTCGTCCTGAGCGCGGCGAAGGATCTCGCGCGTCTCGCGTCGCCGCCGTGCCGATCGCCTTCGACCGCATCCCGCGCCAGCGGCTCCCCGAGCTGCTGCGCGCGATGCCGAAGGCCGAGCTGCATCTGCACATCGAAGGGACGCTCGAGCCCGAGCTGATGTTCGAGCTCGCGAGGCGGAACGGCGTCGCGCTCGCCTACCCGAGCGTCGCGGCGCTGCGCGCCGCGTACAGCTTCTCCGACCTGCAGAGCTTCCTCGACATCTACTACGCCGGCGCGAGCGTGCTGCTGCACGCAAGCGACTTCGAGGCGATGGCGATGGCGTACTACGCGCGCGCCGCCGCCGACAACGTCGTCCACGCCGAGCTCTTCTTCGACCCGCAGACGCACACCGCGCGCGGCGTCCCGATCGCGACCGTGATCGATGGCCTTGCGCGCGCCCGCGACCGCGCCGCGAAGGAGCTCGGTGTCACGAGCGCGCTGATCCTGTGTTTCCTCCGCCACCTGAGCGAGGACGAGGCGATGGCGACCCTCGAGGAGGCGCTGCCGCACCGCGCCGAGTTCATCGGCGTCGGCCTCGACAGCAGCGAGCGCGGCCATCCGCCGGCAAAGTTCGCCCGCGTCTTCGCGCGCGCCGGCGAGCTCGGCCTGCACCGCGTCGCGCACGCCGGCGAGGAGGGCCCGCCGAGCTACATCGAGGCCGCGCTCGACGTGCTGCACGCCGAGCGCATCGACCACGGCGTGCGCTGCGTCGAGGACGCGGCGCTCGTCGCGCGGCTCGCGCGCGAGCGCATCGCGCTCACCGTCTGCCCGCTGTCGAACCTGAAGCTGCGCGTCTTCGACACGCTCGCCGACCACAACCTCGCCGAGCTGCTCGCCGCGGGCATCCGCGCGACGGTCAATTCCGACGACCCGGCGTACTTCGGCGGCTACGTCAACGACAACTTCGTCGCCACCTTCGACGCCCTGCCGCAGCTCGGCGCCGCCGACGCCTATGCGCTCGCCCGCAACAGCTTCGAGGCGAGCTTCGTCGACGCGAAGACGCAGCGCGCGATGGTCGACCGGCTCGACGCCGCGTTCGCGCGCTTCGGCGCATGATCGAGCTGCTGACGGATCCGCGGGCGTGGATCGCGCTCGCGACGCTGATCGGGCTCGAGCTGGTCCTCGGCATCGACAACATCGTCTTCATCTCGATCCTCGTCGACCGGTTGCCGAAGGCGGCGCAGGAGCGGGCGCGGCGGCTCGGCCTGCTGGCCGCAATGGTGATGCGAATCGCGCTCCTCTTCGCGCTGTCGTGGCTCGTCGGCCTGACGGCGCCGCTGTTCGCCGTGCTCGGTCAGGAGATCTCGGGCCGCGACCTGATCCTGATCGGCGGCGGCCTGTTCCTGCTCTGGACCGCGACGACCGAGATCCACGCCGCGCTCAGCGGCGAGGCGCACGGCGACGAGGCCGAAGCCAGACCGCCACTCACGTTCGCGTCGGCGATCGGCCAGATCATGGCGATCGACCTCGTCTTCTCGCTCGACTCGATCATCACCGCGATCGGCATGGTCGACCGCATCGAGATCATGGTCGCCGCGGTGGTCGCGTCGGTCGGTCTGATGATGCTGTTTGCGGCGCCGATCGGCCGCTTCGTCGCCGAGCATCCGACGATCAAGATGCTCGCGCTCGCGTTCCTCGTCGTCGTCGCCGTCGTCCTCATCGCCGAGGGCTTCGATCAGCACGTGCCCAAGGGCTACATCTACTTCGCGATGGCGTTCTCGCTGGCGGTCGAGATGCTCAACATCCGCCTGCGCCGCCGTTCGCGCCGAGCCACGGAGATCCGACCATGACCGCAACCAGCCCGCGCCACGTGACGCTCTTCCATTCGCCGCAATCGCGCTCGGGCGGCGTGCTGACGCTGCTCGAGGAGATCAACGCCGACTACGAGCTGCACGTCCTCGAACTGCGCCACGGCGACCAGCGCAAGGATGCCTACCTCGCCGTCAATCCGATGGGCAAGGTGCCTGCGATCGTCCACGACGGCGCGCTCGTCACCGAGCAGGGCGCGGTCTACGCGTACCTCGCCGACCTCTACGGCGAGACCGGCATCGCGCCTGCGCTCGGCGATCGCCTGCGCGGTCCGTACCTGCGCTGGCTGTTCTTCTACGGCTCGTCGTTCGAGCCCGCGGTCGTCGACCGCTCGATGAAGCGCGAGCCGGCGCCGCCGTCGACCTGCCCGTACGGCGACTACGACACCATGCTGAAGACGCTGACCGACCAGCTCGCGCGCGGGCCGTACCTGCTCGGCGACCGCTTCAGCGCCGCCGACGTCCTCTGGGGCGGCGCACTGCGCTGGACGACGCGCTTCCAGCTCGTCCCCGAGCTGCCGGTCATCGTCGACTACATCGCGCGGGTCACGGCGCGGCCGTCGTTCGCGCGCGCGGCGAAGATCGACGCCGATCTGCTCGCTGCGCGCGGGCCGTAGCTGCGTGGCCGGAGTCGCGGCGACGGTCGAGCGCGCCCGCGCGCTCTGCCGGCAAGGTCGCTTCGCCGAGGCGAGAGCGCTGCTCGAGCCGTTCGCGGCGAGCGGCACCGTCGATCGCCGCGTCGCGTCGCTGCTCGGCGAGATCTGCCTGCGGCTCGGCGACGCGTGCGCACGCACCGGCGACGTCGCCGGCGCGCTCGCGTGCTACGCGCGCAGCGTCGCGGTGCGGCCGGACGACTTCGAGGCGCACTTCAATCGCGGCGTCGTCCTCTACCACGCCCGCGATCCGGCCGGCGCGGCGGCGTCGTACCGGCGAGCGCTCGAGCTCGCACCGCAGCTGGCGGCGGCGCACAGCGCGCTCGCGGTGGTTCAGAGCGAGTCCGGAGCGCACGCCCAAGCGCTCGCCAACCATGCGCGCGCGGTCGCGCTCGAGCCGGGCAACCCCGAGCTCCACAACAACCGCGGCCTCGCACTCGACCGCGCGCAGCGTCCGCTCGATGCGATCGCGAGCTTCGACGCCGCGATCGCGCTCGCCGAGCGCTTCGGCGCCGCCTGGTGCAACCGTGGCGTCGCGCTGCACCGGCTCGGCCGCTTCGCCGACGCGCTCGCGAGCGCCGACCGCGCGATCGCGATCGATCCCGGCGACGCCGAGGCGTGGTCGAACCGCGGCCTCGCCTTGCACGATCTGCACCGGCCCGGCGAAGCGATCGCCGCGCTCGCGAAGGCGACCGAGCTCGCGCCACGGCTCGGCAACGCCTGGGCGAACCTCGGCAGCGCGCTGAACGCGGCCAGGCGCCACGACGAGGCGCTCGCCGCGTACGACCGCGCGCTCGCGCTCGACCCGCATCTTGGCGAGGCGCGCGGCGATCGCCTGCACACGGCGATGCTGGTGTGCGACTGGCGCGGCTTCGACGACGAGGTCGCCGCGCTCGCCGACGCGATCGCTGCGGACAGCGCGGTGGTCCATCCGTTCACGCTGCTCGCGACGCCGGCGTCGGCGACGCTGCAGAAGCGTTGCGCCGAGCGCTACGTCGCGGCGCACTGGCCGGCTGTGCGCCAAGTGGAAGAGCCACGGCCGCGGGCGAGCGACGACGGTCGCATCCGCATCGGCTACTTCTCGGCCGACTTCCGCCAGCACGCGACGATGCATCTCATCGCCGAGCTGTTCGAGCGCCACGACCGCGCGCGCTTCGAGGTGCACGCGTTCTCGTTCGGGCCGACCGCGCACGATCCGGTGCGCGAGCGCGTGCTGGCGTCGTTCGATCGCTGCCACGAAGCGAGCGCGATCGGCGATGCCGAGGTCGCGGCGCTGGCGCGCCAGACCGGCATCGACATCGCGATCGACCTCGCCGGCTTCACGCACGGTGCGCGGCCCGGGATCTTCGCCGCCCGGGCGGCGCCGCTGCAGGTCAACTGCGTCGGCTTTCCGGGGACGCTCGCGGCGCCGTTCATCGACTACGTGATCGCCGACGACGTCGTCGTGCCTGCCGACGCGCGCGGCGACTTCGGCGAAGCGATCGCCTGGCTGCCGAACTGCTACCAGCCGAACACCTCGTGGCAGCCGCTCGCGCCGCCGACGCTCGACCGCGCTGCGGCGGGTCTGCCCGACGACGGCTTCGTCTTCTGCTCGTTCAACAACAGCTTCAAGATCACGCCGGACGTCTTCGCGGTCTGGATGCGGCTCCTGCAGCGCGTGCCGCGCAGCGTCCTCTGGCTGATCGAGGCGAACGCGGCGGCGACCGCCCACCTGCGCGCCGAGGCCGAGCTGCGCGGCGTCGCCCGCGAGCGGCTCGTCTTCGCGCCGCGCATGAACCGCGACGACCATTTGCGCCGCCATGCGCTCGCCGATCTCTTCGTCGACACCTTCCACTACGGCGCGCACACCACCGCGAGCGACGCGCTGCGTGCCGGGCTGCCCGTGCTGACGCTGCGCGGCGGCACGTTCGCTGCGCGTGTCGCCGCGAGTCTCGACCGCAGCGTCGGCCTCGACGCCCTCGTCGTCGCGAGCGTCGCCGAGTACGAGGAGCTCGCGGTCGCGCTCGCCGGGGACCGCGCGCGGCTGGCGGCGCTGCGCGCAGCGCTGGCGTCGGCGCTGCCGACGACGCCGCTCTTCGACGCCGCGCGCTTCGCGCGCGACATCGAGCGCCTCTACGTGCGCATGCACGAGCGCCGGCTCGCCGGGCTCGCGCCCGCCGACCTCGCGCCCGAGCGCTAGCCTCAGTCCTCCTCGAGCTCGGCCATCAGCTCGCGCTTGCGCTCGGCGAGCTCGGCGCCGAGCTGATCGAGGTCGATCCCCGACTGCTCCGCCTGCGGGAAGATCTCGGTCTCCTCTTCCTGGACGTGGTGCTCGACGTACTCGGCGAGGACGAGCACCTTGGCGTCGAAGAGCGCGTCGTCGGGCTCCATCGACTCGATCTGCTCGACCAGGTCGCGCACGCTGGCGTGCTCGACCTCGGCCTGGTCGAGCAGCAGCTCGTCGTCGAGTCGCTCGCGCAGTGCGGGGTAGAAGACGTCCTCCTCGATCTCGGCGTGGACCGTGAGCGCGCTGCAGATCTGGCCGGCGAGCTCGCCGCGGCGGTCGTCGCCGGCGTTGTCGTCGAGGAGCTGGCGGTACTCCTCGAACATCTGCCTGACCTCGGCGTGGTCGCTCGTCAGCAGCGACACGGCGTCCTCCTCGACGAGCTCGTCGTCTTCGCTCTCGTCGCTGACGTCCTCGGGCGACTCGAAGGGATCGTCGGGTCTGGCCATGGCAACTCCTCGTCGGTTCGTGGTGGTCGCGGGCGGCGACCCCGGTCGCCGCCGCGGCAATGGATGTGCCCGAACCGCCGCCGCGGCAGGCGATACGATCGATTCCGACTTCGGAGGATTCGATGCACGCCAGCACCGCCCGCTTCGTCCCGACCGCCGTCACCGCCTGCGCGCTCGCGATCGCCGTTCCCTGCCTGGCGGCGCCGAGCGAGCCGCAGTGGTTCGCGGCGGCGCAGGGCGCCGAGCCGGCGGTGATCGCAAGCCTCAAGGACATGGTCGCGATCGAATCCGGCAGCGGCAACGCCGCCGGCCTCGCGCAGATGGCCGACTACGTCGAGCAGCGCCTGCGCGACGTCGGCGCCCGCACCGAGCGCATCGCCGGCGCGGCCGGGCAGGGGACGATGGTGCGCGGCACGTTGACCGGAACCGGGACGAAGAAGCTGATGCTGATCGCCCACATGGACACCGTCTATCCGGCCGGGACGCTGGCGACGCAGCCCTACCACCGCGACGGCAACAAGCTCTACGGGCCCGGCATCGCCGACGACAAGGGCGGGATCGCCGTCATCCTCCATTCGCTCGCGATCCTGAAGGACGCCGGCTGGCGCGACTATGCCCAGCTGACCGTCCTCTTCAACCAGGACGAGGAGGTCGGCTCGACCGGCTCCGGCGAGACGATCGCCCGGCTCGCCGCCGAGCACGACGTCGTCTTCTCGTGCGAGCCGACCGGTGCCAAGGCGGTCGTGCGGACCGAGAGCCTGCTTCTCGGCGCCGCCGGCACGGCGAGCGTGACGATGGAAGTGGCCGGTCGCTCGGCGCACGCGGGAGCGGCGCCCGAAGCGGGCCGCAACGCGCTGATCGAGCTGGCGTACCAGCTGCAGCAGACGCGCGACATCGCGAAGTCGATTCCCGGCGTGCAGCTGAACTGGACGATGGCGCAGGCAGGCGTCGTCTCCAACCAGATTCCGGAGAAGGCCAGCGCGCGCGCCGACGTCCGGCTGACGCAGCCGGGCGCCGCCGAGAAGCTGATCGCGGCGCTGCAGGAGAAGGTGAACGCGGGCCAGCTCGTCCCGGACACGCGGACGACGGTCGCGATGAAGATCGGCATGCCGCCCTTCGTCGCCGACGAGCGTTCGCGCGCCTTCGCCAAGCAGGCGCAGGCGATCTACGGCGAGCTCGACGGCCGCGAGCTGATGCTGGTGCCGATGGTCGGAGGCGCCACTGACGCGGGATCAGCGGCGCGCTCGGGGAAGGCGATCGTGATCGAGAGCTTCGGCCTCGCCGGCTGGGGCTACCACGCGCGCGACGAGTACATCGAGGTCGACTCGATCGCGCCGCGCCTGTACCTGATGATGCGGATGCTGCAGAGCGCGGCGCGGCTGCCCTGACTGCCGCGTCTTGCCGCCGCGCTTAGTCGAGCGCGCGCAGCGCCGCCGTGACGCCCGGCAGCATCCGTGCCTGCATCTCGGGCGTGCCCTGCTCACGCAGCGACGCGTAGAGCGGCAGCAGGAACGCGGCGAGGTCGTGGCGGGCGGCGAGCGAAGCCTGCGTCGGCGGCTCGCGCCGCGGCAGCCGTGCGGCGAGCGCCGCGAACCAGGCGTTCCACTCCTCGGCGCTCAGCGCCTGCCGGCGGCCGACGTAGAACACCGGCGCCATCAGGCGGTCGCCTTCGCCGTAGACGTAGAAATGACCCGTCGGCATCACCTGCGCCGCGATCGCGGCGAGGAGCGCATCGAGCTGCGCACGATCGAGCGCCGGGTTCAGCGCCAGCTGCAGCATCAGGTCGGCGCCGTGGGCGACGCCGTGGCGCCAGCCGTCGCGCTCGTCGAAGCCGCGGTGGTCGCGAACGCCTGCGAGGTACGTCGTGCCGGCACGGACGATGCCGGCGCGCTCGTCCGCGGACAGAAACGGCGCGACGCGGTCGGCGCGGGCGACCTCGGCGAGCGCGAGCGCGGCGAACGGCCGCGCGAAGCCGTCCGGATCGACGGCGGCGAGCCGGTCGACGAGCGTCGCCCGCAGCGTCTGCAGCGTCGTGGGTGCGAGCTGGCGCGCGCGCGACCAGTGCTGGATCGCAGCGAAGGCGAGATCGTCGCGCAGCGCCGGGTCGGGGCTCGCGAGGCAGTCGAGGAGCGCGACCGCGAGCGCTTGTCGACGCTGGTCGTCTTCGACCTTCCACTCGGAGCGGGCAAGCGCCTCGAGAGCGCCGCGGTCGGCCGCCGCCGGCGGACACGCTGCCGTGGCGATGCCCGCGCCGAGCGCGAGCTGGGCAGCGCAGAAGAAGCGCGTCGCCGCCGCGGCGGCGCGCAGGCTAGCCAGCGCCGTTCGCGATCTCGCGTCGCCGCTCGCGCGGTTGCGACCGCCGTTCGAACGGCGCGCGGTCGGGGCGCGCCATCTCGACCGAGACGAACTCGGCGGCGGCTTCGGGGCTCATCGCGCGCGTTCGCTCGAAGGCATGGATGTCGTTGGCGAGCCGCTCGGCCTCCATCCTGGAGATCTCGTGGTCGAGCTCGGCGATGCGCAGCGCGCAACGGCTGCGCCAGGTCGCGGAATCGAGGGTTTCCATCGGCGGCAGAACCTTTCGCGTCCAGCGACGCGGCGGCCCGCGCCGGCCGTCGCGTCGTCGTTGTCTCGTTCGGATGCGCCGATCATGGTGCCGTTCGGCGGGACGTGCAACACATCTCGTCACGATTGACACCATTGGTGCCGTGGTCGCGGGGGTGGCTTCCGGAACGTCGACCGCGCCGCCCGTCCGGGCGCCGCGAGCGTCAGGAACGCCAGGCGGCGCGGGCGAGGTGGACGAGCTTCTTGTTGGTCGCGGCGAGCTCGTCGTCGAGCAGGTCGGCGATCTCGGACTGCGCCTTCTTCCAGCCGACGAGCGCCCTGGCGAAGACGGTGCGACCGCTGCGCGTCAGGCGCGGGATGCGCTGCCGCCGGTCGTCGCCGACGTCGAGCGCGACGAGACCTTCGCGCTCGAGGATGCGCAGCGTGCGGATCAGCGTGGTCTCGTGCATCGCCAGCCGCGCCGCCAGCTCCTTCACGGTGACGCCGTCGGCGCTCGAGACCGCCCACAGCACCGCCATCTGGCTGGCCTGGATGCCGGCGCCGGCGAGGTGGCGGTCGTAGACGCTCGAAACCGCGCGCGCCGCCATCCGCAGGTTGCCGCAGACGCAGTCGAGTCCGCGCCGGCTGAGCTGGTCGACGAGATCCATCGCCGGCAGTATAGATGTGCCCCCTTGCATCGCCGGCGACGGCGCAGCGCCGCTCACACCGACCACTCGACGGCGCGCTGCTCGTCGGCCTCGTCGTGCGCGGGGCCGTCGCGCAGCAGGTAGCCGCGCCCGTACACGGTTTCGACGTGGAGCGTGTGTCCTGCCACCTCGCGCAGCTTCCTGCGGATCCGGCAGACGTGCATGTCGGCGCTGCGCCGCGTCTCCGGGTTGGCGCTGCGGCCGAGGGTGCGCGCGATCGTCTCCCGGTGGACGAGCTCGCCAGGCCGAGACGCGAGCAGGAGCAGCAGCTCGAACTCGCCGCTCGTGAGCGCGAGCTCGTTCGTGCCGATCGTCGCCGCCGCGCGTCGCGGGTCGAGCCGCAGCGGACCGAAGCGCACGTCGGCGCGCTCGTGCCGCGGCCGCTGCTGCGCGACGCCGACGAGGCAGCGCAGCTGCGCCGCGACGATCCTGAGCGATGTCGGCTCGACGAGCACCTGCGCGGCGCCGGCGTCGAGCGCCTGCAGCTGGCGCTCCTCGTCGGCGGCGTCGACGATGGCGAGCGTGGGCACGTCGGCGGCCTCGCGCAGGCAGTGCAGCATGTGCAGCAGCGTGCCGTCGAAGCCGCGGCCGAGGAGCAGCGCGGCGTCGAAGCGCCATTGCGCGACGACGGCGAGCGCCGCCGCCAGCGACTCGACGTAATAGGCCTTGAAGCCGGCCGCGGTCAGCTCGTGGCGGAACGGCTCGCGGAGGTCGCGGTCGGAGGCGATGACGAGGACGAGCGGAAGCATGGCAGTCAGCGCGGCACGGCGGCCGCTTGGCGGAGGTGGCGAAAGAGCGTCGACCGCGAGCCGAAGCCGCTGCGCTCGGCGGCTTCGCCGCGGCCGACACCGCAGGCGAGCAGGCGCCGCGCGACGGCGACGCGCTTTCGGACCAGGAACGCGTGCGGCGTCTCGTCCATGACGAGCGCGAACAGGCGTGCGAAGTGGTAC
>Ga0207703_10001890_pt1 | contig 18585 bp, 16 predicted proteins | sample KBSSwiS12_FD_184304 | JGI IMG/M metagenome (GOLD analysis project Ga0207703, IMG submission 184304) | Switchgrass rhizosphere microbial communities from Kellogg Biological Station, Michigan, USA - KBS Switchgrass S1-2 (SPAdes) (version 2) | ecosystem: Host-associated > Plants > Roots >...
GGTCGCCCCTGGTGAGCGGGCGGCCCCGGGGCTGGAAGATCGCGCGCGCGGCAGAATCGCGGGACAATGGTTTCGCTTCGAGCGCCATCACGCCCGCATCGCCTTGGCCAAGCACGAACCCTTCGCGTGCGAGGCGGATCGCGGGCGCCATCAGCGCCTGGCGCGACATGGTGCCGTAGCGGATGCGGGCGGTTTCCAGGCCCATCACGGTGCCGGGAACCCCGACAGCCTGCCATGAGTCGGTGGACTTGCCGGGAATCACGTTTCCGGCGGGGTCCTGAAACACCGTCGCGGTGGCGGCGGCGGGCGCCTTTTCACGGAAATCGAGAAAGGCGGTGCGCCCGTCGGCCAGCCGTACCGTCATGAAGCCGCCGCCGCCGATATTGCCAGCCTGCGGATAGACCACCGCGAGCGCATAGCCGACCGCGACCGCCGCATCGATGGCGTTGCCGCCGTGGCGCAGGACCTCCGCGCCGACATCGGAGGCGAGGTGCTGGGCTGTCACGACCATGCCGCCCGATCCTGCGACGGGTGCGGGATCGGCGGCCCGGGCTGAGGGAACGGCAACGCCGAGGGCGAGCGCCACGATCGAGGCGGTGAGGATTCGCATCGCGCATTCGTGCCGCAAGACGCCGCTGTTGGAAAGCGTCGGGTAGGCGCTGAAGCGAGACGGCGGCAATGACGGGACCGTACCGCCGCCGCTATATCCCGCGCAGTGCCTTCGGATCAGGGATGCAGATCGCGAAGCCTGCCGCCGATCGCGCCGCCGACGCTGCCGATAAAGGCCCCGATGACGAGCGACAGGCCGGTGAATGCAGCGAAATGGGTGGCGACTTTTCGCGCCGCATCCACTGCGTCCGGCGTGGCCGCAATATCCGTCGGCTGCGCCGCCAGATTGGACAAGGCCACTGCCCCGACCGCGACGATTGCCATGATCACGGTGGCGGTGGCCCAGGTGAGCAGGCCGTGCGCGGTATCCCGGAAGAAGACCTCATCGGTGTGCAGACCGTGCCAGCGCACGCGGAGCCTGCCGGCGAGATATCCCCCCACCGCGGCGGAAAGCCATTGGGTTATGACCAGCCAGAGACCGGCGCCGATGGTGAAACTCTCGGGCCTCGCGCCGACACCGGGCCAGGGCGAAACAGACGCGAGCCCGAAGGCAGAGCCCAGCGTCAGGAGCGTGAGCGTGAGCGCGATTGCCGCGACCGTGCCGGCGCTGATCGCCGACCAGGACATCGCCGAACCACCGGCGCCCGCGGGAACGCCGCCTGGATAGAGGGCGGGGTCGACTGCGATATAAGGATCCGCCGCCATGATCAGTGCCAGAACAGCAGGAGGAGAATGATGATGGGCAGCGGAATGCCCAACAGCCACAACAATATACCTTTACCCATAGCGACCTCCTCCTGTTACCGCCGATTAGCAGCATGCCTGGGTAACGTACTAGTAAGGGCTGAGTTCCGGCCGGGCGGTGCTCGACACTTCGATGATTACTTACCTATACCGCGCCAGTGCTGTTGATTTAGATCAAGATTTCCTAACCTCCCGAATAGCCGCCGACGATCGGAAGGATTTCGCCGGTGATGTAGCTCGACGTCTGGGGCGAGGCGAGGAAGACATAGGCTGGCGCGATCTCTTCTGGCTGGGCAGGCCGCTTCATCGGGGTATCGGCACCGAAGGTCGCGACTTCGGGCGCTTCCTTGTCGCTTGGGTTGAGCGGGGTCCAGACCGGACCCGGCGCGACCGCGTTCACGCGGATGCCCTTGGGGATGAGATGGGTGGCGAGGCTGCGGGTAAAGGCATGGATGCCGCCCTTGGTCATCGAATAATCGAGCAGGTCCTTGTTGCCGAGCAGCCCGGTGACCGAGCCGGTGTTCACGATCGCGCCGCCTGGCTTCATATGCTCGACGGCCGCCTGCGCCATGAAGAAATAGCCGTAAAGATTGGTCTTGAGCGTCTGGTCGAAATGCTCGGCGGTCAGATCGGCGAAGGTTGAATGGACCTGGAAGGCGGCATTGTTGACCAGGATGTCGAGCCGGCCGAAGGTCTTGACCGCCTTCGCGACCGCGGCCTTGCAAAAGGCCTGATCGCGGACGTCGCCAGGGATGAGCAGCGCGCGTCTGCCTTCTTTCTCGATTCCCCGGGCGGTGGGCTCGGCGTCGATCTGTTCGTCGCTCAGATAGACGATCGCGACATCGGCGCCCTCGCGCGCGAACAGGATCGCGACCGAACGGCCGATCCCGGAATCGCCGCCGGTAATGATTGCCGCCATGCCGTCGAGCTTGCCCGAGCCCTTGTAGAAAGGGGCATCGTACATTGGCTGAGGGTCGAGCTTTGTCTCGAGGCCGGGCTTCAACTGATGCTGTTGCGGCAGGGGCGGTTCGGGATATCGCCGCGCGCCGGCCTGCATTGCGCCTGCGGCCTTCTTCTTCTTCGGCTTCTTGTCGCTTTTGGCGACCTGGGCCTGGATGGCGCGCATGGCTTTGGCCACCTTCGATCCGCTTTTCGTGTCAGCCTTGGCCATGATGATCCTCTCGTTCGGCCAGGTCTAAATCCCCGACGAGGATCGGCGTTCCCAATCATCGGCCGCGATGCGCCGGCAACCGCTCGCGACATGCGCCACCCCACCCGCGTCGATGCTAATGGATTGAAACCCGAGTGGATAAGTCGCAATCATGGCCGATGACCGATCGTGCCAGTCTCTTCGCGCCTGACCGCAATTGCTGGCGGATCGCCCGTTCCGAGCACGTCGCCGCCATCATCGACGCCGCCGATTATTTCCGCTTTGCCCGTGCTGCCATGCTCGATGCAAAACAGCAGATTTTGCTGATCGGCTGGGACTTCGACGCGCGGATCGAAGTCGAGGCGGAGGAGGGCGATGAAGGGCCGGCGCGGATCGGCGATTTCCTCGCCTGGCTGGTCGACCGCACGCCCGGCCTCGACATCCATTTGCTGCGATGGGATGTGGGCGCGCTGAAGACATTGGGCCATGTCGCCACGATCCTGTCGCTGCTGCGGTGGCTCCGGCGCCGCAGCCTGCACCTCCGGCTCGACAGCCATCATCCGACCGGCGGGTCGCATCATCAGAAGCTGATCGTGATCGACGACTGCCTCGCCTTTTGCGGTGGCATCGACATGACCGCGAACCGCTGGGATACGCGCGAGCACCGCGACAATGACCCACGCCGCGTGCAGCCTGACGGCAAGCCGGCCAAGCCATGGCACGACGCGGCCTGGGCGGTGGACGGCGCGACCGCGGCGGCGCTCGGCGATCTGGGGCGCGAGCGCTGGAAGCATTCCGGTGGCGGGCCGCTGAAAATACCCGCCGGCGCGGCTGCGTGCTGGCCCAGGGGCTTGCCGATCGACTTTACCGATACCGACATCGCCATTTCACGCTCCATCCCGACAATCGGCGACGAGCCACCCGTGCGCGAGATCGAAGACCTGTATCGCGACCAGATCCTGGCGGCGAAGCGGCATCTTTATATCGAGAGCCAGTATTTCGCGTCCCGCAAGATCGCCCAATGGATCGGCCAACGGCTTGACGAGGATGATCCGCCCGAGATTGTCATCATCAACCCGGTTACGGCTGAAGGCTGGCTCCAGGAAATCGCGATGGACGGAGCGCGCGCCCGTCTGTTCCGCGCGCTCAAGGCAAAGGATCGTTACGACCGGCTTCGGCTTTATCACCCTCTCACACAAGACGGCGCGCCGATTTACGTGCACGCCAAGATCCTGATCGCTGACGACCGGATCCTTCGGATCGGGTCGTCCAACGTCAATAACCGGTCAATGCGGCTCGATACCGAATGCGATTTGTCGATCGACGCGGCGACCGACGCGCAGTGCGAGCGGATTACGGTCATTCGCAACGAGCTGCTGGCTGAACATCTGGGCGTGGATGGTGACGCGATCGCCACGCGGGTGGCGGAAAATGGTTCGCTGATCGCGACGATCGAGGCGGTGCGCGGCTCGGGAAAAACGTTGCAGCCCTATGCATTGCCCGAGCTTACCGAAGAGGAAAAGCTGCTCGTCGACAATGAACTGCTCGATCCGGAAGGGCCCGAGGAGATGTTCGAGCCGATGACGAAACGCGGGCTGCTTCGCGGGCTGTCGTTCCACCGGCGACAGGCTCGCTAAGGCGCGGGGGCGAGATCGGGGCGTATCTTTCCGGCAGCTGCCTTTTTGTCGCCCGCCGCCCGCCCGGCTGCTATATCTCCACCATGCAGCTGACCCGTCGCACCGTGCTTGCCGCGCTTCTCGCCGTCCCGGGCGGTGCAGTGGCATTTCCCGCCCGGCCCCGGCGCACGGCGGCGGCGCTGGTTGCCACGGCGCGGCGGCAGGTTGGTGTTACCACCGGCTATGATCGCAACTATACGCAGCTCCACTATCCGGGCGGCGACGTACCGCGCGATCGGGGCGTCTGCACCGATGTGCTGATCCGCGCCTATCGCGATGCGTTCGGGCTCGATCTCCAGGCACTGGTCCATGCCGATATGCAGCGCGCCTTTGCCGCCTATCCCCGGCGCTGGGGATTGAAGCATCCGGATGCGAATATCGATCACCGCCGCGTGCCCAACCTGGCGGTCTTCTTCTCGCGCCAGGGCGCCCGCCTGCCGCTGCCGCGCGACCCGAACGGGTGGCAGGCCGGCGATATCTATACCTGCCTGATCCGGGGGACGATCCCGCACACCGGCATCATCTCGGATCGCCGCCCCGGCGGCAGGCCGGGCTGCGTGATCGAGAATGTCGGTGCCGGCGTGCACGAGCAGATGGCGTTGTTCGATTACACGCTGACCGGGCGGTTTCGCTGGGCGCTAGATGGCTGACGCCTCACCGCTTCTCTGTTTCCCCTGCTCTTGCGGCACGCAATCGCCCACGCTATTTCAGCGCTGCCTGACGAGAGGCACACGGTCCGCGTAAAGGGCATAGCCCGCTCGCTTTGATGTCGATGTTCACGACCTGACTTCCTGCCCGATGCATGCGGACCCCGGGCTTGCTGGAAGGAAGGTATTGTCTTGATTTCTCCGCCAGAGGCGCAGGCGCCGCCACGCGAACTGCCCGCCGCCGCCAATCTCGAGCATTTGAAGAAGCAGGCGAAGGCGCGGCTGCGCGCACTGCGCTTGGAGTCGCCAGAAGCCGGTCTTGCCCAGGCCCAGCTCGCTATCGCCCGCGATTACGGCTTTTCGAGCTGGCGAGCGTTGAAGGCGAGCGTGGAAGCGGGTGGACCGAATGGCCGATTCACCGGCTATTACCGGCTCGATCCGGACATAGTCTCCAACAGCATCGTCGTGATCACCGAGGAACAGCGGCAAGTGTTCGCGCAGAGCAGCGGTCGCCCGAAGATTCCGCTCGCCCCGGTCGCGCCCGATATTTTCGCGCTGACCGGCGCCATGGCTCAATATCGTTTCGAAGGCCCGCCCGGGCAGCCGGCGGAGCGGGTGCTGATCGGTACCGGCACTCGCCTCGTCACCGCCACGCGAACCGATGCCGAGCAGGCGAGAAAGGCTGACGCCGATTTCGCACGCGATCTGGCCGAGCAGGCGCGGCCACGCAGCCGCACTGCCATCGAGCCCGAGATGCTCCCCGCTTATGCCGGCTTTTACGCGACGCCGATGGGTACCGCGATCGAGGTGACGCCGCGCGGACCACGCCTTTTCGCGAGGGTCGCCGGGCAGCCCGAATATGAGATTCAGTGCGAAGGGCGGCACCGTTTCTTCTACTCGGTGCTGCCCGCACAGATCAGCTTCCGGATGGGTGACGGGAACGCCGACGCACTGCTCCTGCATCAGAATGGCCGATCGACGACATTCCGGCGAACGACCCGCGAGGACGCGGCTGAATGCGTCGACTGGATCGAGCGGCGGCGGGCCGAGCAGGAACGCCCGCGCACCCGCGTCATGCTCGGCGAGGACAGGCTGAAGCTCTATGTCGGCCGATACGACATGGATCAGAATATGCGCCTCACCGTCACCGCTGAAGGCGATCGTCTGTTCGGCGAAATGACTGGGCAGCGCCGCTTCGAGATGTTCGCCGAGGCCGAAGCGCAATTCTTTCTGACGGTCGCGGCCGTCCAGATATCTTTCATCGAAGACATATCCGGCCGGGTCGATCGGGCGGTGATCCACCAACATGGCGTCGACCTGGTGTTGATGCGGGACATTGAAGAGGGAGAGGGAGAATGAAGATCGTTACCCGGTTCGCGATTGCCGCAGCGGCATCGTTGCTCGCTGTCGGCCAAGCGGGATGGTGCCAGGCAGCGGCGCCCGCCGCACCTCCGGTCAGCCAGGCCGTCGCTGCTCCGTCGGTCATTCCGGGCCTGGATGGCGATTGGGACGGAACGCTCGATGTTGCCACGATCAAGCTCCGCCTTGTCTTCCATATCGCAAGCGCACCCGCCACCGGCACGACCGCCACGCTCGACAGTATCGATCAGGGTGCCAAGGGCATCCCCGTCACAGCGGTGACCAAGACGGGCGACAAGCTCCTGTTCGAGGTTAGGGTCATACAGGGTAGCTTCGAAGGCACGCCCTCCTCGGATGGCCGGACGATCACGGGCACCTGGCGACAAGGGCCGAACAGCATTCCACTGACCCTCACGCATCGCGCTATGGGGGCGGCCGCGCCGACGGCGAACCGCCCGCAAACCCCGGTCAGGCCCTTCCCTTATCGCGAGGAAGAGGTGAGCTATGTGAATGCGGCTTCGGCCGACAAGGTCCAGCTGGCCGGCACGCTCACCCTGCCGCAGGGCAAGGGCCCGTTCCCCGCCGCCATCCTGATCGCCGGTTCCGGGCCGAACGGCCGTGATGAGGAGATATTGGGGCACAAGCTGTTCCTGGTACTCTCGGACTATCTGACGCGTCAGGGGATCGCCATTCTCCGTGTCGACAAGCGCGGCGTGGGCCACTCGACCGGCAGTTATGAAAAGGCCACCAGCCTCGATTTCGCCAGCGATGTGAAAGCTGGCCTCGCCTGGCTCAGGTCCCGAAGCGATATCGATCGCGCGCATATCGGGCTGATCGGGCACAGCGAGGGCGGGCTGATCGCGCCGATGGTGGCGGCTGACGATCCCGGGGTCGCCTTTGTGGTGCTGATGGCCGGGCCCGGCGAAAACGGCACGAAGATCCTGCTGCAGCAGGGCGCGCTCATCCTGAAGGCCGCCGGCATGAGCGAAAGCGCGGTCGCCGAAAACACCGCTGGCCGCGCCGCGATGCTCAAGCTCGTGCGTGAAGAAGTCGATCCAGCGAAGCTCGATGCCGAGTTGCGCCCGATGATGGCATCTCTCGACAAGACCGGAAGCATGAGCCCCCAGGCCATCGACGCTCAGGTCAAGGCACTCTCCAACCCCTGGTTCCGCTTCTTCCTCAGCTATGAGCCCGCGCCGACGCTTGCCCGGCTCAGGATGCCTGTGCTGGCAATGGGCGGCTCACTCGATCTACAGGTCCCGCCCCGCGAAAATCTGGCTGCGATCCGCGCTGCCCTGGCCGGCGACAAACAGGCGACGATCGTCGAGCTGCCGGGCCTGAACCATCTGTTCCAGACGGCGAAGACCGGCGCGCCGAGCGAATATAGTACGATCGAGGAAACCATGGCGCCCGTGGCGCTCAAGACCATATCCGACTGGATCATCGCGCGGACGGGTGCTGCCGGTCAGCGGCGGGACGGCAAATGAAGCGCGCGGCGAATGTCTTCGATCGCGGAGCCAGTCAGGGGACGCCGACGACGTCCCCAGGCTCGGCGGGATAGCTGCGTAGGACGGCGTTGCTGAGATCGGCAGCCACGATTTCGTCGGCGCCTTTCCGCGTGCCCGCCGGGCGGACGGTTAGCGCGGCGCCGTCCCAAAGAATGCTGTCCTCACCCCGCTTCCGAATGCGGATCTCGAGCCGGATGCGCTGAAGTGCGACGAGTCTGGATTTTCCCGTCGCAAGCGGGACAGTAGCGCCGGCGCCGACCGCGCCGGGAACAGCGCCGGGCGTGACGGAGGATGAGCTCCCGATGAGAGCTTTCGCCTTGCTTGTTCCGAGATCGACCCGCGTCAGCGTCAGCTCAGCGACATAGGCTGAATGGCCGGGGACGGGGAGGATCGTGAAGCCCTTCGCCCCGAGCGCTTCGCTCGCGGCGACGACGAACGGAGGCATCGCCGAAGCGTCTCCCTCTCCGATCCCTGGCTCGATCGAAATCGTCCCGCCGCTCGGCGGGGAGGCGGCCGACAGCGATCCTCCCCAGATCGATGCGAGAACCATCGCGGCTGCCGCGATCGAGACAGGTCCCTTGTTCATACATGCTCCGAATGAGTGGTGAGACGCCCGCAACGTCTATTGAACATAGGCCATCACGCACCGTAAGCCACCTGGAAGGTAGCTGCGCGTTCAACATTCGCTTCGCGGCCAATGCACTTATCTGGCTAGGCGGCACTCGTTTAATATCGCCAACCCCTTTCTGGTGGAAGTCGACTCCCGTTGATTCGGGCAGATCTTGCCGAATAGAAATCTCTTATCTCTATAAGACTAAAGGACTATTGGTTATCCGTGCCCTCAATTGCTCGAGACTACGGGCGTGAATGACCGTTAAGTCGACATCGGCGGCACAATCTGATAGACTGTATTCGTGTAGGACTTCGCGGAGATTTCAGCGATGGCTGCAACCGACGAGACACCATTCCATATCACCTCTGATATATTGAACCCGGTGTTCAAGCTGCTTCCTTGGGGGAGGGCCGAGCTGAACGACGTGCCCATCTATCCCGGCGGCCATTTAGAGGGCCGATTCACCTTCACATCGGAAATCATGGGCGAAGACGGCGCTCATCTCAGGCCGGATTTCGCACTCGCATGGACGATCAGCCGGGGCAGCAAGCCGGAGGATAGCGTCTTTGGTGGCGATGGTACGGCGTGCGCAGCCGAGGTCGCCCCCTATATGGCCAAATCGAGAGTCGCCATTGCAAGCTTCGACGAGACGACCGGCCACGGGGTCGCGCAGTTCGATGTGCCGATGCTGGTCGGGTGTGACGATGGCCCGCCGGCGTTCGCGGGGAAGAACAAGTTGACGCTCCACCTCGGCACGTCCGGTGTGATGAAGCGCGAGTGTGACGGCGCACCGAACGCATGGGCCCACCAGTTCGCACCGCTCAAATTGCACGGACGTATTCCCGCGTTGTCGGTCAACCTGCATACGCTCAAATTGGGCCTGGAGCAGAATTGCGAGGTCACTGTCATCAGGGCCGGGCCCAGCAAGCGCGATGAGGACTTGCGTATCGAGGTCGAGGCCATGCCTGGCTCGGATTCGAAGGGACCGCCGAGCGGATTGCAGTGTCCGTCGTTCGTTCGGCTGCCGAAGGGGGAAAACGCGGTCACCTTCAGGATCGCATTCACCGGCCCGCACAGCGGTTCGGGTGGATTGGTGCGCTTGCACGCCACCGATGGCAGCGGGGTGCGGGGAGTCAGCGCGCCGCTCACGCTTCTGGGGATGGCTGAAGCGCCGCCGGGGTTCACGCCAAAGGTGCCGCTTGAATCCACCACTGAGTGGTTCAAAAAATGTACGAAGAATGTTGCGGCATTCAACCTCCCGCCCGGTGCTGTCTGGGTCGATGTTGGGCCCTGCGATACCAATTGGGTGGGCGTCGGCCCACCCGTGCCGGCTCCGCCGGTCGCCGGTGGGCCTGTCCTCCTCTATACACCGTCTGAATGTACCTATGCGATGGACACTTGCGTTGTGTTTCCGATCGTCCTGAACGGCACGCTCTATAACAAGCTGACCATCCAAGTCGCGTGCACCGTCCGCCGGTTCGTCGGGCCGCGGCCGGGTTTCTGGGTGAATTGGCCGGGTATCCGGACGATCACCATATACACCGCGATTGGGCCCGGCCGCGCGATCGTGGACGATTGCACATAGCCGAACGGAGGTGTGTCACTGACCGCCGGCCGTTCCGTGGGGGACCGCGTCGGTGCAGTCCTCTCTGGTTAGGCCCTTGCCCGCATAACCATCAGTTGCACGAACCAGCTGGTCGAGAATTCCGGGTTCCGAATAGGCATGCCCCGCGCCCTCGATCAGATGAAACTCGGCCTCCGGCCAGGCCTTGTGGAGCGCATAGGCGTAGCGCACCGGGCAGGGCATGTCGTAGCGCCCATGCACGATCGTGCCGGGAATCGCGCGCAACCGGCCCGCATCGCGGAGCAGCTGGCCCGGTTCCAGCCAGCAGGCATTGACGAAATAATGAGTCTCGATCCTCGCGAAGGCGAGCGCGAAATGCGCCTCGTCATGCTGCGTCGAAAGGTCGGGATTGGGCAACAGGGTGACCGTCTCGCCCTCATACAGGCTCCAGGCACGTGCGGCCGTGACCTGCGCCTCCGGATCCTCGCCGGTCAGGCGGCGATGATAGGCGGCCAGGATATTGCTGCGCTCAGACTCCGGGATCGGCGCGACCAGTCGCTCCCATTTGTCCGGAAACATTTCGGACACGCCGAACTGGTAGAACCAGTCCAGCTCGGGCTGGGTGCACGTGTAGATGCCGCGCAGAACGAGTTCGCTGACCCGCTCCGGATGGGTCTCGGCATAAGCGAGCGCAAGCGTCGATCCCCAGGAGCCGCCGAACACAAGCCAGCGATCCACCCCGGCCAGTGCGCGCAGCCGCTCGATATCCGCAACCAGATGCCAGGTCGTGTTCGCCTCGAGCTCCGCATGCGGTGTGGACCGCCCACAGCCGCGTTGGTCGAACAGCAGCACGTCGTAGCGCTCCGGGTCGAACAGCCGGCGATGGTCGGGCGCGATGCCGGCGCCCGGGCCGCCGTGCAGAAACACCGCCGGCTTCGCGCCCGGCGTGCCGCTGCGCTCATAATAGAGGCTGTGCCCGTCGCCGACGTCGAGCATGCCGGTCTCATAAGGTTCGATCGGTGGGTAGAGGCTGCGCAGCGTCATGGTCTCGGCTTTCTCCGGTCGCGGGCATTCATCTTGTCGGACGAAACGAACCTCATGGCCAGGTCGAGAACCACATCCAGTAACGGAAATCCTGCGGATCATTGAGCGCCACTGAGGAAATGATCGGATAGAAATAGACGAACAGGCAAAGAGCAAGGGCGAGGAAGCCATAATCCAGGTTCCTCAATCTACCTTTGCCGAGCCGCTCGAACGCGGCGGCGAGCGGGAGGGCCAGGAAGATGCTCGACAGGTAATAATAATAGAAGAACCCTATCGATTTCGGGATCAGGATCCACATCGCGTACGAACCGGCCCAGAGCAGGACGATCGCGAGCAGCTTCGCCGATCCCTCGCGGACCCAAGCGTATAGGCATGCCGCGATCGCGATCAGGCCGCCCCACAGGATCGCCGGATTGCCGATCATCAGCACGCCGCGCACCGCACCGTCGACCGGCTCGTAGAGATACCAGATCGGGCGGACCATGAGGGGCCAGGTCCGCCAGCCGGATTCATAAGTGTGGTGCGGCAGGATCTGGGTCTGGGCTTCATACATCCGCATCTGGAAGCGTGCGAGGCCATGCAGGGTCAGCGGGTCCACGGCGTAGAAAAAGGCCGGCAGGAAGGTCAGGCAATAGGCCCCGATGCTCACCGCGCCGAGCGCGAGCAGCGCGTGGATGGCGGGCATGCCGGGCCAATAGGTCTGGTCGCCCGGGTTGAGCGCGGCATAGACCGAGCGGTTGCGCAGCCGGGCATCGCTGAGGCGGATCGCGATGAAGGCGATTGCGGCAAACGCGATATAGGGCGCGGCGACCCATTTGCAGGCGACACCGAGCCCAAGCAACAGGCTGCCGAGCAGCCAGCGCGGCCAGGCCTTGCGCGGGGGCGCACGCATCGCCCAGAGCAGGGCGGCGATCCCCGTGACGACGAATGCCGCCATGAAGCCGTCGAGCATCGCGATCCGCGCCTGGATGAAGACGGTGATGTTGAGCAGTACGAACAGCGCGCCCATTGTCGCGGTACGGACGCGGCCATAGAGCAGCCACAGGATCGCGAAGATGCCGAGCACCGTCGCGGTACCGGCGAAGGTCGACATGATCCGCCAGCCGAAGCTGTTGTCGCCGAACAGCGAGATGCCGAGCGCGATCAACTCCTTGCCGAGCAGCGGATGCTCGATATTGACCGGCCCCTGAAGCCGCAGCAGCACCTGCGCTGCGGGCACATAATGGACCTCGTCGAACATCTGCTTGTGCGGGGTGGCGAGGCGCAGCGTGAAAAGCATTTGCGCGGCGAGCCCAATGATCGCGGCGGCGCGAAAGGGGCGGGGAGCCGTTGCGGTCATGTCGCGCCATTCTCATTTCGTCACGGCACTTTCAAGGCAAGCTGGCCGGAAAGCATTGACGTGGGCCAACCCCTCCCGGCAAAGCGTTTCGCATGAAGCGACGCACCGGACAGGACCGATCGATCACCCGCAACTGGCGGCCCGCAACGCAAGCCGTGCGTGGCGGCACCGCGCGCTCCGAATGGGGCGAGACGTCCGAGGCGATCTTCCTCACCTCGGGCTATGCCTATGATTGTGCCGGCGATGCGGCCGCACGCTTTTCGGGCGACCAGGTCGGCATGACCTATTCGCGCCTCCAGAACCCGACGGTGCAGATGCTCGAGGAGCGCATCGCCCTGCTCGAGGGAGCCGAGGCCTGCCGCACGATGACGACCGGCATGGCGGCGATGACCGCTGTGCTGCTCTGCCAGCTCCAGACCGGAGACCATATCGTCGCCGGCCGCGCCGCCTTCGGCTCGTGCCGCTGGCTGACGGACACGCTGCTGCCCAAATTCGGCATCGGCGCGACGATCGTCGATGCCCGCGATCCGCAGCAATTCCAGGATGCGGTGCGGCCCGAGACCAAGCTCTTCTTCTTCGAAACCCCCGCCAACCCGACCATGGACGTGGTCGACCTGAAGGCGGTCTGCGACATCGCCCGTGCGCGCGGCATCACCAGCGTGGTCGACAATGCCTTCGCCACGCCAGCGCTGCAGCGGCCAATGGAGTTCGGTGCAGACGTCACGGCCTATTCAGCGACCAAGATGATGGACGGGCAGGGGCGTGTTCTCGCCGGTGCTGTGTGCGGCACCGAGGATTTCATCACCAACACGCTGCTGCCCTTCACCCGCAACACCGGGCCGACGCTCAGCGCGTTCAACGCCTGGGTTGTGCTCAAGGGCATGGAGACGCTCGATCTGCGCATCCGCCGCCAGAGCGAGAACAGCCTGAAGGTCGGCAGCTTCCTTGAAGGCCGGGTGCCGAAGATCCTGCATCCCGGGCTCGCCAGCCATCCGCAGCATAATCTCGCCATGGCGCAGATGGACGCGTGCGGGCCGATCTTCGCCTTCGAGGTCGAAGGGCGGGAACAGGCGCATGGGTTGCTCGACGCACTCCAGCTGGTCGACATTTCCAACAATATCGGCGATTCCCGTTCGCTGATGACTCATCCCGCCTCGACTACCCATTCGGGCGTCGCCGAGGAGAAACGGCTGGAGATGGGGGTGACGGAAGGCATGTTGCGCCTCAATGTCGGGCTCGAGGATGCACAGGACGTGATCGAGGATCTCGATGGCGCCCTGCGCGCGGTCGGCTTGTGAAGGCGCTTTTCCCCAATTCGGCCGAAACGCGCGGCGTGATCGTGCGCGTGTCGGTCAGCTATCTGCCCGAACAATCGGAGCCGCGGCGCGGGCGCTGGTTCTGGGCCTATCATGTCCGGATCGAGAATGAGGGACCGATGTCGGTTCAGCTGCTGACCCGCCACTGGATCATCACCGACGGGCGCGGTTCGTGCCACTCAGTCGAGGGCGAGGGCGTGGTCGGCGAGCAGCCGCTGATCGCCCCGGGTGCCAGCTTCGATTATGTCTCGGGCTGCCCGCTCGCGACGCCGACCGGCAGCATGGAGGGCAGCTATCATATGATTGGTGAGGACGGCTCGGCCTTCGACGTCGATATCCCCAAATTCGCGCTGATCGCGCCGGCAGTGGGGGTATGAAGCGCACCCATCTCCCCCTGAACGGCATGCGCGTGCTCGATGCCGCCGCGCGCCATCTCTCCTTCACCCGCGCCGCTGACGAACTCGCGGTCACCCCCGCGGCCGTCGGCCAGCAGATCCGCGCGCTCGAGGATACGCTTGGCGTCGTGCTGTTCCGCCGCACCACCAAGGGCCTCGAACTCACCCCCGAGGGCGAAGCCGGCCTCGCCGCATTGCGCCAGGGCTTTCTGCAGTTCGAGGAAGCGGTCCGCGCAATGCAGGCCGGCCAGACCTCCAAGTCGCTCACCATCGCGGCGCCGCGCGACCTCACCGAGAAATGGCTGATGCCACGCCTCGCCGAAATCGCCCGTAGCGATGGCGAGCTGCGGTTCGCGCTGGTCTCGGCGGACGAGGATATCGACTTCACCGAGGCCAATCTCGATCTCGCGATCCGCTGGGGCGACGGTCCCGGCGAGCATGAGGGCGAGGCGCTCGAATCCGAGGGCATGGTCACGGTCGAACGCCCCGGCGGCGGGATCGACACGCGCATCTCCTGGCCGGGCTGCCTCAATGACGAGGCGGTGTCGCTGGTCCGCGTCGGCGATGCCGGGCTGGCGCTCGATGCGGCGGCCCAGGGGCTCGGCCGCGCGACCGTGCCCGAATTGCTCGCCGCCGCCGATATCGCATCGGGCCGGGTGGTGCGGATCGGCGAAGCGCGGCCTTCGGCGCTCGGCTATTGGCTGGTCGCGCCGCTCCCGCAATGGCGGCAGAAGAAGGTGAAGGCGCTGGTCGACGCGCTGACGGCGTGAGCGAAGTGCCGGTCATCGAGACCGAGCGGTTGCGGCTCCGCCCTCGCACGCTCGACGATGCTGAATCGCTCTATCCGACGATGTCCGATGCCGAGTTGATGACCTGGTGGTCGCGCGCGCCGTTCACGTCGCTCGATGAGCTGCGCGAATATTTGATGCCCGGTGAGAAATCGGCCGGCTGGCGCGCCTGGGCGATCACGCGGCATGGCGAAGATCGCGCGATCGGCTTTCTGTCGGCAGGGGAAAAGCGCCAGGGCGGCGTGACCGAGATCGGCTATGTGCTGGAACGCGCGGCCTGGGGCAGCGGTATCGCCCGCGAGGCGGTGTCGGCGCTGATCACCTTGTTGTTCGCGCGCGGCCAGCGCCGCATATTCGCTGATACCGACCCCGAGAATGTCGCATCGAACCGCCTGCTGGAAAGCCTGGGCTTCACCCTGGAAGGCCGGCTGCGCGGCGAGTGGGAAACGCATATCGGCGTGCGTGACAGCTATATCTGGGGCCTGCTCGCGGCGGAGTGGAAGCCATGACCACGCCGCCGAACCTCGGCGACCCCGCCGAGCGCGCCGCCTATCGGCGCGAACTTCAGGGTGTCGCCAGGCCGATCCGCTATACCGGAATCATGTTCGTGCTGCTTGGTGTCGTGCTTGCGATCGTGCGCCTGATATGGTGGCCGGACTTGCCGGAGATCGTGCCGCTCGCGGCGCTCGGGCTCGGCGGGTTCAACATGGTAGCTGGGATCGTCACGCGCACCCGCTATCATCAGGCGCGTATGCGCGGCTGACGGCTCAGCGCGGCGCCGCCAGCTCGACCGCACGGCTCATCAACAAGGCGAAGCGGCTCTCATTGACGGGCGCAGTGGTGTCGTTCCAGCTGCCGGTGAGCCCGTACCAGCCACCATCCCTGCCCTGAAGGAGGAAGGTCATATTCATGACCCCGGGCTCGGACCCCCCTTTATAGCCGAGATAACGCCAGGCCCCCGCGACGACCGGGCCGACGAAACTGTTCTTCGCCAGGATCGCGCGCGCTTCCGCGGCGGGACCTGCCTCGGTGTTGCGCCGCAGCCAGTCCATCACGCGCACCAGATCGAGCGGGCTGGCAAACCACTCGATCGTATCGATCGATTGCGGCTTGCCGCTTGCGAACAGCTTGGGGTCGATCGCCGAAAGCGGCGTGTTGCGCACCTCGCCCTCGATCAGCGCGCGGCGCCCCTTCTCGTCGAGCGCCAGAAAGCGCGCGCCCAGCGCCCCGCCGGCAACTCCCTTCAGCTTGAACATATCCAGCGTCGACAGGAAGGGCCGGTCGCGCGCCGCCGCATGAAAGCCGACAACCGGCAGCATCGCCTCTACTTTCGCCCGTCCCAGGGACCTGAGCAGGATATCCGTCGCGCTATTGTCGCTGACCGAGATCATCTGTTCGGCCACCTCCCGGATCGACACTTTCGTGCCGACGGGCTTCGCGGCATAGGCCCCGCCCGGCAGCGGAGTGCCGTCGAGCGTGAGCAGATCATCCCAGTGACGCTCGCCGGCCGTCACTTCCCGCACCAGCTCGGACAGGATGACGAGCTTGAAGGCCGAACCGATCGCGAAATCCCGATCGGCCTCGCGGGCGAGGAGCGTCGCCGGCGCGGCACCGTCGAGCCGGGCGAGCGCGAAGCCGGTCTTGCCCGGCAACGCCGCCAGCGTGGCGAGGACGGCGTCGAGCGATGCCTCGCGCGCGGTCAGGCCGGTGATCAGCAGCATGACGACCTGATGCGGCTCGGCGGGATCGACCGCGATCCGTGCCGTCGCGACGCCGTGCGCGTAGCCGATAATGAGGCTGGCGCTAAAGGGCGTGTCGGGGGCCAGTTTTTCCACACCGGTCACGGCACCGCCGCCGCCGGAGAGCCGACCGGCCAGCGAATCGAACGTCGCTTTCGGCACTTTCTCGCGGAAGGCGGGCGAGAAGAGCGCGTCGTAATCGCCCTTGCCGCCGAGCAGCGCCACGACCTCTTGCGCGCGATCCTGCAGTGCCTTCGAGGCGTTAACGGCGGTGGCGGGAGGCGTGGATGGCGAGGAGCTTTGGGCTGTGGCGGCCGATGCGATCAGGAGAAGTGGGAGGGTGCAGGCAAAGAGGCGGCGCATGAGGGGCTCCAGCGAGGGCGCCGCAGCAATACACGAAAAACTCAGGCGTCGATTGCGGCTTCATCCATTCGGGCGGCATTTTCCTGGATGAAGGCGAAGCGGTGGGCGGGGTTGTTGCCCATCAGCCGGTCGACCAGATCCTTCACCACCGCGCGCTCCTCATATTCCTGGGGCAGGGTGATGCGAAGCATGGAGCGCGTCTTCGGGTCCATCGTGGTTTCGCGCAGCTGCATCGGGTTCATCTCGCCAAGCCCCTTGAAGCGCGCAACCTCCACCTTCTTGCCCTTGAACTCCTTCGCCTCGATCTCGGCGCGGTGGGCGTCGTCCATCGCGTAAAGGCTCTTCGTCCCCGCCGTCAGCCGGTAGAGCGGCGGCTGGGCGAGATAGAGATGCCCGCGCCGGACAAGCTCGGGCATTTCCTGGAAGAAGAAGGTCATCAGCAGGGTCGCGATATGCGCGCCGTCGACATCGGCGTCGGTCATGATGACGATGCGTTCATAGCGCAGATTGTCCGGGATACAGTCCTTCCGCGTGCCGCAGCCGAGCGCCTGGATGAGGTCGGCGATCTCCTGGTTGGCCAGGATCTTGGCCGAGGTTGCAGATGCGACGTTCAGGATCTTGCCGCGGATCGGCAGGATCGCCTGGGTCTTGCGGTCGCGCGCCTGCTTGGCCGAGCCGCCGGCGGAATCGCCCTCGACGATGAAGATCTCGGTGCCGGCCGGGTCATCCGCCGAGCAATCGGTGAGCTTGCCGGGCAGCCGCAGCTTGCGCGCCGAGGTGGCGGTCTTGCGCTTTACCTCGCGCTCCTGCTTGCGGCGCAGGCGCTCGTCCATCCGCTCGAGCACATAGCCGAGCAGCGCCTTGCCGCGCTCCATATTGTTGCTGAGGAAATGGTCGAAATGGTCGCGCACCGCCTTTTCGACCAGCACGGCGGCCTCGGGCGAGGTCAGCCGGTCCTTGGTCTGGCTCTGGAACTGCGGATCGCGGATGAAGACCGAGAGCATCAGCTCGCTGCCGGTCATCACGTCCTCGGCCGCGATCTCCTTCGCCTTTTTCTGGTTGATCAGCTCGCCAAAGCCACGAATCCCCTTCACCAGCGCTGCGCGCAGCCCCGCCTCATGCGTGCCGCCATCGGGCGTCGGGATGGTGTTGCAATACCAGCTGTACGACCCGTCGCTCCACAGCGGCCAGGAGACCGCCCATTCGACCCGGCCCTTGCCGTCGGCGAATTCCTGGTTGCCGGTGAAGAAATCAGCGGTCGCGCATTCGCGGCCGTTGATCTGCTCGCGCAAATGGTCGGCAAGCCCGCCGGGGAACTGGAATACCGCTTCGGGCGGCGTATCGTCGCTGATCAGTTCGGGCGCGCATTTCCAGCGGATCTCGACGCCCGCGAACAGATAGGCCTTGGAGCGCGCCAGCTTGTAGAGCCTTGCCGGCTTGAAATGCAGTTCGGGTCCGAAGATTTGCTCATCGGGCACGAAGCTGACCGAGGTGCCGCGCCGGTTGGGCGTCCCGCCGAGCGATTCGAGCGGACCGAGCGTGATGCCGCGCGAGAAACGCTGCCGGAACAGCTCGCGGTTGCGCGCGACTTCGACGGTGGTTTCGGAGGAGAGCGCATTGACGACGCTGACGCCCACGCCGTGCAGGCCGCCGGCGGTGGCATAGGCCTTGCCCTCGAACTTGCCGCCGGAATGCAGCATCGACATGATCACTTCGAGCGCTGACTTGTCC
>Ga0207703_10001893_pt1 | contig 18550 bp, 17 predicted proteins | sample KBSSwiS12_FD_184304 | JGI IMG/M metagenome (GOLD analysis project Ga0207703, IMG submission 184304) | Switchgrass rhizosphere microbial communities from Kellogg Biological Station, Michigan, USA - KBS Switchgrass S1-2 (SPAdes) (version 2) | ecosystem: Host-associated > Plants > Roots >...
CACCGTATCGGCTGCGCTTTTGACGCAGCCGCTGTCCGCCAGCGCCTCGATAAGGCGCGCTGGCGGTCGGGTGTCCAGCCGTCGTGCCGGGGCGCGACGGGGACGATTGCGGTATCGGGCAAGGGAGATTTGGCAAGGGCGACCGACGCAGGAGGGGGCAGCGCGTCTTGTGCGGCCATGACGGTGGCGGAGGCAGCCAGGACCTCCCCGGCACGGCCTTCCCCGGCGCGGGCAAGCTGGTTGTTAGCTGTGCGGCGGGGCATGGGTCCTCCTGACGTTGTGGCGGAGCATTTTCGGGCGCAAAAACCGGATTCCACTTTTTGCTGAAAATACTCGTTGGGCGACAGGCGGAGGTTAGGCATGGATGAGGGGGTGTAGGACAGGGGGTGCGGCATGCCCCAAATGCATCCCCGTCCGTTCGCCCTGAGCGAGGTCGAAGGGCTCGGCGACTACTCAGGACGAACGGTGCAATTTAAAGTCAGAGGGCTGGCAACGGGGAACCGCATCCGCGCTCACCCCACCGGCGGCACCGATCCGGGCATGGCCGACCCTCGCGTGGTGGCGCGGACCGGGGCGGCATTGGCCCGGCGCTCGTCCATGCGTTGCTTGAGTTCGTCACTGCGGCGCTTGAGATCGTCACCGAAGCGGCCGAGCGCGCCGCTCTTGTAAAGCTGCCGGCCGGCGACGGCGGCGATGGCTGCGAAGGCGAGTGTGCGAAGCATTGTCCACTCCTTTGTGTGGGTTGTGTGTCTGTGGGACAAGGCAGGCAACGAGCGAGCGGGCGAAGGGTTGCGTGCGCAGGGCCACGCGGCCCCGGAAATGCGGCTGGCCGCGCGAGGACTTTACAAGAGCGGCGCGCTACCGGGGCCGCCGCCGGAAGGAGCGGAACAGCGCGTCATTGGCCTCCCGCCGCGCCGCGACGCCAAATGGGACCGGGGGCAGATTGCCGATCAGCCCGGCCTCGACGAGCGCCGCCCAGTGCAGCCGGTGGAGGCGCTCGTCCTCGGTGAACCATGTGTCGATGTCGGTGCGGCGCGAGAGCGGGTGGGGTGGGGTGGTGCCGGTGGGCATGGCTGTCCTCCGAGGTTGCGGTGGAGGGTGGTTAAGGCATGGGGGAGGGGGTGTAGGACAGGGGAAGAGAGCTGGATTTCTGATCATGTTCGGACGTCATCATCGTCGGCCTAAGGCCGACGCCAAGATGTTGTGAAGCCAAGCGTCCTCGACATCCCGAATGTGTCGCTGCACGTCACGCCCAGCGTATTGCAGACATCTGGAATCCTACGGTTCTGGCGCTGCTTGCGGGGCGAGGAGACTTCGGTCGTGACAACGCATCGCTCGCCGGGCTTTGTGAGCGCGTAGGCGATAAGGAACGGGTCGCGCCCGAGTTGCTCAATCTCTTGGTCGGTAAGATCGGGGGCGTAGCCCTGTTCGACTACGCAGGCGACCAGCTCTTGATTTACCTCCTCGTCGAAGATCAGCGCGGCCTTGTTGCGGTCATCGCTGATCCAGCCGAACAAGAGGTCACGCTCCTCGTCGGTGCTGCCGTCTTTTACCTCCTCGTAGGTCTCGATTGGCATCTTCAACCGGCCTTCTTCGCCGTGAAAGACGAGCCATTCCCAGAACTCAGGGACGGCATTGACCGGATAATATAGGTTGTGGGCAGTGATCAGTACGTTGGCATCGAGCAAGTAAAGCATTCCGCTCAACCCACCTGGCCGCCGGTAAGCGCTGCACCACTCAGGAGCGGTTCGACACTACGCGGCTTAACGCCGAGAACGTGCCCGGCCTTGGTCGGTGAGAGCGACCCTCCGCTCACGTTGCGTGCGACGAACTTAAGGAGCGCGGCACCAAGCTTGTGTCGCCTTACAACATAGTAGTTTGGACCGCCTTCCCGCTCACGCGCTCGCTCGCGCTGGGCCTGTCGGCCTGCCTGCCATCGAGTCCGGAAAATGCCCCGGAGCGATCGCCAGCTCTCATCGCTGATCCGGCCGGCGTTCCGCAAGCGGTAAGCAACCATGGAGCGGCTGAGATGCCGTTCGGCCGCGAAGTCGTCGATCAATTTGATAGCTGTTTGGTCGTCCGTCTGGCGAGTGACGCCGACGAGCGCCAGCTCAGCGACAGGCAGCAGGAAGGTTGCTGCCACCTCATTGCAAAAGCGCTCCATACGCGTTTCTGCATAGCTTCCGCTCACGCCGGTCGCGCCGAGCCATAGATGGGCAAGCTCGTGGAGAAGGGTGAAGGACCATGCTGGTCGCGCATCCTGATCATTGATCACGATGAAAGGAGCGATTGGGTCGGCTAGGGCAAAGCCACGGAAGACCTCGACATCCATTGCGGTATGGTAGCTTCCGAGATTACCGGCGAGAAGTACGAACACACCTGCCTCCTCCACGCGGCGGCGAAGTAAGGCGAACGCGCTTTCGGGCGACGCCTGCGCACGAAACTCGGCAAGCTCGGCTCCAATGACGCGCTTGATCGACTGGACCACGGCAGCGACGCCGTCATCGATCGTCATCGATCCGATGAATGGAAGGGGCTGTGCGTCCTCCTCGTCCTCAAGAATTGCGCGGACCATGCTTTGTCGCGCCCGGATGTCGCGTAGCAAGGCGTCAAGCAAACTCTCCTCGAGCGTATGCGTCTCGGGCAAGGTACGGAAATCTTCGCCGCGATCGCCTCGCTGCGGTGGCGCGCTGAGATAGAAAGTCAGAAGTGGACGGCGATATTGCTTCGACATCTTGATTAGCACTGGCCGGCTGACTGCAGCCTCGCCCCGCTCAAGCGCGGCAAGCCGATCTTCGCCAGCGACACCGCGCGCCTCCTTAATGCCGAGACGATGCGCAGCCTCCTCTAACGACAGACCAGCGGTCTCTCGTGCCCATACTAGTATTTCGGGTTTCACCGCAGGCATTGGCTGAATCTTGGCATGAAAAAGTTCGATCGACGACAAAATTATTTTATCTCGTTTCGGGCGTAGGCGCCATCGGAGCGAAACGCTCTCGACCACGGTCCGCCGCCTCTGGCCTTAATGTCGACGCTTGACTCAAGCCGCGACTTCGCCCTTGGCCGGTGTCAAAAGGGTGCCGAATACTGCGCCGTAAAGTTCCGCCGCTGCCCTGCTCGACCAACGTAGCCGCGTCCCTAACCCCCCGCCGCAACCTTGGCACGCGGCAGCGGCACCGTGTTGGAGCGTGACCCGTCCTGAAACACGATCATGACCGTGCAGCCCTGCGGGCCCACCTTGATCGGGCCATAGCCCGTGCCGCTTTTCACGATGCGCACGTCGCCGGGGCCGAAGCTGGTCTTGCCGACCGTCTGCTGCCCTTCGAGGATATATTCGAAATAATTGGTGTCGTGCGTGTGCGGGGGGACTTCGGCGCCCGGGCCGAATTTCGTCAGGATGATCGTGGGCGAATGGTCGTCCGCCTCGTCCATGCAGAACCGCGCATATTTGATGCCGTCGCCGCTGCCGTCGCACCACTCCACGCCGGATGCGGAGATGTCCTGGTGGCCTCTGCCTGACAGGGTGCCTCCTCTGCCGGGCGCTCCCCTCTCCAACTTCGGCTAGGCGCTACGCCGAGCCTGCATATCCTCTCCCCCAAGGGGGCGAGGATTTAGGGCTCACTCCGCTGCTTCCTCCCGCTTCTCCAATAGCGGCGCCAAATACCGCCCGGTGAAGCTGCGCGGCTCCTTCACCACCTGTTCCGGCGTGCCTTCCGCCACGATCTCGCCGCCCTTCACGCCGCCTTCCGGGCCGAGGTCGAGGATCCAGTCCGCGGTCTTGATGACGTCGAGATTATGCTCGATCACCACCACGCTGTTGCCCTGCTCGACCAGCGCGTGGAGCACTTCGAGGAGCTTGCGCACATCCTCGAAATGGAGGCCGGTGGTCGGCTCGTCCAGGATGTAGAGGGTGTTGCCGGTCGCGCGGCGGGACAGTTCCTTGGCGAGCTTGACCCGCTGCGCCTCGCCGCCGGACAGGGTGGTGGCCTGCTGCCCGACCTTGACATAGCCCAGCCCGACCTCGGCCAGCATCGCCATCTTGTCGCGGATCGGCGGCACCGCCTTGAAGAACTCCACCGCGTCCTCCACCGTCATGTCGAGGACGTCGGCGATGCTCCTCCCCTTGAACTTCACCTCGAGCGTTTCGCGGTTATAGCGCTTGCCGTGGCATTCCTCGCAGGTGACGTAGACGTCGGGGAGGAAGTGCATCTCGATCTTGATGAGGCCGTCGCCGGAGCAGACCTCGCAGCGGCCGCCCTTGACGTTGAAGCTGAAGCGGCCCGGCTTGTAGCCGCGCGCCAGGCTTTCGGGCAGCATCGCGAACCAGTCGCGGATGTTGGTGAAGGCGCCTGTGTACGTCGCGGGATTGGAGCGGGGGGTGCGGCCGATCGGCGACTGGTCGATGTCGATCACCTTGTCGAGATGCTCGAGGCCGGTGATGCGGTCATGCGCGCCCGCGACGATCCGCGCGCCGTTGAGGTGGCGCGCCGAGGAGGCATAGAGCGTGTCGACGGTGAAGCTCGACTTGCCCGACCCCGAGACCCCGGTGATGCAGGTGAAGGTGCCGAGCGGCAGGCTGGCCGTCACGCCTTTCAAATTGTTGGCGCGGGCATTGTGGACGGTGAGCTTCTTGCCGGTGCCCTTGCGGCGCTTCGCGGGCAGGGGGATGGAGCGGGTGCCGTTGAGATAGTCGGCGGTGAGCGAGCCGGTCGCGTGGAGGATGTCGTGGAGCGATCCCTGCGCCACCACCTCTCCCCCATGCACGCCCGCGCCCGGCCCCATGTCGACGATATGATCGGCGTGGCGGATCGCATCCTCGTCATGCTCGACGACGATGACGGTGTTGCCGAGGTCGCGCAGCCGCTTGAGGGTGGCGAGCAGCATGTCGTTGTCGCGCTGGTGCAGGCCGATGCTGGGCTCGTCCAGCACATAGAGCACGCCCGACAGGCCCGAGCCGATCTGGCTGGCAAGGCGGATGCGCTGGCTCTCGCCACCGGAGAGGGTGCCGGACGTGCGGTCGAGGTTGAGATAGTCGAGGCCGACATTGTTGAGGAAGCCGAGCCGCTCGACGATCTCCTTCAATATGGCCTTGGCGATCTGGTTCTGCTGGTTGGTGAGATGCCGGGGCAGCCCCTCGAAAAAGGCGAGCGCGTCCACCACTGAGCGGCGCGTCGGGATGGAGATGTCCTCACCCGCGATCTTGACCGCCAGCGCCTCGGGTTTCAGGCGGGCGCCGTGGCAGGTCTCGCACGGCTGCGCGGTCTGGTATTTGGACAGTTCCTCGCGCATCCACGCGCTCTCGGTCGAGAGCATCCGGCGGTTGAGATTGCCGATCACGCCCTCGAACGCCTTCTTGACCTCATAGCTCTTGCGCCCGTCCTGGAAGCGCAGGGTGACGGGCTTGCCGCCGGTGCCATGCAGAATGACGAGGCGGATCTCGTCGGGCAGTTCCTCCCAGGGCGTGTCGAGGCTGAAACCATATTCGCGCGCCAGGCTGCCCAGCACCTGCATATAATAGGGGCTGGGCGGGTTGGATTTGGCCCATGGCACGATCGCGCCCTTTTTCAGGGAGAGCGCCTCGTTGGGGACCACCAGCTGCTCGTCGAACAGGAGTTTCTCGCCGAGGCCATCGCAGGCCGGGCAGGCGCCTTGCGGGGCGTTGAAGCTGAACAGGCGCGGGGCGATCTCGGCGATGGTGAAGCCGGAGACCGGGCAGGCGAATTTTTCGGAGAAGACGATGCGGTTGGGGGGGAGGCCGGTGCCCTTCATCTTCCCATCCGTCACCCCCGTCACCCCAGCGAAGGCTGGGGTCTCCAGCGGCGGCGCGCCATCGCCCGAGACCCCAGCCTTCGCTGGGGTGACGGACCCGGACTGAAGCTCGGCCACCGTCCCATCCGCCAGATCCACATAAGCCAGCCCGTCCGCCAGCTTCAGCGCCGTCTCGAAGCTATCCGCCAGCCGCGTCTGGATGTCGGCGCGCACCGCGATGCGGTCCACCACCACCTCGATGTCATGCTTGTACTTCTTGTCGAGCGCGGGCGCGTCCTCGATCGGGTAGAACTCGCCGTCGATGCGCACGCGGGTAAAGCCCGCCTTCTGCCACTCGGCCAGCTCGCGGCGATATTCGCCCTTGCGCCCGCGCACCACGGGGGCGAGCAGATAGGCGCGGGTGCCCTCCGGCAGGGCCATCACCCGGTCGACCATCTGGCTCACCGTCTGCGCGGCGATGGGCAGTCCGGTGGCGGGCGAATAGGGCACGCCGACCCGCGCCCAGAGCAGGCGCATATAGTCGTAGATCTCGGTCACGGTCGCCACGGTCGAACGCGGATTGCGGCTGGTCGTCTTCTGCTCGATCGAGATGGCGGGCGACAGGCCGTCGATATGCTCGACGTCCGGCTTCTGCATCATCTCCAGGAACTGGCGCGCATAGGCGGAGAGCGACTCGACATAGCGCCGCTGCCCCTCGGCATAGATGGTGTCGAAGGCGAGGCTCGACTTGCCCGAGCCCGACAGCCCCGTGATGACGATGAGCTTGTCGCGCGGCAGGTCGATATCGACGCCCTTGAGATTATGCTCGCGGGCACCTCGGACGGAGATGTGTGTCATACTCATGAGGGCAATCTGTTCCAGATTTGTTCGCGCGGATCAAGCGCGGCTGTTGGAACGATGCAAGATGGGCGCGGCAGGCGGGAGCGGCAAGGGTGTTGCCCGCAGCAAAAGGGCGGCGATCGCTCGCCGCCCTCCTTCACATGTTTACAGTAGCGATCAGAAGCGCAGGCCGACGCCGACCATGGCGGCATCGCGGCCGCCCAGATTCTGCTCATATTCCGTGCGCTGATATTCGGCCGAAATATAAGTGCGCGGGGTCGCGGCAAATTCAACGCCGCCGCCATAGCGCACGCCCTCGACCGCCGCGCCGGCGCCGGTCCCGCTGGTCTCGAAGCGCGACGAGGCATAGCCGACCTTGCCGAAGCCCATGATCCTGGGGGTCACGACATAGCCGAGGCGCACGGACCCGGACAGGTCGCGACTGTTGTCCACGCCGCCGCCATGTACCGTCGAGTCGGCCAGGCCGACGTCGACGCCCGCCCGGATTTTCGGCGTGACCGCCAGATCATAGCCCGCCGACGCGCCATAGGTCGCGCCGTCATGGTCGTTCATCTTGTCATAACCGGTGGTTACGCCCAGACGGGGACCGGTGAACGCGCCCGCTTCGCCCCGGTCCGTTTGGGGATCCGTTTGGGCCAAGGCAGGGGTCGCAATGACGGCAGCAGCAATCGCTGCGAAAATCGCAGTTTTCATAACAAACTCCATGGATAGAGACGCAGCTGTCCTAATCCGCGAACTATGCGGTGTGAACAGTCATGGTCTATGCATTAATGGGTACAAATCATGTCGACGCAGGTATCAATCCTTTTCCCGTGACATACACCAGTTCGACCCCCGATATGCTCCGCGACGGCGAAGCATGTGCCTTCATTAGCTTGCTAACCTAGATAGAAGATGAACGAATCCAATGAAATGCGACCAATGGATTGCGGGATGATGGGGAATGGACGCTGTGGCGTGCGGCAGGCTAGAAGCGCTTCATGCGCATGCGGGCTTATCATCGGGCACGGATCTGGGCGGTGGCAGCGATCGCCCTTTCGCTCTCCGCCTGCGCCACGACCCGCTATCGCCCGGTGAGCGATACGCCGGTCAGGATCGGCCGGCCCTATATGGTGCGCGGGACAAGCTATGTGCCCGCCGCCGACCCGGCCTATGACATGCTGGGCTATGCAAGCTGGTATGGCCATGAATCGGGCAGCATGACCGCCAATGGCGAGCGCTTTCGCCCCGGCGCGATAACGGCGGCGCACACGACATTGCCACTGCCCAGCTATGTCGAGGTGACGTCGCTGGACACGGGGCGGACGATCCTGGTGCGGATCAACGACCGTGGGCCGTTCGCGGGCGGCGGGCGCATCCTCGACCTGTCACGCGGCGCGGCGGAACTGCTGGGCATCAGGAACCAGGGCCATGCGCCGGTGCGCGTGCGCCGCGTCGACCCGCCGGAACAGGACCGTGCGCGGCTGCGGGAGGGCAAGGCGGCGAGCGAGCGGCCGATCGTGCCGGAAAGGGTGCTGAGCAATTTGCGCGCGCAACTGGCGGCGGGCTTTTAGAGCAGGGCTAGATCGCGCCGCAACTCCAAGGCTCAGAACTCGACCTCAAGCTCCTCCATCTCCTCGGGTTCCGCCTGGGCGGCGGCGACCCATTCCGCCATGGGCGGCCACGCCGCTATGGTCGCGCAATAAGCGGCGCTTTGCGGGGACAGGGCGACGGCATAGGTCAGGAAGCGGCGGGTGACCGGCGCGTACATCGCGTCCGCAATGGTCGGCGCCTCGCCGAAGAGGAAGGGGCCGCCGTAGCGCGACAGGCATTCCTGCCAGATGGTCTCGATCCGCTCGATATCAGGCTTCGCGCCGGAGAAGACCGGGAAACTCTCATGCGTCACCTTCAGGTTCATCGGCAGCGCGGAGCGCAGGTTGGTGAAGCCCGAATGGATCTCGCCGGAAATGGAGCGGCAATGGGCGCGCGCGATCCGGTCCGCGGGGAACATGCCGGCGTCGGGATAAAGTTCGTTCAGATATTCGGCGATGGCGAGCGTGTCCCAGACGCTTGCGCCCTCATGGGTCAGGCGCGGCACCAGCACGGACGGTGAAAGCAGCAACAGTTCGGCGCGGTTGCTCGCGTCGTCGGGGACGGGTTGTTCCTCGACCTCGAGGCCCGCCAGACGGCACAGGAGCCAGCCGCGCAGTGACCAAGCTGAATATGTCTTGCTTGATATCGTTAATTGCGCTTTGTCCATCGGTTATCCTCGCATGCCGGCTTGCATTACACCATGATGCAGCGCAGCATGAATGCATAAATCCTCGGCAATGAAAAGCCGAATCAGGGCTAACAGGCCCAATCGGGAAATAGAGATAATGCTTTATCAGGGCTATCAGGCCATTACCGACATGATGTCGCCAGCACGGATGGCGGCACGAACCGCGCTGAATCTCCGCGATAAATATCTGGGGGGTTTGGGCGAGTGGCCGATGCCGCGGCGCTTCTTTGCCCTGTGCGACGTATTCGCCGGCGCTTGCGTCACCCATGGCCGTCCGCCCTTTGCCATTACGCAGGCGCTGAGCGGCAATGCGATGGTCCCGGTGCGCGAGGAGGTGGTGCTGGACCTGCCCTTTGGCACCCTGCTCCATTTCGCCAAGGATGATGTTGAGACACCGCAGCCCAAGATGCTGGTCGTCGCGCCGCTGTCGGGCCACTTTGCTACGCTGCTGCGCAACACCGTCCAGACGCTGCTGCGCGACCATGACGTCTATATCACCGACTGGAAGAATGCCCGCGACGTGCCGCAGAGCGCCGGGCGCTTCGGGCTGGAGGACTATGTCGACTATGTGATGCACTTCCTGCAGGAACTCGGGCCCCAGTCCCATGTGCTGGCGGTCTGTCAGCCCTGCGTGCCGGTGCTGGCGGCGGTCGCGCTGATGGCGGAGGACAAGGATCCCGCCCAGCCGCGCACCATGACCCTGATGGGGGGCCCGATCGACACGCGGGTCGCGCCCACGGTCGTCAACACGCTGGCGCAGCAGCATCCGATCGAGTGGTTCGAGGAGAAGCTGATCTCCCGCGTGCCCTTTCGCCATAAGGGCGCGGGCAGGCGGGTCTATCCCGGCTTCCTCCAGCTCACCGCCTTCATGGCGATGAACACCGGGCGGCATTGCGACCAGCACCGCAAGCTCTATCAGTTCCTGGCCGACGGCGACGTCGATGAGGCGAACAAGATCAAGGATTTCTACGGGGAATATTTCGCCGTCCTCGATCTCACGGCGGAGTTCTACCTGGAAACCATCGACTGGGTGTTCCAGCGGGCGCTGCTTGCAAAAGGTGAGATGACCCATCACGGGCGGCGGGTGAACCCGGGCGCGATCCAGCGCACCGCTCTGCTGACGGTCGAGGGTGAACGCGACGATATCTGTGCGGTCGGCCAGACGGCGGCCGCCCACGCGCTCTGTTCCAGCCTGCGGCCGCATCTGAAGCGCCATCACCTGCAGCCCGGCGTCGGGCATTACGGCGTTTTCTCAGGCTCCAAATGGGAAAAGCAGATCTATCCGCAGGTGCGCAATCTGGTGCTTGCGATGAGCTGAAGGCGCCCGTCGCGGCGCTTTGGTGGATCGCATCAACCCGCATGCGCTGGGTCGCAATGTGAACTTACGATCCCTTCCCGGGTTATGGTCTGAACGACCCAGCCCGAGACAGGTGTGGAATGACCGGCGACATCTTCAGCAGCTTTTTCAAGGCTGGCTTCGAATGCTCGTCCCATCGCCGCGCGGACGGCGTGCGGCTCGATCTGATCCGGGCGACGGCGCATGATATTCACGTCGCCGACGACTACCGGCGCTGCGCGAGCCTGGGCCTGAAAACCATTCGCGATGGCCTGCGCTGGCATCTGATCGAGCGATCGCCGGGCGTCTATGACTGGGAAAGCTGGCGGTCCATGGTCCAGGCGGGACAGGATGCCGGCGTTCAGATCGTCTGGGATGTCTTTCATTATGGCTCGCCGGACTGGCTGGATCAGGGCAGCGCCGAGTTCATCGAGCGCTATGCGCGCTTTGCCGCCGAGGCCGTACGGTTTCACCGCTCGGTGGCGGGCGAAGCGCCGATCCTGTGCCCATTGAACGAGATTTCGTTCATCTCCTGGGCGGTCGAAACCGGCTATTTTCCCTTCTCGGGATCCAGGGATCTCGGCTGGTTCAAGCGGCATCTGGTCAAGGCGGCGATTGCCGGGGTCCAGGCGATGCGGGCGGCGGAGCCGGAATGCCGCTTCATGTGGGCCGAGCCGCTGATCCATATCGCGCCGCGCGATCATAGCCGGGCCGAGGTGAAGGCGGCCGAAGCTCGTCGCGGCGGACAATTCGAGGTGTACGACATGCTGCTGGGGCGGACCTCGCCGGAGCTGGGGGGCAGCCCTGACATGGTCGATGTCATCGGCCTGAACTTTTACCCGCATAACCAGTGGTATCTGGATGGGCCGACGATCCCGATGGGCCACCATGAATATCGCGCGCTGGCGGACATGCTGGTGGAGGTGTTCGAACGCTTCGACAAACCCCTCTATATCTCCGAGACCGGGTGCGAGGGATCGGGCAGACCGGCATGGCTGCACTATGTCTGCGATGAGGTCAGGGCAGCGATGCGGCGCGGCGTGCCCGTGCTCGGCATTTGCCTTTATCCTGTCACCGCCTATCCCGGCTGGGACAATTCGCGCCACGCCGAAGTGGGCCTGTTCTCCACGGTCGGGTCCAATGGCGAGCGAAAACTGCACATGCCCCTCGCGGCCGAGGTGGAGCGGCAACGGGGGCTGTTCGGGGTGATCTGAAACGTGGAACCCGCAGGCGAAACATGGGTCTTGCCTGGCGGGTGCGGATTCACAATGGCAGGTTGTGGAGCTTGACCGCGTTGGTCTCAAGCACCTAGCAGGAACGACGGCAGGCCCAGGCGTTCGGGGGTGTCGGGCAGGACGAAGCCCTTGATGTCCATGTCGAGGCAGCGCTTGGCCTCGGCCTCCATCTCGGCCTTGTCCCACAGCGGTGGCCGGCGCGCGCGCGGTGAAGAGGTCGGGCGCCTCCGTCAGGTGGGTGTCGCAATTGACGATCTTGATGCCCTGCAGCGCGGGATTGATGCCACCTGCGCTCTCCTCGGTATCCTGGATTGAAATGAGAACGTCGTTCTCACCAAGACCTATGGCACTGGAGCTGCTATGGGGAAAGAACATTGTTCTCATATGAGTGAAAAATCGATGACGCTGGCTTCCAAATCCCACCTGTCCGCTGCCCCGACCCCTGGCGACGCGCCAGCACGCTGGGAAGAGGATGGTTGCGACCAGCAACTGCTTGAGCGGAGCCGCAGGATCGTCGAGGCGGCTTATGAGCTGTTGGAGGACGAGGGGCTGGAGGGCCTGACCATTCGGGCTGTGCTCAAGAAGACCGGCCTCGCCCGGCGCGCCTTTTACGAGCGTTTCGCCGGCAAGGACGACCTGATGCTGGCGGTGTTCGAGCAGACCATCAGGTTGGCGGCCAATCATTATGCGGAGCAGGTGCGGCCGCTGCCCGACCCGATGCGGCGGCTGCAACTGATCATCACCAGCATAAGCCTGGGCACCAGCACGCTGGACAGGGTGGATGCCCAGCAGGCGACCCGGCGGGCGGCGGCGATGAGCCGGGAGCATTTGCGGTTGGCGGAATCCCGTCCCGACGACCTGCAGGCGGCGTTGAGCCCGTTGATGACCTTGATCGCCCAGCAACTGTCCGACGGCATGAAGGCGGGGCTGGTGCGGGAATGCGCGCCCGAGCGGCTGGCGACCCTGGTCTATAATCTGGTGTCGACCACCGTCCATGCCGAGTTGCTGGCCCAGGAAACCGTTCGGCCGGATCGCGAGCACCAGCTCGGATTGGCGGCCGAGGTCTGGGAATTCTGCCGGCGCGCGATTGCCGCTTAGGAAATTACATCGCGTCAGTGAGGATGGCCTCGGCCTGGTGAAGGTCCACCGAGACCAGGCGGCTGACCCCCTGTTCGACCATGGTGACGCCATAGAGGCGGTGCATCCGGCTCATGGTCACGGCATTATGGGTGACGATGAGATAGCGGGTGGCGGTCTGTTCCACCATGCGGTCGAGGAGGTCGCAAAAACGTTCGACATTGGCGTCGTCCAGCGGCGCGTCGACCTCGTCCAGCACGCAGATCGGCGCGGGATTGGTGAGGAACAGGCCGAATATGAGCGCGATCGCGGTCAGCGCCTGCTCGCCGCCCGACAGGAGGGTGAGCGTGGCGAGCTTCTTGCCGGGCGGCTGGGCCATGATCTCGAGGCCCGCCTCGAGCGGATCGTCGCTGTCGACGAGGGCGAGATGCGCCTGGCCGCCGTTGAACAGCGAGGTGAACAGCCGCTGGAAATGGCCGTTCACCGCCTCGAACGCCGCCAGCAGCCGTTGCCGCCCCTCGCGGTTGAGCGCGCCCACCGACCCGCGCAGGCGGTTGACGGCCAGGGTCAGCTCCTCGCTTTCGGCGGCGCTGCGGGCCTGCTCGGCCTCGATCTCCGCCAGTTCCTGCGCCGCGACCAGATTGACCGGGCCGATCCGTTCGCGCTCGGACAGCAGCCGGTCGAGCGCGTCCTGCTCGCGCTCGACCGGGCCGGTGTCATCGGGTGCGAAGCCGAAGCGCTCGGGCAGCACCGGCGGCGGGCACTGGAAGCGCTCGCCGCATTGGGCGCTCACCTCCATGCGCCGCTGGGTGGCATGTTCGGCGCGGGCGGCGACGCTGGCGCGGTGCTCGCGGGCGCGGGCCAGACCTTCGTTGGCCGCTGCCAGCGCGTTTTCGGCGGCCCGCAGCGCCGTGGTGGCGGAGGTTTCCGCCTGTGCCGCTTGCGACGCGGCCGCGTTCAGCCCGCTCGCCTCGGCATCGGCTGCGGCGATCCGTTCGGCCAGTAGGGCGGGGCGGGGCTGAAGGATGGCGATTTCCTCGGTCAACGCGGTCCGGCGGGAGGCCATGTCGGCCAGCCTTGCGAGCGCGTCGGCGGCGCGCGCGGCCCAGGATGCGCGCTCGGCCTCCACCACCTTCATCCGGTCGCGCTGTTGGGCTGTGCCCCGCTGAGCAAGGGCGAGTTCCGCGCGAAGGTCGGCCACGCCGCGCCGCGCCGCTTCGCAGGCGCTGTTGAGGCGGGCGATATCTTCCATCGTGCCACCGCCGTCCGGAACGGTCGCCATGACGGCGGCGGCTTCGTCCTGCGCGGCGCGCGCGGCCTCCAGCTCGATGGCTTGTTCCAGGGCCCGGCGGTCGAGATCGGCGTGGCGCTGGTCCAGCCGCTCGGCCAGCGCGCGCTGCTCGTCGATGATTTTATCGGCCGCGCGCAGGGCGGTGTTCGCCTCCGCCGAGGCATGTCGTGCCGTGCGCCCGTCGGCCTGCGCCTGTTTGAGCGCTGCCTCGCTCTGGGCCAGCGCCTGCGCGTGCGCCTCGACCGCTTCGGCCAGATCCGGGCGTTCGGCCGTGATCGCGTCGAGGCGGTTGAGCCGGGTCAGCCGCTCCGCCGTCGCCGCGCCGCCCTCCTCCACCACAAAGCCGTCCCAGCGCCGCAATTGGCCGTCGCGGGTCACGAGGCGCTGGCCTGCGCGCAAGGGGCGGCCATCGTCGCGATCCGCCACCAGCACCAGCGCCAATGTGCGGGCGAGCGCGGGCGGCGCGTCGACATGATCGGCGAGACAGGCGCAGTCGCCCGGCACCGGCGGGTCCAGTGCGTCCGCCATGGCACCGGTCCAGCGCAGCTTTCCCTCGCTGGCGATCGGCGCGCTCAGCTCGTCGCCAAGCGCTGCGGCGAGGGCGCGTTCATAGCCGGGCGCCGCACGCACCTGATCGAGGGCGCGGCTGGATCCGGGCGTCGGCATGATGTCCTTGCGCAGGGCGGCGGCCTCCGCGTCAATCGCGGCGAGGGTGGCGCGCGCCGCCGCATGCGCGCCCTGCCGGGTGCCTTGCGCTTCCGCATGGTCGGTGCGGGCCGATTCTGCTGCCGTGATCGCCGCGTCGGCGATCTCGCCCCGGGCAAGCGCCGCATCGCGCGCCGCTTGCGCTTCGGCGAGGCGGTCCGCAATCGGTCCCGCCTCGGGCAGGGCGCTGCAGGCGGTCTCGATCGCCTGCCGCTCCGCTGCCGCCCGGTCGAGCCGATGTTGCGCCGCGACCAGCGCCGCTTCCGCGACCCGGCGCTCGGCTTGCTCGGAGGCTTGCCGGGCCATCGCCTGCGCCAGCGCGACCTCCGCATCGCGGGCACTCGCCTCGAAGGTGGCGATGCGCGCGGCGAGGTCCGGCAGGGTCGCCTCCAGCGCCGCGATCCGGGTGGCAAGCTCGGCCGACTCGGTGGACAGCCGCTCCGTTGCGGCGGCGGCGTCCTGGTCGAGCGCCGTCTCCCGTGCCTGGTCCATGTCCAGCCGCTGGAGCTGGGCGGCAAGGTCGGCGATGCGCCGCTCGACCGTCTGGCGCTCCGCGGTCAGCTTTTCGAGGGTGTGGCGGGCGGCGGTGACGGCGTCGCGGGCCTGCTGCGCGGCGCTGCGTTCGACGGCGAGGGCATCGATCGCGGCGCGGGCGGTCGCAGCGGCGCCAAGCTGCGCCTCCTGTGCCGAACGCGCGCCCTGTTCGGACAGCGCCAGCGCCTCGGCCGCCTGCTGCTCCTCGCGTAGGCACACGCGGTAGCGCGCAAACAAGGCGCGCGCCTCGGCCAGCGCGATGCGGTCGCTGAGCGTGCGATAGCGCTCGGCGGCGCGCGCCTGCCGCCGGAGCGCCTGCGCCCGCACTTCCATGTCCGCGGTGATTTCGCTGAGGCGCGCCAGATTGGCCTCGGTCGCGCGCAGTTTCTGCTCGGCATCCTTGCGCCGGACATGGAGGCCCGCAATGCCCGCCGCCTCTTCCAGCATCGCGCGCCGTTCGGCGGGGCGGGCCGCGATCACTGCCGCGATCCGGCCCTGGCTGACCAGCGCCGGGCTATGCGCGCCGGTCGCCGCATCGGCGAAGAGGAGGGCGATGTCCTTGGCGCGCACGTCGTGCCCGTTGACGCGGTAGGCGCTGCCCGCGCCCCGGTCGATGCGGCGCGCCACCTCGACCTCGTCGTCGTCGATCCCGGCAATGCGGGTGCCCCGCAGCGCGACACCCTCGCAAAACAGCGTCACCTCGGCAAAGTCGCGGCGCGGGCGGGTGGCGGTGCCGGCGAAGATCACATCGTCCATCGCGCCGCCGCGCAGGGTGCGCGCGCTGGCCTCGCCCATCACCCAGCGAATGGCTTCGAGCAGGTTGGACTTGCCGCAGCCATTGGGGCCGACCACCCCCGTCAGGCCGGGCGCGATGATGAGGTCGGCAGGCTCGACGAAGCTCTTGAAACCGGAGAGTTTCAGGCGGGAGAAGCGCACCGGATCAGCCGACCCCGCTTGTCGATGCCTGGCCCCCCAAGGCGGTCAGGCGCCCGCTTCGCGCAGCTTGGCCTCCAGCGTGGGCCAGGTCGCGACACCCTCGAGCGGCGTTCCGTTCATGATGATGGTGGGCGTGCCCTGCACCTTGAACTGGCTGACTGCCACCTCATTGCCCTTGGCGATGGCTTCCGCCTTGGTCATGTCGGCAAGGCAGCTGCGCAGCTGGTTTTCGGCAATGCCGCGCTGCTTGGCGAAATCGATCAGGCCGGCGAGTTCGGCGACGCGGACGAAGCGCTGGTTCTGCGGGGCCTTCATGGCCTCCTGAAAGGCGCTGTCGCCCTTGGCCTGTACCAGGGCGAACATCGCTGCCTGATTGGTGAAGAGCTGATGCGAGAGCGGGAAGAATGGATCCTTGCCGCCGCAGCGCGCCACCAGTGCGACCGTGATGTCGAGCGGATCGCGAATGAAATTGCGGAACTCGAAGCTGACCTTGCCGGTGTCGACAAAGTCCTTGGCCAGCGGCTCATCGCCGGTTTTGGCGAATTCGGCGCAGTGCGGGCAGGTGAAGGAGCCATATTCGATGAGCTTGATCGGCGCGCCCGGATTGCCCATCACGAAACCGCCCGCCGGTGTCTCGGCCACGTTTTCCGACCAGCGCGTGCCAGCAGGCGCGGGGACAGCTGCGACCGGGGTGCCCGGTGTGGCCGCATTTGAGGGATTATCCGCAGTCTTGCTGCCGCAGCTGGCAAGCGCCAGTGCCGAGCCGATAGTCGCGAGCAGGAACAGCATCCTCATCTGGTGACAAACTCCGTCGATCGTTGTTGCCCCAGCGTCTACTTCACTTGGGGGGTGCGGGCAATGCGGGGATTAGGCCGGCCCAGTTATGAACGCCGGGCACGAGCGCGCCGTTGATGGCAAAGGCGGGCGTCCCGTCGATCTTGCGGTCTTCCCAGGCATTTTTGGCCATCATGGCGATGATGGCCATGGCCTTCTTGTCCGCCAGGCACTTGCGCTGGAGCGCAGGCGCAAGGCCGCGTTTCGCCATGACGTCACCAAGGCCGGTGGCGGTCGCGATGTCGACCATCTGGGCGGCCGCGTCCGTGAACTTGCGCTCGCCGCGCCTAGTGTCATAGGCCTCCACTTGCGGCATCCATGCCTCGTGATTGGCGAACAGCGCCTCATGATTGGCAAAGAAGCGCGCCTTGCCGCCGCAGCGCGCCAGCAGCGCGGCGGTCAGGTCATAGGGATCGCGAATGGCATGGCGCAGCTCGACGCTGACGAGGCCGCGCCGGACCCAGCCGTCGCGCAACGGCGCACTCGCCTCCGCCACGAAATGGGCGCAGTGCGGGCAGGTGTAGCTGACATATTCGACCAGCCGCGTCGGCGCGGCCGGATTGCCGAGCACATAGGCGCCGTCGGGCGCCATGGTGACGGTGCGGGTCCAGTCGGGCGGGGGGGGGGCCGCGCTGGCAGGGACCAGGGCGATAAGGGCGGCAATCAGGACGAGGAAAAAGCGCATTTGGCGGGTCCGGGGCTGGGAGGATTGACGATTATCCGATGCGGGGCGGCGGAGCGGAACCGACGCCGCTCGCCAGCGCTTCGAGCACCGCGCGCAGTTCCGGGTCGCCGATCTCGCGCAGGCCCTCGCCCATCTCGACCGGCATTGGCTTGAGCATGCGCGGCGGGGGGCGGTCGGCGGGCTCGGCGCGCTGCACCTCGCCCTGCCGGATCGCGATTTTCGTGACGGCTTCATAGCCGAAAAAGCGGTTCACCCGCGCGATCAGGTCCGGCACGACATGCTGTAATATCGGCGCATGGCCGCTGGCGACGACCAGATGCAGCGTGCCGCCGGCTTTCTTGCCGGGCGGGAAGCGAATCGATTCGGGTGCCGAGAGTGCGGCGTGCCGGGGGCCGGCGATTTCAGCCCAGCGGCTGACGATGCTCGACTGGACGAAGCCGAATTTGCGGAACGCGGCGCCGCCGATGTTGGGCATCAGGTCGGCGATGGCGCGCGGGCCGCCGATACGCGGCCGCTCGCGCGCCGGCTCGGCCTTGGCGCGCCCGGACCTGGCGTTGGATTTCGCTTTGGGCTTGCCGTCGGCGGGGGGGGATTGGGTCATGCGCCGCTTCATGCCATAGACCCGCCATGCCCGTCGATTGTCTTTCGCCCATATCGGCGCCCACTCCCATGGAGGCGCCCGAGAAAATCGCGGCGCGGCTGCTCGCTTATTATGACGGGGCCGCGCGCAGCCTGCCCTGGCGGGCGCCGCCGGGCACGAATGCGGCTGATCCCTATCGGGTGTGGCTGAGCGAAATCATGCTGCAGCAGACCACGGTCGTCGCCGTCATTCCCTATTTCGAGAGGTTCACCGGGCGCTGGCCGACAGTCGCCGATCTGGCTGCGGCGGCCGAGTCTGACGTCATGTCGGCATGGGCCGGCCTTGGCTATTATGCGCGGGCCCGCAACCTGATCGCCTGCGCGCGTGCCGTCATGGCCGATCATGGCGGCACGTTCCCCGGCAGCGAGGACGGCCTGCGCGCCCTGCCAGGCATCGGCGCCTATACCG